>Ga0209573_1004770_pt1 | contig 12991 bp, 13 predicted proteins | sample TNRBio252014_DNA_FD_185870 | JGI IMG/M metagenome (GOLD analysis project Ga0209573, IMG submission 185870) | Wastewater treatment Type I Accumulibacter community from EBPR Bioreactor in Madison, WI, USA - TNR Reactor_6/25/2014_ DNA (SPAdes)... | ecosystem: Engineered > Bioreactor > EBPR >...
GCTGTTGATGATCGAGTACATCAGCACCGGCATCGTGACGATGCGCGGGATGCCGATGATCAAAGCGCCCTGGGCCTCGTAGAACGTGCTGACAAAGGTCAGCAGCAAGGCGGCGCTGAGCGCGGGTAAGACCATCGGCAACGTGATCTGCAAAAAGACCCGCAGCCGTGACGCCCCGACATCGAGCGCAGCTTCCTCGAGCGCCCGATCGACGCCCTGGAAGGCCGAGGTCGGGATCCAGATCATCAGGAGCAGGGTGTTGACGAGTTGGATCAGGGCCACGCCCTGCAAGGTGCCAACCAGGTTCAACTTGAAGAAGACGACAGCGATGCTGACGTACAGACCAAAGCGCGGGAAGGCGTTGGTGGCAAGAAACGAAAGCAACAGGGGCTGCTTGAACCGGAAGTTGAGCCGAGCGAACGCGTAGGCCGCCGGCAAGCAGATCACGGCTGAGAGCCCAGTGACGGCTGCGGCCAGCCCGATGCTGAGCGGCAGCGCGCTCTGGATGTCGGCACGGGCCAGGGTCTCGCCCCAGTACTTCACGCCCCACGTGTTCGGAACCAGCGCCGGGTACCACCAGGTCTCGGCAAACGCCCAGAGCACGACGCTGACCATCGGTCCGATCACAACCACGGCCAGGGCGACCATCAAGATCAAGCCCGGCGCTTGTTGCCAGAAGGCCCGGACCAGGCCCCGACCTCGCGGCGGCTGCGGACCCGTGCTCAACCCTGCGACGGCGAGGTCGGCGGTCATGAGCGCCCCCCTGTGCTACGGGACACGGTTCTGACGTAGATCACGCCGACCGCGGCGCAGAATACGAATGTGATCACGGCCTGGGTCAACGCGCCGATGCGATCCTGGTAGTTGTTGAAGGTCTGCTGCATCGAGACGCCCATCATCATCGGTTGCGCCGGGCCGAGCAGATACGGGATCGTGAACGCGCCGAACGTCCCGATGACGTTGAGGCTGAACACGATCACGACCGCGCGCCGGATCAAGGGGAAGATGATCCTCCAGAAGACCTGCCAGTGGTTGGCCCCGACGTCGCGCGCGCTTTCGATCACCGAGTCTTCAACCTGGCGTAGCCCGGCGGTCAAGACGAGCACCGTAAACGGGATCTCCTGCCAGACGAGGGCGATCACGATGCCCTGGGGCTTGAGGTACGGCGAGACGTAACCTCCGATCCCGATCAGGTGCAGCAAAGTCTCCAGCAACCCGTGCGGCCCGATCGCGCGGATCAGCGCATAAGCCAGGATGACGCCTGGGACGAAGAGCGGGAACAGCGCCAGCATCTGCACGAGCGCCGCAACGCGCCCGTGTGAAAACCGCAGGTACAGGGCGATCGGGAGGCCGATAAGAAACAACAGCAGGACTGTGGCCAGCGTCACGGCCAACGTAAACCAAAGATTCGCCGTCAGTATCGGATTCTGAACAAACGCCGTGTACTGCTCAAGGCTGATGGTGCCTTCGATCCACAGCGTCTCGACGATGGCCTGCCCGGCGGGGACAAAGATCAGCAAGGTCATCAGCAATACAGGTGGCGCAACCAGGAGGTAAGGTGCGATTCGTTGGGCGATCTGGGCTGCCATCGATGTCCGTGATCGCCGCTTGAGCGTTTCTGACAACGTCATGGAATGTCGGACCCTATCTGTCTGATCGGTTGACTTGACCTGGGCAGGATGGGGGGTGCGGTAGCCTACCGCACCCCCCATCCTGTCGGGAGTTCTGCTGGATCGCCTACGAGCCCATCGGGATATTGGTCGCGACGTTCTCGTACCAGCCCTGGACCTTGAGCGTGTCGTACTCACCGCCCGGCCACAGCGGCACGGTCTCGGCGATAACGCTGGTGTATTCCTGCTGCAGGTCAGCCGGCAGGGTGTTCCAGTTGGCGGCCGGGAAGCCGCCGATATCCTTGATCACCGATACCTGTCCGTCGGTGTTGAGCATGTAGTTGACGAAGTCGAGGGCGCCCTGCAGGTTGCGGCTGTTCTTCGGGATGGCCAGCATCGCGTTGCCGCCCGGGAAGGGCAGGTCGGTCAGTTGCGCGAGCTTGATCGACGGCGGCAGCGAGCCGTTGGCGATGCCCTGCAGCGCCTGATCCGACCAGGCCGTGGCCAGGCTGACCGAGCCGTTGGCAAGCAGGGTCAGGACGGCGGTGTTGCCGGCCGGGTAAGCACCGTTGTCGAAGACCGCGGGATGGATCTCGCGCAACAGCTCCCAGGCTGCCGGATACTGCGCCACGAGATCCGGGTCGGGTGTGCCCTTCTGGAACAACGACGGGTCGCGGCCGGTCACTTCGTAGATCGCACGGGTGACGAAGTTGCCGCCGCTGCCGCCCTTGTCGGGTCGGCAGTACACGAACTGGCCGGGGTTGGCCTTGGCCCAGTCCACAAGCTCCGCAAACGTCGTCGGGACCTCGTCCTCGGAGATCTTGGTGCTGTCGTAGGCGAGCAGGACCTGCGAGCCGCGGTAGGGGATGCTGAACTCGGAGGTCTGGATGCCCTGCAGCAGATTGGCCGCGTTCGGCACGGTCGAGGCGTCGAGCACCTGCCACAGCCCGGCCTCGATCAGCTCGGGCTTGGAAAGGGCATCGAATTCCATCACATCGACCTGCGGGTCGGCATTGCTCTGCAGCGCGGCGAGCGCGCGGTCGGCGACATCACCGGTGCCGCCTCCCACTCCACGCACGATCGTCACCTGGACATCGTATTGCGGGTATTGGGCTTCAAAGGCCGGCGCCACCTTGTTCTGGATCCAGTCGCTGATGTTGGTGTCGCTGTCGGTGACGAAGTTGATCACCGTCTTCTCGCCGCTTGCCGGCTGGTTTGTAGCCGGCGCGCCGGTCGGCGCTTGCGTGGCAGGTGTGCAGGCCGCGAGGCCCAGTGCCGCGGCGAGGCCGAGGCGCAGCAGTTTATTGCCCGAAAGGCTCATCATAGCGTTTCTTCTCCCTCTTGATTGTTGCAACGGGGTTACTGACGCGATGCTAGTCGTCAGCGCTCAAACATGAATTGAGGTGGCGTTAAGCATCGATCAAAGAAAAAGGGGCGGGTGTTAATTGCCTGACCTGGAGATGCTGGTGGCGACGGACTGCGGGCAGTGGCGCAGTCCGTCGCCACCAGCATCAACTTGCCCGAGCACACCTTTAGCGTTGCTCGGCCGCGAGAAAGAGATCGAGGTCGAGCAGCTCGGCAAATCGGGCCTCAAGGGTCTCCCGATCCCACTCCCACCAGGCGCTGGCCAGGATCCGCTCGACGACAGATTCGGGAAAGCGCTTGCGGATCGGGCGGGCAGGCACCCCGACGACGATGGTGTAGGGCTCGACATCCTTGGTGACGACGGCGCCCGAGCCGACCACCGCGCCGGTGCCGATGCGCACGCCGGGCATGACGATGGCCCCATGGCCCAGCCAGACATCATGCCCGATGCTGCAGCGATGCTCGCGACGCCAGTCGAAGAAGGCCAGGTCGTCGGTTTCGCCCAGGCCGTACTGCACGCGTCGATACGTCATGTGATGCTGGGTGACGCGCCCCATCGGGTGATTGCCCGGGTTGATCCGCACATGCGAGGCGATCGAGCAGTATTTGCCCACGTCGGCATAGATGATCGACGCGTCGCCGGCGGCGTAGCTGTAGTCGCCGAAGGTCGATTCGACGATGTGCGAGTGCGGGCCGATGTCGGTCCACCCCCCGATCACGCTGTCGCGGATGATCGCGCTTGGGTGGATGGTCGGCCGTTCGCTAAGCTTCTTGGCCGGGCGTTCGGTGCCGTTGGGTTCGGGAAACCGCGCGATGTGTTCAGACATGTTGGTGATTGGCCTGCGACTCGACGGCGGCGGCGAGCTCGTCGGAGGCCTCGGTCAGCCCGACGCCGTTGTGCGGATATGGTGGGATCAGGCCGCGGTTGAGCTCGGCCATGCGTCGATCCCAGAAAATCGGTGCGCCGTGGCGGAACGTGGCGCGCACCCTCGCGCGGCCACCCTCCGGGTTCTCGACCAGGGTCAGATCCGCGAGACGGCCGACCTCGAGCGCGCCACGATCGGTCAGCCCGACCCCGTCGGCAGGGTTGAGGGTCACGAGCTTGACCGCGTCGGGCAGCGGGAGCAGGCCCTTGTCGGCGATGGTCAACACGGCATGCAACATCGCGGCCGGGAAGTAATCGCTGGCGAGCGTGTCGACCACGCCGGCGGCGATGCCTTCGAGCGCGCTGAGGTTGCCGGAATGCGATGCGCCGCGCAGGGCATTCGGCGCGCCCATCACCACATGGAGCCCGCTTGACCGCGCGGCCTCGGCCGCCTCGAGCGACACCGGGAACTCGCTGATCGAGGCGCCCAGGTCGGCCATCAGCGCGACCTTCTCCGGCGTGTCATCGTCATGCGAGGCCAACGTGACCTTGCGTTCGCGCGCGATCCGCGCCACGTCGTTGACGACCTGCCAACCGACCGGCCGCGTCCGATCGACGATCCGCTGGCGCATCTCGTCTTCGGTGAGATGGACTCCGTCTTTGTCACGATGCCACTCCTGCATCGTCTTGATGTACTTCTCGATGTCCCGGTATTGCCCCTGGCCGGGGGTGTGGTCGGTCAGCGAAACCAGATGAACCTCGTCGGCCGCCAGCATTGAGGCCAGGAACTCACCGGCCTGCGGCACCGTGATCTCGAACCGCACGTGGACGAGGAAGTCGGTCAGCAGCGAGGGCCGCAGGTCATGCAGGGTTGTGATGATTGACCTGGCCTGTTCGGATGATCTTAGCCGCTGTGTCGTGCCGGGCCAGTCGAGCGATATCGCGGCAAACGCTGTGGTGATGCCAGTCGCAGCGAGCCGCTTGTCGAGCTCGTGCACGACCAGGTCGATCGGGAAGCGCACCTTGGGCCGGGGCTCCATATCGCGTTCGAGCATATCGCCATGCACGTCGATCAGACCCGGGAGCACCGTCAGCCCACGCGCGTTGATGGCAGGCCCGGGGGCCGGCCCATCGACGATGTTGGCGATCCGGCCATCGGTGATGCGCAGCGCGCCACGCTCGATGACGCGATCCGGCAGAACGAGACGGGCGTCAGTCACCCACATATGCGTGTTCCTCTCCGTTGCGGTGCAGGACGCTGCGCGCGGCCTCGAGCGAGACCTCATCGTCGACCAAGTGAGCGATGGGCTCAGGGTGGTGGAAGACTCCAAGCATCGCGACGCCCTGCTGTTTGAGGTCGGCCAGACGGCGCACCAGCGCTTCGCGCGCCTTGCGATCGAGCGAAGCCGTCGGCTCGTCTAGTAGCAATAGCCGTCGGGGCGCGATCAGCGCCCGGGCCAAGTTGACTTTTTGCTGCTCACCGCCCGAGAAGGTGGTCGGGTATGCCGGCCAGATGTCGGCCTTGAGGCCAAAATCCGCCAACCAGTGTTTGGCCTCGCGCTCGGCGTCATCCCATGGCCTCCCGAGCGTCAGTAGCGGCTCGGCGACCAGCTCGACGGCGCTGACCCGTGGCCGTGGCCGCAGGAACTGCGTCACAAAGCCGATCTCCTCGCGCCGGAGTTCGGCGATATCGACGTCGGCGGCCCGCGCGAGATCGATCGGGCCGGCCTGTGCGTGGTACAGCGCCTGGCCGCCCGACGCGCGGTAAGTGCGATACAAACATCGCAACAGCGTCGATTTACCGATACCGTTGGCGCCGGTCACGAGCAAGAACTGCCCTGTCGCCAGCGCGAACGACAGATACTCGAAGACGATGATCCGCCGCCCAAGCTGATGGACGTCGAAGGTCTTGGCCAGGTCGTGGACTTCAAGCAAGGGTCTCATGGGCGGGTGTGTGCTCCTCGAGGCGGCGCGCGCCGCGCTGGATCAATGTTGCCAGTTCGGCCGGCAGGCCGGCCGCGACGATGGCGTGGGTCGCAGAGTCCACGTCGTATTCGACCCGTCGCAGGTCGGCAACGCGTGTCGTCGTGTCGTAGATCGCGTAGGCGGCCCGGACGTCGCCGTCCAGGGCGCGCCCTACGGCGCCGGGGTTGATGCAGAGCAGGTCGCCGTGATCCTGGACGAACGCCAGGTGCGTGTGCCCCAAGATCAGGATCTCCGCTTCGCAGGCTCTGGCGATCTCGCGTTGTCGCTGGGTCTGCTCCGGCAGGATCGCCTCATCGAGGTGCGCCGGGCCGGCGTGCAGCATCGTCAGCCGCTGGTCCGCATAGCGCCCGGTGTGCGTCCATGGCAGCCCGCGCAGATAGCGTCGGTGGGTCGGCTGGAGCGCAACACGCGTCCACTCCATGGCGGCCTGCTTGATGGCCTCGGTCGCCGGATTCGACGCCCGTCGCGAGATCGGGTAGCCCCAGCCGGCGGCCGCATCGTAGTTGCCCAGCACACACGGGATCCCCCGCCGTCGCAACAACGCCAACACTTCGTTGGGCTGCGCGCCGTAGCACACCAGGTCGCCGGCGCACAGGATGATATCGACGCCGTCGCGGTCGAGCGCCGTCAGCGCCGCCTGGGTCGCGGGTAGATTCGCGTGCAGATCCGAGATCAGGCCGATGCGCATGACAGGCTCCGGAGCTACAGCTTGGCGTGCACCAGTTGTTGCGTATAAGCGTGTTGCGGGTCGTCCAGCACCTGGTCGGCCAACCCTGATTCGACCACGCGGCCCCGGCGCATCACAATCACGCGATCCGACAGCGTGCGGATCACCCCGAGGTCGTGCGATACGATGATGGTGGTGACCCGGATCTCCCGCTGCAGGCGTTTGAGCGTGTCGAGCACACGCGCCTGGACCGAGACATCCAGGCCGCTGGTCGGCTCGTCGAGCAGCAGCAGCGCCGGCTTGAGCGCGATGGCTTTCGCCAATTGCACCCGTTGTTGCATCCCGCCCGAGAGGTGGCGCGGCAGATCGTCGATCCGGCCGAGCGGAAACTCGGACGCGTTGAGCGCGTCGCGCGCGGCCTCCCGCAGCCGGTTGAAGCTGCGCTCGCCCGCCAGGATCAACCGATCTGCGACGTTGCCGCCGCTGGTCGTGCTCATCCGCAAGCCAAGGTGCGGGTGCTGGTAGACGATGCCGATGTGCCGGACCCGCATCTGACGCCGTTGAAAGCGATCGAGCTCGAACAGATTGCGCCCGGCGAATTCGGCAACCGCCAGAGAGTACGTGCCGCCATCGGAAGGCTCCTCAAGGTTGAGCAGCCGCAGCAAGGTCGATTTGCCGGACCCGGATTCGCCCACGATGCCAAGCACCTCACCGGGATACACATCGAGATCGACATCGCGTAGCGCCACGATCGAGCCATACCGACGCTGCAGACCGCGTGCGCTGAGCAGCGGGGCGGCGGTGACCAGGCGGGGCGGGTCGAGTTGGAGCCGGATGGGCTCAGGACTTGAGAAAGCCTGCATGATAGAAGTCCCCAAAGTCGTCGTAGTATGTCGCGCCGAGGGCCACGTCTTCGCCGTTCTGGCGGCGCACGAGTTTGTCTTGATAGCCGGTGTCGGAGAGCGAATACGTCGAGCCGCCGTCGGCCTGCGCGATCTCATCCATGAACTTGTGGGTCGCGCCGGTCAGGCGATCGCGGCGCCCGTGCTGGCTCTCGATCTTGAAGAATACGTCCTCGAACTCGAGCGGGCGCACGTCGGTATAGGGCGGCACGGCGTACAGGCGCTTTTCGCGCCCGGCCGAGAGCAGCGTGAGGTGAGCGGCCTGATGTAGCTTGGGGTTGTCCCAGCGTGGGATCGGGCTGGGGCTCATCACATAGCGGTTGTTCACCAGTACGGGATAGCTGGCACCGCCCGTGAACTCGCCATAGCGCACGATCTGTTCGTACAGGTTCAGCCACATCACGGCGTAATCGGCATCGGCATGCATCTCGCGCGCGATGGTCATGCTGGGCGTGGCCCGCCGCAGCGGCTCGGGGTCCGGCACCTGAAGCACCAGGATCTGGCCCTCGTGCAGGATCTCCTCGGGCACCCGGTGGCGGCTCTGGATCAGTGTGGCCGCCAGGGTGTCGATCGTCGTGTCGACCCCTGACATCCGCGCGATGAAGCGCCTCAGATTGGCGGCGTTGACGCTCTGGTCGTCGCCCTGATCGATCACCTTGACGGTGTCGCGTGGACCGACCAGGCTCAAGGTGACTTGTAGCCCGCCGGTTCCCCAGCCGCGCGCGATCGGTAGTTCGCGGCTGGCGTAGGGCACCTGATAACCCGGGATCGCGATCGACTTCAAGATGCGCCGCCGGAGCTCGCGCTTGGCGAAGGCATCCAGGAACGCATAACTGTAGTCTTGTGCCGGGGCGCAAAGTTCGCTCAGGGTCATGCCAGGGCCTCCTCGTCCTCGGTCGCGACCGACTCGCCGATCACCCGACGTTTGCGTTCGACGTCGCGCGTGAGCAAGACTCTGCGGAGCGCATCAAGCCCGCTGTTGAACGTCACGTAGTGCGGAAGCTTGTAATGGATGCAGAAGCCGGAGGATTCGACGGCTTCGGTGTGATAGAGCACGAACTCCTCGCTATGCGCGGGGTGCGTCTCGGTCTTGTCCATCTCCATATCGAGCATGGCGCCCGAGATCGTCTTGACCTCGTTCCAGCCAAGCGTGGCCGTGAATCCGAGCTCGAGCCGGTCGTGCAGGTTGTTGACGACCTCGCAGGCGCTGATCCGCGCGCGCCCGAGGCTAAAGGCCGTGCCCGTCACGGGGTGTCGCAGCGTGACATCGGCATAGGCGAGCCGCACTTCGTTGACCGTCGGGTGGATCATGCCAAAGCCACGCATCGACGCGTAGCCGAGCGCCAGCACGCCGCCCGTCTCCGCCCGGGCCAACGACTGCAGTCGGTGCGCACGCGGCGCCGGGAACGCGATCGGGTCGCGGGTGACGTCGGGCATCTCCGCCGCGACCGGGCGCTCGATAGTCGGGGTCGGCGGGAGGAGGCCGTTGATCCGGTGCCAGTCGGCCACCGAGGGGTAGCCGCGAGGCGCAGGCGCCTCGGCTTCCGCAGGCGTCTCGGGCGTAACCGTCGTCGTCAGCGCTTCGGTGTGCAGAATGCGATGGCTGTAGTCGAGCGTCGGCCCAAGCACCTGGCCGCCTGGAATGTCCTTGAAGGCCGCCGAGATCCGACGGACGACGAGCAGATCTACCTCCGTGATGGGCTCGGCATAGGCCAGCCGCGGCACGGTCGAGCGGTAGGCGCGCATCAACAGCACGGCCTCGTATACATCGCCGCCGGTCTGCGCGATGGCCAGCGCGGCCAACTGCGGTGCATACAGCGAGCCTTCGGCCATGACGCGATCAACAAGGTAAGGTAACGTCTGCTCGATCCCGCGCACAAACTCGGGCTTCAGCGGCCCGTTGAGCGCGCGATAGAGCGTCTCGGCGTTGGAGATGGCGGTTTCACCGCCGCGGGCTGCGACGTACATCAGGCCACCTCCACGCGGGTGCTGCGCGGCAGGCCGATCACCTCGTCGCCCGACACGAGAAACACGTCCCAGCCCAGGGGGAACGCGCAGGCGCTGGCGCGCAGCAGCCAGAACTCCTCCGGCAGGCCGGCGATGTCGATCTCGACCTGTCCTTGAATGCCGGGGCCGCTCAAGCGGAGCAGCTGACCGAGCTCAAAGCGGCAGCCAATCACAAGCGTGGCCGATCGGTCGGGATACAGGTAGGACCCGATCGGGGCTTCACGCAGTACAGCCAGCTCGTCGGTCGACAGCCGCGGGTAGAACTGGTAGTGTGCCTCGGCCACGGCCAGCCGGCGGCCGCCGAGCGGCCCAAACACGGCATCGAGCTCCCGATCGTTCGTGGTGTAGCTCGACTCGAGGTCGACAAGGCTTTCGGCGATCGCCAGGAACGCCCTGGCCCCGTTGGCCGGCAGGGATTGCCGTCGTCCGGGATAGGCCAGCGATGCCGCCAGCGCCCGAAAGGTCTCTTGCGCACGGGCATCACGCGCGGTCATGACAGGAGTCATCAGAAGGTCTCCAACGAAATCCGGGTGGCTTCGACCTGGCGAAGCAATTGCGCGTCGGCCTCGTCTTGAAGCCGCGCCTGCTCGACTGCAAAGGCCTCGATCCGCGCGCCGGCGATCCCGGCGCGCCAGGCGCCATCGAGCACCGCGATCCCCAGCGCTTGCTCCAGGTCGCGGCCCAGACAGGCGCCGTAGCCCTCGACCTCGCCACGGATGCGGATGCGGGCCTCGGCGATCAAGACCTCGCCGAGGAAGAAATCGGCGCCATGGACTGGATCGCGCATCGGCCACATCGTCAGGCCGACCCGGTTGTCGATGACTTCGATGCGGGCGACGTCGGCGAGCACCTCGTCGGCGAAGCGCTTGAGCGTTTCAGCCGGTGTCTGGGTCAGGGTAGAAAGAAGTTCAGAATGATCCATAGCGTGGCCTCTAGCAACAGGCTGGCGCGCGCCCGGAGGGGGTTCCGGGCGCGCGCCAGCGCCGCGCGGGGTGGCGAGCGTTACTTCATCGCCTTGAGGTCGAGATTGAGAAGCTTGGCGATGTCGCGCAGATAGTTGTAGTACGCGTCCAGGTTCTCGAGGCCCAGCGCTTCGTGCGGGTCCTCGTACCAGAACTTCAGTTGCGCCACTAGATCGGCATCATCCTTGAGCGCGAGCAAGGCGGTCCGCACGGCATCCTTGAAGCTCTGCGGCAGGTCCTGGCGCACGGCGAAGGGCGTGCTCGGGATCGGGTCCGTGATCGCGACGATCACCAGGTGCCCGTCCGGACAGGCATCATAGACGGCGTTGATCTCATCCTGTGTCCGGATCTTGGCCTGTTCGCCATCCGGGAAACCGCAGAAGTCGATCTGGCCCTCCTTGGCCAGGTTGTACAGGTTGCCCTCGTACGTTGCGCCGGCCGCCACCTTGCCTTCCCAGACCGCCAACACCGAGGTCGGGTGGCTGCCGGCGAACACGGTCTTCATGTCGGTGTCGGGGTTGATGCCGTTCTTGATCAACAGCGTCTTCGGGGCCAGGTGGCCCGAGGTCGAGGCCGGGTCGACGAAAGAGAAGTCCACGCCCTTAAGATCGTCGAAGGTCCGGATCCCCGAGCCTTTCTTGGTGAAGATCATGCTCAGGTAGTGAGTCGGCATACCGGGTTTGTACACGGCTGGATCGGCCGTCGTCGTCACGCCGATCACCAACGCCTCGGCCTGCGCTTCCTGGACCGCCAGGGTATACGAGAACGGGCCGACCTCGAAGCCGTCGACGCGCTTGGCGCGCATGGCCTCGATCACGGCCGAGTAGCTGGTGCCGGTCTGGATCTCAACCGGGATCCCCAGCTCGGCCTCGAGATAGGATCGCAGCGGTTCGTTGTCGCGCAACACCTTTTCGGCGTCGTCACCGCCGAACATGCCGACCGTAAACTTCTCAGGCCAATCGGCCTTTGGGTCGGCGGTCGGTTCCGCCGTTGCCGTCGGGGGAACCGCCGTCGCAGCCGGCTGCTGGGCAACAGGCGCGGTGGTGGGTTGAGCGGCGGGCGCTGCAGTCGGCGCCGCCGCCGGCGCGCAGGCCGCCAGCGCCAGGCTTGCCGCCAGTGCGCTCGATACGACAGAGGACAATCGGTACGTCATTCTTCTCTCCTTGTGGTAACCGTTCGCGGTGTGCGTTGATAGGGTTCGCGTCGAGATTGTGCCCGGTTCAGGTCAGCTGTTGGCGGAGCAGGGCGCTGACCCTGTCGACCAGCGTGACCATGATGATGATCAAGACGAGCGCGCCCATCAGATAGTGATATTGGAACAGGCTCATGTACTTCTGGAGCGTGAAGCCGATGCCGCCGGCGCCAACCAGGCCCAGGATCGTGGCCGACCGCACGTTGTGCTCGAAGAAGAGCAGTGAGTACGACGCCATCAACGGCAACGCTTGTGGGATCACGCTGTACAGGAAGACCTGAAGCGAGCTGCCGCCCGTTGCGCGCACGGCCAGCACCTGCTGCGGATCGATGGCCTCGATCGACTCGGCGTAGACCTTGCTCAACGAGCCTACCGAGCCGACCGCCAGCGCCATGACGCCGCCGAACGGACCAAGCCCGACGGCCGCGACGAAGATCAGGGCGAAGATAATCTCCGGTATCGCCCGATTGGCGTTGAGGAACAGGCGCGTGGCCTGGTAGGCCCAGGGGTGCGGCGAGGTGTTTCGTGCGGCCAGAAGCCCAAACGGCAGCGAGAGCACGATCGCCAACGATGTGCCGATCACGGCCATCTGCAAGGTCTCGATGATCGAGAACAAGACCGCCGGGGCCTGTGTGACGATCCCGGTGAACGGCACCGTCCACGTGATCATCTCGAGCGTGGGCGGCATCAAGCGCACCAGGAAATTCCAGATGCTGGGCAGTCCTTCGATGAACTCGCCGGCGTCGACCTGCGTGCCTTCGAGGCCCCAGCGATAGGCCAGGACGACGCCAATGACCAGCACGATCAGCTGCCAGCTGATCCGCGGCCACGGGGAGAGCATGCGTTCGCGCAGGGTGGCGCGTCCGAGGCCCTGCGCGCGCAGGGCCGTGGCTTCAACTTCAGCGCTCATGGATGACCTCCTCCAGTTCCACAGGGTGGGCCGGGATGGCCGGTTTGTCGTAGCGATAGACGCGGTTCATCGCCGCCTCGTCAAAATCCCTTGCCGGTCCGTCAAACACGACAGAGCCTCGGGCGATGCCGATCACGCGGTCGACGAAGTGTTTGGCGAGCGTCACCTGATGAATGTTGATTAGCGCCAGCAGGTTGTCCTCGCGCACGACCCGCGCCAGGTCGGCCATGACCTGCCAGGAGAGCTCCGGGTCCAGGCTGGCCACCGGCTCATCGGCCAAGATCAGCGTGGGCTCCTGCGAGATCGCGCGCGCGATTGAGATGCGTTGTTTCTCCCCGCCGGAGAGCCGGTCCGCCCGCTGCTCAGCGCGTTCGAGAAGGTTGACGCGCTCGATGTTGCGCAGCGCCACCTCTCGATGGCTGCGGTCGAAGTAGCCCAGCAGGCTCGAGTACGGCCCGGCGTGGCCGAGACGCCCGCAGAGCACGTTTGTGATCACAGGCAGCCGGTCGACGAGGTTGAACTCCT
>Ga0209573_1004773_pt1 | contig 12983 bp, 10 predicted proteins | sample TNRBio252014_DNA_FD_185870 | JGI IMG/M metagenome (GOLD analysis project Ga0209573, IMG submission 185870) | Wastewater treatment Type I Accumulibacter community from EBPR Bioreactor in Madison, WI, USA - TNR Reactor_6/25/2014_ DNA (SPAdes)... | ecosystem: Engineered > Bioreactor > EBPR >...
GCTCCAGTTCAGCCAGATGAGCGGAAAGATCCTCGACCTCGCCGGCGGCCCGGTCTGCGAGCTGTGTCAGGCGGTCAACCTCTGCGGCGGCCTCGGCCCTCGCCCTCCAGGCCTGGCGCGTCGCCGCCAGGCACTCGCCGAGCCCGGCCCAGTCGTCCAGCAGGCCCCGGTGGGTCCGCGGATCGAGCAGGCCCACGGTTTCGTGCTGACCATGAACCTCGATCAATTGCTCACCGAGACCGCGCAAGGCGGCGATGGTGACCGGCTGATCGTTGATGAAGGCGCGGCTGCGACCGTCCGCTCCCTGCTGTCGTCGCAGGATCAGATCCTCGCCGGGCTCGACCGTCAGGCCGCTGTCGGCCAGATGCACCCAGAGCGGATGACCCTCCGGCGGCGCAAAGATGGCGGTCGCCGAGCCTTGCGAGGCCCCACTGCGAACCAGTCCAGCGTCGGCGCGAGCGCCCGTCGCCAGCCCCAGAGCGTCCAGAATGATTGACTTGCCCGCCCCCGTCTCACCGGTCAGCACCGTCAGCCCCGGCCCGAAAGTCAGGTCCAGGGCCTCGACGAGGACGATGTCTCGGATGGACAGGCCGGTCAGCATGGCCCGCTTGTAATGGATTCGAGGGCCGTTCGTCTCAGCCCGGAATCAACCGGCGCAGCCAGCCTTCTTCCTGAGGTTCCTGCTCAAGCGTCCCGCCCTGGTTGGTCACCAGGCGATAGGCGTCGGAATACCAGCGGCTACCAGGGAAATTATGGCCCAGAACCGCCGCATTGCGCTCCGCTTCCTCGGTCAGACCCAGGGTCAGGTAGGCCTCGACCAGACGATAGAGAGCCTCGGGCGTGTGCGAGGTGGTCTGGTACTGGCTGATCACGGTGCGGAACCGGCCGACGGCAGCCAGCGGCTGGTCGCGGTTCAGGTACCAGCGCCCGATCTCCATTTCCTTGCCGGCCAGCTGGTCGTTGACCATGTCGATCTTGACGCGCGCGTCACTGGCATACTGGCTGGTCGGGAAGCGCCGCATCACATCGGTCAGCGCGTTCAACGCCTGGCCGGTGGCGGCCTGGTCACGACCCACATCCACGATCTGTTCGAAATAGCAGATCGCCTTCATGTAATAGGCGTACGGGGCCTGGGGGCTTCCGGGGTACAACTCGATGTACCGATCCGCAGCCGCGATGGCATCTTCATAGGCCTGGCGCTCGTAGTAGCCATAAACCTGCATCAGGATCGCCCGGCGCGACCAGGGCGAATAGGGGTGCTGCCGCTCCACTTCCTGGAAGAACTGGATGGCTTCCTGATAGCGCTGCTCATCCAGTCGCTGCAGACCGGTCGAGTACAGCACTTCAACCGGCCGTTCCTGGTACTGCAGGCGCGGTTGGCGGGCCCGATCACCGGCGCAGGCCGTCAGAACGACGGCGGTGACGCCCAAGGCGACAACCGCCACGACCTTGTTACGGAAGAAAGCTGACTTCACCGATAGACCTTTCCAACACCCCCGACGGGTCAGGACCCTGTGTCCGGGCTTCTACACGAGGCCGTTAGTTGCGCCAAGAACACCCGAGCGGGGTGGCACGTTCGACGCTCCACATATAGAAGCCGCGCCACAAGGCGAACCCTCTTGGGCGAAAGGATGACGCAATGAAGTTGCTGGCCGGAAATTCGAACCCCCCTCTGGCCAGGGCGATTGCCGAAGAGCTGGCCGCTCCCCTGACCCGCACCCAGGTCAAACGCTTTGCGGATAACGAGGTGTTCGCCATCATCGAAGAAAACGTCCGCGGCGAGGACGTTTTCGTCATCCAGTCGACGAGCTACCCGGCCAACGACAATTTGATGGAGCTGCTGATCATCACCGACGCCCTTGTCCGGGCTTCGGCGCGGCGGATTACGGCGGTGGTGCCCTACTTCGGCTATGCCCGTCAGGATCGCAAGACCGGCGGTCGCACACCGATTTCCGCCAAACTCGTCGCCAATCTGATCACGCGGGCCGGGGCGGATCGGGTGCTGACGATGGATCTGCACGCCGGCCAGATTCAGGGTTTCTTCGATATCCCCACGGACAATCTCCTGCCCGCGCCCCTGTTGGCACAGGACATCAAGGAGCAGCGCGGCGGCAAGGCGGCTTCTGATCTGGTGATCGTGTCGCCTGATGTTGGCGGCGTCGTCCGGGCCCGGGCCCTGGCCAGCCGGTTGAATGCTGATCTGGCGATCGTCGACAAGCGCCGCTCTGCCCCGGGCAAGAGCGAGGTGATGAACATCATCGGCGACGTCAGCGGGCGCCGCTGCATCCTGTTTGACGATATCGTCGATTCCGCCGGCACGCTTTGCAACGCCGCCCAGGCGCTGTCGGAACAGGGCGCGGTCGAGGTCGCCGCCTATGTCAGCCACGGCGTCCTGTCCGGGCCGGCCGTGAATCGCATCACGGAATCGGTGCTGAGCGAGATGGTGGTGACGGATTCCATCGCCCTGTCGGACGAGGCCCTGACCTGCGAAAAGATCCGCACCGTTTCGATCGCCCCGCTCATCGGCGAGGCAATCCGCCGAATCGCCAACGAGGAATCGGTGTCCAAACTGTTCGACTGACCCGGATTAACCGTCGAACAACGGGTTGTATCACGTTAGTATGTCCTCGGCCTCACTCTTGCAGTGAGAGAATGAAGCGTTCGATTTTGGGGAATATCGCGATGAAAGCCATTGTTCGCCGTGCTGGCCTGGCCAGCGCCCTCGGCCTCAGCCTAGCACTTGGGGCTTGCGAAACACCCCAGCCGCCAGCACCGCCGCCGGTCTATCCTCCGTTGCCGGCTGTCGCATTGGACAGCTCGATCGCCGAGGCAGCCGCCATTTATCTCGGCTATGTGACGGACACGGCGACCATCTCGGCCACGTTTGCCGACGGCGGACAGGTTCGCCAGTCGATGTTGCGCGCCGCCGCCTATGAGCCGGCGCAGTTGTCGCGCGGGATGGTCGCCTATGCCGCCATCATCGCCCTTCAGTCGCCCGAGTTCGTCAACGGCGTCCGATCCCTCGCCCAGGAGGGCACGAACCGGGACACCCTGCTGCGCCAGATCATCGCCAATCCGGCGTACGTCGCTTCCTTGCCCGGTGCTGACCAGGCTGCCGGCCTGATCGCTTCTCAGATCGGCCAGCAGGGCGCGACAATGTATGCGGCAGGTGCCGCCGTGAAACAGACCGCCTACGACATTCAGCGCCAGCGCTGGTCGACCCAGCACATCACCGATCGCGAATCGCGCCTGGAACAGGTCCGGGTGCTTGGCATCACGCCCCTGGCGCCGAACTATGCGGCCTCGGCCCAGCTTCAACAGGCCGCGCTGTCCGGCCAGAGCCTCGGCCTGCCGCCGGCGATCGGCAACCGCCCCTATTCCCAGGCGGTGACGCGCGGGCTGGCCCTCGCGGCCGTGGCGGCGCTGGGACAGGCCGGTGACAGCAATCGGGCGATCACCGAAGCCTTGCTCAATGAGCCGACCAGCGCTGATTGCATGAATTTCACTCGCCTGATGATCCTTCAGTGCCTGGCCGCGTCCCGTCCGCAGTACGAAGAGATCTTCTGTCTGGGACAGCATCTGATCATGGACACCGCCCAGTGCGTCACCGACGCCGCCGGTACGGCGACCTTTGGCCCGATGTCGATCGCCGACCAATCGGGGACCGGGGACACCTCGGCCCAGACGACGTCTCCCGACGCGCAGACACCGAACTAAACCGCCTGCAGCGGCTCCGCTCGGACACCGTGCGGAGCCTGTTGCACCTCCGGGGCGAAGCGTGTAATGACGCCCGCTCTTGAATTCATGGGTTCATGACCCCGACCGCCCTTGAGCCTTTCCGACTGCGGGAAGGCTCTCGTTCTTAGCGGACAGGCGTGACGAGGCTCCTGGATCCACTTTCACCTATCGCTGTCGTGCCCTGGCGCGGCAGTTTCGTTTTGAGGCAGCCTGATGGCCGAGATCATTCTGAACGTTGAAGTCCGTGACGGCACGGGTACCGGTGGTGCCCGCCAGGCGCGCCGTGAGGGCAAGGTGCCCGGCATCCTGTACGGCGGCGACAAGGCCCCGGTTGCGATCTCGGTCGAGGAGCGCCCGTTCCGCAAGTCGCTGTACACCGGCAAGCTGCTGGGTCACCTGGTGACGCTGAAGTACGGCAAGGAAACCCAGCCGGTCATCGCCAAGGACATCCAGTTCGACCCGGTCACCGACCGTCCGCTGCACTTCGACCTGATGCGCGTCGACGAAACGGCACCGGTCAAGATCTCGATCCCGGTTCACTTCAAGAACCAGGACGAGTGCGAAGCCTTCCGTCAGGGTGGCTCGCTGGAGATCGTTCGCCACGACGTCGAGATCCTGGTCCGCGCCGACCAGATCCCGGAAGAGCTGGTCATCGACCTGAAGAACCACAAGCTAGGCGACACCATCCGCGTGTCAGAAATCAAGCTGCCGGAAGGGGCCCACCCGACCATCACCGACCGCGACTTCGTGATCGCCTCGATCAAGGTCTCGTCGGCCGCCATGTCCGAAGCTGCTGACGAGGCTGCGGACGCGGCCGCCGAGCAGGCCACCGAGGCTGAAGAGTCGACCGAGGTCGCCGAGGAAGCTGCCGCTGAGGACACCTCGGAAGGCTGATCGACCTCACGGTCTGGATTTTTGCGGCCTCGCCCGGCAAACGGGCGAGGCCGTTTCCTTTTTGGGGCCTAGAAAGCACCGCCATGCTGATTCTCGCCGGCCTGGGCAATCCGGGACCCAAATACGCCAACAACCGCCACAACATCGGCTTCATGGCCGTGGACGCCATCGCGGATGAGTGGGGCTTCGGGCCGACCAAGGCGGTGTTTCAGGCGGCGGTGCGCGCCGGCGAGATCCCGACACCCCAGGGTCCGGTCAAGGCGCTCGTGGTCAAACCCCAGACCTATATGAACGAGAGCGGGCGCGCCGTGGGTGAGGCCATGCGTTTCTACAAGTCCACGCCGGCCCAGGTGATCGCCTTCTACGACGAGCTGGACCTGGCCGAGGGGCGGTTTCGGATGAAGACCGGCGGCGGCGCGGCGGGGCACAACGGGGTGCGTTCGCTGATGGCCCATGTCGGCCCGGATTTCCGGCGCGCGCGGCTGGGCATCGGCCATCCGGGCCAGCGCGAGCTGGTGATGCCCTATGTGCTGGGCGACTTCTACAAGATCGAGCTGGCCTGGCGCGACGCGCTGCTGCGCGCCTGTGCCGAGGCCTTGCCGTTTGCGGCGGCGGGCGACGATGAGCGCTATCAGGCCGAGGTTCTGCGTCTGGCCCCTGCTCCCAAGGTCGACCCGAGGAAGGCGGCGCGCGGCGAGTGAGCAACGGCGCCGCAATAGTGCACGGTGAAATTGGGGTGCAAAGGGTGCAAAAGGTGCACTAATCGGCCGCACGCCATTGAATTTATTTAAGTCGGCCTTTCGCTGATTTTGCACTGTCGGGTGCACTATTGGAACGCGACACATCATAACCCGTCTCAGGCCGGCGGGGATGGACAGGCTCGACGCCTCTGGTCCCGCAACCGCGAAGGACATGGTTCACAGGCACGGCGCTGTCGCGCTATAGCCAGCTCCATGACCACGACCGCCGAAACCACCGCCCCCCGCTATATCATCGAAGGCCGCACCGGCCCCTGGGAACTCGTCATGGGTCTGGAGATCCATGCCCAGGTGGCGTCCAACTCCAAACTGTTCTCAGGTGCTGCCGTCGGGTTCGGGGCCGGGCCGAACGAGCAGGTGTCGCTGATTGATGCGGGTTTTCCGGGGATGCTGCCGACCCTGAACCGGTGGTGCGTGGAACAGGCGGTCAAGTCGGGCCTGGGCCTGAAGGCGAAGATCAACACCTTCAGCCAGTTCGACCGGAAGAACTATTTCTATCCCGACCTGCCGACCGGCTATCAGATCAGCCAGCTGTATCACCCGATCGTCGGCGAGGGCGTGGTCGAGGTCGAGCGCGACGACGGAAGCTTTTTCAACGTCGGGATCGAGCGGCTGCATCTGGAGCAGGACGCCGGCAAGCTGATCCATGATCTGTCGCCAACCGAGAGCTTCGTGGATCTGAACCGCGCGGGCACGGCCCTGATGGAGATCGTGTCGCGGCCGCATATCCGCACGCCCGACGAGGCTGTCGCCTACGTCAAGAAGATCCGCATGATCCTGATGTATCTGGGCGCGTGCGACGGCGACATGGAGAAGGGCAATCTGCGGGCCGATGTAAACGTGTCGGTTTGCCGGGTCGGCGGCTATGACGCCTTCATGGCGACGGGTGACTTTTCGCATCTGGGCACGCGCTGCGAGATCAAGAACGTCAACTCGTTCCGCTTCATCAACCAGGCCATCCAGTATGAGGCGCGCCGCCAGGTCGAGATCCTGGAGGACGGCGGCAAGATCGACCAGGAAACCCGCCTGTTCGACCCCGGTAAGGGCGAGACGCGCTCGATGCGCTCCAAGGAAGAGGCACAGGACTATCGCTATTTCCCGGACCCGGACCTGCTGCCGCTGGAGCTGGAACAGGACTGGATCGACGAGATCCGCGCCGGCCTGCCCGAACTGCCCGACGACAAGCGCCGCCGGTTCATGGCCGAGTACGGCCTGTCGCAATATGACGCCGGGGTGCTGATTTCGGAGCAGGCCAAGGCCGACTATTTCGAGGTCGCCGCCAAAGGCCGCGACGCCAAACTGGTGTCCAACTGGGTGACCAATGAGGTGTCGGCCCGCCTGACGGCCGATGGTCTGGAATTCGACGCCAATCCCCTGCCCGCCGCCCATGTGGCCGAACTGGTCGAGCTGATCGAGACGGACGTGATCTCGTCGAAGATCGCCAAGGAGGTGTTCGATCACGTCTGGAACGGCGAAGGCTCGCCGGCCCAGGTGGTCGAGGCGCGCGGCCTGAAACAGGTCACCGACACCGGCGCCATCGAGGCGGCCATCGACGAGATCATCGCCGCCAACCCGGACAAGGCCGCCGCCGTCGCCGAAAGGCCCCAGGCCATCGGCTGGTTCGTCGGCCAGGTGATGAAGGCCACGGGCGGCAAGGCCAATCCGGCTGCGGTGAATGACATCCTGAAGGCCAAGCTGGGGCTGTAGGCGTCCCCCGCCCCACAGAAAGCGCGGCCTTTTCCCCAGGCTGGGACAGACTGCGACTGATTCTGACGCTGCGGGTCGCTAGATTGAAGACATGACGACGACCCGCGCGCGCGCCTTTGCTTCTGATCAGATGCGGTTCCCACTGAAGCGGGAACCCGAGGGCGCTGTGGCGATGTTCGTGCGCGGGCCATCCAACCGGTTGGCCGCCGAGACGCTGGACCTGTGGCCGCAGGGCGACGACTCGCTTCTGGCTTTGGTCGGGACGCAGGGGAGCGGCAAGTCGCACCTGGCTTCCGAATGGGCCGAACGGGTCGGGGCCGTGGCGTTCTGCGGCGCTGAGGTCGGTTTGGCCGATCTGTCGGACCTGGAGGGCCGCCCGGTGTTGCTGGACGACGCCGGTGAGACGGATGACGCCACCCTGTTTCATCTGATCAACCTGGCCCGGTCGCCGGGCGGGGCACTGTTGATGGTGTCGCGCGAGCCGCCGTCGCGGCGCGAGGCGGAGCTGGCGGACCTGAGGTCGCGGCTAGACGCCGTGCGGGTCATTCGGGTGGAAGCGCCGGATGACGCTGTGCTGGCCGCAGCATTGCGGCGCTTCTTCGACGAACGAGCGATCACGCCGGGCGAAGACTTGATCGACTATCTGGTGCTGCGGATCGAACGGTCGATCCCGGCGGCCCGAGCCGTAGTGGCCCGTCTGGACGCCGAGGCCGGAGGCCGCAAGCTGAACCGGTCGCTGGCGCGCGCGCTGCTGGACGAAGAGGCGACCGACCTGTTCTGATGGCCCGAGCGGCCTTGCTCCATCGGGCATAAGCGGTCATTACGCGCCCATGGCCGACACCGCCGACGCCCTGCCGGACCCGCGCCCCTCGCGGAGCGAGCCGCTCCAGCTCGATGAGGCCCTGATCGGCTCGCCCGAGCGGTTCTTCAATCGAGAGCTTTCCTGGCTGGCCTTCAATCAACGCGTGATGGAAGAGGCGACCAACCCTCGCCACCCGCTGTTTGAGCGCCTTCGGTTCCTGTCGATCTCGGCCAATAATCTGGATGAGTTCTTCATGGTGCGCGTGGCCGGCATCAAAGGCCAGGTGCGCCGGGGGGTGCGGGTGCTGTCGCAGGACGGGATGTCCCCGCCTGAAACGCTGGAGGCCGTGGACGTCGCCGCCGAACGGTTGATGGCCGAGCAACAGAAGACATGGCGCAAGCTGCGTCGGGAACTGGCCTCCGAGGGCATTGAGGTCGTCGATCCCGGCCACGTCACCAAGACCGAGCGCGAACGGCTGGAGCCGGAGTTCCTGAGCCAGCTTTTCGCGGTGCTGACGCCGATGGCGATCGACCCGGCCCACCCCTTCCCGTTCCTGCCCAATCAAGGCTTCTCGCTGGCGCTCAAGCTGCGCCGACGCGCGACCGGAAAGTTTCTGCACGCCCTGGCACCGATCCCGACGCAGGTGCAGCGGTTCTGGACCCTGCCGACCGATGGCCGCTCCGCGAAGGGCCGCCGCCGTGTCGTGACGCTGGAGACGATGGTGATGATGTACATCGACCATCTGTTCCCCGGCTGCGACGTCGAGGCCTCGGGCGTCTTCCGGCTGATCCGGGACAGCGACATCGAGGAAGAGGCCGAAGACCTGGTCCGCGAGTTCGAGAGCCTCCTGAAACAGCGGCGGCTGGGCGACGTGGTCAAGGTGATGATCGACAAGGCCATGCCTGAGGATCTGGCGGCCTTCATCATCGAACAGCTGGCGGCCGATCCGCCCGACGTGGACATCATCGACGGCCTGCTGGGCCTGGGGCAGCTGGCCGAGCTGATCCCGCCAGACCGGCCCGACCTGAAATTCAAACCCTATGAACCGCGCTTTCCCGAGCGCATCCGCGAGCACGGCGGCGACAGCTTCGCGGCGATCCGGGAAAAGGACATTCTGGTCCACCATCCGTTCGAGAGCTTCGATGCGGTGGTCCAGTTCCTGCGCCAGGCGGCGCGCGACCCGAACGTCATCGCGATCAAACAGACGCTGTACCGGACCTCCAACGACAGTCCGATCGTGGCGGCCCTGATCGAGGCGGCCGAGCATGGCAAGAACGTCACCGCCCTGGTCGAGATCAAGGCCCGGTTCGACGAAGAGGCCAATCTGCGCTGGGCCCGCGAGATGGAGCGCGCCGGGGTTCACGTCGTCTTCGGCTTCGTCGAGTGGAAAACCCACGCCAAAATCTCGGCGGTGGTGCGGCGCGAGGCCGAGGGCCTCAGGACCTACTGCCACTTCGGGACCGGCAACTATCATCCCCAGACGGCGCGCATCTATACCGACCTGTCCCTGTTCACCTGTGATCCGGCGCTGGGACGCGATGCGACCAAGGTGTTCAACTTCATCACCGGCTATGCCGAGCCGGACAATCTGGAGCGGCTGGCGGTGTCGCCGCTGAACCTCAAGCGCCGGCTGCTGGACCTGATCGAACGAGAGGCGGACAATGCCCGCAAGGGCAAGCCCGCCGCCATCTGGGCCAAGATGAACGCCCTGGTCCACGCCGAGATCATCGACGCCCTGTACCGGGCCAGTCAGGCCGGCGTGAAGATCGAACTGGTCGTGCGAGGGGTCTGCTGTCTGAGACCCGGCGTGAAGGGACTGTCCGACAACATCACGGTCAAATCGATCGTCGGGCGCTTCCTTGAGCACGCCCGCATCGCCTGCTTCGCCAACGGCCGGGACATGCCCAGCGACCGGGCCGAGGTCTTCTTCTCCTCGGCGGACTGGATGCAGCGCAATCTGGATCGCCGCGTCGAGGTGATGGTGCCTGCGCTCAATCCCACGGTGCGCGATCAGATCATGGACCAGATCATGCTGGCCAACCTGAAGGACGAGGCCCAGAGCTGGTTCCTGAACGCCGACGGCACCTATTCACGCGCCAAGATCGGAAAGTCCGATACGCCCTTCTCCGCGCACGACTATTTCATGACCAACCCCAGCCTGTCCGGGCGCGGTCGCCGCGCCAAAGACCGACCCAAGGCCATCCGCTATGACCGCAAACGCTGAGTTTCGCACGCGCGAGGCGGCGGTGCTGGACGTCGGGTCAAACTCCGTGCGCCTGGTCGTCTATGGCCTTCAGGGCCGTGCCATCTGGACCGGATATAACGAGAAAGTTCTGGCGGGATTGGGCCGCGAGGTCGCCACCACCGACAAGCTGTCGCCGGAGGGCGTCAACGCTGCTGTCGAGACCCTGCGCCGCTTCGCCGTGCTGATGGAGACGCTGCGGCTGGCCGAACGGCACATCGTGGCTACCGCCGCCGTGCGCGAAGCCGAAGACGGGGCCGCCTTCTGCGATCGCGTCGCCGCCCAAACCGGTCTGAAGATCAGGGTGCTGACGGGTGAGGAAGAAGCTCGCTACGCGGCTCTGGGCGTCGTCGCGGGCAATCCGCCGGCCGAAGGCGTGGTGGCGGACCTGGGCGGATCGAGCCTGGAACTGGTGCCGGTATCAGGAGGCCAGCCTGGAACGGGGGTCACCCTGCCGCTCGGGCCGTTCGCGATGGAGGGCGTGCGCGGTGATCCCTCCGACGAAATCGACCGTCGGCTCAGGCCCGCCCGCGGGTTTCAGGCGTCCACCCTTCATGCCGTCGGCGGGGCGTGGCGGAGCCTGGCCTTGCTGCATATGCGCCAGCAGGGCCACGACCTGGAGATCGTCCACCAGTACGAAATGAGCGCGGGCGACGTGGACGAGATGTCGGACCTGTTGGGGCGGCTGTCGCGGGCGTCTCTGGAAAAGCTGTCGCGGACCAACAAGGCCCGGGCCCTGACCCTGCCGCACGCGGCGCGGGTGCTGTCGCGCCTGTGTCGAACCCTGAAGGTGGAGACCGTGTCCTTCTCGGCCTACGGATTGCGCGAAGGCTTGCTGTTGGAATCCATGCCGGAGGCCGTGCGATCTCGCGATCCGTTGCTGGAAGGCTGCCGGGCCCTGGGCGATCGCGAGAGCCTGGAACACGGACTGGACCGTGTGATCGTAGCCTGGCTGACCCCCCTCCTCGCCCCGCTTGTGCCGTTCTTCTCGCAAACACGCGATGCCGTCATGCTGGCCGCCGGCGCGGCCCTGGCCGACGTCGGCTCGCGCCTGCACCCGGATCACCGTGCCGCCGTGGCGTTCGAGCAGGTTCTGAGAGCGCCGGTAGCCGGTCTGGTCCACGCCGAGCGCGCCTTCCTGGCGTCAGCCATCCACGCCCGTTACGGCGGCCATGGCACACCGGAAGCGCAGCTGGTCGGGCGGCTGCTGGGTCCCGAGGGGGTGGAGCGCGCGCGTATCCACGGGCTGGCACTCAGGTTGGCCAGCGATCTGTCGGCCCGGTCGCCAGAGCTGCTGTCGACCACCCGCCTGAAGGCAATGGGAGACGAACTGGTTCTGACGGTCGACCATCATCACGCGGACCTGTTGCTAGGCGACAAGGTCCGCAAACGCCTCGGAGCCCTCGGCCAGGCGCTTGATCTGACAGCCCGCATGGAAACCGCGGCCAGATGACGGAGGCGAGCCCCAGGATCGGGGGGCTGTTTTCCCTCCTGGCCCTGATTGCGATCATGGTCGGGGGATTTGTCGCGTGGGCGCTTCTGAGTTTTGGACCGCGCGACATACCCGCAAACGCCCCGGCCTGTCCGAGCGCCGACTGGGCGGCGCTGAACGCCCAGGGCGTGGAGTTCGGCTCAGTCTACAACAGTACGGACCGGGCCGAACGCAATGATCCGGCGGGCGTGCTGCCGCGTCAGGGCGATCCCCATCCGCGCTGTATCCAGATCTTTGGCGACAAGACCTGCAATCTGGTCGGGCCGACGACGGTGCAGGTGAACCGACCCGACGGCCCGGTCGCCATCCAGTTGGAGGATGGACAGCAGGCGCGCCTGCACAACAATCCGGGACGGCCCTTCCGCTGTGGGCTGTTGAACGACGGCGACGCTGGCGAATGAGGGTTTCAGACTTCGACTTCGATCTACCGAACGACCGAATCGCGCTTCGGCCCGCCAGTCCGCGCGACAGCGCGCGGCTGTTGGTGGTGAGGCCGGGACAGGGACTGGAGGACCGGATCGTCCGCGATCTGCCGGAGTTGCTGCAGCCGGGCGATGCCCTGGTCTTCAACGATACGCGCGTGATCCCCGCGCGTTTGTCGGGCGAGCGTCATCGCGACGATCTGGCTCCGATCAAGGTCGAGGCGACCCTGCATCACCGCGATGGGCCCGACGCCTGGTCAGCTTTCATGAAGCCCGGCAAGCGGATCCGGCCAGGCGACCGGATCCGCTTTGGTGGGCGTGTGGATGCGGGTTGTGAACTTGGACGGCTTGACGCCACGATCGAGGCCAAGGGCGAGGACGGGTTGGTCACCCTGAGGTTCGACCAGGCCGGGCCGGCGCTGGATGACGCCATCCGCGACGTCGGGGTGATGCCCCTGCCCCCCTACATCGCCGCCCAGCGGCCTGAGGATGAGCGGGACCGGGCCGATTATCAGACGGTCTTTGCCGAACATGACGGTTCGGTCGCGGCCCCGACGGCGGGGCTGCATTTCACGCTGGATCTGCTGACGCGGCTGGCGGCGCGGGGCGTGACGACCCACGCCGTGACCTTGCACGTCGGAGCGGGCACGTTTCTGCCGGTCAAGGCCGACGACACGGTCGATCACAAGATGCATTCGGAATGGGGTGAGGTGTCACACGAAACGGCCCAGGCCCTGAACGCGGTTCGGACGGCGGGCGGGCGCGTCGTCTGTGTGGGCACGACCTCGCTACGCCTTCTGGAAAGTGCGACGGGCGACGACGGCGTGATCCGGTCGTTTCACGGCGACACCGCCATCTTCATCACGCCGGGATACCGGTTCCGGGCGGTGGATGTGCTGATGACCAATTTCCACCTGCCGCGCTCGAC
>Ga0209573_1004774_pt1 | contig 12979 bp, 11 predicted proteins | sample TNRBio252014_DNA_FD_185870 | JGI IMG/M metagenome (GOLD analysis project Ga0209573, IMG submission 185870) | Wastewater treatment Type I Accumulibacter community from EBPR Bioreactor in Madison, WI, USA - TNR Reactor_6/25/2014_ DNA (SPAdes)... | ecosystem: Engineered > Bioreactor > EBPR >...
CCACGCCATTGCACCAGACTGCAAGACCTGTGGAGCGGACGCCGGCTATGTCGCGTACAACCCCGTCGGTCACCATCGCCGCGACATTGCGGCGCGCCATTCTGGCGCACAAAATGTCGCCGAAGACGCCGGCGTCCGTGACGCCATTTGCGTTCCATCTCGAAATCCAGAAACAGCCCGCCATTGCCAGTCAGGATCGAGATGGGGCGCATTGAGTTGTCGCTCTGGAAACCGCGCAGCGCTGTTATTTTCTCAAGGTCCGGCCAGTCTTCGTGTTTCAACATTGCGCAGGATGCATTTTCGTTAACGATGCGGCGGATCACGCCGGGCGTCATTACCACCGACAGGGTGAGCGGATAGTCCTGGAGGACCCAGGGGATGTCATCGCCGATTGCCTCAATGGCTGAGCGGAAATAGCCGGTGATCTGGTCATCGGTGCGCAAGGCTGGCGGCGGCGCAATCATGACCGCGCCGGCACCCGCATCCATTGAGGCGCGCGCCAGGCCGCGCATCGCCGCAAAACCCGGGGCCGATACGCCTACGATGACCGGGATCTTCGTGCGGCCGACAATCCGTTTGACCAGTTGGAGCGACTCGTCCGCATCAAGCTTGGGCGCTTCCCCCATGATCCCGAGGACAGTCATACCGTCGACGCCGCAATGCTCGTAGAAATCCACCATCCTGTCGACAGATTTCCAGTCGACCTTGCCATCTGGTTCAAAAGGCGTCGGCGCTATTGTGTAGGCGCCCTTGTTTGGGGGCTAATGGACACAGGTTATTCTCCACTCCAACAAGCCTGTTGACCGCCTTTCAGCCGAAAGGCAAGACACATGCGTTCCCCCGGCCCGGACGCTTGGTCCTTGCGAAACTGCCGGCATGCTGCAGGCATACGGTTCGCAAGGCGGTGAATTGACGATAATAGACAGACAGTGATGCCCTATCAAAACCACAAACTGGCCGTGGCGCCTATGATGGACTGGACGGACCGGCATTGCCGGTTCCTGCACCGCCAGTTGACGCAGCATGCGCTGCTCTACACCGAGATGGTCGTGGCGGACGCTGTTATCCACGGCGACCGCGAGCGGCTGCTTGGCTTTGATCCAGTCGAGCATCCGGTGGCCTTGCAACTGGGCGGCTCGGATCCGGGCAAGCTGTCACAGGCCGCGCAAATCGGCGAGGCCTGTGGCTATGACGAGATCAATCTCAATGTCGGCTGTCCGTCGGATCGCGTCCAGTCAGGCGCGTTTGGCGCGTGCCTGATGCGTACGCCGGATCTCGTGGCGGACTGCGTTGCCGCAATGAAGGCGTCTGTTTCGACCATCCCCGTCACAGTCAAATGCCGGCTGGGCGTGGATGAGCAGGATATCGAGACCGCGCTTGACGATCTTGCCGGCAAGGTTTTTGACGCCGGCGCCGATGCGCTGTGGGTGCATGCCCGCAAGGCCTGGCTGGAGGGGCTGAGCCCGAAAGAAAACCGCGACGTCCCGCCGCTCGATTACAGCCGGGTCTATCGACTCAAACAGGCCTGGCCGGACAAGTTCATAGGGATCAATGGCGGCATTGCATCGCTGGAGGAGGCAGACCACCACCTGGCCCATGTCGATGGCGCAATGCTGGGCCGCGCCGCCTATCATACGCCCGGCATACTGGCTGGCGCCGATCAGCGTTATGGCGCGACCGGATCGGTTCACCCGAACGAAAGCGAAATCTGCGAAGCGATGTGCGCCTATGCGGAACGGCATATTGCGCGGGGAGGGCGCCTAGTCCACATTGCGCGCCACATGGTCGGCCTGTTCCATGGACAACCGGGCGCACGCCGCTTCCGCCAGATATTGTCAACCGAAGCGCCACGGCCAGGAGCCGGAGCCGAAGTGTTGCGCAAAGCCTTTGCTGCTGTTCGCCAGCAAACTGCGGAAGCAGCCTGACGATTCGCGCAGACAGACATCCTCAATGACTTTTGGCCGCTGTGCCCACGACTGGCGCAAAATAAGACAAAAATAGAACACGCACCAAATTTATCATTTAAAACAATAACGAAAGGGTACTTGTGCAAAAAGAACAAAAAGGGTACGAATAGTCGTATCAGGATAGGCGTTAGCGACATCCATTGACTTTCAGGGGATATGCATCATGGCTCAGAACTCACTGCGGCTCGTAGAGGACAAGGACAAGTCGGTGGATAAGTCGAAAGCGCTGGACGCCGCCCTGTCTCAGATTGAGCGCGCCTTTGGCAAAGGCTCGATCATGAAGCTTGGCAAGAACGAGCAGGTGGTCGAGATCGAGACGGTGTCGACCGGCTCGCTGGGCCTCGACATCGCGCTTGGCGTCGGTGGTTTGCCACGTGGCCGCATCATCGAGATCTACGGGCCGGAAAGTTCCGGCAAGACGACGCTGGCGCTGCACACCGTTTCGGAAGCGCAGCGCAATGGCGGCATCTGCGCCTTTGTTGACGCCGAACACGCGCTGGACCCTGTCTATGCGCGCAAGCTGGGCGTCGATCTTGAGAACCTTCTGATCTCGCAGCCGGATACTGGTGAGCAGGCGCTGGAAATCTGTGACACGCTGGTGCGTTCTGGCGCAATTGACGTACTGGTTATCGACTCGGTGGCCGCGCTGACGCCTCGCGCAGAAATCGAAGGTGAGATGGGCGAGTCTTTGCCGGGTCTGCAGGCGCGTCTGATGAGTCAGGCGCTGCGCAAGCTGACCGCCTCCATCTCGCGCTCCAATACGATGGTCATCTTCATCAACCAGATCCGCATGAAGATCGGCGTTATGTATGGCTCGCCTGAAACAACGACCGGCGGCAACGCGTTGAAATTCTACGCTTCGGTGCGCCTCGACATCCGCCGCATCGGCGCCGTCAAGGATCGCGATGAGGTTGTTGGCAATCAGACGCGCGTCAAGGTGGTGAAGAACAAGCTGGCCCCGCCCTTCAAGCAGGTCGAGTTCGACATCATGTATGGCGAGGGCGTATCGAAGACCGGTGAACTGATTGATCTTGGGGTCAAGGCCGGAGTCGTGGAAAAGTCCGGCTCATGGTTCTCCTACAATTCACAGCGTCTCGGGCAGGGACGTGAGAACGCCAAGCAATTTCTGAAGGAAAATCCGGACACGGCCCGCGAAATTGAAACGATGTTGCGCCAGAGCGCAGGTCTGATCGCTGACAAGTTCCTCGAAAATGGCGGTCCTGGCGAGTTGGACGACGCGGCCGATATGTAAGGCTGCTGGGTCGTAGTGACGGCCTAAACCCTGTCGGCCAGACGGCGGAACCATTTCAAGGCGGGCATTTCGACAAAACGCCAGGTGAAATAGGCTGCGCAGATTGTCAGGGCCAGCATGACCCCCGTCACCGATAGCGCGAATAGCTGCGAATCAGGCCCAAAGCCCGGGACGTTTTCACCGTGGTGATGGATTGGTCCGATCCAGCCAAAACCAAATTTGCGGTCTACAAGCGCAACAAGGTTGTAGAGACGTCCCTGCACAAACATGTGAACCATGTAGATCGAGTAGGACAGCGTTCCCAGCCACAGGAACGCCCGGCCCTTGAGCAGCCGACTGACAGCGCCGCCCTCATGGGCGAACAGATAGATAGACAGCGCAAAGACGAATGGCGCCGCTATCGAGGCCTGCTCATCGCCGGCGCCGGCCACAAACAGCACAATTGCGACGACCATGGCGACTTCGGCTATTGTCCAGATCAGCCGGCTGTTTTCCATCTCCATCGTACTGCGGTCACGGTCGATTGTTCCTTGCAGAAACCAGACCATCAGTACGCCGAGAGAGAAGCCGTACAGGCAGCGCGCGAAACCGAGATCATAGGAAACATCCATGTTTGGCGCGCCTGAGCCAAGTATGAGCAGCGGCAGGATGACTGCTGCCGCCGCAAACGCGACCCAGGAGCGGCCTGCAGCACTTAGCATGACGGCTGCAAAGACAAGATAGGTGAAGAACTCCGCTGAGATGCTCCAGCTCGGCCCGTTCCATGTAAGTCCGTCTTCAAGACCGATGCCTTGCAGCAGGAACAGATTGACGATGAGACTGCCGAGATCATAGGCGCCGGTAAACGGTTCTCCGCCTGAACCGCGCAGCTGAGGCAGCGCCAGGCGCAGCAGTTCAAATGCGACATAGGCGCCAAGTACAAATACATGCAGCGGATACAATCGGCCGAATCGCACAATAGCGAAACGTTTGGCCTGGTCCGGAGATGACAGGCGCGTTCCGTAGCTGTTCATGATGACGAAGCCTGACAGGACGAAGAAGAAGTCCACGAACAGGTAGGACGAGCTGATGAACGGCGATTGCGACAGTGCGCTGGCTGCGGGGAAGTGAAAGACCGCGACGAGCAGTGCGCATACGCCGCGCCAACTGTCGAGAACCTCGAACCGGACGGCCGAGCGAGCACGCACGCCAGTTCGCGTTTCGGCGCCATGAACAAGTATCGTCAAGAGCCACTCCTCTCACCCATGTGCCAAGCCGGAACAGATGTGTCCGCATGACCATGAAACAGAAGAGTTAATGCAAGCCTTGTGCCGGACGGCAAATGCGCCCCGGCGCGTCTCGCAGTTGCCTCGAATTTCTGCCACTGTGGGGAGAAATGGCGCGAGTGACGGGGCTCGAACCCGCGACCTCCGGCGTGACAGGCCGGCACTCTAACCGACTGAGCTACACCCGCGCATCGAATGGGTTCGGCTGACCGAACTGCTTCGTTGGGCGGTGACTTACGGGCTTCGCTTTGGAGTGTCAAGCGCGAGTCCCGGCACAAAATGCACGGGCTGTTTTTTGCACTGCGGCCAAACAAACCCGCCGCCGGTCGAGGACCACAACCGTTATGAATCCGGGCTGCCTGAAGCGGGATAGTTCGCAGGCGATAAACGACCTGGCCTAACTGTGCAGTGCGGCGCGAACAGCATCGATAGCCTCGGTTGCCTTGGAGGCGTCCGGTCCACCGGCCTGGGCCATATCGGGCCGCCCGCCGCCACCCTGACCGCCCAGGGCGGCGGATGCGAGGCGCACCAGATCGACAGCGTTGAATCGTTTCGTCAAATCGTCGGTGACGCCGACAACGACGGACGCCTTGCCGTCGGTCTCGCCAACCAGCACGACCACGCCTGAGCCAATCGTCTTCTTGCCCTCGTCGGCCAGTGATTTCAGGTCTTTGGGCGCAACGCCTGAAACGGATCGCCCCATAAAGCCGACGCCCGAAACCTGCTCGCTGCCTGCGTTGTCATCCTTGCCGCCGCCGCCCATCGCGAGTTTCTTGCGGGCTTCGGTCAATTCGCGTTCCAGCTTGCGGCGCTCTTCGACCAGAGCCTCCACGCGCGCTAGCGCATCGGCGGGCGCGACCTTCAAGGCGCCGGCAATGGCTTTGACCCGGCGGTCTTGTTCGTCGAGATACTTGCGCGCGGCTTCACCCGTGAGCGCCTCCATGCGCCGGACGCCTGCCGACACTGCGCCCTCCGAGACAACACGCACCAGTCCGATGTCGCCGGTTGCGCCGACATGCGTGCCGCCGCACAGTTCGACCGAATAGGGCCGGTTGGCTTTTTGCCCATGCAGCGCCGTGCCCATGGAGACGACGCGCACCTCGTCGCCGTATTTTTCGCCAAACAGAGCCATGGCGCCTTCGGCAATGGCGTCATCGACGCTCATCAGCCGCGTTGTCACCGGGCTGTTCTGGACAATGATCTCGTTGGCCAGCTGTTCGACGCGATCGATCTCATCGGGGTCAATTGGTTTGGGATGCGAAAAGTCAAACCGAAGGCGATCAGGAGAAACGAGCGATCCCTTCTGCGCAACATGCGTTCCCAGCACTTCGCGCAGCGCCTCATGCAGAAGATGCGTCGCGGAATGGTTTGAGCGCAGTCGGGCGCGGCGGTGGTGAGTTACCTTGAGTTCTGCCGGCGCGCCAACCTTCAAGACGCCTTTGGTCACCTTGCCGCTGTGCACGAACAGACCGTCGGCCTTCTTTTGGGTGTCGATCACGGTGAATGAAAAACCGTCCCCCGTCATGATTCCGGTGTCGCCCTGCTGGCCGCCCGACTCGCCATAAAACGGGGTCTGGTTGACGATCACCGCAACTTCATCGCCATTCTTCGCCTCGGTAATTTCGCAGCCATCGCGCACGATCGCAAGGACAACGCCTTCGGCGCTTTCTGTGTCGTAACCGAGGAACTCGGTTGCACCGAGCTTTTCGCGCAGTCCAAACCAGACCTTTTCGGTCGCAGTATCGCCTGAGCCGGCCCAATGCGCGCGGGCTTCCGCCTTTTGCCGCTCCATCGCGTCCTGGAACCCGTCGAGGTTGACCGAAATGCTGCGCTGGCGCAGCGCGTCCTGCGTCAGGTCCAGCGGGAAACCATAGGTGTCATAGAGTTTGAAGGCCGTTTCGCCATCCAGCATGTCGCCGGATTTAAGCGCAGATGTCGCGTCTTCGAGCAGCCCCAGCCCCCGCGCCAAGGTCTTGCGAAACCGGCCCTCCTCAAGCTTCAAAGTCTCGGTAATCAGGGCTTCGCCGCGGATCATCTCCGGATAGGCCTGGCCCATTTCGCGCACCAATGCAGGCACCAGTTTCCACATCAGCGGCTCGGTTGCGCCAAGCAGCTGTCCATGGCGCATGGCGCGGCGCATGATCCGGCGAAGCACATAGCCCCGGCCCTCGTTGGAAGGCAGCACGCCGTCAGCAATCAGGAAGCAGGACGAACGAAGATGGTCGGCGATTACGCGAAACGACGCCGTGTTTTGAGCATCTGGTCCATGTCCGAGAGCCGAGGCGGTCGCCTCGATCAGGTGCCGGAACAGATCAGTCTCGAAAACACTCTCGACGCCCTGCAGGATCGACGCCATGCGCTCCAGGCCCATGCCGGTATCGATCGAGGGATGCGGCAGGTCGATGCGTTCGGACTTGGTCACCTGTTCGTACTGCATGAACACCAGGTTCCAGAATTCCAGGAAACGGTCGCCGTCCTCCTCCGGGCTGCCGGGCGGGCCGCCCCAGATATGTTCGCCGCGATCAATAAAGATTTCCGAACACGGGCCACACGGACCGGTGTCGCCCATCGCCCAGAAATTGTCCGATGTCGCAATGCGGATGATGCGTTCGTCGGGCAGTCCGGCAATCTTTTTCCAAAGGTCGAAAGCCTGATCGTCCGTATGGTAGACGGTCACCAGCAGCTTGTCCTTTTTCAGGCCAAAATCTTTGGTGATCAGTCCCCAGGCCAGCTCGATCGCGCGCTCTTTGAAATAGTCGCCGAAAGAAAAATTGCCGAGCATCTCAAAGAAAGTGAGGTGGCGCGCGGTATAGCCGACATTGTCGAGATCATTGTGCTTGCCGCCGGCGCGCACGCTCTTTTGCGCGGTCGTCGCGCGCGAATAGGGCCGCTTTTCCAGCCCCGTGAAAACATTCTTGAACTGCACCATGCCCGAATTGGCGAACATGAGCGTCGGATCATTGCGCGGCACCAGCGGACTTGAGGCGACAACCTCGTGCCCATTCTTCCTGAAATAGTCCAGAAATGTTGACCGGATCTCGTTGACGCCACTCATTTTATTGCCCTTGAAACAAAGCCGCCGCAAACAACCGGCAGGGTCGTCTGGCTTGTAGCGGGCAGGGCGGGCAAAACGCAAGCGTAACGGTCTGAAACGGCCTTTCGGGAAACCGGCTTAAGGCTATTTCCATCAATCAGGAGTGATCGGCGCGCCGCTTGCAGAACGGATGATCGATGCTAGCCTCGCAGTATGGTTGGTCGCTTCTTGCCAATGCAGGTGGAGGCAAGCGCCGCTGGGCTGGCGCTGGGCCTGCTGTTTGCCGGACAGTCAGGCGCCGTTGAGCACGTCGATGTTGAACTTGTGCTGGCCGTCGACGTATCGCTTTCCATGTCGCCCGATGAATTGGATCTGCAACGCGCAGGATATGCTGCGGCGCTGACCGATAGCGCTGTCATCAAGGCGATTGAAGCTGGAGCCTACGGCAAGATCGCCGTCACCTATTTTGAATGGGCGGGAAGTTTCACCCAGCATGTGATCGTCCCATGGACGACAATCAGCAGCCTTGAGGACGCCGAGCGCGTCGCGCGCCAGTTGTCGGCAAGCCCGCCCAACAGCGCGCGCCGCACCTCGATATCCGCTGCTTTGGAGTTTGCCGGTGATCTGTTCGCCGAGAGCGGTTATCGCGGCAACAAGCGCGTTGTCGATATTTCAGGCGATGGACCAAACAATCAGGGCGGGCCAATGGAGGCAGCGCGTGACAGGCTGGTTGATCAGGGGATCACCATCAATGGACTGCCGCTGATCACCAATGGCGGGCTGAACAGCGCCTATGACGTGGAAGACCTCGATGTCTATTACGAAAAATGCGTGATCGGCGGGCCTGGCGCCTTCATGGTGCCGGTCAATGCCTGGTCGCAGTTTCCCGAGGCTATTCGGCGCAAGCTGGTGCTGGAACTGGCCGGCGAAAGTTCCGCCTTGCTGCACAAGGCGCAGTTTGCTGCCGCCTCCGACGACCCGCCCAGTCTCAAACAGCCGGACGGGATCTATGATTGCCAGATTGGCGAGAAGCTGTGGCGCAACCGGTCGTGGATATCGGAGCCGAACTGACCGCCCGTCGTCTGTCAGGCTGCGATCAGAATCTTGCGGTCGAGTCGCTCCTGCTGCGGCGAACGCGCGTACAATTCGCGATAACACTTGGAGAAGTGTGAAGCTGAGACGAAGCCGCAGGCGACCGCCACCTCGACAACGGGCATGGATGACTGGATAAGCAGATGCCGCGCGCGGTCGAGCCGGATCTCGAGATAGTAGCGTGCAGGAGAACGGCCCATTTCGGTGCGGAACAGGCGTTCGATTTGGCGCCGTGACAGCCCGACATGATCGGCGATGTCGAGCAGCGACAGCGGTTCGGCCAGATTTGCCTCCATCAATTCAATGATGGTGAGCACCTTGGAGTTCTGGACGCCAAGACGCGCGCGCAACGGCAGGCGCTGGCGGTCGGACGGCGAGCGCACGCGGTCCGTCAGGATCTGTTCGCAGACCCGGTTGACCAGATGATCGTCGAAATCGTCGCCGATCAGCTTCAGCATCATGTCGAGCGCAGCCGTGCCCCCGGCGCAGGTGTAGATATTCTGGTCGAACTCGAACAGATCGGCGAAAACGTTGGCCTTGGGGAAGGCTTCGGCGAAACCGGGCAGATTTTCCCAATGAATGGCGCATCGCTTGCCGGACAAAAGACCGGCGGCGGCCAGCACATGTGCGCCGGTGCAAAGGCCGCCAATCGCGACGCCGCGATTATATTCTTCGCGCAGCCAGGCGAAAGCAGACTTGTTGGAATAGCGTTCGATATTGATGCCGGAGCACACAATCACCATCGATGGGCGGTCCGGTCCGGCCATCTTGCGGCGTTCGTCCTCCAATGAGGTGTTAACGGCGCACAAGACCGCATTTGACGCCGGCACCGCTTGTCCGTCGACGCTTGCAAGACGCCAGCGGTAAGCGTCATAACCGAGCATACGATTGGCTATGCGAAGCGGCTCCAGTGCCGTTGCAAAGGCGACCATCGTAAAGTCCGGCACCAGGAAAAAAACGATCGAGCGTTTGATGGGGTGCTGGTTGCTGGTCACGCGGGCTCACCGTGTCGCTAATACGACGTCGCATATGCGACACGCTCATCAGGTTCCTGCATAAAAGTCAATGGTATAGAGGGCCGATGACGTGGCGGCCCGGTCGCCGTTTGCGACACGCCGGGCGCCAGTCTTGCGCAACCGGCTTCGTTAGGCTTTTGCCGGGTTGGTTGGCGAGCCGCCGCCCCGCCTGTCACCAGCACAAACAAACACCGCCGCCCGACATAGGTCGCGACGGCGGTCAGAATCGGGCCCGCGCGAAGCTTTGGGCCTTTTGCCAGCAAGGATCAGCCTATCAGGAAACCGAAACGGTTGGCGTGAACGGCGCCGGTCTGGCCGGGCATCGTGCGGGTCAGGCGGTCGCGTTCACGCAGCGTGGTCAGGTTCGCATCGCGGCGAGGGAACAGACGGAACAGAATATTCATGACTTTCTCCACTCCATAGGGCTAACGGCAGGCCTTCACGGAGACCGGAGGGAGGCAGCTCGTTCGAGATGCGGATCATTTAGTGTGCGCCGCACAAACGCGCCGCATCAAAAGCGATATCGCGTGTCGTAAAACCGATATGCCTCAAAATCGCAATCCAGCATAGTTCCAATGTTTCTAAGGAAAAACAGTACCTTAACATACGTCTTGCTAGGCATTGCAACCGTCGCATCTGTGGCATGCGCGTTTTGCATATCTGGTATGAATACATGAACGGACCGTGCCAGGGGAGACAACGGGCCGCTCATGAGCCTGTGCAAAGGGCATCCGCTAGCGTCGCCTGACCGGTGTCGCGTCATCAACCTGCGGCCAGCCAATGTCCTTCTGGATCTCAAAAGGAAGCGCCCGGATCTGGCGCTCAGTGACGTAATACTGGCGGGCACGCTGAAAGCGGTTCGCCAAATGACCAAATGCTGAAACCAGTGACATCTCATCCTCCTTGTCGATTGATCGGAGCCGTCCCGATCTCATTGCGTCACTATCGTCTCGTCTTGACGTTCAATCAAACGCAATGATATGAACAAATCGATCAGAGAAATTGAATGAGGTCGCCATGAACGCTCCCCTCAACCATCCGGTTCCGCTGCTCGACCTGGATGTGCTGCGAACCTTTGTGGCGATTGCCGAGACGGGCAGCTTCACCGCAGCGGCCAATGCCGTGTTTCGCACGCCTTCGGCGGTTTCGATGCAGATCAAGAAACTGGAAGACATTCTGGGACGTTCGGTGTTTCTGCGCGATGCGCGCTCGGTGTCATTGACGACCGATGGCGAGATGTTGCTCGGTTATGCCCGGCGCATGCTGGCGATCAACCGGGAGGCGGTGGCGAAGTTTATTGTGCCCGACATTGCCGGCGTGGTGCGGCTGGGCTCACCCGACGACTACGGGGAACGCCTGCTGCCCAATATTCTCAAGCGTTTCGCACAGACACACCCTTCCATTGCAGTGGACGTGACGATCGACATGAGCAGCAACCTGCGGCGCCGGCTTCTGGAAAACCAGCTTGATCTGTCGCTGTTCACGGTATGCCGCAACATTCCACCCGAGGCGGAGATACTCTTGACCGAACCCATTGTATGGGCCGGCGCAAAGGGCGGCTGCGCTCATATGCGAGAGCCTTTGCCGGTATCGCTGTGGGAGGAGGGCTGTGTGTGGCGCGCCGATGCGCTTGAGGCGTTAGGGCGGAAGGGCCGGGAATATCGCGTTGCCTATATGAGCGCGCACACAGCCGGTCAGCGCGCCGCGATCCTGGCCGATCTTGCGGTCGCGCCACTGCCGAAATCCTTTATCGGTGACGATGTCGTGGCGTTGGGGCCCGAGGAGGGGCTGCCGCAACTTTCCAGCTACAATCTGGCGCTCGTCGTCGGGCCCAATGCGTCAGCGCCGGTGCGCGCCGCCGCTGATCATATTCGGGCTGCGTTTGAAGCTTTTCGTTCAACCGGCCGCTTCGAGTCAGCCGAGCGAATCAAGGCCGTTGCATGAGCAAAATAAAAAGGCCGCGCTGGATTTAACCGGTGCAGCCTTCGATATGTCTTCTCTTCGCGGCCAGAGTTGGCCGCAGACGTAAATTCAGATCAGATCCCAGCGGATCAGGCCGCCGGCGGCGCGCTCATGCTTGGAAGACGTCCAGCGCCAGCCAATGTCCTTCTGTACCGACTCGGGCAGGTCGGCGATGATGTTGGCTGTCCGGCGCCTGGAACGCGCCTCGACATGGGCGGCGGCGATTGAAGAAAGGGCTCTCAAGGCGTTCATGTTTATCGTCCTTCGGTTTGACGCGAAGTACCTGACTACCTCTAGCGTGGATTTACGCTGCTCAAATAGGTGTGCGCTTGCCTGCTATCAATGCACGTTGTTGCATTGCAGCAATGCGTTTGCGCATGCCTCGCCTTAACAGATCATTATCCTACAAGTGCATCAAATTATTGAATTTATCACTTTGGAGAAAATGGCTTCCGGCGATGAGAACATTGCTGGACAAGCGGGGCGCCCGTCCGCCGATTGTGCAATGCACGAAACTCGGTCAGCCGACTGCTGCCCCTTGCAAAACGACGACGCGCGAGCCGTCGAGAACACGCATATGCAGGTCGATCACGTCCTGGTTCAGCATGCGGATACAGCCGCTCGACATGGATCGGCCAATCGACCAGTCCTCATTGGTGCCGTGAATGCGGTAGAGCGTGTCTTCACCGTTTTTGAACAGGTAGAGCGCGCGTGCGCCGAGAGGATTTTGCGGACCCGGCTCCATGCCGTCGCGCAGCGGGCCGTAGCGATCCGGTTCGCGGGCGATCATGTCATCGGTCGGTCGCCAGCGCGGCCAGGCGCGCTTGTATTGAATAACGCCGGCGCCTTCGAATTCCAGGCCGGCCTTGCCGACGCCGTAGCGCAGGGCGCGGCCATTGCCGAGCACCAAGTAGAGAAAGCGGCTCTGGGTGTCGATGACAAGCGTGCCGACGGTCTCATAGGTCTGGTAGGCGACTTCCTGCCGGTAATATTGCGGGTCGATCTTGCTGAGGTCCGGCGCCGGGATCGAGTAGGGTTCGGTCGTCACCGCAGCATAAAGTTGCCGATAATACTCTGGAACGGGCCGTGCGGCGGTGGTAGCGGGCGTCGTGCCTTGGGTCGTGGAGCAGGCAGCGAGAAAAGCTGGGGCGCCGAGGACGAAAGCGCGGCGGGTCAGGGATATGGTCATTGAGGGCAGGTAGTCCGATTACAACTATGATGCCTCCCGTGTCGCAGGCGAATACCAATAAAATGGTCAATATGTGTTCACGCTGTTACGCCAACGCATCACACTTGAGTGAGCCTGGATCAGGCTAGGCGTTCGACGGGGAAGAGGTGCGACGGAGACAGAAACTCATCCTGGGCGGCGACGATCAGAATCTCGCGCGATC
>Ga0209573_1004775_pt1 | contig 12979 bp, 7 predicted proteins | sample TNRBio252014_DNA_FD_185870 | JGI IMG/M metagenome (GOLD analysis project Ga0209573, IMG submission 185870) | Wastewater treatment Type I Accumulibacter community from EBPR Bioreactor in Madison, WI, USA - TNR Reactor_6/25/2014_ DNA (SPAdes)... | ecosystem: Engineered > Bioreactor > EBPR >...
GGAAAACTTGGCGGCGCTGGTGGTCGGGTTAGCGGGTGGTTACAGCCATATCCTCGCCCCGGCGACCGCTGCAGGAAAAAATACCCTGCCACGGGTCGCCGCGTTGCTGGACGTGGCGCAAGTTTCCGAAGTTACCAAGATCGAAAGCGCCGACACCTTCGTCCGTCCGATCTACGCCGGCAACGTGTTGGCCACTGTCCAGTCCAAGGATACGGTCAAGGTGCTCACAGTGCGCGGCACGGCTTTCCCAGCGGCGGCGGCGACCGGCGGTTCCGCCTCTATTGAGGCTATCGCTCCCGTAGCGGATGCTGGCATATCCCGTTTTGTCAGCCAGCAACTCACCCAATCCAACCGTCCGGAACTGACCGCGGCCCGCATCATCATTTCCGGCGGGCGCGGCATGGGTAATGGCGACAATTTCAAGTTGCTGGAAGACGTGGCCGACAAGCTGAACGCCGCAGTCGGCGCTTCCCGTGCGGCGGTGGACGCCGGTTTCGTTCCCAACGACTATCAGGTGGGTCAAACCGGCAAGGTGGTCGCCCCGGAAATGTACATTGCCGTCGGTATTTCGGGCGCCATCCAGCATTTAGCCGGCATGAAGGACAGCAAGGTGATCGTCGCCATCAACAAGGATGAAGAAGCGCCGATCTTCCAGGTCGCTGATTATGGCCTGGTGGCCGATCTGTTCGTCGCCGTGCCCGAATTCTCTAAAGAATTGGACAAACTGAAAGCGGCTGGCTAAAAACCCGCCGACCCTTTTCGCGGACCCTCTTTCCGGATTCTCAACGCCGGGAGCGGGTTTGCCACGCAAATCCCGAACCCCGAATCCTTAATCCAGGAGGCGTTCATGACCGCCTATTTCGCCCCAACCCGCGACATGCAGTTTGTTATCAATGAATTGGCCGGCTTTGCCGAGGTCGCCACGCTCCCCGCCTTCGCCGAGCAGGAAGCCGGCCCGGAACTGGTCGAGGCCGTGCTGGAAGAAGCCGCGAAGCTGGCTGCCGAAGTGCTGGCGCCGCTCAACAAGACCGGCGACATTCTCGGCGCCCATGTGCATCCTGAACAAGGCGTCATCCCCGCCGATGGTTTCGCCGAGGCGTATCAGAAGTTCATCGAGGGCGGCTGGAATGGCATCGGCAGCCCGGCTGAATACGGCGGCCAAGGCTTGCCGGAACTGATCAACACCGCAACCCAGGAAATGTGGAATTCCGCCAATATGGCCTTCGCGCTGTGTCCCATGCTCAACGGCGGCGCAATTGAAGCCATCAGCCGGGCGGGTTCTGCACAACAGCAGGCGCTGTACCTGCCGAAGATGATCAGCGGTGAGTGGACCGGCACCATGAACCTGACAGAATCACAGGCCGGCTCCGATCTGTCCGCGGTGCGCACCCGCGCCGTCCCGGAAGGCGATCATTACCGCATCTTCGGCCAGAAAATTTTCATCACCTGGGGCGAACATAACATGACGGCCAACACCATTCATCTGGTCCTGGCCCGTACCCCAGACGCCCCGGAAGGCGTCAAGGGCATTTCGCTATTCATCGTCCCCAAGTTCCTGGTTAATCCAGACGGTTCACTGGGTGCGCGCAATGACGTGCACGCCGTATCCGTCGAACACAAGTTGGGTATCCACGCCAGTCCGACCTGCGTGATGGCCTTCGGTGACCAGGAGGGGGCTATCGGCTATCTGGTCGGCCAGGAAAACAAGGGGCTGGCCTACATGTTCATCATGATGAACGAGGCCCGCTTCAAGGTCGGCGTGCAGGGACTGGCGATTGGCGAGCGCGCCTATCAGGCCGCCCGCGAATACGCCAAGGACCGGGTGCAGGGGCGACCCGTCGGGGTCAAGAGCGGCGACCGGGTGACGATCATTCATCATCCCGACGTGCGGCGGATGTTGATGACCATGAAGGCGCAAAACGAGGCCATGCGTGCGCTGGCCTATGTCACCGCCAAGCACATGGACCTGGCTCGTCATCATCCCGATCCGGCGGTGCGCAAGGCGCAGCAGGCGCGGGTTGACCTGTTGATCCCGGTCGTTAAGGGCTGGGAGACCGAACTGGGTATCGAGGTCGCCTCACTGGGCGTCCAGGTGCATGGCGGCATGGGCTTCATTGAAGAAACCGGCGCTTGTCAGCACCTGCGCGATTCCCGCATCGCCACGATCTACGAAGGCACCACCGGCATTCAGGCCGCTGACCTGGCGGGCCGCAAGCTGAGCATGGATCAGGGTGCGACGATGCAGGCGCTGATTGCGGATATGGAAGCGACGATAGCCGATCTGGGCGCAGCGCCGGGCGATGACCTTGCAACCATCCGCGCTGCGCTGGGCGACGGTGTCAAAGCGTTAACCGAAGCGACCCGGTGGATTCTAGCCAGCCGCGATCCCAATGCAGTGATGGCAGTCTCTGTCGACTATCTGATGCTCACCGGCTACGTCTGTGGTGGTTGGCAGATGGCCCGCGCCGCCCGAGTGGCGCAAAGCAAACTGGCGTCCGGCGAGGACCCGGTGTTCCATGAAGCCAAGCTGATTACCGCCCGCTTCTACGCCGAACATATCCTGCCGAAGGCTGGCGCACTGTCGCGTTCAGTTCAGCATGGCGGTGTTTCCATGATGGCGTTGACTGAAGAACAGTTTTAACAGCCATATTATGGTTGCTTGGTTTCCACGCTTCGGCATGGAAACCAAGCTGATCCTGGTCATTCGCCAATAGCCGTTTACTCGCTCAGATTGGCAAACGGATGAAACCCCAAGATGAGCCGGGCTGGCGAACTGGAAACACAAACCCTGGACTGGGAGAAATCGCGTTGCAGCGATCGCTAGCACGCTGTCATCGTTGTTCCGATGGATAACCACTCTGAACTTCCTGCATTTTTCAGGGGTGGACCCCCTCAAAATCTTACTGACAGAACACTAGCCAGGTTTAGTGGATGGAATCCCATTTTCGTATACTAAAATCCCCTGAATCCCTTACGGCAGATCCTGAATCTGTAGGCGCTTACGTCATGACCGAACTCACCATCCGCGAGTCTGCAATCTCCCGCGCCAATCTGCTGGACCGCACCATGCACAATCTTCGCGAGGCGTGGCGCGACATGGCTGACTGGCGTGGAGGACTGTTTTCCGCAGCCCCCAGTCCGCATCTGCCCGACAAGGATGCGGAAACCCTGAAAACCCAGATGCGCGACTGTCTGGAAGCACGCGGCGGCGAAGTCTCGGCCCGCGCCCGCGCCGCCAATCTGGGGCGCATCTACCTGTCGCTGAACGCCCAAGGTCGCCAGCGGTTTTTGCAAATCCTGGCCCGCGAGTTCGACATCGACCGTCGGGCGGTGGACAAAGCGGCGGCAGCCCTGCAACAAGCCGGCGATGATCTCAAGGAGCGCGCCAAAGCGGAACGGGCGTTGCGTCAAGCCCTGCAACCGCCGCGCCTGAGATTGTTGGCGCAACTTAACGCCCTGCCCGAAGGTTTCCTGTTCCTGGTGGACTTGCGTGAGGAACTGCTGGGCTGGAGCAGGGACGATTCGACGCTGGCGGCGCTGGAGCGGGATTTGCTGTCGCTGTTAGCTTCCTGGTTCGATGTCGGTTTTCTGGAGCTGCGGCGCATCACCTGGGATTCGCCTGCTTCCCTGCTGGAAAAAATGATCGCCTATGAAGCAGTGCATCCCATCCGCAGTTGGGATGACCTGAAAAACCGGCTCAGTTCCGACCGGCGCTGCTTCGCGTTTTTTCATCCGCGCATGGCCAATGAGCCGTTGATCATCGTCCAGGTGGCGCTGGTGCACGGCATCGCCGACAATGTCCAGACACTGCTGGATGAAACCGCGCCGGTCATTGATCCGCAGACGGCGGACACAGCGATTTTTTATTCCATCTCCAACGCTCACGACGGCCTGAGCGGCATCAGCTTCGGCAATTTCCTGATCAAACGGGTGGTCGATGAGCTAGCGGGCGAATTCAAGAATCTCAAAACCTTCGCCACCCTGTCGCCGATTCCCGGTTTCCGCCAGTGGCTGGATCGCAAGCTGAATGAGTCCAAGGCTGGGGAAGATGTGGAGGCTGAGTGGCTGACCACCGCCGAGCGCAAGGCGCTGGCCAGCGCGGCGAGGACAGGCAAGGAGCCGGTTTCGCTGAAAACCCTGTTGCAAACGGACTGGTCGCAAAAGCCGGAACTGGCTAAGGCATTGAAGCATCCGCTGATGCGCTTGTGCGCTCGTTATCTGGTCAAGGAAAAGCACAATGGCGGCCCGGTGCTGGATCGGGTGGCGCGCTTCCACCTCTCCAATGGCTCACGCATTGAACGACTGAACTGGCTGGCGGATACGTCGGCCAATGGCATCGCCCAGTCGGCGGGCCTGATGGTGAACTACCTCTATAAACTCAGCGATATCGAGGCCAATCACGAAGCCTATCGCGGTGAGGGCAAGGTCACCACGTCATCGGCGATCCGCGCCCTGCTCAAGCACTGAGCGGCAACGCCCTCACTCCTGCGCAAAATAGCGATTCAGAAACTCATCGAAGGACATCTCGTCCGTCGCTTCAAGTTCTCGCTGTTCGCGCCAGGACCGTTCCGCCGCTGCGATGAAAAACGGCGTCCGTTCTTCGGCCAGCGGCGGTGCCTCGAAAAAGCGCCGATGCTGTTCGGACAAACGCCGGGCGCAGCGGAAAAAATTCTCGCCGCTGCCGCGCATCACCGCCAGCATCTGCGCCGAGGGCGCGCGCTCTGGATCAGCCAGCGTCGCCTGCTGTTCCGCCAACGCTGCTGCGTACAGCCGTTGTTCCGCGCCCATGTCCAACAATTCGCAAATCGGCTGTAACTGACCGATCAGTTCCTCCGCCCAGCCTCGCAACGGCAAGGCTGGCGCGTGGCGGCGCTGCAACACCAGCGCTGGATCGCGCCCGGTCAGCGCCGTCGCCATTTGATTGTCGTCAATGATGCGCCGCTCTTCGGCGTCAAACGGCGGCGATTCGGCGAGCAGACAAAGCAGCAGAAAAGCTTCCAGAAAGCGCAGTTGACTGCCGGTGACGCCCAGCGGCTCCAGCGGATTGATGTCCACGGACCGCAACTCGACATAGGCCACGCCACGCCGTTGCAACGCTATCGTCGGTTTTTCATTGCCCTGCGGCGGTTGCTTGGGCCGCATCGACGTGTAGTATTCATTCTCGATTTGCAGGATGTTGGCGTTCAATTGGCGGTATTCGCCAGCCACCTTGACGCCGATCTGTTCGTAAGGCGGCCAGGGTGTCCGGGTCGCCTGCGCCAGACTGGCGATATATTCGGGCAGCGAGTTATAGCAAACATTGACGCCGCTTTTCTTTTCCGTGCGGTTGGTATAGCCGACATTGCTCATCCGCAGCGAAGTGGCGCAAGGACCATAGCAGGTGTGATCGTCAAATTCCGGCAGCGTGGTGGCCTTGCCATCGAGGAACGATTTGCAAACTGCTGGCGATGCGCCGAACAAATACAAAATCAGCCAGCCGAAGCGTTGCAGGTTGCGGATCAGGCCAAAATAGGCGGCAGAGCGGAAATCCTGCAACGGGCGCCGGTCGCCCTCCATGTCCTGAAACGCCGCCCAGAATTCGTCCGGCAACGAGAAATTAAAGTGAATCCCGGCAATGACCTGCATGATCCGCCCATAGCGCCAGGCCAGACCGCGCCGGTAGACATGCTTCATCCGGCCCAGGTTGGAGCGGCCATATTCGGCGATGGGAATGCTGGCCTCGCCGGCCAGAATGCAGGGCATGCTCGCCGACCATAGCAATTCATCGCCGATGCGCGGATACACAAAACGGTGAATTTCATCCAGGCAACGTAGCGTCGCCTCGGCGTTCGGCAGCGGTGGGGTAATAAACTCCAGCAGCGCCTCGGAATAATCGGTGGTGATCAGCGGATGAGTCAGCGCTGAACCGAGCGCAGCGGGATGGGGCATTTGCGAGATATAACCGTCCGGGGCGACCCGCAGCGCCTCGCGTTCCAGGCCCATCAGGCGGCCTTTCAGCAAAGCGCGCGGATCGGCGTTGAACAGTCGGGTCAGACGCTGATGGAGGATGGAGTGCATATTCGCCTCGTCGGAAGGGGGCGGCGTTGCCAGGCAAGCGCCGGTGGACAGAATAGAGTGGCACAACACGGTGATTTTACGCTGTTAGCGCGATCAGCGGCGGCAAGGCCCGAATGATTTTGACCGTCTCGACGCTGATTTGCGCGATCTGGCCGATCAGCCGGAGCAGAAATTGTGGATCGTCGGGACGATTGGGATCGTTGACAATGCCACTGCGCGAATCCAGTTTGACCTGATACTGGTCGATGACCCATTCCAGAGCGCAGCGATGGCCGAGGCGATACTCCAGGGCTGCGGGCGGAACGTCGCCCAGAGTCAGCCAGTCGTTGTAAAGAATCGCCGTTTTGTCCGCATTCCAGCGCATCCGCCGCACCGTCCAGTCATACGCCTGATCGGGCGCGTAAAGGCGGGTCAACGGATATTCCGGTTGCTGTTGATAATTCAAGTGCAGTTCAGCCAGTTGCTGACCGGCCCGGCAATAGGCCCAAAAATCTGAAGCGTAGGGAATCCGCGGCAGTTCGCGCTTTAAATTCGCGGCGTAGTGTTGGCGATAATCTTCACTGTGTAATAACCCATAAATATAATAAAAAATATCCCATTTGCTGATCCGCGAATCCCGGTAATGCCGACTGAATTGCAGCAAGGCCCAGCCAGTGATATTTTCCTGGCGATGCTGGCCGTCTTCGCTATAAATGTAGAAGGGAAAGCACTGCGTCGAGGAACCCGCGCCAACCAGATGCATGTCTACCAAACCCTGACTGATCAGCGCCATAAAGGGTTTTTCTGAACCTTTATCGGTATGGCAAATCACCCGGTTTTCCTGTTCCTGAACACGGGTCGGCGCAATCAACGGAAATTGTCCGCGCCGGTGCGTCAGTAAAGGATCGAAATAAACAAACTGCGGGGTGAACGGTCGATAAAGACAGGTGCGAATATGGTTTGGGTTCAGTCGGGTTTTCAGGCCATTTTCCAGCGCCTTTTTTAAACTACTGGTCCAACTGATTTTCTGGTCTTCGTAGTCAACCAGATCATCCACGGCAGGTTTCGGTTCATCCGCATCCAGCCATTGAGAAACCTGCGCGTTATAAAAGGCTATCGTGGTTTTCAAGTTGGCAGTGAGCCGATCAGCGTCAAAATTATAGGCCCAGGCGTCTCTGCCGGTTTGCACGCCAATGCTGAATTTCTTGAAAATTACATGCCGGGCAATCTGCCGCCCGGCTTTTTGTTCTTTGCTGCCTAAAGGAATGAATTTTTTAAAATCGTCTTGCAGTCCTTTTGTTAGCCAAGTGTAATTTTTATCTGGAGTAATTTCCTGCCATTGAATCGCTGAATAACCATGAAATTCCTTCAAAAACTCATATTTCTGTTCTCTGCGCCAAGCTGGATCAACACTGGCGTAATAAATCTGCGCTGGATCAGCACTATCTAACTTCAATAGAAACGTAATACAAACCCCGACCTTGATGCCAAAAACATTGTGGGTTGTTCCAGAAAGTGCTGGATTTTTGCGTATGTTTCCTCCTAAATCAAGTAGATAAATTCGAGAGAAATTTTTCTCAAGACATTGGCGCATCCCATCAAACGCCAATCCGTCAAGAAAACTATTATTGCTGACAAACGCGATAATTCCGCGAGGCTGATTGCGCAAGCGTTCGGTTGCCCAGGCAAAAGCTTTGACATAAGGATCACTCAGCGCGTTTTTATTGGAGGCGCTGGAATGAGCCGCGTAAGATTCGGCAACCCATTTTTCCACTTCGCCATAAACGCGATTTTTGTTATTGTCATTTTCGTTGGCTTGCCGGGCGTTATAAGGCGGATTGCCAATGATGACGAAAAGATCAGAGGCTTTTTGCCGGGCGACGCGATGTATATTCTCAGGAATGGAAAATCCAAAACTGTGCTGACGGCTTTCCGCCAGTTCAAAAGTATCGACCAGGCAAATCCCTTCAAAGGGTTGATATTCGCCGGTCATTTGATAATAGGCGTGTTCAATATTCATGCTGGCGATATAATAAGGCAGCAGCATAATTTCATTGCAATGCAATTCTTCCGTGTATTTGTGTTTGAGCGCCGCCGGGTCAATTTCCCGTAAAATCCGGGTAATAAAATTACCGGTGCCAACAAAAGGATCAATAATTTGCACGCCGCTGGATGAAAGCGAACGATCAAATTCCCGCCGCAACAGTTCATTAACTGAATGCACCATAAAATCCACAATCGGCTGCGGGGTGTAAACGACGCCATAGGTATCCGCCGCCTTAATGGCAAAACCCTGAAAAAACTGCTCATAAACCGCGTTGAGAAAGCTCTGTTTTTCCGCATAATCGTCAATGGTCGCGGCAGTGCTTTCAAGCACCCGATAAAAATGATCGAGCTTTTTTAAAAACTCTTCACGGCTGAAGGCGCGGGAGGTCAACGCAGCGATCACTTGTTCAATTTCCCGGGCGATGATGTTTTTATTGATGAAGTCGGGATTATTGAACACCTTGCGGAAAATGCGCTCGGTCAGCAAATGCTGAATGAGCATTTCTTCAACAGCGGCGACCGCCAGATTGGGATTGATGGATTCCTGGCAGAGACGGAAAAAGCTTGCAAACGCCGCGGAAAAATGCGGATTGCCGGCGCGTTCCTGCTGGACGATCACCAGCAGCGCCTGACCGAGTTCCTGCACCTTGTCCTTGAAACCGGCGACGGCTTCCTGCCATTGTTGATAGGCCGGCGGCTGGTAGCCGAAAAACAGTTGCAGAGCTTCGATCAATAAATCCGGGGCCTGACCGATTTCGGCGCGGAATACTTCGCGTCCGTTCTGCCACAGAATGATCCGGTCGGGCGATTGAAACAGGATATTGTCCTTGGGGTAGCCAGCGGCCCATTTTCTTTCAATCTCCTGCTCCAGATCATCCTGACGATCCTTCGCTTCCCACAGACCCAGACGCAGGGCGAACTGATCGACAATCGCCCCATCGACGCGCAAAGGGCGGCGCTGATCGCGGGCCAGAGCGTACTGCTCTACCAGTTTTAAATTCGGGAGCTGGCTGGCGCAATGACGCAACAACGCGGCAAATGCCGGGGCTACCGCCCCTTCATGCTGCGCATCGGCTTGCGCCATAGCTTCCAACTGCTGGTAATAGGCGCGGATCGCTTTATGATGAGGTTTGAGATTGAGCATGGCGGCTATAATAAATGACCTTTCGCATTGTTACCCATGAGCTTTCCTAATCATGCACGACAGTTTACTTCCTGCGCCACTCCCGCACTGCCTTCCCCTCATCCCTGTGGTCGAGAGCGAGTTTACAGCCTGGCTGGAGCGACAGGATCAAGTGCTGCGCCGTTGGCTGACGACCACCGGTTTCAAGGCCAAGCCGGGCAGTTTCAGCCTGATTCCCGGTGCCGACGGTCAGTTACAGGCTGTCGTTGTCAACATCAGCCAGGCCGATGATCTGTGGGCATTGGGCGGTTTGCCGGCGGCCCTGCCGGAAGGTGATTACGCGCTCGATGCGGCGGGGTTGGACACCCGGCAAATCGAGCGGTTGACGCTGGGCTGGGCGTTGGGCGCTTACCAGTTTGCCCGCTATAAAGCGCCGAAGCGAGCTATGGCACGGCTAATCCTGAACCCGGCTTGCGCCGCCGGGCGCATTGAGAATGTGGTGGCCGCCGTCACTCTGGTGCGCGATTTGATCAACACCCCCGCCGAAGACCTAATGCCGGAGCAGTTGGCCGAGGCAACTCAAGCGCTGGCCGAGGCGTTCGGGGCGACGTTTGCGCAAAGCGTCGGCGAGGAGTTATTGGCGCGTAACTATCCGCTGATCCATGCCGTCGGGCGGGCCAGCGTCCATCCGCCCCGGCTGCTCGATCTGCGCTGGGGCGATGCGGCTCATCCCCAGGTGACGCTGGTCGGCAAGGGCGTCTGTTTCGACAGCGGCGGGCTGGATTTGAAGCCTTCGAGCGCCATGCGTTTGATGAAAAAGGATATGGGCGGCGCCGCGACCGCGCTGGGGCTGGCGCGGCTGATCATGAGCGCTGTCCTGCCGATCCGGTTGCGAGTCCTGATCGCAGCGGTGGATAACGCCGTCGCCGGCAACGCCTTCCGTCCGGGCGACGTGATCCGCTCGCGGCAGGGGCTGACTATCGAAATTCATAATACCGACGCCGAGGGCCGGCTGATTCTCTGCGACGCCCTCAGCGAAGCGGCCAGCGAGCGGCCCGAAGTGTTGATTGATTTCGCCACGCTGACCGGCGCGGCGCGGGTGGCGCTGGGAACGGAAGTGCCGGCGCTGTTCTGCAACGATGAGGCGCTGGCCGCCGGACTGCTGGCGGCGGCGGAGCGGGAACAAGACCCGTGTTGGCGGTTGCCCCTGCATCAACCCTACCGGGAGATGCTGAACAGCAAGATCGCCGACATCGCCAACGCTTCTGACTCCTCTTACGCCGGAGCAATCACCGCCGCCCTGTTTTTAAAGGAATTCGTTCCCGATGGCCTGCCGTGGGCGCATATCGATCTGATGGCCTGGAATCTGAAGACTCAGCCGGGCCGACCGGAAGGCGGCGAAGCGATGACCCTGCGCGCCGTGTTCGCCTGGCTGGAGGAGCGTTATGTGAAGGGGTCAGATCAGGCTGGGTTGCCGGAATGACAACCCAGCGGTCGGCAGGAGAAATGAGTTTAACAGCTCAGGCGACCGGATGCCGCAGTTGCGGATTGGCGATGGGCGGCTTGACGGAATAGTCGTAGAAGCCTTTGCCGGTCTTGCGGCCCAGATAGCCCAGTTGCACCAGGCGGGTCAGGGTGTGGGGTGGCGATACATGCGGCTGGTGCATGTCCTGATAGATGTTCATCGTCATCGCTTCCACCACGTCCAGCCCAATGTAGTCGGCCAGTTCAAACGGTCCCATCGGATGCCCGGCGCCGGACTTCATCGCATGGTCAATATCGGCGATCGTGCCCGTTCCCATCTCCAGCAGACGGATAGCGCTCAGCATATAGGGCGTCAGCAGCCGGTTGACAATAAAGCCGGTGGTGTCCTGCACAATGACCGGATCCTTGCCTAGCTTCTTGCAGAATGCATCGAGCGTGCTGATGGTGTCTTCCGACGTCTCGAAGGCGTGGATGATTTCGACCAGCTTCATCACTGGCGCCGGATTGAAGAAATGCAGACCGGCGACCCGCTCCCGGTTCTTGCAGACTGCCATCATCGCCGTCACTGACAGGGTGGAGGTGTTGGTGGTCAGCAGCGCCTGCGGCGACACGATGCCTTCCAGCCGCCGAAACAGCGCATTCTTAGTATCCAGGTCTTCAATGATCGATTCGACGATCAGATCGCAATCGGCTACTTCGGCCTCGCTGGTCGTAAAGTGCAGCAAGCCGAGCGTCGCATCCTTTTTCTCAACTGTCATCTTGCCGCGCTCGACCATCTTGCTGAGCGATTTGTCCAGACCGGCGCGAATTTTATCGGTCGAACCCGGTGTCGCCTTGACCGCGACCGTCGGGATGCCTGCCTGTGCGCAGACCTGCGCGACGCCCAGTCCCATTGCTCCACAGCCCATGACACCGACTTTCTTGATTTCCATCGTGTGTTCCTTATCGCGTTATTGAGATTGATAACAGGGGTTTTCCGGCATTGGCGACGCGCCGGCAGCGAATAATCCTACACATTATAATGAAATTCCGGGTCGTTCGGGTAATCCGCCACAATCATGCTATCCCTCCCGCCCTGAACCCGCGCTTCAGCGATGCTTGAATTCGGCGGCGCGCTTGCTGGCAAACGCTTCCATGCCCTCCTTCTGGTCCTCGGTGGCGAACACCGCATGGAAAGTCCGGCGCTCAAACAGGAGTCCCTCAGCCAAAGTTGTTTCATAAGAGCGGTTGACGCATTCTTTGGTCATCATCACGGCGGGCAGTGAGTAGCCCGCGATGGTTTCGGCGGTCTTGATGGCTTCTTCAATCAATTCGGCGACGGGAACGATCCGGCTGACCAGACCGGCTCGTTCGGCTTCCACAGCATCCATCATCCGCCCGGTCAGGCATAGTTCCATCGCCTTGGACTTGCCGACCAGTCGGGTCAGGCGCTGGGTGCCGCCAGCACCCGGCAGAATGCCGAGCTTGATTTCCGGTTGACCAAACTTGGCGGTGTCGGCGGCCAGAATGAAATCGCACATCATCGCCAACTCACAACCACCGCCCAGGGCATAACCGGCGACTGCTGCAATCACTGGCTTGCGGCAACGACTGACCCGCTCCCAGTTGCGGGTGATGAAGTTGCCTTTATAAGCGTCCATGTAGGAATAATCCTTCATACCCTTGATGTCCGCACCGGCAGCAAACACTTTTTCGCCACCAGTCAGCACAATGGCGCGGATCGCTTCATCAGCCTCGATAGCGTCCAGCGCCTGAGTCAGATCATCCATCAAGTCATTGGACAGGGCATTGAACGCCTTGGGCCGGTTGAGGGTCACCAGGGCTACCGGACCACGGGTTTCGACCCGGATATTTTCATAGTTCATACATTGATCCTCATTTTCCAAACGGATTATTAGCAGGGTCGTTGCGATTCTGGCAGAGATTGCCACCGCGCGGCTTGCACGGAAAAGCCGCGCACCTCTAACCGCCCGTCCATTTTAACCCATGGTTTGGATATTTTTTGAAGACGGCTTAAGGTTTAGAGGTTAGCCGCACTTGCTTGGTAAATATACGGCGCAACGCGGATTTTACAGAACCGCTGCCCCTGCCGCTTCCAGCATTCGGGTCAACCGAATCAACGGCAGACCGATCAGACTGGTGGGATCGTCGCCCTCCAATCGCTCGAACAGCGCGATGCCCAGCCCCTCGGACTTGAAACTGCCCGCACACTGATAGGGTTGTTCCCGCCGCAGGTAGGTCTCAATCATCGTCGCGGCCAGGGAACGAAAGACCACCTGGAATTCCTCG
>Ga0209573_1004777_pt1 | contig 12975 bp, 10 predicted proteins | sample TNRBio252014_DNA_FD_185870 | JGI IMG/M metagenome (GOLD analysis project Ga0209573, IMG submission 185870) | Wastewater treatment Type I Accumulibacter community from EBPR Bioreactor in Madison, WI, USA - TNR Reactor_6/25/2014_ DNA (SPAdes)... | ecosystem: Engineered > Bioreactor > EBPR >...
CGGCGCGCTTCTGGGCCGGCAAGGCGGCGCTGGAGCTGGGCAACGGCGAGCAGGCGATCAGCCTGTGGCAGCCCTTGCAGCGCGAGGCGGCCGACAGCTACTACACGGCCCGCGCCGAGGAGATGGCGCTGGACGCAGGGCTGACCGGGGCCGATAGCCTGGCTGTCCAGGCCGCGCGCCCGGCGGCGGACGATGACGGCTCTCAGGAGGCGGCCGAGCGCTGGCTGGCGAGCTGGGCCGCGCCGGGCGTGGCCGACCCAACCAGCCTGCGCCAGTTGCCGTCCGGCGTGGCGGCGGATCCCCAGTTGCGCCGCGGCGAGGCTTATCTGGCCGCCGGCATGCGGGCCGAAGCGATTCGTGAGCTGGACGAGCTGCGCGAGCGCTATCGCGACGACCCGCTGGCCATGTATGCGCTGGCGCAGCGTTTCAGCGACCTGCGGCTTTTCCGCCATGCGACCCTGGCAGCCATCCGGCTGGGAGCGCTCAGTCCCAGCGGGCTGTTCGGTTCCCCGCTCTATATCCAGCGCCTGGCCTACCCCGAACACTACGCCGACATTGTCGAGGCCGAGGCGGCGGCGCAGGGGGTCGATCCGTTGCTGATCTACGCCCTGATCCGTCAGGAGAGCTTCTTCGAGCAGGGCGCGCGTTCCTCGGCCGCGGCCCAGGGCCTGACACAGGTTATCCCCAGCACGGCCGAATGGATCGCCAACGCGATGGGCTGGCCGAACTTCCAGCCGGGCGATATCTACAAACCCTATCTGAACGTTAAGTTCGGGACGTATTACCTGAAGGCGGCGCTGGACATGTTCGACGGCAACCCCTATCCCGCGTTGGTGGGCTACAACGCCGGGCCGGGCAACGCGCGCTTCTGGCTGGAAGAGGCCAACACCAGCGACGACGACCTGTACGTCGAAGAGATCAGCCTGGCCGAGCCCAAGCTGTATGTGCGGCGGGTTCTGGCGCACTACGCCAACTATGTGCGGCTGTATGGCGACGGGGGTGGGAGCAATTGAGCGGGCTGGGCCAGCCCCGTCCTTCGCCTACCAGCAATTCCAATTATGAACTCTGCCAACGCGGAGTCGAGCCTTTAGGCGGGTTAGAGCGCCTGATTAGCACCGGCAAACCCGGCTGAAGCCTCGACTCCGTGCCAAATTTAGAATTGCTGTTCGCCTGTACCGCCGCTGGACTTGCCCGCCCAACCCGGGTATAATGGCGTTCAACTAGCAGTTCTGGAGGCATCGACCCTTGGAGATCAACTGGTATGGCCACGCCTGTTTCAGGCTCAAAGACCGCAATCTGACCGTCGTCTGCGATCCTTACGACAAAAGCATCGGGCTGGCGCTGCCCAAGCTGAAGGCTGACATCGTAACCGTCAGCCACGACGCGCCCGGCCATAGCTACACCGAAGCTGTCAAAGAATGGCGCAAGGTGTTTTCCGGCCCCGGCGAGTACGAGATCGAGGGCGTATTCGTCACCGGCATTGCAACCTCCCATGGCAAAAACCAACAGGGTGTGGCCGATCCGAACACGGTTTTCATCTTCGAGTTTCCCGACATGACCGTGGCGCATTTGGGCGACCTGGGCCACGTGTTGACCGAGTCGCAGGTGGAGGCCATGCCCAACATCGACGTGCTGTTGGTGCCTGTGGGCGGACGGCACACGCTGGACGCGGCGATGGCTGCCGAGGTAATCGGCATCGTCGAGCCGCGCATCGTGATTCCCATGCACTACCGCATGGAGGGCACGCCTGAACACCTGGACCCGCTGGATCGTTTTCTGAAGGAGATGGGCGTGCCCACACCTGAGCCGGTGGGTGTTCTGCGCATTACCAAGGCGCAGTTGCCCCAGGAAACCCAGGTGATGGTGATGGAAGTGAAGTGAGATGGAAAGAACACGCGATGGAATGCTGCTGCGCCCAAGCGGGTTGCGCCTGACCCTGATGGCGCTGCTGGCGGCGCTGGCGCTGGCAGGCTGTGCCGGCAGCAGCCAGACGCCCACTGCGGCTGCGCCAGCGCCCCGGCTCTCGGCGCAGGAATACTTTGACCAAGGCAACGTGCTCTACGAGCAAGGTGATTTGCAGGGCGCCGCCAACGCCTTTCGCGAGGCCACGGCTCTGGACGATCAAGACGTCGGCTACTGGCACAACCTGGGCGTGGCTTACTACGGCCTGAACGCGCTGGAGGATGCCAGGACCAGCTTTCAGCGCGGGTTGGCGCTGGCGCCTGACGACGCGCAGTTGAACTACCTGATGGGCGTGGTGTCGATCCAGTTCGACCAGCTCAGCGAGGCCGAAAGCTACCTGACGCGCGCCAACCAGTTGAACCCGGAGCTGCCGGAACCCTATTTTGGGCTGGGCGTGCTCTATCGCCTGCAAGGGCAGCGGGAGCAGGCCATGGCGGCCTTCGAGACCTTCCTGAAGATCGGCCCCGGCCAGGATCCAGCAGCCATGCCAGTGGCCGAGAGCGAACTGGAGGCGCTACGGGCGGGCCAGTAAGGCCCGACCTTCGCTGTGGCCGGTCTCCTGACCGAGCCGCCTTCGCTGTGGCCGGTCTCCTGACCGAGCCGCCTTCGCTGTGACCGGTCTCCTGACCGAGCGCAGGGGAACCCAGGCGCAAAAATACAAGTACGATCGGACGAAGACTGTTGAAACTAAGCTATCGCAAGACGACACTGGACAACGGACTGCGCGTGTTGACGTGCGCCATGCCCCACACCTACTCGGTCGGTGTGGGCTTTTATATCTCTATCGGCTCGCGCTACGAGCAACCAGCCACCGCCGGCGCCGCCCACTTTATCGAGCATATGTTCTTCAAGGGCACAGAGAAGCGGCCAGCGCCGGAGGCCATTGCGCGTGAGATCGAGGGGCATGGCGGGCTGTTCAATGCCAGCACCAGCCAGGAGGTCACCGTGCTGTGGACCAAGATGCAGCAAGCCCACCTGCCCCTGGCCCTGGATGTGCTGTCGGACATGCTGCGCCACAGCCTGCTGGCGGTGGACGAGGTCGAGAAAGAACGCCGTGTGATTCTGGAGGAGATCAGCTCATCGCAGGACATTCCCGAGGAGCTGGTCAGCTTGGCCTTGCACGAGCTGACCTGGCCCAACCATCCGCTGGGCTGGGATGTGGCTGGCACGCCTGACAGCGTCAACGGGCTGGGAAGGGACGGGCTGGCCGATTTCCTGCGGCAGCACTATGGTCCCGCCAACACAGTGATCAGCGTGGCCGGCGATGTCGAGCATCCGCGAGTGGTGGACATGGCCAGGAGCTTGATGGGCGACTGGCGGTCTGCGCCTGCGCCGACCTTTGCCGTTGCGCCCGTCAACGGCCTGGGGCCGCGCGTGGCCCTGCTCAACAAGAAGGTGGAACAGAGTCACCTGGCGCTGCACCTGCCCGGTCTGCCGCGCGACCACGCCGATCGCTTTGTGCTCAGTCTGCTGAACGTCATTCTGGGGGAGGGGATGAGCTCGCGCCTGTTCCTGGAGATCCGCGAACGGCTGGGCCTGGCCTATGCGGTCGATTCCTACGTCAGCACGCTGGCCGACACAGGCGTCGTGGGCGTCTATGCCGCTGTGGCTCCCGACCGTGCGCTGGAGGCGCTGACGGCGATCCTGGGCCAACTGCAACGGCTGCGCGACGAAGCGGTCGACGTGCAAACTCTGCACAACGCCAAGGAGTTCATCAAGGGGCGCCTGCTGCTGGGTATGGAAGACACGATGGCCGTGGCTGGCTGGTTCGGCCGGCAAGAGGCCGCGGACGGTGAACAACTGACCGTGGAGGAGATCGTAGCGCGCATCGAGCAAGTCAGCGCTGACGACCTGCAGCAGGTGGCCAACCAACTGCTGCGCGCCGGTCACGGTCAACTAGCTGTGGTGGGGCCGCACAAGCGCAAGGAGGAGGCGCGCTTCAAGGCGCTGCTGGTTGATGGTCCGCTAGCCGCGGGCTAATGCTGCCTTCCGTAGGTCACGTTGGTAACGTGACCCATGCACCTGTCCGGCTGATAGCCGGACCTACTCGTCGGCCCGTCGCTCCGCCAACGTGACCCATGCCCATGTCCGGCTGATAGCCGGACCTACTCGATCTCGGCGGGTTTGCTGGGGGGGCGTTTGAACATCTGGCGCAGGCCAGCCACCGGACGCAGGCGGATCTGCAGCCAGGTGCGGCGTAGGAGCGGCTGCAAGCTGCTCCAGGCCACCAGGGCCTGCTCGGACTTGCGCTGGTCCGGCCCGTGCGGGCTGTAGAGGTCTTCGACATATAAATCGGTGATCGACTGGATGGCGGCTTGGCCTTCCGGTATAGCCGCCACCAGCGCCGCGGCCTGTTCGTTGGGGGTTTGGCTGGCCAACAAGGGCAGACGCAGCCACTGAGCCCACTGCAGCAGCCGGCCATACAGCTTGGTAGTAAACAGAGGATCGAGCAGCGTGCGCTCGACAGTGCGCCGAGCTGCCGGCTGGCGGCGGCGCCAGACCAGAACAGCCAGCAGCAGCGCGGCCAGCGCGGCCAGGCCAATCCACAGGCCAAGCCGCTGGCTGCTGTCTGCAGTCACCGGCTGGTCGGGTGCGCTCGCTGGCGGGGCTGCCCCGCCGGCGTCAGTTTGCTGCTCTGGACCCAGCACGTCCTCTTCCAAGATATCGGAGAACGGATCGGGCGTTGACTGCGGCTGGCTGTCTGGGCGGCGCTCACGCACGATCTCCAGCTCAGCGGCCGTCGGCTCGAACTCGATCCAACCATAGCCGGGGAAGAACAGCTCCGGCCAGGAGTGGCCGTTGTACTCGCGCACCCGATAAACATTGGCCTCCGGCAGGTACTCGCCCTGCGAGTAGCCGGCCGACACGCGCGCAGGAATGCCCAGTGTGCGAGCCATCATGGCAAAGCTGCTGGCATAGTAATCGCAATAGCCCTCTTGCACGTCGAACAAGAAGTAGTTGACGCCGTTGACGCCTGGCGGAGGCGCGGCGATTTGGTCGTTGTAGGTGAAGCCGCGCAGGTATTGCTCGATGGCCACCGCCTGGTCATACGGCGTGGCGGCGCCGGCCGTCACCTGTCTGGCCAGCTCGCCCACCTGCGGTGCCAGGTCAGACGGCAGGTCCAGGAATTTGTCAGTCACCCAAGCAGGATAGTCCGTGCCTGCTTCCTGCAGGTCTTCGACCGTCGCCCGGGAGAGGGATGAGACGGCCAGATAGCTGTCGCCTGGCCTGAGCGCGGCATCGCGGCGATGCAGCATGGTGATCTCAGCAATGGGCAGGCTGGCGTCTGGTTCCTGCTCGATCACCAACAGGTCAGCCATGGCTTTCAGGCTGACGCGCAGGGGCTGGCCGGCGGCAAACAAGACGTTGCCGGTCGGCGCCTGAATGGTAACCGTCTGGGTGATCTCCCGGCGCGCCTGGAAGGGCGGGGTGCGCACATGGTTACCGCCGTCGATGGCCTGGGCGACGGTGGTCGTGTTCAACCAGCGCTGGCCGGTGAAGGTGTCATAGGCCACGGCGCGCCAGTAGCGGCCGCTGCTGCTGCTGACGTCCATGATCAACTGGTCGCCCAGGTTGCGCGCGCCGCCCATGGTCAGCGTGTCGCCGAAAACCGGCTCGCCGACTGCAACGCCCTGGTAGTTGAGGGCGCTGAACAGCCGGCCCCATTCCTGCTGCACATCGCGCCAAGGTGTGCGCAGCGGCTCCAGCGCTGAGGACATGGCGCCATTGCTGCCCGCATTGGGCAAGAACACAGCTAACGCCACCACCAACAGCGCCAACAGCAGGCCATCGCGCAAGAAGTCCATTTGGATATCGTTGGCGTAGCGCACCCGCTCGATGCGCCAGGCAATCTCCTTCTCGGAGAGGAAGCTGCGAACGGCCAGCAACAGAGCGCACACCACAAAGATGGCGAAATAGAGGCCCAGGCCAGGCGGGCCAAAATAGGTGTTGACCAGTAATACCAGGCCGATGGGGATGATGGCGCGCCAGACTCTGCCCTCACGAAACACGGCCCAGGCCGACAGGTAGCCCAGCCACCACAGCAGAAACCCCAACTGCAAGAGAAACACCAGGTTACTGCGAGCCGGCTCGTTGGAGAACAGCAGGAGTATCCATGACGCCAGGCTCTCACCGATGAAGAAAATGCGGTCAGCGCCGGCCAGCTCGATTGGAATCTCCGGCGACCGGCTCACCCAATAGAGCACTACAGCAAACCCCACCACCAGGCTTTGCAGAACTGGAAACAAACCGCTCCAGCGCGAATAGCTGAGCGCCACGCCCAGCAGAAAGCCGCCCAGCACAATGGGGGCCAACAATCCCATGCCCGCTGTCCATTCAGCCGACCGCAACGAGGTTGCCAGCGCTAGCAAAATGAGCGCTAACAACACCCCCGATGTGAAGGCGCCGGGAATGGAAAGCCGTGAAGAGGAAGTTGGCGCTGTGGCCTGCATCGAAACATACTCCTGCAAAAGAACACTGCACCGTCAACAGAGTAACTGCGCGTGTCGTTGTGACGCCGCCGAAGCAACCCACAGCTTCGACACACGAGATTGCTTCAGCGGACCTCGCAAGGACGGGCAAAGACCCGTCAACCTTACCCATTGTAAGATTTCAAACGGGCACTGTCAAGTAATCGTTCCACCTTTGGCGGCGCAAAGCATCATCCTGTCCAAATGAAACCCAGCCAACTTGCGGAAATGGCTACTTACTGGTATGCTATGCACATCCTGATGGATTTATTGAGTCTTGGTCTGCTGGCAGGCTGGTCTCGGCGGATAGTCCAGACGGCCCAAGTACCAATCGCCTCGGCGGGTGGACTGACTGAGGCAAGGAGTCGACGGCATGATGATGAAGTTGTTGATGAGCTGGGACATCAAGACCGGGCGGGAACAGCCTTATTTCGAGTTCATCGTGCGCGAGTTTGCGCCGAAATTGATGCGTTTGGGCTTGCAGCCAACCGAGGCCTGGTACACGGTCTACGGCGCGGGCCCGCAGATCCTCACCGGAGGCGTTGCCAAAGACGACGCGATGGAGCGCATCCTGGAGAGCGACGACTGGCAAGCGCTGCGCGGCCAACTGCTCAACTTCGTCACCAACTTTAGTCAAAAGGTGGTACCCGCCAGCGGCAGCTTCCAGCTATAGCACAGCAGGGTGGACGAGCGTGCTGTCGTTCTGGTTCCCCGCCATCGAAATCAAAAAAAGCCTCACCGCTTGGTGGGGCTTTTGCTTTGGATGAGCCCTGCCCTGCCGGGCATCAAGCAGAAGACGCACCCTCGGCGGCCTTCGGCTTAACCGGCGCTTCAGCCGTCTTTGCCTCGCCCTTGCCTTCATTCTTGGCCTCGCCCTTGGCTTCGCTCTCGCTCTTACTGTCGCCTTCGCCTTTACCGTCACCGTCACGCTTGCCAGGCGGCATGGTAGAGGATTTGCCGCGGTTGTCCGTGACGTAGAAGCCTGATCCCTTGAAAATAACCCCCACCGGCTGAATCACGCGGTGGATCGATCCTCCGCAGTCAGGACAAATTCGCAGGGGGTCCTCGCTAAAGCGCTGCATCTTTTCAAAACGCAGCCGGCAGCTGTCACACTCATATTCGTAGACCGGCATAGCACTAGCCTTCCTAGATCGGCATACCACAATTTGATGGCTAAGGCTGAATTATACTCAACCCAGGCGATTCATCCAAAGCCTCTCAGGAGTGCGCGGCTAGAAGCCACACAGCTATCGAGGCCGTAATAGTCCTGCAGCGCGTCTCAGAAGCCGGTCGAGCAGGCCGCCCACCTTTGAGAAGCCCTGGAATAGTACTAAAGTACTATTGAAATACCCGTCGGTTTCCTGTATACTACGTTTGGTTCAAAAATTGATGCCGGTTACCCGGCCAGGTGAGCAAGCAGCGTCGCAGTGAACTGGTCGCTCCTTCTGTCGCCTGCGCCAGCTCACCTGCGTCATGCTTAACCACAAGTTGGCGTCGACATGCCGCCACTACGCTGCTTAAAAGGAGTCTACAACGATGCCCAAGCTACTCTTCGCCAGATCATTGAACATCGAGGAGCGTGCAACGCTGGAGCGATTGATGATGGAGGAAAATGAGGCAATCAAGCAACGCGCGTTGATTGTCTTACTCTCTTCCCAGGAGCAGTACCGCGTGCCTGAAATCGCACCTCTGGTCGGCCTGAACGCGGACAAGGTGCGCAAATGGGTCGTTCGCTTCAATGACCAGGGCACTACGGGTCTGCAACCGGCGCGACGCAAACCAGGGCCGCGCGGCAAATTCAGTCCCAAGCTGCGTGCTCGCATCGTCGACACTGCCAAAACCCCGCCGCGTGATCTGGGCCTGTTGCGCACTACCTGGACATTGGACTTGCTGAGGAACTATCTGATCGAACAAAGGATCGTCGCCGAGATCAGCCGCGAGAGTCTGCGCCAGATCCTGTTGAAGGGCAATGTAAGCTGGCAAACCCACCGAGCTCGCTCCGACGATGTCGCCCGCTGGCTCCAGCAATGGCAAGATGGTCAACCGCACAACTGATACGACCTGGCTGTGCACCAGGCCAAGAATAAGCTCCACTGCAAAGTAGCCGTGCAGTGGAGCTTATTCTTGAGAATTCCTCTGGCGGCCCCGCCACAAGTGTCGCGACAAGTCACGCTGCGCACGCCAACGGCACGCGCCTGAAGCGCTGGTCGTCTAAACGTACCACGTCCACTTGGAACCACGCATCTCCCGAACGATATCGGTGGTGGAGAGCACGCCTACCGGCATCAGTTTGTCCCCTTCAGGCTGGGTCACGACCAGACGATGGATGCGTTTCTTGACCATCACGTCGACGGCGTCGCGCACGGGCGAATCAGGAGCCACGCTGATCACGCCGGCGGTCATGATCTGGGCCGCAGTGAGCTTGGTCAGGTCTTCCTGGTGATGCGTAATGATATCCATGTGGGAAATAATCCCGGCAACCTCGCCAGTTTCGCCTGTCACCACCAGCGCGTGGATGTCGGTGTCGCTCAAAATACGCACCACATCCGCCACCGGTGTATCCGACTTGCAGCTAATGACGCCGTTATGCATGATGTGTTTCACAAGTTTCTCGGACATGTTTTGTGCCTCCAGGGAGATTTTTTGGCGACAACGGCCCGACCACCGCAGTCAAGCCATTATACGGGCTTTGCAAGAGCGTTGTCAAGTTCGATTCAGCGCCGGTAATCGCTTTCGGTTTCGCCGCCGCGCATCCACCAGTCAGTCACGCCGCCCGCCAGACTGCTGGCCTGCAGGCCATTGTGCAGCAAATAGCCGGCCACGGCATAGGAGCGATTGCCATGAGCGCAGACGACCACCCACTGCGCCTCCGGGTCTAGCTCGCCCAGGCGAGCGGGAATGTCGTTCATCGGGATGTGTACGCTGCCGGGTATGCGCACCTGCGCCCACTCGAATGGCTCGCGGCAGTCCAGCAACTTCAGCGCTGCGCCGTCACGATAGAGGGGAATCAGATCGGCCGGCTGGATTTCGGGCACCACCACCGGCTGCGGCTGCGCAGAGGACTGGCCGCCACCTGCCTGCGCAGCTTCGGGCTGCTCAGCCTGATGCACAGGCGCCGGTTTGTTGAAGGTTTTCTTGACAGATTCAAACAATGCCATGCTGTTACTCTCCGTGGGTTGGGACTTGGTAATAGGATGCAACCACTCGCCGATGCGTTACCATGAACCTGTAGCCAGCCGTTCGGGCCGGTCACATAGCCGCTCGGGCCGGTCTTTGCGCAGCACCCCGGAGTGGGCCGACCGAGCCCGCCGTTGGGGCCGAGCGAACCAGCCCGATTTCAAGCCCGATTGTGCGCCCGCTACGCTGTACTCACAGCGCGGGCTTGAAGGGCGCATGGTCGATGTTGACTTTGACCTTGTTGAGTTGCAGGCCCATCTGGGTCTCGACTACATCACGCGCCACCGCCACTACCTCCTCGGTCTTCATGGCTACGTCCACATCTGGCGCTGTTTGCAGGTTCAGATCCAGGTCCACCGCTGCGCCGCGCGTGCGCACCACGGGCGTCACGCTGTTGACGTCGGCCAGTTGGTCGATGTGCCAGGCCAGGCGGCGGCTGATGGAGTCGGCGGTCACGGCTGCCTCGCCGCCCGACGCCAGGCGCATCTTGACCACCGGCGTCCGCTTGCGGCGCAGTTCTTGCATCAGCCAGGCCAAGGCCAGCAGCGTCGCGACGATGATCGCGGCCCCGCGCAGCAGCGGATAGAGCCAGCCCGGTCGCATCGCTGCCAACTGAAACAGGCTGACCTCGACCCAGTCGATCCCCTGGCGCGCCCAAGCCAGCGCCTGCTCCGGCGCAGCCGCCAGCACAACCAACGCCGCCCATAGCAGGATCACCACCAGGATGGTGATAATGCGATTGATTACGTTCACGCTTCACCTCGATAAATGCAAAGGACCATCAGCCCTGCTTTCGTGCGCCGATAACAGCCACTGCCACCAGCAGCAACACAGCCGCCAGGCTGATGGCAGCGCCGCGGCTGAGCGCAGCCGGCTGATAGTCGAACTGCACGCGGTGCTGGCCGGCCGGCAGCAACACGGCGCGAAACAGGCTGTCAGCCCGCAGCAGCGCCGCGGCCTCGCCATCCACCGTCGCCTGCCAGCCGGGGTACCACGTGTCAGCCAACACCAGCGCGCCGGGCGCGTCCAGGGTCACAGCCAGCTCGATCCGCTCCGGTTGGTAGCTGACCACCTGGGCGGCGGCTGGAGCGGCCGGGCTGGCAAGCTGCGCCGCCTGCTCCAGCAGACCGGCCGCGGCCAACTCGTCGGCCAGCAGCACCACCTGCCCGCCCGGCTCGAAGCCCGGATCGGCCAGCGCGGCCAGCGCGGCTGCGTCGTCGGCTGCCACAGCCGCCTGGTTGACCACATAGGCGCGCGGCAGGGCCTGCACGTTTTGATAGATCTTGACATCGCCCGAGTGCACGCGGCGAAACTGGCCGTCAGCCGGCATGGTCAACGCGGCGTGCGTCGCCGTGCGCGCATCCAGCAGGCTGACGCCGCGCAGCACCAGGTCGCCCTCAGCGGCTACATTACGCACGGTGATGCGCTGAGGTAACAACGGCTCCGCCCAGTCGAAGCGGGCCAGATAATCCCAGCCGGCCTGCTCGCGCGGCCAGGGCTGGCGCGCAGCGGGCTGGGCATGGGCCGCCGCGCTGGTCCATGGCCCCTCGGCTGTCTCCTGGCCGGCCCTCAGCAGCAGCCGCTCGCTGCGCGCCGCACCCTCAACCATTACCTCAGCTACAGGCGCCCCGGCAGGCAGCGTCGCGCCGCCGTCCAGGTGGCTCCACAGCCCCAGCCCGGTGGCCTCCAGCCGGTCAGCCTCCTGCACCACGGCCGACTCGCCGGGCTTCAGCCGCGTGCTCAGCTCCAGATCGTAATAGACGCCGTCCCACCACACGTCGAAACCCTTGTCGGTGATGATGTGTTCCACCCCCAGCAGGCGCAGCAGACGGCTGGGCGGCACGGCCTCTAATTGCTCGCGCAGCCGGCCGTCCTCGGCCAGCTCGCCAGCCGGGATGAAGAGCGTCTGCAGGTCCACGTAGCGGCGCAGCGGCAGCACGCCTCCGTCGTAGCCATCAGCGGCCGGCAAGCGCCACAGCAGCGGCAGGTTGGGCGCCACGATCTCTTGCAGCTTGCTGGCCACCACCAGGTCGTACAGGGCTTGCTCGGGCAGATGGCGGCCGAAGATCTGCTCCAACTCGGCCAGGTCGCCGGGATCGTAGGTGATGCCGGAGATGCTGAGGAACCGGCCGGGGATGCGGCCCTCAGCCTCGGCCTGGCGCGCGCCAGCCAGCAGGTGAGCAGGGGCGGTGCGCAGGCTGGTGATGGCCTCGGGCGCGGTCGGGCGCCGATGCTCCAACGCCAGGCTGGCGGCCGTCAACTCGACCAACAACAAGGGCGCCAGCAGCCAGGCAACCCACGGCCGCCGCGCCTGCCAGATTGCAATGCCAGCCAGCGCCAGCCCCGCCGCCAGCCACAATGCCACGGTCAGCCAGCCCGGCCAACGCTGCACAGTCAGCAGGGCTAACGCCAACAGCGCCAGGGCTGCCGCAAGCCAGCGCCGCCGGCCGTGGGCCAGGCCAGGCCAAGCGCGCTGCCCCAGCCGCAACTGCGGCAGCGCGGCCGCGCCATGGGCAGCCAACACGCTGACGCCGAAGGTGTAGAGCGCCATCCAGCGGGCCGGGGCGCGAAACAGGTCAAAGCCGGGCACGAGCTTGACCAGGACGAAGTAGAGCGGGTTGTATGCGCCCAGCGCCAGGCCAAAGCCCAGCAGGGCCAGGGCCGCGGCCAGCCCCCAAGGCGAGTCCAGCGGCCGGCGGCCCGCGCGGTTGCGCCAACGCAGCAGGGCCAGCAGCGCCAGCAGCAGCCCCACCACGCCCACATAGGCCACGTACTCGCCGTAGGCCGGCGTGGCGAAGCGGTCGGCCAGGTTCTCGCCGTAGCTGGGCAGCAGGGTCAGCAGCAGGCCGAGCGGCTGGAGCGAAAAGGACACCGCCTCGCGCCAGGACAGGCCGCCGCTGCGGATCGACAGGCCTGACAACTCCAGGGTAGGCAGAAGCTGCACCGCAGCCAGCAGGAAGCCCAGCAAGACCGCGCTGAGGGCCGCTAGCGTCCGACCAGCAGTGGCGCGCAGCGCTGCACGCTCCAACGCCGAGCGCTGCCGTCGCACAACCGCCCACAGAGCCGCCAGCAGGGCCGCCAGCCCTGGCCACAGGGCAGCCAACAGCAGGCCGGTGAGGTTGATGAAGGAAGACTGAGTGTGTCCGGCCAGCAGTTGCAGCCCGACGGCCAGCGCCAGAGCAGCGAACGCCAGCCAGCGAACGCTCGGGGCCACCTGATTGGTCGACAGGCCGTGCGACGTAAGACGCCAGCGGGGCGTGCTGGCCTCCAGCAGCGTCAGCAGCCAGGGCAGCCAGGCCATGACACTGACCTGGTTGATCTGGCCGGCGCGCGCGCCCAGATAGCCGCTCAGGCTCCAGATCAGCCC
>Ga0209573_1004778_pt1 | contig 12973 bp, 6 predicted proteins | sample TNRBio252014_DNA_FD_185870 | JGI IMG/M metagenome (GOLD analysis project Ga0209573, IMG submission 185870) | Wastewater treatment Type I Accumulibacter community from EBPR Bioreactor in Madison, WI, USA - TNR Reactor_6/25/2014_ DNA (SPAdes)... | ecosystem: Engineered > Bioreactor > EBPR >...
GTGAATTTCACCCTGCCTGCGGGCACCCAAAGCTCCACCAACGGCATCACCACGCGCACGCTCAACAACCCTGCCGGCATCCTCGGCGCTTGGGCGCGCGTCGGAAACAACTGGGCGATCAACAGTGCGAACCTCGCCGGAGGAAACCTTGACGCCTTCGCGTCGTACACAGACGTGAATCGACTCGGAGGTACGATCGCCTCGTCTCCCGCCTCCAATGTCCGCCTCGTGGAGGGTGGCACCAGTGGCAATGTCACACCGGCGGCAGAGGGCACGACCGAACTCAATACCTTGCTGCAAAGCGCCTCGGGAACGACCACCTACGATCCCGCCACCTCCGACGTGCTCCGGCTCGGTGCGGATGGCGGCATTCTCCTCGCAAGCACTGCCGGAGCTCTGAATCTTGGTGCCTCCGCGAACGACGGGATCCTCACCGCAGGGAACGGTGACAACACCGCCGGGACGCTCTACCTGACCAATAACCACGCCAGCAATCTTCTCACCGTCAATTCGACTGTGTCCGACAACGGTAGCGGCATCGTTGATATCACGACTTCAGGGCCGGGTATCCTGGTGCTCTCGGGTGCGAACACTCACTCCGGACGCACCACCGTCAGTGGCGGTACGCTCCGTATCTCGAACGAGGGGAATCTCGGTGTCAATCCGCTCGGGTTCACGATCAATCAACTCACCCTTGCCGGAGGGATCCTCAATGCCACGGCTTCCTTCAACATAGACGACTCGAACCGCGGCATCACGCTCGCGCCGGCGGGAGGAACGGTTTCGGTCAACACCGGGTTCACTCTCGGTCTGTCCAATCCCGTCGCGGGAGCGGGCAATCTGACTGTTTCCGGAGCTGGCACTCTCGCGCTCAACGCCGCCAACACATTCACCGGAGCCACCTTTGCCAACACCGGAACGCTCGCGCTCGGCCACGTCCAGGCACTGCAAAACAGCACGCTGATTACCGCGACCGCCGGCAACGTCACCTTCACCGTCCCCGGGACGAACACTTATCACCTCGGCGGTCTCGCGGGAAATGATACGGTGGCTCTCGGTGCGAATACGATCAGTGTCGGATCGAATCACGAGACCACGACTTTCACCGGATCTCTTACCGGCACGGGAGGAGTCACCAAGGTTGGCATGGGCACGCTCAATCTCACCAACGCCAACAGCCACTCCGGGGACACCCGCATCGAGGGTGGCATGGTCGTCCTGGCTAACCAAAACGCGCTGCAGAACAGCACCCTCGACACCGGCCCGGTCGGCACGCAAAGCGCGAACCTTACCCTCGCCGAGGGCACGACCTACAACCTCGGCGGACTCAAGGGTGCCGCGAACCTCGATCTGGCGGTTTCGCATCTCAGCGTCGGATCGAACAATCAGAGCACCATCTTTTCGGGTAGTCTGCTGGGAGCGTTCAACAACAACCTTACCAAGGTTGGCAGCGGCACGCTGACTCTCGCGGGGAACAACACCTATCTCGGCACCACTACTGTCAGTGCGGGCAGTCTCGTCATCAATGGCACGAATCTTTCCAGCATATCCGTTGCGGCTGGGGCCAATCTCGGAGGCGAGGGGAGCACGAGCGGAAATCTTGCTTTCCTCGGCACCACGCACACCCTCCAGATCGACGCGGCCACCGCTGCGGCCCTCGGCACGTCCGGAGGAGGGGGGCTCAATGTTTCCGCCCTCAATGTGGGCGGATTCACCGTTCACGTTTCGGGTTCACCCTTAGGTGCCGAACCCGTGAAAGTCCTCACCTACGGCAGTGGTGGCTTTACCGGTGACGTCAATCGCTTCACCCTCGGGGCCCACACCGCCAGTGCCCGCGGTGCCGGGGCTTTCAGCGACAACGGCATCGACGCCATCGTCATCGACCTGGGATATGTCAACAATACCTGGGTTGGCGTGGACGGAACGAATCCCACCTACTGGGACATTGCTACGACAGCAAACTGGACGAACGCGAAAGACAGTGTCTTCCAGAATGGTGACGACGTCGTCTTTGCCGACGGTGCCTCCAATCTCAATCCCGTCCTTCGTAGCAGCGTCCAGGCCGGCACCGTCACCTTCGTGAATTCCACCGGCACCGATTACACCCTGGGTACGTCATCGGGCGAGATTCTCACACTGGGCAGGGGGCTCGTCGCGAGCGGATCCGGCAACGTCACGGTCGCAAGCCCTCTGGCAGGAGCAGGTGGCTTGACTCGGTCCGGCACAGGGACCTTGACGCTCACCGGTGCGAATACCTTCACGGGCATCACCACGATCACCGGAGGCATCCTGCGTCTCAGCGACGAGGCGAGTCTAGGTACCGCTCCGGCCGCCTTCACGGTCGGACAACTTACCCTCAATGGTCCAGGGGCGACGCTCACGGCCGCCGCGACTTTCGCGATCGATGATGCCACCAGGGGGATCACTCTCGGCAGCGGCGGCGGCAGCCTCGGTGCTGACGCCACGATGACCCTCACGATCGGCAGCATCATCAGCGGTCCGGGTGCGTTGACCAAAGTCGGATCAGGCACTGTCGTCCTGGCAGGTGCCAATACCTACGCCGGACTCACCTCGGTGAACGCCGGCACGCTCGAACTCGCTCGTATCGGCGGTAATGCCATCGAGGGTGATGGAGTGGCCGGGACCAACGATCTCCAGATCAACACGGGTGGGACCCTGCGTCTCGGAGCTGATGATCAGGTCGCCGACAACGGCACGGTGTTACTCAACGGAGGCAATTGGACCCTGAACGGCCGGAGCGAGACGATCCGCAACCTCAATGCGATTGTTGCCACCACCGCCCCCGCCCTCACCCTCGGCAGTGGGTCCGTCCTCACGCTCAATCGCATCGATTGGGACAACACCGGTGCCAGCGTCACGAGCAATCTCACCGGCGGTACCCTGCGGTTTGTCGCCGATGGCGCCACCCAGCCGATCTTCGACACGAACTATGTCGGGACGGTGAACGTTGCCTCCGATGTCCAGATCGACGCCACCTCGCTCACGTTTCGCGCCTCGACCTTTGGAACGACCGTTGCAGGGCAGATCACGGGAGCCGGCCAGTTGATTTACGATCCCACCGGTGGTGCTGGCGGGCTCAACCTGAACAACGGATCCAACAACTACTCCGGAGGGACCCGATGGAGTTCGAACAGCGGAACCAACGGAGCGTGGAATCTCCTTACCGTCAACGCGAGCGGAGCCCTCGGGAGCGGCGTGGTTTCGATCCAGGGTGGCAATCAAAACACCTGGACCTCTGCCTTCGTGGGTACGCCTTCCGCGTTCAACTTTGCCAACGGCACCACCACCCATGTGAATGACTTCGTTCTCACGGGAGCTGCGACACTCTCGGCTGGAACTCCGGTCGGAGACACCGCCGTCGCCGACCGTGTCACCCTGTCGGGAGACTTCGACCTGGCGGCGCATCGCCTCTTTCTTCGGGGACGCGGCACAGGCACCATCAGCGGAGTCATATCGGGCAGCGGAGGGATCACCAAGATTGATCATCCCGGCACATGGATTCTCGGCGGCACCAATCTCTACACCGGCGATACCTTAGTCAATGCAGGCACGCTCTTGGTGAACGGGGACAACTCGGGAGCCACCGGCGTCGTCATTGTCGCGACCGGAGCCACCTTTGGGGGTAATGGCAAGATTGGGGGAGACACCACCGTCAATGGCAGCCTCAGCACCGGCGCCCTCGCCACGACCGGGTCGATCGGGACGCTCGATTTCAACGGAAATGATCTCACCTTCGGCGACGGCAGCCTCTGGCTCGTCGATCTCGTCCTCGGCGTCTCGGAGAGTTCCGATTCGGTCCTAGTCAATGCCCTCACCATCGGTGCCAATTCCAATCTTAACTTCTTGGTAAGCGGAGCCTTCAACGGTGACGAGAGTTATTCCCTCGCCACCTACACCAGCCTCGCCGGCACCTTCGCGAATTACGCGACCTCCGGGGTCTACACGATCGGCGGCAACAGTTTCTTCCTCGATTACGGCACCAACATGATCACTCTCACCGCCGTTCCCGAACCCGGCACGCTGGGTCTCCTCGGTCTCGCCTTGGGGGGGTATGCCTGGAGAAGGCGCCGCAAGCGGCGTGCGTGACCCGTCACTGCTTGACTTCCCCCGCCTCCCGCGTTCCCTTCCGGCATGGCCGAAGCCTCCCAGCGACTCTTTCTTCTCGACGGCATGGCCCTCGTTTACCGGGCCCACTTTGCCCTGATCCGATCGCCCATCTACACCACGGCGCGTTTCAACACCTCGGCCCTCTATGGGTTCACGACGACCCTGCTCGATCTGCTCGAAAAGCAAAATCCGACCCACCTCGCCGTCGTCTTCGACACGCCCGAGCCCACGCCGCGGCACCTGCTCTATCCCGCCTACAAGGGCACCCGCGACGAGATGCCCGAGGATCTCTCGCTGCAGCTCCCCCACGTGAAGCGCCTCATCGAGGCCTTCGACATTCCCGTGATCGAATGCCCCGGTTGGGAGGCCGACGACGTCATCGGCACCCTCGCGAAACGCGCCGAGGTCGCGGGCGACTTCGTCACCTACATGGTCACGCCCGACAAGGATTTCGCCCAGCTTGTGTCCGACTCGACCCTCATCTACAAACCGGGCCGCCAGGGCAACACCGCCGAGATCCTCGACAAAGCGAAGATCTGCGAACTCTGGGAGGTGAATGATCCTCTCCAGACCATCGACGTCCTCGGACTCTGGGGCGACGCCTCCGACAACATCCCCGGCGTGCCCGGGATCGGCGAGAAGACCGCGAAAAAGCTCATCGCCGAATTCGGATCGCTCGAGGAGATCCTCGCCCACACCGACCGGCTCAAGGGCAAACAGAAAGAGACCTTCGAGGCCAACCGCGAGCAGGCCCTGCTCTCGAAGCAACTTGTCACCATCCTGACAGACGCACCCGTCACGACGACCTTCGAACAGATCCGGATCAGCCCGCGTCATGATGAGGCGCTGAAGTCGCTCTTCGTCGAATTCGAATTCAACTCTCTCGGCAAGCGCCTCTTCGGCGACGCCTTCCAGGCCGGACGGGGCCATACCACCAGCGAAAGCGAAGCCGGCAGCAAGGTCGCCGAGCTGAAGACCATCGCCGATTTCAAAAAGCACTACCGCACGATCCGCGCCGACGATGCCGCGGGACGTTCCGAGCTGATCGCCGGGCTGAAGGCGAGGGAGTCGTGGTGCTTCGACCTCGAGACGACCTCGCTCGACGAAAAGACCACCTCCGTCATCGGCATCGCCTTTTCCTGGCAGGCCGAGCACGGTACCTACGTCGAAGTGCCACCGGGCGACGCGGGAAGGGCCGTCGTCGGTGAATTCCGCGAACTCTTCGCCGATCCGCGCCTCGAGAAGATCGGCCACAACCTCAAGTTCGACACCGGCGTGTTGCTTTGGCAGGGGATTCCCGTGAGCCCGCCGCTTTTCGACACGATGCTCGCCCACAGCCTCGTCGAGCCCGAGCAGCGGCACAAGATGGACTACCTCGCCGAGTCGCTCCTCGGCTACACCCCGATCAGCTACGATTCCGTCTTCGGAGTGAAGCCCGTCGAGAAAACCGGCCAGCTCAATCTCTTCGGCGAAGCCGAGATGAGCGGTGCCGCGCCTGCTCCGGAGGGTGGCCCCTCTTTCGAAGCCATTGCGCAGTATGCCGCAGAGGACGCCGACGTCACCTGGCAGCTCGCCGGGATCCTGCGGGAACAGGTGCGCGAGTCGGGGCAGGAGCGTGTCCTCCTCGAGATCGAGTGTCCCCTCGTCCCCGTCCTCGTGGCGATGGAGAAGGAGGGCATCCGTGTCGATCCCGCCGCCCTCGCCGAGACCGGCGAGCTCCTCGCCGCCCGCCTTGCCGAGTATGAAAAGGCCGTCTACGAGGCCGCCGGCACGCCTTTCAATCTCAATTCACCGAAGCAGGTCGGCGAGATTCTCTTCGAGCGTCTCCACCTCGACGACAAGGCCAAAAAGACCAAGACCGGACAGTATAAGACCGACGAGCAGACCCTCTCCGCTCTCGCCACCGAGCACAAGATCGTGCGCGACATGCTCGCCTACCGCGAGGCTGCGAAGCTGAAGGGCACCTACGTCGACGCCCTGCCCGAATCGATCTTTCCCGGCACCGGGCGCATCCACACGACCTTTCACCAGCTCCTCACCGCGACCGGTCGCCTCGCCTCGAACAATCCGAACCTTCAGAACATTCCCATCCGCTCCGAGCAGGGACGCGAAATCCGGCGCGCCTTCGTGCCGCGTGGCGAGGACTTCGTCATTCTCTCGGCCGACTACTCGCAGATCGAACTGCGCGTCATGGCCTCTCTCTGCGCCGATCCCGCGATGATCGAGGCCTTCCAGGCGGGCGAGGACATTCACACCGCCACCGCCGCCCGCGTCTTCGGCGTGCCGCTCGACGGGGTCACTTCCGACATGCGCCGCACCGCGAAGATGGTGAACTTCGGCATCATCTACGGCATCTCCGCCTTCGGTCTCTCCCAACGTCTCAACGGCGAGCTCTCCCGCGGCGGCGCCCAGGAGGTGATTGACGAATACTTCCGGCAATACCCCGGAGTGAAGCGTTTCCAGGATGAAACGATCGCCCAGGCCCAGCGCGACGGCTACGTCGAAACTCTCACCGGACGTAGGAGATACCTGCGCGACATCAATTCCAAAAACGGCATGATCCGCTCCGCCGCCGAGCGCACCGCGATCAACACGCCCATCCAGGGGACGGCCGCCGACATGATCAAGATCGCGATGGTCCGGGTCGCGAAGTTGCTCGATGAGAGGCCTTACCGAACGCGCATGCTATTGCAGGTGCACGATGAACTCGTATTCGACCTCCACCGTGAAGAGAAAGACGAACTCGTTCCCAAGATCGAGGAGGCGATGATGAGTGCCCTGCCCCTCACCGTGCCCGTCGTGGTGGAGTCGGGAACGGGGGCGAACTGGCTCGAGGCGCATTGAGGGGCGGGTTTCAATCGGAGTCTTGACCGGCCTTGACCGCCTTTCGAAATTTTCGGAAAATCATTTTCATGATGACCGTCCGTATTGTCCTTCTTTCCGGAATGCTTCTGGCTTTTCCGCTCCGCGCACAGGATGAGGGAATTACCCCATCAAACGTGATTCCGGAATTCGAGAAGCTGCGCCCCGGTTTGGTGACTGAATTCCCCAGGGTCTCCGCTTCTGACGGCACGAATGCCGATTATCTGGAAGGCAAACCGCTGACCGACTATAGCAAGGCCTACCCCATCGAATACACGGCGTTGCTGAGGACCCAGGACATGCTCAATGGGCAAGACGCCATACAATTTACCGTGGAATTCCACGAGAGCACCCAGAAGGCGGCGACGAAATTCGTGGAGTTCAGGGACTTTTTCGCGAAGCACCCTCAGGAGAGAGCGAGAAAGACGCCCTTGCTGGCGAAACAAGAGACCGCTTTTCAGCAATATCTTTGCGAGCAGAAAGGCGGGATGCCATCAGCCGAAGAGTTTTACTGCCAGGTGGACCGCATCTGCTTCTCGCTACACTACCGGGCTGAAAGAGTCGATCGGGCGGTCCTGCTGGAACTGGGCGGGAGCTATCGGGATTACCTGCTCGGGCTCCTCGGCGCGGCTCCTTCCCCGGGTCCGGTTGGGGAAATGCGAATCTGGACGAATGTGTCGGGAAAGACGATCGAGGCCGCGCTCGTTCATTATGACGAAACCGCTGGGACGCTGTACTTGCGGCGCAGGGATGGCCAGGAGTTCAAGGGACTGGCGGTCAATACGTTCTCTCGTGCCGACCTCCAGTACCTCGCCTCCCTGAGACACGGTCCGAATACGCCCGCAGCGCCGTGATTTGGGGCGCCGGCGTTTCAAGCTTTTTTAGCGGCCACCTTCTTCTTGGTCGCGACCTTTTTGGTGGTCTTCTTCGTCGCAGGAGTCTCGGTTTTCCCCGCCTTTTTTGAAGCTGATGCTTCCTTCTTTTTGGGGGCTTTCTTCGCAGACGCCTTCTTCCCGTCCTTCTTGGAGGCTTTCTTTTCCAAGGAATCAGACATCTTCTCAAGCGAGGCGGCAAGGTTTTGTTCGAGCTTCGTCAACGCCTTCGAGAAGCTGTCGGCGCGCTTGCGAACCTGCTTGAGCGCCGAGGCGCCCTTCTTGCGGAGGCCGGCTTCGCCACTCTGGATCCACTCATCCAGCGCCTTCCGTGCGTTAGCGGTGTGGGCGGAGGTATCGTTGAGTTTGGCCTCGAGTTCGTTGATCAGTTTGCGTGCTTTGTCGAAGTTGATTTGCATATCCGTTTGGGTGTTTTGAACCGCCAACGTTCCACGCTCCCGACGCTCCGGGTCAAGTGACGTTTCGAAACTGTCACCATTTATTCCGTGAAATCCGCAGGACCGGGATCCCGCGCCCGGTGTGACTCACTCCCCGATCTTGATCGTGCGCACGATGTCCGGACGGAGATCCTCGATCAGTTCGCGGCCGTGGTATTCGATCATGACCTTTTCAAGGTGGGCGTGGAGCGCGTCGACATGATCCTCCTTGGTGACCCGGTATTCCACCATGTGGGAATGCGTTGTCACCGGGAACACCTTGACGGGTTGGTTCGTGTCCTCGTCGATCTGACCCTCGGCGATCTTGCGCAAACGTTCGACCTGCGCGTTCGCCGTCTCCGTCAATTCGAGTGGACGGATGTGGTAGATGCGGATCATGCTCTGGGCGTGCGTCGAAATGGTCAGTTCCCTGACCCGGGTCGCTCCGTCGACGATGTAGGCCTGGACGCCGAAGAATTCGATGTTCCGCAGGGGAATGGAAACAATCGTGCCATTCACGTCGGCCTTCCAGATCAGGGGCACGAGGTTGGCATTGACTCCCTGGATCGGTGCGGGCGCGGTGATTGCTTTCAAAGAGGTCTGCAGTGGATTTTCGGTCTGGCCGAAAGCGAATTTTCCTGCCATTCCGATGATGATGAGAACGAACAACCACTGGTGGATTGATGCCTGATGTTTCATGACGCGATCGTTTCAGAAAGTCCTGGCCGGGAAAAGCGAAAAGTATGCGGGTGGACCGGGCTGCATTTATATTCTTGACCCCGGGAATGAAATTTCGAGATCTTCTCGGAAGATTCAGGATGAGCCCCTCGACTGCCCGCCACTGTCTTTTGAGTTTCCTCGCCTGGATGTCAGGTCTGTTCATTTCGGTTTCGGCACAAACGATTCCACCCGATTTCCCGAAAGGGGTGAAAAGGACTTGGTATTCCTTCGGACAGGGGCCCGGCGATTATACCATCCTGCAGATCGACCGGGGACGCCAGGTAACGGTTACGGCAAAGCCCGGCAGCAGTAGTTCCATGGTGACCACCTGGTACTCACTCCATCCTTATGATCGCGCGTGGCTTGAGAACATCTACCTTTGGCTGGACCAGCAGAGAACTCCGCCCGAAGGTTCGGCGGCCGGTTCCATGGTCCTGGCCCCGGCCAATCCCAATCGTTTTCGCATCCACGATCCGGTCATCACGGACGCCATCAGCACGAAGTGGAACAAGCTTGTCGTCGCCTCCTACCTTTGGTGGTGGCACGATCTGAATTATCTCCTGATTGAAGATGGGAAGGATCGGGAGGATCAGCTCGAGTTCCTCATCGAAGCGCTCGACGACACCTTTGATAAGGATGTCGATGCCACTATCCACGACTTTGCCGCTTTCCAGGCTTCTTTGAAGGCATGCTTTGAAAAAACGTATGGCGGGTTGGCCGGGTTTTCCGTGCTGGAGCAAGCGCTTGTTTCTCCGGAGGTGCTGCACCAGCAGGTCCGCGGCGTGGATCTGGCGATGCTGGGTGTGGTAGTTTTGAACGGCTCGAGAGAGTATGGCGGCCGGGTTGCCTTGCTGGATGTATCCGAGACGGGGAAAATCGAGTTCATCCATAACGGGAACCTCGTGGTGGGTCAGTTGACTCTCGTCGATCCGTCTCAGGACCGCCGCCGGCAGCTCGGGCCCATTGCGTGGAAGATTGAGATTCTGAACGAAGCTTCTCTTCCTGGCGACTACGCGAAAGGGGCGACCGAGTTTTATCTGGATCCCGGTAAGAGGGGCACCCTGTGGCTGGTGCGGCCTTGCCGGTATTCGGCGAAGGAGTTTGCACACCAGCCCGCCCCGACGATTCCGGCACCGGACATGAGCATTTACCTGCCGAAATCGGACCCTCAGTCCCCGCCGCCTGTTTTCAAGCGGAACCCCTATTTCTTCAATGAGTATCACAGCGTCTCCGGATTCGAGGCACCACGGCGTCAGGGGGCGATCACAAGGAAATGGACCGATGCGAACGGGCGCTCGACCGAGGCTCGGTTTGTTGGTTTCGGCCGTCGCGGTTTGGCGGAACCCGCCGGGATCAGCATCGACCCGGGAACGGGTCCGATCTTTTTGAACCTGGAACAGCTTGGCGCGCCGGACGCCGCCTTTGTTCGCTTTCTCGCATTGGATCAAGTCACCGAATATGGAAGAGAACTGGGGGCCAAGGCGGGGACGCTGACCTACTACCTGAATTCGCCGGAGGGACCGGTCTACGAGGTGAAGGTCCATTATGGAAACAATCAGTGCCTTGCCACGGTTCGCGAGCTGGAGACAAAAGACGGGGATGAAGAAAAGGGAATTGTCGAGAAAGCTCGGGAGTTTGTGTTCGGATCCGGTGGCTACACTTTGGCGGTGGACTACGAACGATTCGCCTACAAGACCACGGACGGTGCCGGGACGAAGAGGTTCCTTCCGGAGGACTTGAAAAGCAGAATTCACCACTCGACCTTCGTCACGGGACAGCCGCAGAATATCGTCACCTGGATCAATCGGGCGGCTCTTGTCGAGCATCTCGGCTTGCCGTGCCGGGTGATGGTCGACTTGGAAAAGGTCCAACTCGCCGCACCTGGTTTCAACGGTGCCGGCAAAGTGGCGCTCTTTTCCCGGCACGAGGCGACTTTTGTCTGGAAGATGCTTTGCAGCGACTCGGCGGTGCCGGGATCCTCCTTGATGCAGTCATTCAAGCCGTTCGCTGACGCCTGGTATGCGGGAAGCATCATTCCGATGGATGTGAGAATGGTTCACTCGCTGAACCCCGCTCTTTCAATCCGATTGCAGTTGGTCGACTATGACTTCAATACTCCCGCACCCGAGGTGACGGGATTGGAGTAGACGATTGGCTGGTGATAATTGAGATGTATCCGCGCCGCGGATCGAGGCTGGATCGGATGAGCGGGAGCGTTGTCCCGATGCCTCCGATTGACGATTATCGGATTGGGACGACCTTTCCCTGGTCATGATGATCCGCCGCCTCTGCCTCGCCCTGCTCGCCGTCGTTGCCGTCACCGCCCGCGCCGAGCCTCCCTTCAGTGGCACGGTCTTCGTGGATCCTGACATTGTCACTTCGGCGGATCGTTCCACCTATCTCAAGGTGAAATACACGGGGCGCGAGAAGCGCAGCATGTTCGACCGCCGCAAGGATGCTTTCATCAGTCTCAAGCCCCACCTCTTTCGGGCCACCTTCAAGGACTCCCGTCCGATCGAGGTGCAGGTGAATCCCGAGTTCGGCAATGAACGGCAGGCGCGCAAGGTGGCCATCAAATACGCCCGCGAAATTGGCCGGCTTCCCCGTTCCTTGCGCACCGACGTGAAAACGGTGTGGATCCACAAAGGGACCCAGCTCTTCGGAGGCGGAAACAACAACATCCTCATCCACACCGGGCAGAGCGCCGCCTATGAGCGCGACGGCTTTCTCGAGGAGGTTCTCGTCCACGAGGCCTGCCACACCTCCCTCGACGCCCGCCACGCCGCGTCGGAGGGCTGGCTCGCGGCACAGCAGAGCGACCCCGAATTCATCTCGCCCTACGCCCGCGACAATCCGACCCGCGAGGACATCGCCGAGTCGTTCCTGCTTTGGATGGCGGTGCGCTACCGCTCCGAGCGGATCACGCCGGAAGTGGCCAACACCATTGAAACGACCATCCCGGCGCGCATCAGTTACTTTGATGCTCAGGGCTTTTCGATCGGGGCAGTGAACTGAGGGGCGCGCCTCAAGCTCCGATCTCTTTCACCCGCCACCACACCGATTCCACCCAGAAGAAGGTCGCGTAGTAGAGGTTGGTATAATCATATCGTCGCAAAAGTCGCTCGATCGCGGGCAGATGGGTCTTCACCACTTCCTGGTCGGGACAAAGCGACACGATCCAAGCCGCCGCGGAAGGTTCGCGGATGAAGGCGGCCTCGCTGTTGCGGCGAGGTGAGATTTTTCCGAAGGCCTTCACCTGCGCGATGGCGAGATCGACGGCTTCCTGCTCGGTCGCCTGCGGTTTCCAGAGCGGCATCATCGCGCTGCGCCAGTCCTGGCTGAAGGTGGCGGGATTTGCGGGATCGAATTTCTCCGCGAGGGGCAGGCACTCGGCGGCGAGAATGGCGCTGGCGCGGAGTCCGGTCGCGTAGTCGGCCTTGAGCGCGGCATCCTCCTCCATTTCCCAAAGGCAGCGCAGGGCGCCAACGGCGACGCACGAGGTCCAGGCGTGGGTCGGGGCGTAGTAGTATTTCATCCCGCCGGTCGCGTATAATCGTTTCGTCAGGGCGGGTTCGCCTCCGGCGACCTCAAGTTCGGCGCGGTAGCGTGTATCCCACGAGGAGTCGCTGGTGACGCGGGCCATCAGCTTCATCACGAAGAGCTTCCGGACGACTTTCTCGAAGTGGAATCCCTCGAAGGTGCCGCGTTTTCCGAACGGCGCCTCGGCCGGCATGTTCCAGCCGAGGGAAACGATCGCTTCGGTCGTTTCGACGAGATGACGGCGGATGCGTTCCTTCTCCTCGTCGGTCGCGAGGCCGGAATCGTAGTAGCGCCAGAGGCCGATGAACCAGGGGCCGGTCTGGTCGTCGGAGCCCATCGGGTAGTGGGAACGTCCATCGCTGCTGACGCCGCGCCCCACGAATCCCTTCACGTCGCTGATCGAGTTCAAGAGAA
>Ga0209573_1004779_pt1 | contig 12970 bp, 10 predicted proteins | sample TNRBio252014_DNA_FD_185870 | JGI IMG/M metagenome (GOLD analysis project Ga0209573, IMG submission 185870) | Wastewater treatment Type I Accumulibacter community from EBPR Bioreactor in Madison, WI, USA - TNR Reactor_6/25/2014_ DNA (SPAdes)... | ecosystem: Engineered > Bioreactor > EBPR >...
AATCTGCCGAGTTGTCGGGCGTTGCGGTTAAAGAGGGCGCAAAACACGTTTGCAAAATGGTTTGGGCAGTAGGAGAGGATGCCATTGACACCATGATTACCCACCAGACCTCTAAAATTGCCATTCAATCCGGTATCGCCGAGGTAAACCGGATTCTGAATTCCGAAAAATTCAACGCTGGAAATACCATCAACAACCTTGAGAAAAGGGGGAATACCTCTACGACGTCTCACTTTGTGGCCGTAATGGATAATATCCAGAGCGGGCGCATCAAATCGGGCGAAAACATCCTTTTTAGTGTCAATGCTTCCGGGGTAACGCTGGGAACTGCAGTCTATAATTTTGACGACTTGCCAGACCGGATCCGGAATTTCCAGGCAACCAATACGCAGGCAGAAAAAATGGCCCCACAATTGGTTGAACACCCGAGCGGATCGGCCACCCCGATGGTTGCCATCGGTAGCATCGGAATCGTTCCAGACGATAGCAGCATCAAAAGAAGCACTTTCGACATGGCCAATTACGCTGCAAAACAGTGTCTCGACCAGTCGGCCATCACCGGAGACGACCTCGATCTGATGATTTACGCAGGTGTATACCGCGATGAATTTTTATGCGAACCCGCGGTTGCAGCCATGCTTGCAGGCGACCAAAGTATGCGCTCTGATATTTATCGTGAAAGCGGCAATTCTTTTGCGTTTGATGTGCTGAACGGCTCTTTGGGATTCTTCAATGCGATCCAAACGGGCATCAACATGATCAACAGCGGAAAAGCTTCAAATGCTTTGATTCTGTCTTCAGAAATTGAAAACAACCGCATCCCTTTCCCCGACAACCTGATGGGGATTGAAGAAACCGGATCCGGCATGTTCCTGAAAAAATCGAAAGACGGCTCTGGCTTCGGCGATATTGTGTTCAAAAAATTCACGAAGTATTCGAATAGCTTAATCGTGGAAAACTATTGGGTAGGCGCCCACCCTTTCCTCGATGTGCAGCGCGATGAAAACATGGATGATTTCTATGTTGAGTGCATCGTGGATGCAGTAGCGGAATTGATGATGAAGGCCCGGCTCGATATGGATAAGGTTGCTAAAGTTTTTCCACCGCAAATTTCGCCCTCTTTTATCCAAAAATTGTCAAAGGCGCTAAATTTGCCGGCTCAAAAAGTGGTGGATGTGACAGCGGGGAAAAAGGATTTGTTTACCTCGTCCATTCCCTACGCGATGCATCAGGCTATTAGCGGCAATGAGGTTCAGAAAGGCGATATTGGCTTGATTATCAGTGTGGGTTCGGGCATTCAGGTAGGTTGCGCTTTCTATTACTTCTAAAAGAAATAAAAGGACTATGCTTAATTTCCTTGGGCTGCTTGCCCCGATTTTTTTCGTCGTTGTCCTCCTTGAATGGTATTTGGGAAGACGTAAGGGTAAGGAGGTTTTTCAGTTTAGTGATGCGATAGCCAATATGTGCGCGGGCATGGCAGAGCGGATGTTCGATTTTTTTTGGGCCATCATCATGCTTTTTGCCTTCAAATGGATTTACGATAATTTCGCTGTTTTTGAAATACCCCGCACGGTCTGGACCTGGATTCTCTGCCTGCTGGCCTATGATTTCCTGTACTATTGGTACCACCGCCTCGGGCACGAATCCAATTTCCTTTGGGCAATACACATCGTACACCATCAGAGTGAAGAGTACAATTATACGGTTGCTTCCCGCCAGTCGGGTTTTCAGGCTATTGCAAAAACATTCTTTATCGCGCCCTTGCCGTTAATCGGTTTTGCACCTGAATTTGCATGGACTGTGTTTATCGCTGCCGGGGTGCACCAGTTCTTTCTGCACACCCGGCTGATTGGCCGGCTCGGGTTTCTGGAATACATTTTTGTGACGCCTTCGCTGCACCGCGTACACCACGGCCGCAATGAGGAATACTTGGATAAAAACTACGGCGGCGTCTTCATTTTTTGGGACATGCTCTACGGAACGTACGAAAAAGAAGAAGCAGAGGTTCGCTTTGGCATCACCTCCGGATTCAACAGCCGGAATGTTTACTGGTCTTATTTCCACTATTGGGTAGACTTGTTTAAACAAGCACGTGAGATCCCAAAGTGGAAAGATAAAATTGCCTTGTTCCTTCAGCGGCCAGGTTGGTTGCCGGAAGAAGTGAAACCCAAAGAGGCGCCCAAGCCCAAGCCGCTGGATCGCCCGAAATACGCGCCCAAGGCGCCAACCCAACTCACGGTTTACATCCTGCTCCAGGTGTTTATCTGCTTGGTATTGCTGGCTGGCATGATGATTCAAAAAGGCGATGTGAAAAACGGATACGCTTCATTGGAAGCTTTTTATACGGAATACATGACGCCATGGGAGGTAGCCGCTTATGCCGCACTGATTACAATGGCAACGCTGACGATTCCTGTGCTGGTGGAGAAGCGGAAGTGGGTCTACTACGCTGAACAACTTCGTCTGGTTATGATGGCGATTGGCGTACCGTTTATTTTGCTGGAAATTTCTGTTGGAAACCCATGGGGTAGCCTGATTGCAGGATCGTTTTTTGCCTTTAGCGCCTGGTTGTTCCGGATGAGGCGATTTTTTTCCAATGACCTCAGTGAGTTGAACAAGCCCGATAATGATAATAAGGATGGAAACGGCGTTCAACAACTTGCACTATCATAAATGTGCGAAAGTCGTAACTTCTTTGTCAAAAAAATGTTTGTAATGCGCTCCTTCAAAGCATACTTTGAGGAATTCAAAATCTCTGTCACATCTCATCAAAACTTCTGATTCGTCATGAGAGTAACATTTCAAAACGACAGTCCAAGTGAATTCTATCTAACTCTCGCACAAAGGATAGATACTTACTTCAAAAGCCATAAACAAGGAAGAAAAGCCAATTCCCTTTATTGGATAAAGGCGGCCAGCTTGTTTTTGATGTATTTCATCTGCTATTTCGCAGTCCTGTTGCTGCCTTACAACTTTGGCGTTGCTTTGGCTTGTTATTTGGTGATGGGCGTTTTAATCGTTTCAATTCTGTTCGCAGTTGGGCACGATTCGGTTCACAATGCAGTATCCCTCAACCCCAAAGTCAATTACCTGATGGGATATGTCTGGAATTTTTTTGGGGTAAGCAGCTATTTTTGGCGGCTGAAGCACAACATCTCCCATCATGCATTTACCAATATTCCCGGCAGCGATGGGGATTTGGACCAAACAAAACTGTTGCGGCTCAACCCGATGGCGCCGCGTCTGAATGTGCACAAGTACCAGCACCTGTATGCAATGTTTATCTATAGCTTATTAGGGCCGTACATCATTTTCGTACGCGATTTCAAATTGCTGAAAGAGAAAAAATTTGGCAATACCGTACTTGAAAAACATCCGTTGAAAGAAGTGATTATCATCATTCTGAGCAAGGTGTGGTTTTTTTGTTTTATGGTATTAATTCCTAAATATGTCACAGGAATGCCTTGGTTAGACCTCATCGCTGTAACCTTAGCCCTGCTTTTTATTGCCGGGATATTTACGGCGGTTGTGTCATTCCCGGTCCATATCACGTATGAAAGTGACTATGCGCTCCCGAACAAAGACGGGGTGGTGGAGATGGATTTCATGACGCATCAATTGTTGACCACAGTGGATTATTCGGCTGAAAACAAGCTGATCCACTGGTTTTTCGGCGGCATTAATACCCATGTTGTACACCACATGTTTCCAAGCGTAAACCATATTCACTATTACAACCTCACAAAAATCGTGAAGCAAACGGCTGCTGAATACCAGCTCCGGTATGTCAATAAAACATTAGCGACGGTGATGCGCGACCACCTGTTGTTCCTGCGAGAGCTTGGACATCGGGATAATCCCACCAACCTGAATTTTATTTAATTACCAGCTACATGAGTTTGAAGTCTTTTATTGCAAAACTGATGGCGCAGTACTACGCCGGGAAAGTGACTAAGTGGCGCAACAATCCACTCGCATACCAGGATCGGGTTTTTGAATACAACCTTGCGATTGGTCGGACGACGCTTTATGGAAAAGATCATGGGCTGGATCAGGTAAAAAACCATGCGGATTTCAAAAAGGCCGTCCCTTTGCAGGAATACGAAGGCTTCAAACACTATATAGAAAGGATCAAAGCAGGAGAGCAAAATGTGCTTTGGAAAGGTCTGCCGAAGTATTTTGCCAAAACTTCAGGAACGACCTCGGGGGTGAAATACATCCCGGTTTCGGAAGAAGGAATGCCTACGTTTATCAGTGCAGGCCGCCTTGCACTGGCTATGTATACTTATGAAACAGGAAATGCAAGTTGGGTAGATGGCGGCCTGATTTTCATTCAGGGAAGCCCTGAATTGAATGAAGTTGGCGTCGTTCAGGCAGGACGAATGTCGGGCATCACTTACCATCACATTCCCAAATACCTGCGCCGTAACCTGACGCCGACTTATGAAACCAATACCATTGAGGATTGGGAACTCAAAGTAGATCGAATTTGCGAAGAAACCCTTCAACGGGACATGACCGTCATTGGCGGCATTCCCCCCTGGGTGCTTATGTATTTTGAACGCCTGATGGAAAAAACGGGCAAAAAAAGCGTCTCTGAAATTTTCCCCAATTTCCAGGTTTATCCCTACGGCGGGGTCAATTTTGCACCGTACCGCGAGCAGTTCCAAAAAGCAATCGGTAAAGACATTGCCTACGTGGAAATGTACAATGCTTCTGAGGGATTCATCGCATTTCAGGACAAACAGGGCGTGGAAGGCATGTTGCTGAACCTGGATGGCGGCATTTTTTATGAATTTGTCCCGGCAGATGAAATTCACGACGAAAATCCGACCCGCCTCACGCTGAGAGATGTTGAACTGGGAAAAAATTACGCCATCATTCTCAATACCAATTCCGGCCTTTGGGGCTATGTAATTGGCGATACGGTCAAGTTTGTTTCCCTTGACCCCTATCGGATTGTCGTAACAGGCCGCACCAAGCACTTCATCTCTGCGTTTGGCGAACATGTCATTACGGAAGAAGTGGACGAGGCCCTGTTGATGGTGGCGCACGAAGCCGGAGTGGGCATTCTTGAGTTTCATGTAGCGCCACAAGTGAACCCACCAGATGGCTCGCTGCCTTACCATGAGTGGTTCGTGGAGTTTTCCCATGAGCCCCAGGATATGAAGTCCTTTGCGGAAAAGGTGAATGCCTTGCTTTGTGAAAAAAACATCTATTACCGCGATTTGATTGAGGGGAATATGCTCCAGCCGCTCATCATTCGCTCCATTCCTAAAGACGGTTTCCGCCATTATATGAAAGCCCGCGGGAAATTGGGTGGACAGAATAAAATGCCGCGTTTGGCCAACACCCGGGAATATGCGGACGACCTGATCGAGGTGCTGGAACTCAAGTACTAAAATTAATGAAATACATTGTTGTTACAGGCGCTTCCAGCGGGATTGGGTTTGAAACGGTGCGCTACCTGCTCGAAAAGGGATACTACGTTTTTGGAAGCGTAAGAACCGCTGCCGACGCCACAAAACTGGCAGCCCGGTTTCCCCTAAACTTTACCCCATTAGTTTTTGATCTGACAGATGAACCGGCTATGATCGCTTCTGTGGAACAGGTAACGGCCATTCTTGGTGACCACAACCTCTCGGGCTTGGTCAACAATGCCGGAATCGTCGTGCCGGGGCCTATGCTCCACCTGTCCAAAGAAAAAATGCGCCACCAGTTCGAGGTCAATACGTTCGGACCACTTGTTTTGTGTCAGTTGTATTTCCCGCTATTGAGGAGCAAAGACGTTCACCCGCCGGGGCGCATAGTCAATGTCAGTTCACTTGCTGCCGAAATTGCCCTGCCGTTTATGGGGCCTTACTCTGCTTCCAAACGGGCGCTGAGCAACCTCGCCCATGCCTTGCGCCGGGAGTATTATCCTTACGGAATTCAGGTGATTGACATCCAACCGGGAAGGGTAAAAACCGGGATTGTGGATACACTGGCCTCGAATGCCGCCCCTTTTTCGGACACCGATTTTGAAGCGGGGATGACCCGGTATTTGGACTCGGCACAATACCTGCGCGATCGGGGCTTGTCGCCTGAAGCCATTGCCGCTACCATTTATCGCGCGCTGAACGACGCCCGGCCCCAACTGCTTTATGTGAAGCCCTACCGGTATTTTTCCCGCTGGAAAATTCCGGCCAATTTGCCTGCCCGGATGCTGGATCGAATTTTGGCAAAACGGATGCGCTTGTTGCCCGAATTTTTGAAAAATAAAAATACTCCCTGAACATGCGGCATATTTTGATCACGGGCGTTTCATCGGGCATTGGTTATGCTTGCGTAGAATACTTCATTGCGCAGGGTTGCCATGTGTTTGGGAGCGTGCGAAAAGCCGAGGACGCTACACGACTGAGCGATATTTTTGGGGTCAATTACACTCCGCTGTTGTTTGATGTGACCGATAGCGTGGCCATTCTCCAGGCTGCAGCGAAGGTAAAGGCTGAATTGGGCGAAGGGCAAAACTTGTTTGGCTTAGTCGTCAACGCCGGGATTCAGATTCCGGGCCCCATATTGTACCTGACCCGCGAAGAGATGCGCTACCAGTTTGATGTCAATGTTTTTGGCGCCCTGGAAGTTATTCAAAATTTTGTGCCTTTATTGCGGGAAACCGCACAAAACAAGCCTGGCCGTATTGTGCACGTTGGATCCACCTCGGCTGCGATCACGCTGCCTTTTACAAGTTTTTATTCTGCGGCCAAAAGCGCCATGCACAGTTTTTGCGACACCCTTCGCCGTGAGTTGATGATTTATGGCATTGATGTAGTGGATATTTATGTCGGGCCGGTGAACAATGAGTTGGTCGTTAAAGTCGCGCCGTACAAAGAACGCTATAAGGACACCGACTACTACCCGGCCATTACCATGCGGTTAGAAGGTGCGCTGAAAAAGAACATTCCCAAAGGATTGTTGTCGGAAGCAGTAGCGGCCGCGATCTACCGGTCGCTCACCACCCCCAAGCCCAAACACAGGTTTGCCCTCAACAAAGACTGGCTGAATACCTGGTTTATTCCCACCATGCTTCCGCACCGCCTGCTGGACTGGGTTATCGCCAAAAAATGGAAAATGCGGCCGGAGGATTTTGAGAAAAGATAGACCACGCTCACGTCGAGGCTCCGTCTCGCGTGGATTATTTTTTGGGCTTTGCCTGATTTTGGGGTCTGCCAACTAAAGTTGGCGACCACTGTCCCTGTTCAGAACCCGGTGAAACTTCAATAAATGCTGCGGTTCCGCTTCATTGTACACGCATAGAATCAGGACATTGCGCTTTCTGCCGTCGGTCGGAAAGAGAATTTTGATGGGATTGTGCACATACCCATTGTCTTCAAACAAAAGGATCTGTTTGTTGCGCGTTGGCAAGCGGAACAGTTCCAACTCCTGCACATTGGCCGGCAACGGGAGGTCGGCGTAGCCTTCTTCTTTCAGAAATTGCCGCACCATGTCGTAGCTGTGCGCTAAAGAAGCGCCCCCGAAAGTAGTACGGTATTCATAGCCGTCGCTTTCACCGCCTAAGTATTCTGAGCCGGCGGGTGGAAATTCGTAGCGAAGAGGCATGTTGGTGTATTAGTTATTGGTGTATTAGTTACTGGTTACTGGTGTATTAGTTACTGGTTATTAGTGGGATTCCGGGATGATCGTGTTCCCACGCTACCAATAACAAATAACCGATAACCGATATCTCTTATCAGGAATCCAGTGTCTGCTCTTCCTCTTCTTCTCTGGGGCGGGGAGCTGGTTCTTCATCCGGTTGCTGGCTGTTTTCCCGGAACCGGACCTTCAATTTATACCGCTTGTTCATCGAGGAAATCATTGGACCAAACATCGTATCCATCAACTCCGCAGCCTGAGTTTTGGCTTTTTCCATGATGTCGCTTTCGATTGCATCGCGGCGGAATTCCTCCCGAAGCACGTTAAAGCTTTGGTTGAGGTTCACGCCTTTAACTTCGCGTAGCCAGCCAATATCGAGTTTGTCAATTTTGGGATACACCTCGTGCGAAAGCACCTGAGGTTCGGGCAAAGTAACGGTAACGGTTCCTGATTTGGCATTCAGGGTGACGTCGAAATAATCGTTCAGGCGAAAGCCAACCTTCAGGATGCTGATGGCTGTGATTTCGATGTCGGAAGAAGAGACCGAAAAGCCCCATATCTTGGTTTGTAACTGCTTGTTGATGCCTTTTTTATCGCGCACTTCCATCGTAGCCAATTCTGCAACCGCCCGCTCCACTTTTTCCTGTAAAAGGCCACGCGAACGGCTGAAATCCTCAATAGCTGCGCGTTCTTCCATGCGTTTGAGCATAGGCTGAAGCGCTTCGGCGATGGCAATACCACAGGGCGTATCCACACTTTGGCCTTTGGCGTAAATACTGCCGGCTTCATTGGTTTTTACCAAACTTGTGATGACATGCGTGACCAAAAAGCAGGTGTATTTTGCAGCTACCTGGTTCAAGACTTCCACCGAATTGGCTGATTGGTTGTCGTACCAAGCCTGGTAAATTGCAGACGTACTGTCTTGAAGGGCAATGAAATCGTTGTAGTACAAATTCTTCAGGTAAGCGTGGTGTTTTTCGTATTCGCCTTTAAGCTGAGCTTTTATACTTTCGTCTAACCCCATGCGGTCGGTCACGTGCTTGAGGATGGACATGTTGATGGTATAGACCAACTCATCAAACTCCCGACGATAGCGTTGTGGGTTGTTCATGATGGCCAATGCATCTTCCGGATCCACAGATACTTCAAAATCAGCCGGCTTGTAGGTTAGTTGAAATTCTTTTGGGATGCTGGTGTAATTGCTCAAATCCCCCCAGTATTTTCGGTAAACTAAAATGCCCGCTACGACTATCAGCAGCAGCAGCATAATCATTCTGCCCGCATTTTGCGGTTTTTGAGGAGGTGGTGAATAGTTATTTGCCATCGTTGAGTTGCTTTTGTAAAAAGTGCAACAAAAGTAATAAATTTACCACGGCACGTAAGCTGCAAATCCATGCAAGATACCGAAATGACAATGATTACCCTCAACTGCAAAGGCCGTTTGCTGAGCTTAGCGCATCCTTTGGTCATGGGAATTCTCAATGTCACGCCGGATTCTTTTTATGATGGGGGGCGTTACGCAGTTGTGGATGCGGCCTTGTTTCGTGCGGAAGTCATGCTGGAAGAAGGCGCCGCCATCATAGACATTGGTGGCATGTCGTCGAGGCCGGGCGCGGAAATTTTATCGCCGGAAACTGAATTGCAGCGAGTCTTGCCGGTTGTGGATGCGATTGCGCAGCGTTTCCCGGAAGCCATCTTGTCTATTGATACGATTTACAGTAAAACGGCGCGGGCTTGTGTAGAAGCAGGTGCGGCCATCGTCAACGATATTTCAGGTGGCAGATTGGATGAGCAAATGTTTCAAATGGTTGCCGAATTGGATGTTCCGTACGTGCTCATGCACATGAAAGGTGTGCCTGGCAATATGCAGGGACAAGCCGTTTATGAAGATGTCGTGACCGAAGTATTGGATTATTTCATTGAAAATATTGGCCGCCTTCGGGCGCTCGGTGTGAAGGACATCCTGCTCGATCCGGGCTTTGGCTTTGGAAAAACGGCCGCGCATAACTTTCGGTTATTGAACAACCTGCACGTTTTTCAAATTACGGGCTGCCCTTTGCTGGCTGGTGTTTCGCGAAAGTCCATGATCTGGAAAACCTTAAAAATCACCCCGGAAGAAGCATTGAACGGCACCACTGCCCTGCATGTCGTGGCCTTGCAGCAAGGTGCGCGCATCCTGCGGGTGCACGATGTGCGGCCTGCAATGGAGACAATTCGCCTTTGGGAAACCCTCAATGCTTGTCCTTAACGGCTTTATGTAATAGCTAAAATCTAACGTCTGAACAATCCGTGAATAACCTGACCGAACACAACATCAAATTGGCCAGCCTGCGCTACCTGAAGGAGTACTACAAATTCAGGCCACGAACAGGAGAAACCAAAATCAGTGCGGATATGCGCGGGGAGGGCGGTATTGTTGCCGACGGTTACCTCACTTTTCCAAAGGAAGACGGCATTCCTTTTGTCGCTACCCTCGAAGCAACATCTTATACCACCAAAAACGAAGTGCGGTTTCGCCTGAAACGGGAAAAATTAGCCTGGGATTGTGTGGCTATTGCGCTTTCATTTATGGCTGTTTTGATGTTTATCAGCCACAATCTGGGGTTTTATGCAGCGCTGCGATTAGGGCTTATTATTTCGCTCGGGATATTTGGGATGGTCGTCTCCCTGTTTTTCGGGCTGTTCTGGTTTTTGTTGTCGCGAATGCGCCGGTATCGGTTCATTCATGCGATTGAACAGTTCAAGGAATACAACGCCGATGAACAATGGGTAGCCATTGGCGAAGATGTTTTTCCTTCCTATACCGATCGTTATTTTCTGGAGTTGCAACGGCAATGTGTGTATTTTGGCTTTGGGTTAATTGTCGTCAATGAAGCGCTAAAACCCCGAATGCTCGTCACACCGGCACGCGAGCAAATTTTTCTGGGGCGGCGCCGTTTGGTTAATTTTATTTCCATGAACGAGTTGGGCCGCCGTTTTGGCGAAAGCCGCTATGCTGCCTGGGCTAAACAGTTTTCTACTCCCCGCCTTGATGAAGCCAAGCGCTGGTTGACGCCTTACCAATCCACATTCAGTTACCACCGCCGCCGCTATCCACACCAAATAATCATTATTTCCATTTGCCTTATTTCTATGATGGCATTGTTCATCGCCGAATGGGGCAAAAGGCCGATACGGGTGCTTGCACAGGAAGAATATTTCGCGGAAATGGAAGCAAAAGCCAAAACCAATAAGCGTGAATCTTTTGGGTTTGATGTAGACAGCGCCTCTGTACGGCCTTTCAATACCCAGGTAAAGCCCTATATTGTGATGGGGCCGGGCGCTGGTAAAAACGGCAGCGACGACTTCATCCTGTCGGTCAATTCAGACGAAGACCTGACGTATTACGATTGCTCCAGGTTGTTTTTTCAAAGTGCAAAATACATCGTACAGGATACAGTTGTCCGTACAGCAGACCTGGCCGTCAGGCGTATTTATGATCTCAAGGCTGTCGGAGTCAAAGCCAATGCCCTGTGGTTGGGCTGTTTTGGCAGCGATAACCGCTATGTGGTTTTTCCGGGCTTGTTGCATCCCACCCGGCAGGGAGCTGAAAACAGCTTGCGTACTTATGCGGAAACCTTAAAAAAAGCGAAGATGGGCAGCCAACTGCAAATTCGTTCGCTGACACCGATAAAATAAATCATTGAAATGAAAAAATACATCTTAGCCCTCGACCAGGGTACCACCAGTTCACGCGCCATTATTTTCGACCATAACAGCAATATTGTTACGGTTGCCCAGCAGGAATTTACCCAGATTTTTCCCCAGCCGGGATGGGTCGAGCACAATGCACTGGAAATTTGGGCTACTCAGTTGGGCGTGGCTCAAAAAGCCCTGCAACAAGCCGGGATCAACGCATCAGAAATCGCGGCCATTGGCATCACCAACCAGCGCGAAACCACTGTGGTCTGGGATCGCCACAGCGGCGACCCCATCCACCATGCGATTGTCTGGCAAGACCGGCGCACTGCCCCCCTTTGCGAGCAGTTGAAAAGTGCCGGACACGAGGCGCTGGTGCGCAACAAAACGGGGTTAGTGATTGACGCTTATTTTTCCGGCACCAAAGTGCGCTGGATGCTCGACAATGTACCCGGCGCCCGTGCAAAAGCGGAAAAAGGCGACCTGCTGTTCGGCACCATTGACAGTTGGCTGACCTGGAAACTCACCGGCGGGAAAGTACACGTAACGGACTATTCCAATGCCTCCCGTACTTTGCTTTTTAACATCCATACGCTGGATTGGGATGAAGAGCTGCTGAACCTGTTAGACATTCCTCGCCAAATGCTTCCGGCAGCGCTTTCTTCCAGTGAAGTTTATGGACATACCGAGACGAACTTGCTGGGTGGTGCTATCCCCGTTGCCGGAATGGCGGGCGACCAGCAGGCCGCGTTGTTCGGACAAGCCTGCCATACCCCCGGCATGGTGAAAAACACCTACGGCACGGGCTGTTTTATGCTGATGAATACCGGAACCGAAGCAGTCGCTTCTACCGCCGGGTTGCTGACCACGGTGGCCTGGGGCTTGAATGGCAAAGCGACTTATGCGCTGGAAGGCAGCGTCTTTATTGCCGGAGCCGCCATTCAATGGCTGCGCGATGGATTAAAACTGATTGATGATTCGCCGGATTCCGAGTTTTTTGCCCTGAAAGTCCCCGATACCGGCGGGGTGTATGTCGTGCCAGCATTTGCCGGATTGGGCGCGCCGTATTGGGACATGTACGCACGCGGCGCTATTTTCGGGCTTACCCGAGGTACCAGCAAAGCGCATTTGGTGCGCGCTACGCTGGAATCGCTGGCCTATCAGACCAAAGATGTGTTGCTGGCGATGGAAAAAGATGCCGGAGTTGCGCTCAAAACCGTTCGGGTGGATGGCGGCGCCTGTGCGAACAACCTGCTGATGCAGTTTCAGGCCGATATTCTCGGCGTAGAAGTCCAGCGTCCGGTTATTGTGGAAACCACAGCGCTTGGAGCCGCTTACCTGGCCGGCTTGGCTACCGGGTTCTGGACGATGGAAGACATTAGCGCTAAATGGCAATTGGATCGGGCTTTTCAGCCGGATATGGCGGACGAGCAACGAGAGCGGATGTATGCGGGTTGGATGAAGGCAGTGGAAAGGACGATGGGGTGGGAGCAGGGCTAGTCTTCATGCCAACTGGAATGAAGTTCTACAGGCTATAAAGACTGGCTAAAAACAAGCTTGCAAAAATGTTTGTAGATCCAATGGTATTTGAGTATACTTGTACCTTATCATTAACTTATGGAACCAAAAAAGAGGTGGTATTCGAGAACCTTACCTGCAA
>Ga0209573_1004780_pt1 | contig 12967 bp, 12 predicted proteins | sample TNRBio252014_DNA_FD_185870 | JGI IMG/M metagenome (GOLD analysis project Ga0209573, IMG submission 185870) | Wastewater treatment Type I Accumulibacter community from EBPR Bioreactor in Madison, WI, USA - TNR Reactor_6/25/2014_ DNA (SPAdes)... | ecosystem: Engineered > Bioreactor > EBPR >...
TCTCTTCCGCCTGACATCCGAATAAGTGCCCACTTGTTCCAAGTGGACACGATCATCGAGCCACCCTTGCCCGATTTATCCCCGCACGCCGCAGTCAACGCCAGACGGCCCTCGCCGTAGGGATACGCTTCATCCATCCTTTCGGCGCGTCTTCGCCGGCAGGCCCATTCGGAAACGACGCGTAACGATCCACGAAAGCCGGAGGCCCGCAGACGCCGCCACAAGTCAGCGCCGTTGCGGTTGCCGGCGCCCCATTGCGCGTCGAGCCAGGGGAGATGCGGCTCGAGTGAACTCTCCCGGGTGCAGAAGATATCCGAGCGTTGGCCTCCCAAGATTTTCCGCACCAGGCCGCGGCTGAGCCCTGTCTCGCGCACAATCTCCTTGATGGCTGCGCCGCGCCTGGACCGGGCGACAATGTCGGCGTTGATTTCTTCGCGGCGCAGATAGCCCTCGTATTGAAGCCGCTCCGCGGCGGTGAGCACCGCTGGATCGATGAACGCCGCGCCGAGCGCCGATCGTATCTGGCGCATCGATTTGCGCACGGCGCCAAGGAACGCGGCGCTCGCGTTCTCCATCAGATGCCAGCGATCGGCGACCTGAAGCGCGCGGGGGAGCGCCTTGCTGGCGGCAAGCGCAAAGCCGCCGCCCCGGTCTCTTGCAACGATGAGGATCTGTGGCTGTTCGGCAAGCCATGCCTGGGCTGTCGCAGGTTCACGGTCCGGAAGAAGCTTGATTGGGCGACGGCGCTCAAGGTCACAAATGATCGCCCCGTAACGCTGGTTGCGTTTCCAGGCCCAGTCGTCGATGCCGATGACCGTTGGGGCCGGCGCTGGCCGTGGACCTTTCCGACGTACGACCCGGAGCAGCGTGTCGTTGCTGACCGGCATCATGAGGCGCCGGGCCAGTCCCGCCGCCGGCCGGCCGCCAAGCGCGAGGGCGAGATGATGGACGAGACCGTCAAGGCGGGCCGTTCGACGCGCGTGAGGCGCAAGAACGTCATCGCCGAACCGTTCGGTGAAAATGCTTCGGCGACACGACAGCGACATGCAACGGAAGCGTCTCGCCACCAGGGAAATGCGGACCACGCGCCCGGCAAGCGGCAAATCCGCAAGCTGCCTCTGGTAATGGCTGTGAACACGCGCCGAAATAGAACCGCAATCCGGGCATCGTCCCACGGCGGTCGCTGCCCGCGCCGCGATGGTCGTCGCCGCGCCGCCGGTCGAGATGCCCTCGACACGGAACCCCGGTGGAACGATGGCAGAAGGCCGCAGATTCGTCGTCATGGCGCTGATTCCTCCATGAAACCAACGCCAGTCGACGCCGCAACTGCATCAAATTTGAGTCAGAGCCCAATTTTGGCTCTGACACAAAGCTGCATCAACTTTGCTTCAGAGCCAATTTTGGACGCCGATCGAGGATCAGTTTTGCGCGCCGATTGACACCTAATAAACGATGGCATCCGCAAAACGTCATCGCTTCAGTAAAATTCCGGCTTCACGCGCGCCGATCAAACAAGTCAGCAGCGCCAGTCAACACGCGCATATCGACGGCGCAGAAGGGGCGCGTTTAGCATAACCAATAATTTAGATGGGAACAACGCCGATTTCAGCGATCATACTAACTGTATGTTAACTTAAATACTGATCGCCGGTGGCCAAGAAAGCTCGACTATGCCATGCTGTACATGGCCGCATTGTCGGCAGCCTGCGCGAGGGGCGGCAACCCCTCACACAGGCCTAACCACATCTGAAAAGGAACTTCAGCTATGGCTAGCACCAACGCTACCATTGCGCGCGCCATTCACCAAGGCGCGCCTTCCGTCTCCTCCATCGACCAGAACGCCCTCGGCGCCATCATGACCGCGCTCATCGCCGCTTATGGCGACCAGCCGGTGGTTGAGTGCCTTCAGGCTCAGATGGGCCATGCCGAGCTGCGCGCCATGATGGCCGGACAGGGCGGATCGACGTCGATGGGCGAACTCGAGGCGGCGCGCCTCCTCGTCGGCGACGCCGCGCTGCCGCAGGCCAAAAAGACGCCGGCGCAGCTCATCGAATATTACATCGCCGGCTGCGACGGCCTGAGCGCGCTCGCCGACGAGCTCGGCCAGAAGATGCATAAGATTGGCTATGGCGGCTGCACTGACGCGCGCATCGAAGGCCTGGGTGAGGCCGCCTATGGCGGTGGCTCGGCCGAAATGATCAACGCGGGCGCTTGCCCCCAGCTGGCGACTTGGATCAACTGGCGGCGAGCCCGCTTCTTCTGCCGCGACATCGCCCATATCGCCTTCCCTGCAGGCGTCACGTGCAAGGGCGGCCGGTGGCTGATTGAACTGCCTCCGGGCGTTTCGGACGAGGAGTTCGACAAAATCGTCAAGGCCCTGATGCAGCACCGCGAGCTGTCGTTCTGGATCAATTCGCCCGCGGGGCAGGCGCATTGCCGCCTGCGCGGACTGCCCGCGGCGCGCTTCATGCGCTATTCGCGCGATCATCTGTCGCCTGGCGCGCTGAAACCGGCGGAAGAACTCTACCTCTTCACCCCGCGTCGCGACAGCGCGTGGTTCGCCACCATCCTCGGCCAGGCTCTGGACTTGGCGCGCGGCGCTTCGCGCCGCCACTGACGGCTGCTAATCGAAACACATGCGCCCGAAAGCGGGCGCATGCTTCCCTTTCGCGCTCATCGCTTCCCGGCCGACACAAGGCTCACATGCTGGCTTGCACCTCGCGCGGCGCACTGACGCAAAATATCCGCGACCGGCCTGCTCCGCCTTCAGTTCGGGAGCAAAATAGATGAGGCAATACGCCTCTCATCCAGATTGCCGCGCACGAAGGTAAAGGATGCCCCGTCTCCGTCAACAGCAACCACGACGTGCAGAACACTATGCTACGGATTGCCGCAGCGCGCCCCTCAACCATCAGTCAACGTCGACGGCAAAGTCGGACGCGCTTTTGGCGCCATAATGAACCGCCAGTTCGGGCGCGTCGGTTGTCAGCTGACAACACGTCGCCCTGAACCGCCCGGGCCGACCGAGGAAACGGCGTCGGCCCGCTATCCGCCGGGTCGATGAATCTTATAGGCCCGCTTGTCGCTCGCGGAAGAAACCTCGTCGATACGCCAGCCGATCGAACGCAGTTTATCGATCGGCGCCTCAAGACGTTGAAGTCGCTTTTTAAGCGCCTCCCGTCCTGCTCCAGGGGTCCAGATGTACCCCGCAAGAGTATTTCGATTAATAGTGAGGGATTTTCCTGCATCAATACTGGCACAAAGCGCGAAATGCAACAAAAACTCCAGGTCACCCTCAAGCTTTGAGAACTCGCGCATATCGATGAGCATAAATTGACCGCCCGTCAAAACCTGATTGAGCAGCGGGTTGAGCGCAATGCTTAGCCGGCCCGCATCGTCTTGAACGAACGCCAGCATGCGGTACTGGCCCGCCTTGCCTTCGGGGTCATGGTGCTCGACGACCACATTGGAGAGGCGCTCAAGGCATTCTTTGATGCGGGCCGTGCAATCTGGGTCCTTGTAATTGGCGACGGTTGCAATGGCCCGAAAGCTCACAGCGACAACCGCCCCATCGTCGTCGACCGCATCAAGCCCCACACGGAGCGCCGCCCGCAAACGCTTGCCCTCCTTTGTCTTCGGATTAGCAGAAAGGCGCCGCTGCTTCCCATGGCCAAGCGCCATAACGGCCAGCAGGACACGCAGATCGTTCGATCCAAGCTTCTCCGGGCCGGTGCAATGGCACGCGCCGCCGCCTCGCTCTACCGACGCCCAGCGCACATCGAAATTTTGGCGTCGCTGCCTTTGCGCCAGCGATCGAAACAGCAGGCGCGTCCGGCCGAGAACGCGACAGAACCGGGCAAATTCCGGCTTAGGCGTCTTCGACATCGCGCGCCCGCTTCCGTTTCGTTGTCTTCGCCTCCTTATTCCCGAGCGCCCGAAGGGTCGCCGGTTGCAGCACCCCGTGTTTACCGCGGCGGAACCATTGGTCTGGGATCGGAGGTCCGTAGTTTGATTTCGGAATCGAAAACCTGACATATAGCCGGCGTTCGTCGCGGCTCTCGATGCTGCGTCCGCTTGGGCCTGCGCTCGGGTTAGTAACGTCCTCGAGCTTTGGAGCCTCCTTTTCAGTCATGGTCGTCAGCGACGCGCCGAAACGGGCATTATCGACGATCGCGGAGGCGCCCCGGCTCGCTTGCTGTTGATCGCCCAGCCCGTTCAGCGCGGCGCCCTTGCTAACGTGATGGAGGATCAAGACCCCCGCCCCGGTGGCCTTCGCCACATGCTCGAAACGCGCGAGCACCTGGCTCATCTCGCCGTTGCTGTTTTCGTCGGCGCCATGGACGCGCGAAAGCGTGTCGACGATGACCAGCTTCGGGCCAATCTCCTTGAGAACATGCAGGAAAGCCGCCTGGTGCGCAGCGTCGCAAATATTAATGCCCGAGCCGACCGTCGACGCCATGTGCAGGTTCTTGGCGACTTCGGCGCGACCCTCGTCCGTCATCAATTCGCCGAGCGCGTTCAGGCGATGCCGCAGGACGACGTCGGGGTCTTCGCCGGCGACAAAGAAGACCGGCGACGGCTCCTGGAGCGATGTCGGGATTCCAAGGGTCTTGGCGATGACCGGACCGCCGGCGACGCCTGCGGCAAGCTGCATCGCCAGCATCGATTTGCCCGCCGACCCGGGCGACGACAGGATGCCGACCGTTCCTTCGGCGAAGGACGGTATAATGAAGCTGATCGGGGGCGGCTTTACGGCGAACGCGGCGGCGATATCGACGCGGGCGCAAAACGCATTCTTTGCTTGGCTAAAACCGTCGGATTCAGTTAATTTATTGTCAGTCATCGCGATCTCTCGTGAAGGTCGCCGGTGTCAATGACGGTCGCCGAATGGATCAGATTCGGCGGCCGTCGCTATTTATGCGGGAGCTATCGCTCCGGCCCGGCTCGGGCCTTTGGCGTTTTCGATGCCGGCGCGGGGTTTGTCGCGGCTTCGAGGTTGCGCCAGCTCGGAATCCAGCGCCCATATTTCTCGACGTCGCGCTGGCCGCTCGCGCCAAAGGCGGCGTCAGCCGTTCGGCGCACATAATCGCCAACGTTGCGTTTGCGCTCGGCAATTTCAGGCGACGCCGACGCGATAGCCGCCATGACGGCCTCGCGGCTATGGCCCGTCGCGCGCATCCGAATGGCGATCATGTAATCAAGGCGCGACGCGTCCTGGCCATCGGCGCCCCGGCATGCGGCGATGTGCCCAGCATGCGCGGCATAGACTCGGACCAACTGCGCCGTGGCGCTTGTCTGGGCCGCATTGACGCCGATCGCCGCCGCAATGTTCTTGGCCGAGCGCTCTTTATCCGCGATGATTTCCGCGCGTTTTCGTGCGGCAAGGCACTCGAGCTTGCCGCACACCCCGCCGGCGGCTTCGACGAGCCGCGTCGTCGGATAATCCGGCGCATATTTGAGCTTTTGGTTCTTGAATGCAGGGAAGCGATGGGCATGGACGGCGCCGCTGAGGTTCGGATCGCCGTATGTGAGGTTCAAATCCTTGGTCAGGCTATTCGCGACCGCCCGCTCAATTTCGTCGTCAGCGTCGCCGCGCGGGACGTTCAGGACCGCCTGAAAATTGCCGCGGCTACTCTCGATGACGGCGGCGGGACGAAATCCTGCCGCCTTGAACGACGCCAGCTTTTCCGCCGTCAGGTCATCGACAAGGATATGGAACGTCGACGCGCTGCACGGGGTGACAAAGATGTTCTCTCCCCTTGATTCCAGCCGCTGCAGCTCGCCAATGTTGGCGAGCACCACGTCGACCGGAGCGCCGTCCGGAAAGCCGATTTTGGCGGTGAACATGAACCCGGGGCCCTTGCGACCCGGCATGTCGCGAATGATGGTAATTTTGTAGACGTCCGCCGCCACTGCCTGCGAATAGCTGGCGAATGCCGCACGTTGCGGCGCCGCCGAGGTGGGCGTCTGGCCAGAAACAGGAGGCGCCGCCTCCGGCTGCGGCTCGGCGTGCACGACTGGCCGGCTCGCGATGGCGCTGCGCGCCTTCTCAGCATCGTCAGCCCGCCCCAGCCTTACGAGCCACTCCGGAAAGTCGGGATAGACGACGGGCGGGGGAAGGGCCGCCGCTTTGTGCCGCTCGGCCAGCAGCTTGGCTTCAGCCCGATGTTTTTCGCCCAGCGCTCTCCGCAGCGCGTTGAGAGCAAGCCCGGCCCCCTTCCATGACCCGGCAAGAGCATCATCCCGCTCCTCCTTCTGCCGTCGACGTAACTCCTCGCGGTCGGCGGTGCGACGTTTTATGGCCGCGTCCTTCGCGGAGCGGGCGTCGTCGAACGCCTTCCGCCTCGCCGCGTGAAAGACCTCCCAGTCGGGGCGAAGTTCGGGCGGGACCAGCGGCACGTCGGGTACCCGTCCCTGCGCGTGCGGGGGGCCCCGATGGCCTCCAGCGCTCGACGGCTCATAAGATCCAAACTGACGTTCAAGCTGGCTAAATGAGAAGCGCCGATTGACGCTGGAGGCCTTCACAGCCTCGGCGCCAACAACAATAACGGCGCCTGACCCGACGCGCCGGTATTCGAGCCCTGCAGACTGGAAAGCCGCGTGCGCGTCTCTCCAGCTCTTCGCGGACGAAAGGCTTGGCGCCCGCTCCTGCGCCAGCCGCTGCGCCGAGGCCATGGCGGTCTGGCGCTCGAAAGCTCGGGCGCCCTGCGAAAGTTCCGGGGTCGTTTTTGGCGCGGCCCGCAGGACTGGCGTGTCGCCGACAAGCTCGTACCGAGCGCCCTCCTGGGAACGCCATCCCTGAGCGTGTTCGATCCGCGCGACGGCTTGATGAATCCTGTCCACCAGCCACTCGGCCTTCTGGAACCGCTCCGTCACCGGATTCACCCGGTTGAACGCGAGGTGGACATGAATTTGAGCCCGGTCCTCATGCAAGGCCCAGACTGCCTGGTGGCCAACGAAACCGAGGGTTTGCAGCGCAATCAGAGCGGCCTCGTCGACCTGGTCACGCGTTGGCTGTTCGCCGGGCGGCCAGCTAAAAACCAGGTGCTCGACCGGATCCGAACCCGCCAGCTTCGACTGGGCGAGATGGGTCATCTCGTTGATGTGGTCGTCGATCGTATCACCCAGGGCGAAGCCGCAGGCCGCCCAATGGGTGCACTTTTCGAGGCCCTCGCGGTCGCCGCTCGCTTCGGGAGCGGTGATGTAGGCGAGTAGCCGGCGAACGCGCACGGCTTTGTCGCCGGCGCTCGGCGTCCGGCGGCGCGGCATGGGCGTTTCTTCGGCGCCCTTACGCTGCGCGCCCAAGCCGAGCCCGCGTTTGATGCGCTTGCCGATCACGGCGCGATCCTCCGCGCCGCGCGCGCGAGCTCCTCCAGCGCAGCGTTGACGTCCCGGCTGTTTCCCGCCGCGGCATGATGTTTCAGCAGGCCGCCGACGCGGCGCAGCTCGGACAGCGCGCTCGCGTCCACGCGCGGCGTCGCCGCCTTGACGCGCCGCCCCAGGATGACCTGGCGCGTATATTCGCTGACGGTCATGCCGGCGGCGGCGGCCTGGGCGCGAACGAACGCCAGCTCGGCCTCCATGAGGCGCAGGTTGATGCGTGCGGTCAGGACGTCCTTCATCTCTCTCGATCTCCGGGTCTTGGGGCGGCCCAAGAAGCAGGACAAGCCAGCGCGTGAGAAGCGAAGCGCCGAACGTGCTGGCGGCCTTGTGATACAACATCATAGATTATGTATGACAAGGTGCATCCTGCAAACCATACATTACAGTTATGATCACCCCATAGCCTGCCATCACGCAACACTAATTTATTTTTCAGCGCCCGATAGAGCGATTTATGATAAATTGTTATTTCATAACTTGAGAACGAGCTAAGCGGGATGGCAGATGAAGTCTGGCAGAAAAATATACGACATACAAACAACGGCCAATAACGCCATAAACGCTTTAAAAAAGCTGAAGGAGAACGGTCGTCCAGGCATGGTGTCTGGAACAGGGAGCAAAACGGACGTTATTCGGTACGTTGCGGACGACATTAAACTGATGATGGAAGACGGATGGACGGCTCAACAGATTGCCGATGCACTTCGCAACAACGACGTATTTTCGATCTTGCCAAAAACAATTACGCAAATTGTTCAGGCAGATAAGCCGTTGACGAAGAAGACGTCGACAGGGCCACAAGGACGGAAACAAAGACGGAAGAACGACCAAACAACGGAACATAAACGGCAGGAACTTCCGGCGAAGGACGGCTTCACAATCGTTCCGGATGAAATCTAGTGGGGTATGTCATGGTGAGTTCAAAGACGGCCAAAGACGGATTGATGATCGTTATTGGCGGCGGCAAGGGAGGCGTCGGCAAGACCACCGTTAGCCTCTCGACGATCGATTGGCTGATTCACAGCGGCATCGATCCGCACGCCATATTGGTCGTGGAGTCCGACGTCACCAACCCTGATGTGGCCAAGGCCGTCGGCGATCGAGTGCCCCTCAAGGCGTTTGATCTGCACGACGAAAGCGGCTTCATCCTCGCCGGAAACGCGATCGAAAGCGGGAATTATAAGGCCGTCGTGATCAATAGCGCCGCGGGCACCTCGAACGAACTCGCGAACTTCGAGGAGCTGATCCGCGAACCGGCGCTGAAACGGGGCCTTGAACCGGTCCTTCTGTTTCCGATTAATCGGCAGCGCGATTCGCTTGAAATTCTCAACCGTTGGCTGAAAATTGACGCGTCGAAAACGTGGCGCACGGCCGTGATTATGAATGAGTTCTTCGGCGCGGCGTCGTTGTTCACCCGTTACGCGGCGAGCGAACTGCCTAAAAAAGTCAGCGCAAGCGTCGCCTTTCCGCCCCTCAACGACCTGATAGCGGACCGCTTGATCGCGGAACGGCTATGCCCATGGAACGCCGCCGAGAAGCTAACGATCGCCGAACGCTCCGCCCTCGAGCGCTTTCGGCGCGCGGCGCATGCGGCGATCGGCCAGGCGGTCCTTGGCGCGACCTCCAGCGCGGAGTGATGCGATGACGTCGGCCGCTGAAATCATCCATGCGGTCACGGGATGCCCGCCGACGCAGGCCCAGGTGCGCCGCATCACAGCGATCGCGACCGCCGCTGGAATTCCAGCGACCGACCCGATGTTCACGATCCTGGTCACGCTCGAGGCCGAATACGCCGCCTTCTCTTCGCTGCCGGATCGTATCCAAAGCGCAGCCGCCGATGTTGAGCGGCAGGCGACGCAATTGACGGCGGAACTCGTCGAACGCGCGAAGGCGACAGCGGCGGCGGCTGTCGCCGACCAGGTTGATGGGTCGGCGATCCAAGACCGGATCGAGATCTTCGTTAGCGGGCTGGCCATTGTGGGTGTGGCGCTCTTGCTGGGGCTCGCGCTCGTCGGTGGCTGGTATGTGCGCCAGACCCATTTGGCGGTCGAATCCCTGAGCCAGCAGCATATCACCGAGATGCGCGGCGCCATGACGGTCGCCGCGGCAAGCGCCATCGCCGGCTATGCCGCCCTGGGCGACCAAGCCGATGAACTCCGCTCGCTCGCGGCGGCTCTGGGCACGATCATTCACAATACGCCAGCGAGCTATCGGGGCGACGTCGTCCAGCAGCTTGTCGCGACCGCTGGCGTCGTTGCCGACGTTGCGAACCGGTCGAAAGCCGACCCTGGCGACGGAACGGCGGCGCGCCACTTGGACGACATTATGTTCTGGGTTCGCGTCCAACCCGACGTCGCGGCATTTTGGCGCCACGAGGCCGAAAAGCCGCGCCCTCGCCGTTGAGCGGCGGGCTGCTGCCAGTTCGCGCTCCCCTCCATCACGACCTGCCTCAGGTCAACGGGCTTGATCGCCGTAGGCCGGCCATGAAGGGCTCCTAGTGGGCTGGTTGAACCCCTCTGCCCTCCCCTTTCTGCCAGTCGACGTGCGGCGCCTGTGCAGCGCGCGATCGCCGTCAACGACCAGAATCCTTCATGCAATGCGGGCGTGTGTCTCCATCGGCTCGGCTCTGGCCCGTCCAAGCGGGCGGGCCAGCACTAGAGTTACATAGGTAACTCTAGAACGGTTCGGTGCCGCACCCGTTCTGGCTTCCCAAGCTATTGAAAACGCGTGACATCCGAATTTTTATAAAACCGATGATGGGGACATTACGCCGGGTGTTTTGGGACATTAGGCCGGGGGTTTGGGGACATTAGGCCGGGGGTTTGGGGACATTAGGCCGGGGGATGGCATCCCCCGGCTGCGCATAGACCTGTTGCGCATACTCCCAACCGCTTCGGTTTTGGTATAGTCCAATTTCGCGAACTGTCCTGCGCCGTTCGGTCCCCTCCGCATCGAATGGATCAAGATCCATGGCGATTTCAAAAAGGCAATTCGATAGCGCCAAGGTCGCCATGGCCGAAGCCCGGCAAGCCGGCCACGCCATCGCTGCACGCTATGACCGCCGCCACGGCCGCATCGTCGTCGATCTGCACAATGGCATGCAGATAGCGACGCCGTCGTCCCTGATCGAAGGCCTCGCCGGCGCGGCCCCCACCGACCTCGCCACGATCGAGATCAGTCCCGGCGGCCTCGGCCTGCACTGGCCGCGACTTGACGTCGACGTCCACCTGCCTTCCCTCATGCAGGGCCTGTTCGGCTCGAAGACATGGATGGCCGCGCTGCTCGGTTCGCAAGGCGGCCGGGCGACGAGCGAGCCCAAGCGTGCTGCGGCGCGCCAGAACGGCCTCAAGGGGGGACGGCCGCGCAAGGCCGTCGCGACGTAACCAGCTATGTCGCCGCCGCGCGCAATCGCGCACTCCGATGGAATCCGTGTCGAGCGGACCGCCTCACCTACGAGGGGGTTCATTTAGAGGGTCATCCCACCTGAGCGCGACCGACAAGAGTTCAGGCGCCAGTTCCTCCACCGTCGTGCCGAGCGCGTCGAAGAGCGCCTGAAGATTTGCGGGGCCGGGCAGCACATCGCCACGCACATAGTCGGAGATGCGATCGCTGTCATCGCTACCGCCATCGTCGCGCGGGACAGGGATGGCCCCCCAAACCATCAGCGCCAGATCGGCATGCGACATGCCCTTCTCCGCCATGGCTTTGCCGAGCTTGCGCCCAAACTCCCTGGCCAATAATTGCAGTTCCCGATCGGGGTCAGCATACGAAGCTCTCGGAACATTTCGTTCGGCATCGCTCATGCCGTCTCCTTCTTCGATTGAATTCGCTTCGCCGGTTTTGCCGTCTTCATAAACGGCAAAGAACGCCCAAGCCGTTCTTTGGGATCATCCTGGTGACGCCTGACATCCATCGGCGCGTCAAAATCATCCGCCAAACAGCCGCCTGTCCCAGAAAACCGGCCTATGCAGCTCCGGTCGGATGATATCCTTGAATTCGGGATGTTCCGGATTGATCAGCACATTCTCGTCGATCCGCGCCACAACGCTCGGCACGATAAGCACGAGGCTGCGCTTTTCCTGACACCACGCATCGCCGAAATTCCGGCTCTTGTCGGGCGGCATCTCGTCCCAGCCCGGCAGGCTTGGCTGTGAAAACACCTCGTAGCTCGCGCCGCGCGGAACCTCGATCTCGGCATAATGCTGGTTGGGCGGCAACGAACCGCTGCCACGCACCAACTTTTCGAGCAAAGCCGTCGAAAAATGCCGGCTCGTATAGATCATCGGGCTTGTGGGCTTATTCCAACGCCCAGGCGACAGCCTCGAACCCGTCGCATCAAAAATATGATATTTCCCGTCCAAATCGCCGATCCGGTAGCACTTCATGCTGGAATCGAGGATTTGGGCGGTCACGGCGCGGTTCCGTATTTCAGGCCGTTCAGAATATCGGCCACGGCATCGGCGCCGAATTCGCTTTCGATCACCACATCGATGGGCCGCCGGTCCGCGATCATCGCATGCGGCCGAAACAAAAAGCCGCGAGCCTCGTCGTCTGACTTCCAGACCTCGAGCGCCACCGACCAGACGTTGGCAACGCGGGCGAGCTTCGAGCCCTCCTCCAACGTCAGTCCGCGCGTCCCTTTCTTGCGGCGCTCATAGGTCGCCTTGGGGACGATCTGGTACTTGAACTGAACATCAGCCGGCGCCAACAATCGGGCCACGCGCTCGACGGCCCCGACGGGAAGCCCGTCCTTGATCCGGTCCATGAACGCCGTAACCGACCACGTTTCCTGCCGTCTCGACCGTAGGCCGAGGACTCCAGCAACTTCGCCAACGCTCAACATGGGCATCCCTCACATCACTTGATGCTTTTTATAGCCTCAAGTGAGGCGCATAGCAATGCGCTGTCGCGTGCGACCGGGCGCCTACCGCCGCACGCGATGAATATCGCCTTCTGCTGGAAATCGCCGCCAAGGATGGCTATGAAGTCGGCATCTCGATCTTTGGAACAAATATCTGCGCGCTTCGGCTGGGGCGCCGCCCTGTGCAATCGGTGGTCGGCGAGAAATTTTCGCCTGAATTTCCTTCTTATATTGATTAATTATTGATAAACCGTCGCAAAATATTGATTTTTCGAATAAATTTGCAATGCAAAATGATATTGACAGGCCGGACCCACATAGTCACTATACAAATGCTGCTGCTATTGGAATCCCTTCACGGGGTTCCTCTGCAAGGCGAATTGAGGTTCCTCTGAAACGCGAGCACGCTCGTTCAAAGGATCTGTTTTCATAGCGGCAGCCATAATTTCGATTATGAGAAAAGCCCCCCAGAAATGGGGGGCTTTTCTATTTTCGTCGATCATTAAAGTGGACGCGCCACAGGTCCGTAGGCGAACGACACACGAAATGTGGATGGAACTCAGTCTGATTTTGCTTCATGCGGGCTCTTTCCAGCGGGGGTCGCCTCAGAAAACGGAAAATAAAGCACGCTAAGCCGGTTGCAGTGGCCGTAGCGGCCTGAACTTGCCCGCGCCGATCTTGGCGCTGCTGCGCCAGAGGTAATCGCCGGTCAGGTTGATATGC
>Ga0209573_1004781_pt1 | contig 12961 bp, 13 predicted proteins | sample TNRBio252014_DNA_FD_185870 | JGI IMG/M metagenome (GOLD analysis project Ga0209573, IMG submission 185870) | Wastewater treatment Type I Accumulibacter community from EBPR Bioreactor in Madison, WI, USA - TNR Reactor_6/25/2014_ DNA (SPAdes)... | ecosystem: Engineered > Bioreactor > EBPR >...
CGATTCTGATGCAATGAAGGCCTACCGGGCGGCTGTGGGCATTGATGACAACGGCGCAGCTGTTGCCGACCCGAAAGACGTTTCAACTGCGGCGCATATGTTTGGCTGCTGGGAAACGCTCTATGTCATCAAGCAGGCGATGGAGGCCGCCAGCTACGCTGGTCCCCAGGACCGTCAGAAGCTGATCGAGGCGACGGAAGCAATTCCCGGCTTTGAGGAAACGGCGGAACATCCACAGGGCGACAAGGTGCTCGATGGCAGACTGCACCAGTGCTACGGCCATCAGAATATTTCCAAGGTCGGTGAAGGCAAGCTGACTGTGGTCCACCGCACCGAGATCAAGGACGGCTTCTACGAGGCTGAAGGCGATTACACGCAGATGCCTTTCTGATCTGTCGTGCGCTTCGTTGGATTGCCAAAGTGACTGAATCATAGATGTCCTTTGGACCGCATCTTCTGCTCGCCATGCTGGAAGGGCTCGTTTCAGCCGCTGTGCTGGCGCTGACTGCGCTTGGCCTCTCGCTCGTGTTTGGGGTCATGCGGGTCGTCAATGTCGCGCATGGCGAGTTCTTCATGATTGGCGCCGTCGTCGCCTGGGCCGTCGCCAATGCTCTGGGAGGCGACCCGCTGATTGGCTTCATCGCGGCTCTTGTCGTGGCGCCGCTGGCGGTTGGCGCAATCGCGTTGCTGGCTGAACGGCTGGTATTGCGGCGCCTCGACTACAATCCGGAGGCGACTATCGTCGCGACAATCGGCCTCCTCTATCTGTTGCAGCAGGCGGCGCTCACCTTCTACGGGCCGGAAGCGCGGGCGGTTGCGGCGCCCTTCTCCTATCGTCTGCAACTGCCATGGTTCGGCTATTCGGGCTACAAACTGTTCGTGATCGGCGCGTCAGCTACTCTGCTCGTTGCGACATGGCTGGTGCTGACAAGGACCCGTATCGGTCTGGTGATGCGTGCGACCCAATACGACCGCGAGACGGCGCAGGCTTTCGCCATTCCGGTTGACCGGGTCTATGCTGGCGTTTTCGTGCTTGGAGCTATGCTTGCCGCCATGGCAGCCGTGCTGATCGTGCCTATTCAGCAGGCGCATTACCTGATGGGGCTGGATCCCCTGCTTTTGTCCTTTATCGTGGTAATCATCGGCGGCTTGGGCTCATTGCGAGGCACCGTCGTAGCGGCGCTCATCATCGGCCTGTCCGACGGCGTCATCTCGATGTTCTTCTCTCCGACCTTGGCCAAAATGATCGCCACGGCAGCGGTCGCGATGGTGCTGGTGTTCAGGCCCCAGGGCCTGTTTGGATCGACGCCGCGATGAAGAGGCCGTTGCTCGTCATTTTGCTGCATCTGGCGGTGATCGCGCTTTTGCTGGCGGCGAACTACGTTCTTCCGGCCTATCACCGCGATGTATTATCAAGGGCGCTTGTGCTTGCTGTCTTCGCGATGGGCTACAATTTGCTGATGGGCTATACTGGTCTGCTCAGTCTCGGCCACGCCATGTATTTTGCCGCCGGGCTTTATGGCGCGGGCATGACGATGCTTCACCTGGGCTGGAGCACGCCCGCCGCCTTTGGGGCTGGCGTCGCCACGGGCGTCGTGCTGGCTCTGGTGACAGGCGTACTGGCGCTGCGGACCACCGGTGTCGCGTTCATGATCGTCACCATGATGTTCGCGCAGGTCTTTTACCTGGCGACGCTCTATTTCAGCGAATGGACCAGGGGCGATGAAGGCATCGTGCTGCCGCAGCCCGCGCGAATTTTCGATATGGGCGGGTTTCATTTTGACCCGACCAATGCCTTGACGCGCTATGCCATTGCCGCCGGGCTGTTTTCGTTGGTGTTGCTACTGACCTTGGCGCTGGCCCGCTCGGGGTTTGGCCGGGTAATGGTCGCGATCCGGGAAAATGAAGAACGCACGCGTATGCTGGGCTACAACGTCTTTGCCCGCAAACTGATCGTGGTGATGATATCCGGCGCGGTCTCGGCTGCTGCTGGCGCCGCCTATGCTCTTTTGTTTGGATATGTCGGCTCGACCTTTGCGTCGGTGCAATATTCCATCCTGCCATTGCTTTGGGTTCTGATTGGCGGGGCCGCCACGACGCTTGGCCCGCTGATTGGCACGGTGGCGATGACCTACCTCGTTGACTATTCATCCAGCGCGCTGGCCCGCGCTCTGCCTGACTGGAATATCAGCTATCTCGGCGTTGTCGGCATCGCGCTGATCGTTGTGGTCCTGTTTTTTCCAAAAGGGATCCTCGGTACGATCAGGGAACGGTGGGCGAAATGGCTGCCGTGAAACCGCTGCTTGTCACGCGCAATCTGTCGCGCAGTTTCGGTGGCCTGAAAGCCGTCGACATGATCGACTTTTCGCTCGACCCCGGTGAAGTACGCGCGATTATTGGTCCGAATGGCGCAGGCAAGACGACCTTTGTGTCCCTGGTTGCCGGCCGCATTGCGCCAGACACGGGCGTGATTGGTTTTGATGGCCGAGACATCACCCGTCTTCCAGACTACAGGCGTGTCCGCCTCGGCGTCGCCTACACGTTTCAGATCACCAGCGTCTTCGCCAACTTGTCGGTTTTTGACAATGTTGCACTGGCCGTGCAGCGCGTCCACGCGGATGGCCGCAGCGTTGGCGCGACCGCGGCAGGCGTTAAGGCGGCGCTTGATGCGGTCCACTTGAGTGAGCGCAGCGACATGCTGGCCGGCGAGATGGCCTACGGGCACCAGCGCCTTCTGGAGATTGCCATGGGCCTCGCCTTGCGTCCCAGATTGCTCATTCTGGACGAGCCAACGCAAGGACTGTCTGACGGTGAAATCGCGGGCTTCATCGCGCTGGTCAAAGAGCTTCGAAAGGAGACCACAATCCTCCTTATCGAACACAATATGAATGTTGTGATGAAGCTCGCCAACCGGATCACCGTCCTCGACGCCGGCAAAGTGCTGGCTGAAGGAACGCCACGTTCGATCCGCATGAACGAAAAAGTGCAACGCGCCTATCTTGGAGGCGTGGCGCATGACTGAAGTGCTGACCGTCACTGCTCTGGACGCCTTCTATGGCGAGGTACAGGCTTTGTTTGGGTTGAATCTGACCCTGATGAAGGGGGAGGTTTTGTGCCTGCTGGGTCGAAATGGCGCCGGCAAGACGACGGCGCTGAAGGCGATCATGGGGTTGGTCCCGCCGGCCTCGGGCTCGATCCGGTTGGGCGGTCGCGAGTTGGTTGGGCTTCCCGCCTACCAGGTCCCCAAACTTGGCGTCGCTTATGTTCCGCAGGGCCGCCGGTTGTTCGCCGAACTGACGGTTGCTGAAAACATCGAGATCGGCTTGATGGCGCGCGGAAAGGGCAAGGAAACGCGCGAGCGTGTTCTTGACCTGTTTCCCGCGATCGGGGCGCGGCTCTACCAGCGTTCGGGCACTCTGTCTGGCGGCGAGCAGCAGATGCTTGCAATGGCGCGGGCCCTTTGCCTTGAACCTGAGGTCCTACTGCTTGATGAGCCGACAGAAGGCCTGATGCCGTCTATGATCGCGACAATCTGCGAGACAGTCGAGGGGCTGGGCAAGCAGGGCGTGTCGAGCATTCTGGTCGAACAGCGACTTGACGCGGTTTTGCCGGTTGCGGACCGCGTGACCTTCATCGAGAATGGCCGTGATCGCGAGACGGTCATGATCGATGTGCTCGAAAAGAAGCCAGCGCTGGCCCGCAAATATGTCGGCGTCGGCTAGAGAACAGCGCGTATCGCGTTCAAAGTATAGTCCCCGGCGCAGTCGAGAGGCCCAGCCGGTCGCGCTGCAGCCAGCGATAAAGCAGGAGCACTGCGACGACTGCGAGACCAGCGCAAAGGCCGATCCATATGCCATTGCCTGCGAAACCGAACCTGAAGGCGAGTAGCGCGCCAAGCGGAAGCCCTATGCCCCAATAGCCGATTGCCGCGTAGATCATTGGCACATTGGTGTCCTGGAGGCCGCGCAGCATGCCTGCGCCGACCGCCTGTGCGCCGTCCGCGACCTGAAACAGTGCGGCAAACGCCAGGAAGGTCACAGCCAGGCTGATGACGCCCGCATTGTTCGGATCGCCGGTGTCGATAAACGCCGAGATCAAGAGATGCGGCGCGCTGATCATGACGACGCCCATCAGCGCCATAAAGGTCACGCCCATAATATAGGCGGTCCAGCCGGCTCGGCTGATGCCTGCGGGGTCATTTGCGCCGTAAGCCAGACCGACGCGCACTGTCGCTGCTTGTGACAGGCCAAGCGGCACCATGAATGTGACGGAAGCAATCTGCAGGGCAATTGCGTGCGCAGCCAGCGGCGCCGCGCCAATCAATCCCATCAAAAAAGCGGCGGCGTTGAAGATTGTCACTTCAAAGGCCAGGATGCCGGAAATTGGCGCCCCGAGTTTGAGCAACCCCCAGAACCGCGGCCAATCAGCCCGCCAGAACCGCCCGAACAGACGGTATCGCCGGAAAGTCTTGTGGGTCACGCACACAGCCGCCAGCCCTATGAACATGAACAGGCTGGCGAAACTGGTGGCCATGCCGGACCCCGCGATGCCATAGGCCGGGAAACCCATATTGCCAAAGACCAGCGCCCAATTGCCGACCGCGTTAAGGATCACCGCAATGACCATGATGACCAGCGCCCAACCGGGTTTTTCAAGCACTGAAAGGAAAGAACGCAGCACAATATAGCCGTAGAACGGCAGCACGGCCCATTGCAGATGCCGCACATAAATTCCCGCCTGTACGGACAGGCCGGGATCCTGACCCATCGCCAGCAGCAGCGTTTCTGTGTTCCATAGTATCAGCCAGATCGGGATTACGACCAGAACGGAAAGCCACAGGCCTTGCCGAACCGTACGGCGAAGGTCCCTCACGGAGTGTTTCTTGCGTCCACGCTCCGCCGCCATCATCGGCGCGGTCGCATACATCAGACCCAGTCCGAAAATGAGTGGCGCAAAATACATATTCGAACCAAGCGCGCCAGCCGCAAGTGCATCCGCGCCAAGACGGCCAATGATCATGACGTCAGTGGCCGTCATCGCGGTCTGGGCGAGATTCGTCAGAATCATCGGCCAGGCGAGGATCATCATTGCGCGCATTTCTTCGCGCCAGAGATTGCCGGCCGCTGGTGCGCCGGATGCGATAACGGACATCGGTTTAACAGGCCGGCGTCAAAGGCCGCACCAGCTTTCATGGGCGCTCGCAACCGGTTACCCCGGTTGCGAGCAGGCGAGCCTTCTATTCGGACAAGTTAGAGCAGGCAAGATGCGCCAGTCGAAACCTTTTGAGCCAGCCTGGATGAATATCGGCAGTTGAAATGCACCGTGCAACGCGTCAAACAGGGCCATGACGCCAAAAGCAGTGTTTTGGGATATGGACGGGACGCTGATCGACAGCGAACCGCTGCATGCGCGCTCGCTGGAGGCTGCGCTTCGCTCGCTGGACATCGAGCCTCCCGGCGATCTGCACGCCCGCGTTGTCGGCGTCGCTGCAGGTCCCGTATTTGAGATGTTGCGCGATGAGTTGGGTCTCCAACTCACGTTTCAGGACTGGATCGCGCGAAAATACAGCCACTACATGGCCCATCTGCACGAACTGCAACCGCGCGAGGGCGCGCTCGAAATATTCGCAGAGCTGGAACAGATGGGCGTTGCGCAAGTCATAGTGTCAAACTCCGACCGCAAGGTGGTCGATACCAATATGCGGGTGCTTGGCATTGACCGGCCCGCAATACGGTCAATCAGCCGCAATGACGTGCGCCAAGCCAAGCCGGATCCAGAGCCTTATCTGCGCGCAGCGTTCCTGATTGGCGTCGATCCGAGCAATTGTGCTGTAGTGGAAGACAGCGTCGCCGGTGCGACAGCCGGCGTGGAGGCGGGCATGCAAACCTATCTCTGGGTTCAGGAGAACTACTTGCCGTTGCCCGGAGCGGTGCTCTTGTCGACCGCCAATGAACTGCGCCGGCATCTGGGCCTGCCACAGGTTTGAGCGCGCCAGAAATGGAAGTATCGCCACTCACATGTCCAAGACTGTAGCGATTATCGGGGCAGGCCATGCCGGGGTGCAGGCCGCTGCGAGCCTTCGGGAAGAGGGGTTTGATGGCGAAGTGGTGCTGATCTCTGCGGAGCCGGATCTGCCCTACCATAAGCCCCCGCTGTCAAAGGCCTTCATCAAGGATCCGGCGGCCACACCGCAATTGTTGCGTGGTGAGGTCTTTTACAGCGGTCACAATATCAAACTCGAACTGGGCTCTGTTGTCAACAGAATCGACGCAGCTGCGCGTCGGATCATCTTTTCGGGCGGTCGCCAGCTTGGGTACGATAGCCTCATCCTGGCTACCGGTTCGCGCCCCCGGATTCTTAATGAAAGCCAGAACTTACATGGTATCATGGTGCTGCGGACATTGGATGACGCCAGAAGGATGCGCGACGTTGCCGCTTCAGCCAGCAATGTCCTCGTCGTAGGGGCCGGGTTCATTGGTCTTGAGGCAGCGGCGACGTTGGCTGCCGCCGGGAGGCGAGTCACCGTGATCGAAGCGCAGGATCGGCCGCTTGGCCGAGCTGTTGCTCCTCTGATTGCAACCCATGTCCGGCAAAGGCTCGAAGCAATGGGCGTACGCGTTCTGACCGGGGCCAAGCTCGATACGTTGCGCGGCGATGCTGGTCAGGTCAGCGGAGCCCTGCTCGCAGGAGGCGAGGAGATTGCCGCACAACTGGTTGTAGTGGGCATCGGCGTGACGCCAGAAGTAAGTCTGGCCGAACAAATGGACCTGGAACTCGGCAACGGTGTCAGGGTTGATGGCTCCATGCGCACTTCGGTGGACGGGGTCCTGGCGGTCGGCGATTGCGTCTACTTTCGCCATTGGATGACAGGCGGCCATGTCCGGCTCGAGTCGGTCCAGAACGCAACGGATCAGGCAAAGCTGGCTGCCAAAACGATTGTCGGTCAGAACGCACAGTACACTGCGGTGCCGTGGTTCTGGTCAGATATTGGGGACATGAAATTGCAGATGGTAGGTCTTCCGGGCCGCAGCGATCGCCAGGTGATGGTGGGCGCGCTCGAAGACAACAGATTCTCGGTTTATCATTTCTCGCAAGATCGATTGACCGCCATTGAGACGGTCAATCGCCCGGCAGATCACATGCTGGGCCGCAAGATGTTAGCGACAAATTACTCTCCGTCGCCTGAAGCGCTTGCGTCCAATCCGGAGGGCGTGAAGTCAGCTTTTGCGGAATGGCAGGCTCTAAACGGCTCATAAGCGCGCCAGGCGCTCGGTTAGAAGCGCAAAGAATCCGTCAGCGTCGATGTCTCCCATGACTATTGCGTTTTTAGGCCGTTTGGTGACGCCCCACCAGTCGACCGCCGTAGCGCCCATGGTCAATTCAGAGCCAGTCTCGACGGACACATTGCAGTGCCTTCCATTGAATAGATCAGGCTTGATAAGGTAAGCAATAACGCACGGATCGTGCAGTGGCCCGCCATCGGTGCCATATTTGCTTTCATCGAATCGCTCGAAATAGTCCAGCAGTTCGCCAACTGCCTTGGCGACTGGCGTTCCTATTTTGCGAATGGCGTCGACGCGCTTGCGGGTTGTGAGCGCCTTGTGGGTGACGTCCAGCGGCATCACGACGATAGGGACGCCGCAACGAAAGACCACATCTGCGGCCTGCGGGTCGACATAGATGTTGAATTCGGCTGACGGCGTGGTGTTGCCGCCTTCAAAATAGGCGCCGCCCATCAGTACTATTTCTTTGATGCGGGGTGCGATCCGAGGCTCGCGTATCAACGCCAGCGCAATGTTGGTCAGGGGTCCAAGCGCACATATGGTAACCGTCTGGGCCGCTTCGGCCATCAGCGTCTCAACGATGAAGTCGACGCCATATTTTTCCTGCAACTGCATTTTGGGTTCCGGCAGATCGGGCCCGTTCAGGCCGGTCTTGCCATGCACCTCTTCTGCGGTGACCAATGGCCTTGTCAGTGGCCGAACTGCGCCGGCAAAGACCTTGGCGTCACGCTTTCCGGCCAATTCACAGATCTTGCGGGCGTTTTTCTGGGTCAGTTTAAGCGGCACGTTGCCGGCGACGGCGACGATGCCCAGCACATCCAGTTCCGGACTGCCAAAAGCCAGTAGGATGGCTAGGGCGTCGTCCTGGCCAGGATCAGTATCGATGATTATTTTGCGAGGCATATCAGTCCTTTGGCGTGGCTGTTCTCGGTTTGGGGTGATTGGCTTGAATTCGCCTTGGAGACCGACCATATCAAGGAACTAAGGAAGGATGCCAGTTGGGTTCTTCTTAAAGGTCGCTCGGTAGAGGACATGTAGACGTGAGCAGGATGACACCATTTTCGAGCCCGTTGCTCCTTGGCTTTGACGCCATGGAAAAGACGCTTGAGCGCTTGGCCAAGACCGGCGATTCTTACCCGCCCTATAATATTGAGAGACTGCGTACCGTTGACGGCAAGCCGGAGGGCCTGCGCATTACATTGGCGGTCGCTGGTTTTCAGGAGGCCGACCTCGATGTCACCACCGAGGAAAGTCAACTGATCGTGCGTGGTCGCCAATCTGACGATGTTGAACGCGAGTTTTTGCATCGTGGCATAGCGGCTAGGCAATTCCAGCGTGTTTTCGTGCTGGCTGACGGCATGAAGGTGCGAAGCGCCGAGCTTAAGAACGGCTTGCTGGCGATCGACCTTGAACGGCCTGAACCGGAGAGGCTGGTACAAAAAATAAACATTTCGGTGAAAGACTGAATCCGGTTCGCCGGAAACCGTAGCTCTAAAGCGGGTTGGTCGGCAGACGGCCCGCGAGAAGGAGGCCTAACATGACCAGTAATCAAAACGTTGCAATCACCCAGGATCAGCTCGCCCATATCGGGGAGGGCGTTGTCGCCTATCTCCGCCAAATGCCAAGTGAAGAGCTCAAGGGCAAGTTTCCGGGCCTACCGGAAATTGCGCCAGGCACCCGTCTTTGGGCGCTTTTCGCCGCCAATGGCGATCCGATTCTGCTTTCGGATGCGCGCGAGCATGCGCTTGCCGGAGCGTTCGAGAACGATCTGACTCCTGTCGCAATCCACTGAAGGCGGTCAGGCCGCGTTCGAAGCGGGGGCCGTCGACAACAGGGCGTGAACAGCTGCGGCATCGCGAGTGCCGCGGATCTTGGTCACCATATCCTTGTCGCGCAGCACGCGCGCAATACGAGAGAGCGCCTTTAAATGATCGGCGCCTGCGCCTTCCGGGGCCAGCAGCAGGAACACAAGATCGACCGGTTGGTCATCCAGCGCTTCAAAGTCGACGGGCTGCTCCAGGCGCGCAAAAATTCCCGTGATATGCTTCACGCCGACCAGTTTGCCGTGCGGGATGGCGATGCCATTGCCGACGCCCGTTGAACCAAGCCGCTCGCGCTGCAGGATTGTGTCGAAAATTTCGCGCTCGGGAATGCCGGTGATCGACGCAGCCTTCTCGGCTAGCATTTGCAACAGCTGCTTCTTGGAGTTGGCCTTGAGCGCCGGCATAATTGCCTGCGGCTCGATCAGGTCGCTAAGGTCCATTCCATTCAAATCCTTTACACAACCGCAGCGGGCCGGAGCCTGCTCGTCTTAGCCGCGATCGGCCTTGGTGGCGGACGAAGGATCAATCCAGCCGATATTGCCGTCCGGCCGCCGATAGACGACATTGACGCCGTCGTTTCCAGCGTTGCGGAAGACCACAACCGGACTGTCCTTGGTATCGAGCTCGATCACCGCAGAGGCGACGCTCATTGTCTTCAACGCCAAGGTTGATTCGGCGACAATTGCGGGAGCGTAGTCCTCCGGAACCTCTTCGTCGTCCTCGGCGGCCGGGGCGACGACCGTATAGGCCACATCGGTTATCCTGCCGTTCGGGGCGCCTGTGCCGTGAGATTTGAGCCTGCGCTTGTAACGGCGCATGCGTTTCTCAAAATGCTCCGCCGCGATCTCGAAGGCGGCTACTGGCTCTTGTGCGTTGCCGCCAGCCTGTAGAGTCAGGCCGCTATCAAGGTGGATGGTACAGTCAGCGCTGTAACGGCTGCCTGATTTCAAAACGGTGACATGGCCGGAGAAGCCTCCATCGAAATATTTTTCGATGGCCTCGTCGATGCGGGTATTGATGCGGGATCGAAACGCATCGCCGATCTCCATGTGTTTGCCCGATACTCGAAGCGTCATGGGAACGAGCGACCTTTCCTGTTCAAGAAGTGCCTGGTGAAGTCTATACCCCTACACCAAGGGTACAAGTCTTCAGAGCGCTTTTACGCGCTGTTTTCAGGTCCGATCCTGGAGTTGAACACAATCCGCCTTCGGCGAACGACTGCTTGCATACTGGCCGCGCCTCATGCGGGCGGGCTTCTAGCCAGTTGCCTTGAGCTTGTCAATCGAGGGCGCTCGCCTGCCCCCGGGCCTGTCGACGCCTGAGGTTGCGGCCAGTACCGCCGTCTTTTCCCGCCGACGCTGCACAGAGGAAGGAATACGCAATGCGTCCCGATACTTCGCCACGGTGCGGCGCGCTATTTCGATCCCGGCCTTCCGCAGCATATCTACGATCGAATCGTCTGACAGTACATTTTCGGTTCCTTCGGCGTCGATCATCGCCTTGATGCGGTCACGGACGGACTCGGATGAGTGTGATTCGCCACCCTCGACCGACTGGATCGCGGCGGTGAAGAAATATCTCAGTTCAAAAACGCCGCGTGGCGTATGCATATGCTTGTTTGCGGTCACGCGGCTGACGGTTGATTCATGCATGCCGATCGCGTCTGCGACAGTCTTCAGGTTCAGCGGGCGAAGGCCGCGCACGCCATGGGCCAGGAAAGCGTCCTGCTGGCGTACAATTTCGGTCGCCACTTTCATGATCGTCTTGGCTCGTTGGTCGAGGCTGCGGCTCAGCCAGTTGGCGTTTTGCATACATTCGCTGAGAAACTCGCGATCCCGGGTCTCCGTTGCACGGCTCGACACTTGCGCAAAATATGCGTTGTCCACCAACACACGCGGCAACGTATCCGCATTGAGCTCGACCAGCCAGCTGCCGTCGGATGCAGCCCGAACAATCACATCGGGAATGACGATCTCCGCGACGCCGGTTGTAAAGGCTGATCCTGGCCGGGGATCAAGACCACGAATTTCGGCGATCATGTCGACCATGTCTTCGGCGTCGACGCCGCAAAGTCGTCTCAGGGTTACAAAATCACGCCGCGCCACGAGTTCGAGATTGGCGACAAGCTTCGCCATTGCGGGGTCCAGCCGGTCCTTCGCGCGCAGCTGCAGACCAAGGCATTCAGCCAGGTCCCGGGCAAAAAGGCCGGTCGGCTCAAACGACTGGCAGGTGTCCAAAACGGACAGCACAGTACGACGGGGAATCTCCAAACGTTTGGCAATATCGTCCAGATCGCCACGGAAGTAGCCCGACTCGTCCAGCTCGCCGGCCAATTCGGCCGCCACGAGACGGTCGGCCGTCGCCTCAAATGCAAAGGCGATTTGTTCACTCACATGCTCGCGAAGGCTTACCTTGCTGTTCGCAAAGTCATCAATGTCATAGCCGTCGCTGGATCCGCGCGTCGAAGAACCAGCGCCGGCGCCGCCAGCGGATTTCCATTGATCCGCAAGCCCGGGACCACAGCGTTCTGCGCTGCCAGGTTCATCCGGATACAGGTTGTCTATCGACGAGTCGAAGCGGTCGGCCATTATTTCGGCCGTAGGCGGAATATCTGTTTCGAACCACTCACCTGAGGCGTCTGAACCGCCGCTGGCGTCAACTTCGGCCGCGCTGTCTTCCAGGTCCGTATCTCCGCTCATGCGTTCAAGCAGCGGGTTGCGCTCGATCTCGACGTCTATGAAAGCCTGAAGCTCGACATGGGTCAGCTGCAGAAGCCGGATGGACTGCATCAATTGTGGCGTCATCACCAGAGACTGGGACTGACGAAGCTGAAGTTTGGCCGCCAATGCCATATTGCGGGCTGGTCTCTCTTTTACGGGCGCAAGAAGATTGGCCCGCGTCTTGCTTGTCAAGGCGGACACTAGCAGCGCGAACTTACCGGTGCGTTAGCGTGCCGATCAGTCTCAGGCCCCATAACGGTTCACCGGACGCGACCCGGTTTTAGGCGTGACACGCGCACGCACGCGCTAAAGGCTGAAATCTTCCCCGAGATACAGTCGACGCACGTCCGGATTGGCGACAATCTCCTCGGCCTGGCCATGCGTCAGCACCTCGCCGGCGTGCAGAATGTAGGCGCGATCAATGAGGCCCAGCGTTTCGCGAACATTGTGATCTGTGATCAAGACGCCAATACCTCGCGCTGTGAGATGGCGCACCAGTTGCTGAATGTCGGTGACTGCAATGGGATCAATGCCGGCAAAAGGTTCGTCCAGGAGCATGTAGCTTGGCTTGGTCGCAAGCGCCCTGGCAATCTCCAGTCGCCGCCTTTCTCCACCGGAAAGAGCGATGGAAGGTGCGGTGCGTAAATGCCCGATGTGAAATTCTTCGAGCAAGGCGTCGAGACTGCGCTCGCGGTCCTTTTTGCTCTTTTCCACCACTTCCAGCACCGCGCGGATATTCTGTTCGACGGTCAGTCCGCGAAAAATGGATGCTTCTTGGGGAAGATATCCGACGCCGAGCCGCGCACGGCGGTACATCGGCATGGAAGTAACATCATAGCCGTCGATAAGAATTGTTCCCTGGTCCACCGGCACTAGCCCAGTGACCATGTAAAAACATGTTGTCTTGCCAGCTCCGTTGGGACCAAGAAGTCCCACGGCTTCACCTGCGCGCAGCCCAAGCGAGACACCTGACACGACCTGCCTGCCCTTGTAGCTTTTGCTCAGGCCGCGCGCCATCAACGTGCCTTTCACAGCGCCGTCAAACGCATCCTTTTCGACAGACTTGGGCTTGCGCTTGAGAGCGCGAGCCAGCATGGACGGCTTTTGGGCCATTACTGGCCCTGGGAACCGGGCG
>Ga0209573_1004782_pt1 | contig 12958 bp, 3 predicted proteins | sample TNRBio252014_DNA_FD_185870 | JGI IMG/M metagenome (GOLD analysis project Ga0209573, IMG submission 185870) | Wastewater treatment Type I Accumulibacter community from EBPR Bioreactor in Madison, WI, USA - TNR Reactor_6/25/2014_ DNA (SPAdes)... | ecosystem: Engineered > Bioreactor > EBPR >...
GGTAGTGCTCGCACCTCTGGGTACCGACATGGGAGGGCCAGCGGATGCAAGGGGCAGAGATTGTACTGTTACCATAACCATATCGCCTGATGAAGAGCAAAGTCCACCCGGGTCTGTAAGAGTATACGTGGTGCTTACGTTGGGGCTGGCAACCGGATTGGGGCAGTCGGTACAACTTAAGCCTGTAGCAGGGCTCCAATTGTAATTAGAGGCTCCTGAGCCTTGTAAAATTACACTACTGCCCTGGCAGATGGATACATCAGCACCTGCATTGGGGGGCGTTGAAGGGTTTACCGTCACCGTTACCGTAGCGGTAGAAGCTGAACAGCCCGTGCGCTGAGCAGAAACGGTGTAGGTAGTGGTATTGGTAGGGCTGGCGCTTACACTTGCACCCGAGGTAGAGGATAAACCAGTAGGCGGGCTCCAGGTATAGCTGTCACCACCTCCAGCAGTGAGAATGGTACTTTCGCCGCTACAGATGCTTACATCAGGGCTTAACGTTGCCATTGGCGCAGGAACCACTGTAACCGTAACACTGGCAGTGGCTGCCGGGCAGGAGCCGCTGCTCACTGACACGGTATAGGTGGTAGTACTTGGCGGGTTTGCAGTAACAGAAGCTCCGGCGTTGGATGAAAGCCCTGCTGAGGGGCTCCAGGTATAGGTATCCCCGCCACCGGCTGTAAGTACTGTACCGCTCCCCCCACTGCAAATACTTACATCGGGGCTTACTGTGGCTACGGTGTTGGCGAGAATAGTTACTGTTACTGAGGCTGTTACGGGGGTGCAGCTTCCGGATGAAACTGTTACGGTGTAGGTAGTGGTAGTGGTTGGGCTTGCAGTAACACTGGCGCCGGTGGTGCTGCTCAGCCCAGTAGCCGGTGACCAGGCATAGTCAGCACCTCCTCCGGCAGTTAATGTGGTAGAGCCGCCACTGCAAATACCTACATCCGGACTTATTGTTGCTGTTAATGCCGGAGTAACTGTTACTTTCACGGTTGCTGTTCCGCTGCAGCCGGCACTGTTGGTGCCTGTTACCGTATAAGTTGTTGTTGTGCCGGGGTTGGCTGTTACAGAAGCACCGCTTGTGGCACTTAGCCCGGTAGCGGGCGACCAGGTATAAGTATCGGCACCTGATGCGGTGAGGGTAGTTGAAGTACCGTTACAAATGGTAGGGTCGGGGGTAAGGCTAATAGGTATTCCTGCACTGACAGTGATATCTTTTGAGCTTGAATGATTGCCGCTTGCATTGGTTACTTTCAGGGTAATCGTATAGGTGCCGGCGGCATTGTAGGTTACAGAAGGAGGGTTTTCAAGGGCAGAACTGGCAGGGGTGCCACCCGGAAACGACCATTCCCAGGTAGTATTTGACAGGCAGGTATTGATAGAAGTCGAGTTGTTGTCGAGCGTTACCGTATGCGGAATACAGCCGGTAGCAGGATTCGTATCGAAAGCAGAAACGGGCGGAGGAGGGATTTCGGAGATGCGCGCTATATAAGCGTCTAGCCCGGCCCCTTTAGTGCTTTGAAATGCCCCTGTTGTAATAACAAAGCCTTGAGCAGTGCTGCTTCCAGTATTGCCCGAACAAAAAACATCATCATTCGAGGCTATTGCCAATCCGTAAACATTATCGGTCGTGTTACTGCCACCAAAATAAGTAGCACATATCAGTTTGCCGTCAGGGTCAACCGTGGCAATTTGCCCGTCATAACCACCACCCAAAACGCTTTGGTAGGCGTTAGGTGTTGCCGGATAATTGGCACTGTTGGTCCAGCCTCCACAAACGATATTGCCTGCGTTGTTGGTGGTTAACTCATCAAAACCATCATCCCCTGAGCCGCCGCAAAAGCTGCGCCAGATTACTTGCGCTGCTGATGAGTTGGGACTTAACTTTATGATAATCCCATCGCCTGAGCCGCCGGCATTGTTGGGCTGAAACGCTGATCCAGCGGGGCCTGGTAAGGTACCTGCACCATATCCGGTAGCATATAAAAAGTTGTCTTTGTATCGGATATCCAGGGCTCTCTGCCCGCCATTGCTGCCATAATATGTTGACCAGCTTCTTGTGCCTGCCGGGCTGAATCGGGCGAAGAACACATCACTTGAGCCTCCGCCGTAGCTCGACTGGTAAGCAGCGGCAGAAGTCGGAAAATTTGAACTAACCGTGTAGCCGGTTAGGAAGATTTCTCCCGTTGGGTCAGTGCAAAGCCCGTATCCAATTTCATCCTGAGAGCCACCAATCAGAGTGGTCCATTGCTGCACCCCACTGTTGTTGAATTTTGCCAGGAAAGCATCTCCAAAACTACCTGATATGTTGGGCCCTGCCATCGTGGTTTGGAATGCCCCTGCAGTAACCGGAAAATCGCTACTGGCGGTACATCCGGTTACAAGAAGGTTATTACTGGCATCAAGCCAGACATCGGTGCCACTTTCGCCAACATTACCACCGAAATACGTTGACCATGTAAGCCCTCCGGTAGGTGTTAATTTTGCAATAAATACGGTTGGATTGGTAATAACGGTTGTACTCGCCTGATTTACAGTTAGATAATAAGCTCCACCTCCCGGGTTTAATAGCGGAAAATTAAGACTGGTAGTGATTCCGGTTACGAAAATATTCCCTGATGCATCTGCTTCGCATGAGCGGGCATTGTCATCACGCGACCCACCGAAATAGGTGCCCCAAAGTCGTGTGCCGTCAGGAGTAAACTTTAGAATAAACCCATCCAAACCACCACCGCCATAAACAGTTTGTATTGCCCCTGCTGAGGTAGGAAAGGTGGTGCCATTGGTGTTGCCAGATAAAATAAGGTTTCCGCTTGCATCAGAACTCATGTGTATGGTTTCCTCAGAAGTACCATTGCCTCCATAATAGGTAGCCCAAACCAGAATGCTGGGGTCAACAACCAGGTCGAGCGACTTATTATACTTACCGGTGGTAAAGCCAATAGACTTACGCTTTACCGAAAATTTAGAAGGAATGGCGCTTTGATCCTTACCATTGTTTTGGTATGTAAAAGGCTTTTCTTCCTGTAAAGTACCTAATGGAGTTTCAATCAACAGGCCCCCGTTTTTATCTAAACTTACGCGTTCAGCCCCTTTGTAGTTAAAAGCAATCTGTGCAGGGTCGCCACCCGGATGAACTATAAAATCGTATTTAATGCCTTTTCCTTCCGGAAGCAGGTAGAAAATCAGGTCAATTTTTGGATATATATTATGGTATATAACGCTGTCGAAAAGTGCTACCTCATTGAATGCACTTAATGATGCACCACCGCAGTAATAGTTGTTATAGCTTTGCCTTTTTCCCTTTGCCAGCAACTGTACATGCGGGTTCGAGTGAAGAAAGGCCATATCAAGCCTGAATTTTTTTCTGCTTTTTTGTGCAGCCTTATTTTCCGGAAGATTAACTGGAATGTCGAGTGCGCTTTTCCCCCCGCTGGCTTTTATCAGGTCTTGCTCATAAAATTCGTAAACCAGCGCATCCCGGGTAAAATACATGTTGTAACCGGCAAAGTTTCCGTAAAAAAGTACCTGAGTAGCCGGCCTGCCCTTGTCATCCAATAGCTGCCCTGCGTTTTCAATAAAATATCCGGTATTCACAAGAGTTGCACCCTGCTGATTTGTTTCAGCACGCATCGCCGCAGCAAAAACTGGAAATTCAATTTGGATAAGCAAGCAGATGAACAAAAACCATCTGCCGGAATTTTTGTGCATTGGGAATAATTGTCCGGATTATCACATTCGGTTGTAAAACTACAAAAAAATTAAATTTTGAATCAAATGTTTTAATAGAAAAATTTAACTTGCCCCAATCAAACATTTCTCATTATGCAACACACCTCCATGCTAAAAAACATCAGGCTATTCGTTTCATTGTCAATAGCGATATTGATGATTGGGGCAAACGGGCTTTTCGCCTCTGTAGCAAAAGCCCCCGCCCAGCATCAGGTACAGGGATTTATCAGAAATGCCGGACAATTTAATGCTACCTCCGATACAAAGGTTTTGTTTAAAATGCCAGACCCGGGTATGGACCTATACATTACCAACAAAGGCTTTCGCTACGTTTTTAAAGAACTTGTATCCGGCAATTCAGATGAAACAGCGCTGCAGATAGACCAAATCAGGCGCGAAAATCCTATGAAGGCGAAAACGATCAGGTATTCTGTTGTTGATGCGCTGCTGTTGAACGCTAATATATCAACTAACAACATGGTTTCGGAGGAGAAAAGTATGCCAAAGATTACTTATTATCTTGACCAGGCCCGGGGCGGGGTGATAGAAACAGAACTGCATCACAAGGTGCGTTTTGTGGGGGTTTATCCGGGTATTGACTGGGTGATTTTTATACAGAACGGCCAGGTGAAATATGATTTTGAAGTGCAGGCAGGCGCTGACCCCTCACTTATCCGGATGCAATATGATGGGGATGCCCGGTTGGCTGGGCTGAACAATATGCAGATGCTGCAAATCAACAATGCTTTGGGTGAAATTAAAGAAGGAAAATTATTGTGTTATGATACACATAGCAACAGGGTGGCCTGTACTTATAAAATTGAAGGGAAGCAGGTGAGTTTTGTTCCTTCCGGGTACAACAAACATGAAAAATTAGTGATTGACCCCCCTATTGCATGGTCAACCTATATGGGCGGTACCGCTGACGAATCAGCCCTGACGCTCACACATGATGCTGAAGGAAATATATACGTAGGTGGGCAAACCACTTCGACTGACTTTCCGGTAAGTGGGGGCGCCTTTCTATCGAATGGCGGACTGCAAGATGGGTTTTTGGCAAAGTTCAACAATGTCGGTAAGATGCTCTGGAGCACCTATATTGGCGGAAGCGGCAACGAGAACATCAACGATGTACTCATGATGCCCAATGGCGATTTGTTAGCAATTGGGGTAAGTGGTTCTAATGATTTTCCTGTTTATGCCGGAACTACAATGGCATACAATCAGGCAACGTTTGGAGGTGGAACTACTGATGCGGTGTTAATGCGGTTCAGTTCGGGCGGCAGCCGTTTATGGGCTTCTTACTTCGGGGGTAGCAACCAGGATTCAGGTAATAACAGTGCGCTTGACCCCCAGGGTAACATTTATTTCACAGGCGCTACCTGGTCAAGCAACCTGCCTACCATGAATCCGGGCGGTGCTGCCTATTTTGACGGCACTTATGGCGGTAACAATTCAGACGCCTACCTTGCAAAATTAGATGCATCGGGTACGCTTACCTGGGCAACCTATTATGGAGGTAGTGCCGGTGATGCCGGTATTGACCTTGCCGTTGACCAGCAAGGAAATGTGTTCGTTACAGGCAACACCTACTCAACCGACTTAAACGTAAAAGATGCCGGCTCAGGCTCTTTTTACCAGCCAACACTTAAAGGCGGACTGGATGTGATGATGTTAAAGTTTGCATCGGACGGCAGCTTAAAATGGGCTACATATTACGGTGGTACAGGCGGTGACAGCCGTGCGAGCGCTATCAGATGCGACAGCCAAGGGAAAGTATATGTGGTAGGCAGAACCGGTACCGGTTTGTTTCCAGTGACTGATTTGGGCAATGGTGCCTATTTTAGCAGCCAGCTGGGTGGAGGGATGTTTTCCACCCCTTACGTTATGCGTTTTGATAACCAGGGTAAGTCAGAATGGTCGAGTTACCTCATAGGTTCAAACACCGGCTGGACCTACGACCTTGCAATTTCCTCATCCAATCAATTGTATATTACAGGTGAAACAAGAGCAAGCGATTTCAGCACCCTCGACAAGGGCGATGGCTCTTATTTTCAATCAGGCATTCTTGGTTCTTTAAAATACGATGCCTTTCTGATGGAATTTAACCCTTCGGCAGTGCTGAAATGGAGCACTTATCTGGGCGGCTCATTAGACGACAGGGGAAATTGTATAACTGTTGACCCCTTTAATTTTGTGTTTGTAGGCGGCTTCGCCAAGTCAACCGACTTCCCTGTCGTAACAGCCGGAGATGATAGTTTTTACAGCGCTACCATCGCAGGAGGGACGCAGGATATGTTTATCACCAAATTCGGTAGCAACTCAGTTGAATTACCTGTGGCCGACTTCTCCTTTGTTACCGCCTGCTCAGGTGATACGGTGCAGTTTACCGACTTAAGTACAGGCAACCCAATGGCATGGGAGTGGAATTTTGGCGATCCGGCTTCCGGTGCGCAAAATACATCAACCGAGCAGCATCCCGGCCACGTATTTTCAAGCGGGGGTAACTATACGGTGCGGCTGAAGGCCATCAACGCAATGGGCAATGACACGAAACAGATTACATTTCAGGTGACCCAAACCGTGCAGGGTGTCATTTCAGGACTTGATACAGTATATTGTAATAACCACACTGCCATCACAATGACCGGTAGTCCAGCCGGGGGCACTTTTAGCGGTAATGGTGTGAGTGGCAACGTATTCCTGCCCAAGGAAGCCAATATGGGAATGAACCTGATTGTGTACACCCCTCCGGCAGGAAATTGTGTAAAGCCTGCACAGGTTTGGGTACGGGTTAAAACAGGAGCTGAGTGTCAACCCGACGCAATCACTGACGCTTCGCTGCTTGCAGGCGCACAGATTTTCCCTAATCCTTTTACAAACAATATCGTGATTCAAATGCCAGTATTTGCCGGAAAAGCAAGCCTGGTTCTAAAAGATATCAGCGGCAAAACAGTATGGCAGGGCAACAGCGTATTGCAATCCGGACAAAACCACATTGCGCTTCCGGGTTTAAGTCAGGGAGTCTACTTCCTGCAATTAAGTTTTAATGGCACAAGCGCATCTTTCCCTTTAATCAGGCTGGAAGACTAAGTCAATTCAGACAGAAGAAACCCGGGAGGGAGGAATCAGCGAATCAGGTTGATTTCTCCCTTTCTTTTTATTTCTTCTCCGGTAAAGAGGGTGCCTTCAAGGTAAAAGCCAAATACGGCGCTGTTCATGGTTTTGTTCCTGAAAGTGCCATCCCAGCAGGGTTTGGTGCTGTCTGAATCAAATACTTTTTCGCCCCAGCGGTCGAAGACCATAAAACGCAAGGTCTTGAAGCAGTTGCCATAAACGCACAATTGATCATTTTCACCGTCGGTATTAGGTGAGAATGCATTGGGCACAAATACTTCCCCGCAGATGATATTTACCAGCACCTGAACAGTATCAGAAGCAGTACAACCGTTGGGTGCCGTAATGCTAAGTGTATAGGTAGTTGTTTGCAGGGGCGAAGCCATCGGTTGCAGACAGTCACTACAACTCAGGTGGTTTGTAGGGTCCCACGAATAGATACCAGTACTGCCCTCACCGTTAAGCACAACACTTTCGCCGATATTGATTTCCTGATTTTCACCGGCATCAACAAGGGGTACAGTCAAAGTTTGAATCTGAACCGTGTCAGTACCTGAACATCCTTTGGCATCCTGAACATTTACGGCATAAGAACCTGCCTGAACGCCTTGCAGGTTTGGCGTGGTTTCACCATTTGGCGACCAGCTGTACTGGTAGGGGGCGGTTCCTCCTGAAAGGGTTACACTTGCAGCGCCGCTGTTGGGGCCACATGCCGGGATATGTTCAATTTCAACCTGGAGAGGTGCCGGTACTTGCAGAGAGTCACTAAACTGCCGGGTGCAGCCATTGGCATCGGAAATGGTACAGGTGTACTCGCCCGGTGCTAAGTTGGTGGCTGTTGCGCTCGCCTGAACCGGGCTGGTGTTCCAACTGAAGGTGAATGGGGGTGTACCACCACCGATGATGTTCATGGTAAGGGTGCCGTTGTTCTGGCCACATCCGGGCTGCACTTTTGTTATGCTCACCAGAAGAGAATCAGGTTCTCCTACAGTACCATTGACGGTAGTAATACAATTGGTGCCATCAGTAATGGTACAGGTATAGGTTCCTGCCCGTAGGTTTACAGCCTGGGCAGCGGTCTGTGAGGGCGTGCTGTTCCATGAATAGGTGAAGGGTGGGGTGCCCCCGGTAATTTTTGCTTTTAGGCTGCCGTTTGCCTGCCCAAAGCACCGGGCATTCTCCGTTTCTTCAATACTTGCGCTACCGCCACCCAGCGATGGCACAATGAGGTTAATCGCCCGGGTACAGGAGCGGCTATCAGTAATGGTGGCGGTGTAAGAACCAGCGGGTAAGTTTGTAGCAGTGGCGCCGGTTTGCGGTGGGTTGCTGTTCCATGAGTAGGTATAGGGGCCTGTTCCACCGCTTGTATTGTTTAGACTGGCACTGCCATCACTGTTCCCACAGGTGGCTGCCGTAGTTGAGGTGTCTGCTTCAAGAGGCATAGGCTCGGTAATGACCACCTCCAGGGTGTCTTTGCAGCCATTGTTATCGGTAACAATACAAGAATAAGTTCCCACGCATAGATTCGATACATCGGTGGTGTTTTGAACCGGTTCGGTATCCCATTGAAAGGTATATCCCGGGCTGCCATCCTGTGCGCTTGCCGTGGCTTTGCCATCACATGATGCGTTGCACAATGCGTGGTTGTTAATGATCACATTACCCACAAGCTTAGTTGCCGGTTCGGTAATGGTGATTTCAGCAGTATCGCGGGCACCCGCATTGTCTTCAACAAATACTTTATAGGTGCCTGCGCAAAGAAGATTGGCTAAGGCAACCGTGCTGCCACTCGTCCAGGTATAGGTATAGGGTGGCGTACCGCCGACAGTATTTGCCAGGGCTGAACCATTGCAGGCTCCTTTGCAGCGCACATGGGTAGGGGTAATCGTTACCTGGAGGGTTTGCTGGCAAAAGTCATTCATCACCCCCCCGGTAGAACTGATTCCTCCGACACTTTCAATACCGTTGGCAGAAAATTCGGATCCCCGGGTGGTGTTAGTGGCAGCAGTGCCCAGTGCTGCTCCCCCGCTGCGTGTATCGCAGCAGTTTTCGAGCGAAGCATCCATTTTCATGAAATAGAAATCTTCAGAACCATTGCCGGCAACGGCTGGTTGCTGGTATCCGGCAACGGCAAACCCACCATCTGAGGTGGCTACAATTGCTTTCCCTATCTGATGGTCAACCCCGCCGACAACCCTTGTCCAGAGTAAATTCCCGGAGCCGTCAACCTTGATAAGGTAAAGTTCAAGCCCAACGTTCTGTGCCGTACCAAAGTTATAATTGAACGAAAAGGTATATCCGGCTACCACATACCCACCATCAGAAGTTTGTATGACGGCTTCACCATAATCACTGTTTTCGGCAGATACCCCAGGAATTGCATTAGCCCCGTAGTAATTCGTCCAGCTTACATTGCCGGAACCATCGAGTTTTACCAGAAAAATTTTAGGGACGTATCCCCCGCTGTTTTTTTTCCGGCCAGCCTCACCCGATACCATATAGCCACCATCAGAGGTCTGAATAATGCAGCGGGCATAATCGGGGTAGAAATTGGGTGCATTGGGGTCACGGATGAGCCTTGTCCATTGAATTGCACCATCACTGTCGAGTTTGATAATGTAGTATTCAACGGTAGATGCCGGGAGGTTTCCTGCGATAAAAAAGAAACTGGTACCACAAACAGCCAGACCGCCATCGCTGGTAGCGGTGAGTGAGTAAGCAATATCAGCTATCGAACCATTCCCATAGCGTTTTTCCCAAAGCAGATTGCCTGAGCCATCGAGCTTTACCACATAAAAATCTTGTGTACCCGCGCCAAATGATGCGGTCTGCCCCGCCATAGCATACCCCCCGTCGGTGGTTTGTACAACTTCAAAGCCACGGTCATCATCGGTACCGCCAATAACTTTGGTCCATTCAACATTCCCGTTTACATCAAGTTTTATAAAGTAGAAGTCATCACCTCCGGCAGTATATGAGTCGGTATGGCCGCCAAGTATATAGCCTCCATCGGTAGTGGCAGCCATTGAGAAGGCATAATCATTTCCACTCCCACCAACAGTGCGCGTCCATTGAATATCACCCAGGGTGTTTATCTTCACTACATACACATCACTGTTAGCCGTACCGTATGAATTGGTTTGTCCGGCCATCACATAGCCCCCGTCAGACGCTTCCACCAGGGCATAAGCTTTGTCATCGGCAGGCCCTCCATAGCTTCGGCAGAGCTGTGTCTGACCGTTTACATGTTGGCTTATCAGATGGAAGACAAGGCCAAAAAGAATGCGTTTTAACAAGCGTCTAAGGGTTTGAAATTTATAGTCAAATGTAGTTTTTTTGAACAAATGTCGGGTCCTGAAATAGATTGACCAAAATGCCAAAAAATTTCACACAGAAATGAACCAAAATTGCAATACAAAGGAGCGGTTTGTTACCGGTTATTTGCGTGGCAATAGCGATTATAGGGTGTAAAATTTGCCAGCAAGCCGCTAATTGATTTTTGAAGTGATGACCCGATAAGTCTTATGACTTCCGTCGCTGAAATTTATTTTCAGATAATAAATCCCGCTGGAGACAGCTGTTAGGTTTAACTGGTATTGGGTAGCGGAAACTTGGTAAGAGCCGATTATTCTTCCGCTGATATCAAATAGCTGCATATTGTTTATTTCCGACTGAAATGAAATATTAACAAATTCTTCAGCGGGGTTTGGATATACGTGGTTCGATGCAGGGATGGGTACGGGGAGAGGTGCGTCAATTTCAGGAGGCGGAATGTGATAGATAAATGGTTCGGTAATTATTGGGTCATTCCTGTCGAAATAGATAGCTGCATGGTTGCTTATCTGATAATTTTCGGGGTTATTATTCCGCTGGTTAACATAAAACTCTACAAACCCCTTGCTGCCTTCAGGGTCATGTGACTCCGAAGGAAGATTGATGTCATGGAACTCAAACAATAGATTCCGCCCGACCATGCTAAATACATAAGGGAAGTCTGAAATGCCGGGGATTACTGAATTTTCGTCAAGCTGCGGGGGGAGTTCATCTCTGATCGAAACATGAAATGCAGGGGCGTTGCCTGTGTTTTGAAAGCGAATCCGGTATTTGATACTTTGTTTGGCAACAATAAAATGTTCTTCCCCAAGGCCGGAAGGATAGCCTGTTTTGTCATTGGGATCGTAACTGCCAACAATATTTTCACAGGAAACCCGGTCGTCAGAAAGCCTCTGATGGGAGTAAAACACATCGTTAAACACGCGTGTAGGAGGCAGCTCTCCGCAGTCCTGAAGCGGAGTGCTGAAAATTACAGATTGTTCATTTAAAAATACCACATAAGCAGGAGCCTCATTCTCGGAAATATAGTAAGTTGTATCCTCTCCGGCCATCAGCTGTGTTAGGTAAAAGTGGGCAGGGGTCTCGGAGCCCATGACTCGTAAAAGAAGCGGGGCATCCATATTCTTCAGGTATATACGTTTTGCCGTGTCGCACAGAAAACTTACCTGCAGATTTACAACCTGTTCGGGGTTGGTGGTACAAGTATCTATTCCGGTTAATGATGCGGCAACACAGGCTTGTTCTCCGAGTTCGGTACTCTGGTGTATTGAATCGCCGATGATATAGGTTTTGCATGCAAAAGGTGCCAAATCCCGTATGCTGAGCTGGTAATGGTTTTCACTGATTTGTTCAAACCCATCTGGCCCATACACAGGTGTTAGGTGTGGGTCATATTCCAGTTGAACATTAGCCGAATCAAGTCTAAGTGTTCCCTCGTTACAGATGCGTATATGGCGCTGCTGAACTGTTCCCCGCAGAAGCCCGGGGATAGTATTTTGCAAGGCGATCTTTGTACAATTTACTTTGGAAACAACCGGAAAGATTACGTTAGAAATATTATGACGGTCGTGTATGCTGATACTGTCTAAAATGGTATTGCATGTGCCCTGTGTCAGGTTGGGATTGCTGAAAAGAATATCAACAGAACCTGAGTCTGGAGCCACGAGCATGAAACGGCCCTGCGCATCCGTTGTTCCGGAATAACTAATGTTATTGGCTTCCTGTGATTGCAGGTAGATTACCTGATTCCTAATTGGAGATTCTCCTTCGTCGGCTTTGCAATTAGCATTTTCATCCAAAAAAGCATATCCCGAAACGGTACGAACACCATCTACACCACAAAAACTGGCTGTACCAATAGAAAAGTCAATGAGTATTGAATGTCCTGTTGATATTGAAAACGTAAAAGTGTTTATTAAAATATAATAAGTATGTCCGGCTTCAGCCCAGATCATAGGCTCATCTTGTGGGTTAGGCCCATTGTTGGGACCTGTAACCGGTGTCGGAAAGACTGAGCCCCGGTAGTTGCAGGATACACTTAAATTCGGGTCCCACCAAATGTTTTCACAAAGATTATTGGTTAGATCAAATACTGCAAAATCCAAATCAACTTCTGGGCGCAAGATTGTTGTACCGAAGTAGCAAGGCTGCGCATTGAATCCAAGCCATCCGGAAGTATCCACTGTTAGTTTCAGCCAGGCAGAATTTTTCTCTTTATAAATACAATATATTTGGGAAACGGAATCAATTTCAGCTATAAAGCCAATACCGGGGGCAATATACGGTATATAAATCTCCTTTGAGCATACCGGTATTGCATTGATGCAATCCTGCTCCGGCCTGATCACCTGGGCGTTGAGGCCATGGATCAGCAGACTCAAAAAGAAAAAGATGCGTAAAATTTGCTTCATACTTTAACAAAGATAGACTTAAACATTCCATATAACCCGAGACAAATAATCGTATTTATCGGGTGGTCTTTGCAAAACCCCTAAGCGGGAACCCGATGCTGATTCATCAAGTACCCAGTGATTAACCAAACCATACATTTGAAACCAGCCTGGTTCGGTATATCCTTGCATCACCCCATGAGCTCCACCGTTCTATCGATCATGAAATGAAAGTCACCAGGAGTATCGGTGAGAACCGGAGCTCAACGGCGGTGTGAATAAGTAATATTCAACAACGCTCTATAGAGCTATGAATTCTGCTTAACGGTGACTGATAATCAGTTTCTGAAAAAGAGAAATATTATTGGGAATATCCAATCGAA
>Ga0209573_1004784_pt1 | contig 12956 bp, 7 predicted proteins | sample TNRBio252014_DNA_FD_185870 | JGI IMG/M metagenome (GOLD analysis project Ga0209573, IMG submission 185870) | Wastewater treatment Type I Accumulibacter community from EBPR Bioreactor in Madison, WI, USA - TNR Reactor_6/25/2014_ DNA (SPAdes)... | ecosystem: Engineered > Bioreactor > EBPR >...
ATCTGGAATCGCAGCTTCCCGGAAAGGCCGCTTCCGTCAAACAGATGGTGATGAAGGATCTCGATCAGATTCCTGAAACCTATCTGTTGTCGCGTGGGGATTTCCTGGTTCCCGATAAGGATCGCGGTCCGCTGAAACCCGGTGTGCCGGCAGCTCTGGGACCAGCCGGCGCGACTTCTTATGCCAATCGGCTGGATCTGGCCAGGTGGCTGGTGTCGCGTGACAATCCTCTGACCGCTCGAGTGACCGTGAATCGAGTGTGGGCCCGGTACTTTGGTCGAGGCCTTGTGGAAACTGAGAACGATTTTGGGTTCCAGGGAACACCTCCGACTCATCCGGAGCTGCTGGACTGGCTGGCCGCCGAGTTCATGGAGCACGGCTGGTCGCTGAAGCACCTGCATCGCACCATTCTGCTGTCAGCCACCTACTGTCAAAGCTCGGCGCATCGAGCTGACGATCATCCGCAGCAGACCATTGATCCGGACAACTATCTGCTGTCGAGGCAGAATCGATACCGAGTGGAAGCTGAGATTGTTCGCGATCAGGCGGTCTTTGCCAGTGGGCTGTTCACACCACACATCGGAGGGCCCGGCATTCATCTGCCGCAGCCCGATGGCATCTACGACTTCACTCAGAACAAGAAGGACTGGCCGACTGCTCAGGGCCCCGATCGCTATCGCCGCACGATGTACACGATGTTTTACCGCAGCGCACCCTATCCGCTGCTGTCCACCTTTGACGCGCCCGACTTCAGCACCGTGTGCACTCGACGGGTTCGCTCGAACACGCCGCTGCAGTCGTTAACCACCGCGAATGATGTCGTGTTTATCGAACTGGCCGAAGGTCTGGCACGGCGGATCCTCTCTGCATCGTCGCTCGGCAGTGATGACGAACGCCTGACGGAAATGTTCCGCATCTGTCTCACGCGAACTCCGGAAGATCGCGAACGAGCCGTGCTGCAGGAGTATCTCAGTCGCGAACGAGCCCGGTTTTCCGGTTCGCCGGAAGAAGCAGCGCAGTTCATTCAGCCACAGGAATCCGATGCGGCCATCGGCGATCTGGCGGCGTGGACCAGCGTGGCTCGAACCCTGTTCAATACTGACGAGTTTCTGATGAGGAACTGACTGTGACACATTCGCCAGATCCGGCATCTCGCGCAGGTGCTGCTGCCATCCACGACGCCACTCGTCGCCAGTTTCTCGGTCGCGCAGGATTGAGTCTGGGCAGTGTAGCGCTCAGTACGCTGTTGACAGATGAGGCACGCGCTGAGCGATCCGGACAGCCGCAGGCCAGTGCATTTCCAGCCAGGGTGAAGAACGTCATTTTTCTGTTTATGGCGGGTGGCCCCAGCCAGTTGGAATTGTTTACTCCCAAGCCCGTGCTGAATGAGTTTCATGGTCAGGCACCGCCTGCGGAAATGACGGAAGGTCGCCGGTTCGCCTTCCTGCCCGCGGATGCCAAACTGCTGGGCACCAAGCGCCGATTCTCGCGGTGGGGCGAGTGTGGCATGGACCTGAGTGAACTGCTGCCGCATCACCGAGCCATTGTGGATGACGTCTGCTGGCTGCGCGCCGTAGCAACCGACGTGTTCAATCACGGGCCTGCCAAGCTGTTTATGAACTGCGGATTTCAGGCACCCGGTCGGCCGAGTCTGGGGTCATGGATCACCTATGGACTGGGCAGCGATTCCAGCAGTCTGCCAGGATTTGTGGTGCTGCAATCCGGTCCCCGCGGGCCTCGAGCTGGCAACACGCTATGGTCCAGCGGCTTTCTGCCAACGACTTATCAGGGAGTTCCGTTCCGCAGCAAAGGCAATCCGATTCTGAATCTGTCCAATCCGCCCGGTATCAGTCGCAGCGCGCAGCAGGATTTCACGGCGACCGTTCGACAGTTGAATCAGATCCGACGGGACACCGTCCATGATCCGGAAATCACAACTCGGATTCAGGCGTTCGAAACCGCGTTTGCGATGCAGATGGCAGCCCCGGAACTGACTCAGATCGAAAATGAAACACAGGCGACACTGGATCTGTATGGGGCAACTCCCGGAGTCACTTCCTTTGCCAGCAACTGTCTGCTGGCCCGAAGACTGGTGGAACGCGGCGTCCGGTTTGTGCAGCTTTATCACACGGACTGGGATCACCACGGCGGCAAGGGACAGGATCTGGATGGAACTCTGGAAGCCGTCGTGAAAGAGGTCGATCAGCCCGTGGCAGCTCTGGTGCGAGATCTGAAAGAGCGCGGCCTGCTGGATGAAACGCTGGTGATCTGGGGCGGTGAATTTGGACGCACGCCGATGGAAGAACCCCGAGAGGCCGCCGGCCGCGATCATCACATTGATGCATTCACAATGTGGATGGCTGGAGGTGGCACAAAGCCTGGCCACATTCATGGCTCAACGGATGAACTGGGATTCGGGCCTGCGGAAGGCCGAGTTCATGTGCACGACCTGCATGCCACAATCCTGCATCTGCTTGGCATCGATCACAAACAACTGACCTACCGCTTCCAGGGCCGCGACTTCCGCCTGACAGACGTGCACGGAAACGTCGTGCACGACATTCTGGCATAGAAAACAAAGGGGACATTCTACTTTATTTAAAGTAGAATGTCCCCTTTGTTTTCAGACGTTCGTACTGCTGGATTGCAGGGATCAGGTCATTGGAGGACAATCCCACCAAGGCAAATGCTCATGGTCAGACCACACAGACTCCCGCAATGGGAGTCGCTATCCATGATTTCCGGGCGATCAAACCGATGAGCCAGAACACCACACATAAGTACTCGTACCGCGAGTACCAGTATTTTCCGGACGATGGAAAGCGCCACGAGATCATCGACGGAGATCATTACATGAGTCCCGCCCCGTCGACCAGGCACCAGACCGTTTCTCGCCACCTGCAGTTTCAGCTCTATTCGCAGATCGAGTTGACGAAGCGCGGTCGAGTTTTTGATGCTCCGACCGACGTTGAGCTGGCCGACCATGATATCGTGCAGCCCGACCTGGTCATCGTGATGAACGATAAGCGGCGAATCATCACGCCCAAACGGATTCGAGGCGTCCCCGATCTGTGCATCGAGATCCTGTCGGAATCAAATCCGAGTCAGGATCGAGTTCTCAAACTGGAGATGTATCAACGCTGCGGAGTTGCTGAATACTGGATTGTGGATCCCGAAGAACAGTCAATCGATGTCTACGTCCTCAATCCCGAAGGCCATTACCAGCCTCGCCGACATACCGGAGAAACACTTTCTCCCGCAACCATTCCCGATGTCGACATTAAGGTTGATGCCATCTGGGAAGAATAGAGGGGACGCCTTTATCGCCATGTTTGGAGAAAGCCAACAGCAATGCAGAAACTGACCACCTTCTTGGAGAACATAAAGGGGACATTCTGCTTTAATTAAAGTAGAATGTCCCCTTTATTCGAACCCGGTCACTCGGTCAGGATTGAAGGTATATAACGGCCGCAAGGATGATGATTGCCCCAACAATCCACGGCCACGCGGATTTCCTCTCCGAGGGAGATCTGCCAGGCGCCCAGATTCGAATTGCGCCCCCACAGGCAGGACAGGCCATGTCCCGGCTGGCCTTGCCTTCAGGCACGGCAAAGCGTGAGTCGCCCGGTCGATAGGCATACATGCAGTGAGGACAGTTGTAGTGCGATGGCGCGGTCATTGGGGTCCAGACTGAGAGGACGGCAACATGCTGATTTATTCGAATCGATGGCGACCGGGCAGCTCCATCGCAGAGTCAGGGACCAGATTCGCGAACTAATCGTCCTTCTGCGATTCCAGCACAGACAGGAATGCCTTCTGCGGAATTTCCACTTCGCCAAACTGCTTCATCCGCTTTTTGCCTTCCTTCTGCTTCTGAAGGAGCTTGCGTTTTCGAGTGATGTCACCGCCGTAGCATTTGGCCGTGACGTTCTTGCTGAGAGCGGAGATGGTTTCCCGAGCGATGACGCGGGATCCGATGGCCGCCTGAATGGCAATTTCAAACTGGTGCTTGGAAATCTCTTCCTTCAGTCGCTTCACCAGAGCACGGCCGCGGCGATCGGCATTGGATCGATGCACGATCGTCGACAGCGCGTCGACGCGATTGCCTTTGACGAGGATGTCCATTTTCACGAGGTCGGCCGTCTGGAATCCAATGATCTCGTAATCCATCGTGCCGTAGCCGGACGTGACACTTTTCAGCTTGTCATACATGTCATAGACGATTTCGCTGAGCGGCAGTTCGTAGACGATCTGGGCTCGCTGGGGTCCCAGGTATTCCGTACTGCGATAAATGCCGCGACGATCCTGACACAACTGCATGATGGTGCCGACATGCTGTGACGGCACAATGAAGCTGACCCGAGCGATGGGTTCCTGAAACTCTTCAATAATGCCCGCATCCGGAACGTCCTGCGGGTTATCAATGACCATCACGTCCCCATCGCGTTTGACAATGCGATACGTCACGTTGGGAGCCGTCTGGATCAGGTCCATGTCCTGCTCTTTTTCCAGACGCTGCTGCACAATTTCCATGTGCAGCATGCCCAGAAATCCGCAGCGGAACCCAAATCCCAGCGCGTCGCTGGTTTCCGGCACAAACGAGAAGCTGGAATCGTTCATCGAAAGCTTCTGCAGTTCCTCACGCAACGCTTCGAAATCCGTCGCGTCGATGGGGAACATGCCGCAGAAGACCATCTGCTTGGGCTTCTGATAACCTGGCAATGGTTCGTCGGCGGGATTATGAAACAACGTGACGGTGTCACCGACCGTCACTTTGCTCAGTTCCTTCAGGCCCGTCAGAATGTAGCCCACCTGCCCCGGCCCCAGTTCGTCGCACACAGTCATGCCGGGACGAAACTGCCCGAGTTCCAGGACTTCATTGGAGACGTTCTCACGCATGAAGCGGACTTTGTCGCCCTTCTTCACAGTCCCTTCAAAGACGCGGACGTACGTGATCACTCCGCGATAGTTGTCGTACTTGCTGTCAAAGACCAGAGCTTTCAATGGTTTTCCCGGCGTGCCATTCGGCGGCGGAATCCGTTTGATGATTGCCTCAAACACACTTTCAATGTTCAGGCCGACTTTTGCACTGACCTTCAGGGCGTCCGTCGCATCCAGTCCCAGAACGGTTTCGACTTCTTCCAGAACTTCGTCCACGCGCGTGACCGGCAGATCGATCTTGTTCAGCACGGTGATGATTTCCAGATTCACGGCAATTGCCGCCAGCGCGTTGGCGACGGTTTGTGCCTGAACTCCCTGAAATGCATCCACCAGCAGCAGCGCGCCTTCACAGGCCGCCAGACTGCGATTCACTTCATAATGAAAGTCTACGTGTCCCGGAGTATCAATCAGGTTCAGTTCGTAGACCTGACCTTCGTGAGTCCAGTTGATCGTGACGGATCGAGCTTTGACGGTGATTCCGCGTTCTCGTTCGACATCCAGATCATCCAGAATCTGTGCGCGGAATTCGCGCTGCGTGATGGTGCCGCTCTTCAGCAGAAGCTGGTCCGCAAGAGTGCTCTTACCATGATCGATGTGGGCGATGATGCTGAAATTGCGAATGAACTTCGGGTCCATAGACTCACGGAAATCACGAAAATACCGCAGATCTTCACGGGTGGACAAACAATGCCCAATCGCTCGTGATCATGACGCAAAAACGGGGCGGTATCGTACGGAACCACCGGCCACGCGGTCGAGTGCTGCCCCGGCGGATTCGCAGGCCTGACAACACATTTCACGCCTGCCAATCAGTAAAAACCTGTTCGAAGGTCCGTAAATGACCAGATTGGTGGCTGGTTTCCGCTGGAGCGGACATCTGACCCAGGCGAGATCGATCGATGGCCATTGGATCAGATCAGAAGGAATTCCCGGAGTTCGTGTGATGTCCATCGTCAGTTTTTGGGGGCCGTCATCCCCGCCGGCGCGAGAATGACAAATCATCGCGAGATGGACGAACAACTCCCATCGCAGGCTCTGACATTGGGCTATTCCTTCGATTCTCCGCTGGAGCGACGACTGCGGAGATCGGCAAGTCGCTCGCGAAATTCAGATTCCCGACCCCGGTCAACCGGTTGATAGTATTCGCGCGGAACCCCAAGATAGTCCTGGTTCACCCAGCCATCGTCAGCATCATGAGCATACTGGTATCCCGCGCCATGTCCCAGTTGTTTTGCGCCCTGGTAATGCCCATCGCGCAGATGCCTGGGGACCGGGAGGATGGACTGGTTGCGAACATCCGCAAGTGCTGCGTCGATCGCCGTGTACGACGCATTCGACTTCGGCGCGCAGGCCAGATAGGTGGTTGCCTGCGCCAGGTTAATGCGGCATTCCGGCATCCCGATGGTTTCGGTTGCCTGATACGCAGCGGTTGCGATCGGCAAGCCCAATGGATCGGCATTGCCGATGTCTTCGCTGGCTGAAATCACCAGTCGCCGTGCGATGAATCGCGGATCTTCGCCGGCTTCCAGCATGCGTGCCAGCCAGTACAGCGCAGCATCCGGATCACTGCCGCGAATACTCTTGATGAAGGCACTGGCGACGTCGTAATGATCGTCGCCGGCCGCATCGTAACGCACGACTCGACGCTGCATGGATTCCTGGGCGACGTCCCGATCAACCTGCTTCGTCGTCTTTGCGACAGACAGAACGGCAATCTCCAGAGCCGTCAGCGCGCGGCGACCATCGCCATCGGCCAGCGTGGCGATCAGTTCGAGGGCTTCCGGCTGCACAACCACCTGATGTTCAGCCAGGCCGCGTCGTGCATCTGACAACGCTCGCTGCATTAGTCCAATCAGATCGCTGCTGCCAAGTTCGCGGAATTCGAAGACCTGACTGCGACTGATCAGCGGAGCCACCAGGGAAAAAAACGGGTTGGCCGTCGTGGCACCAATCAGTGAGATTGTCCCGCTTTCGACATCCGGCAGCAGGATGTCCTGCTGGCTGCGACTGAAGCGGTGCAGCTCATCGATGAACAGAATGGTTTGAGTTCCGTCTGCCGCGAGTCGATCGGCAGCCGCCTGCAGCACATCCCGCACTTCACGCACACCAACTGTGGTGGCATTCAGCCGTTCGAAATGTCGGTGCGTTGTGCGGGCAATCAGTTCTGCCAGAGTCGTCTTGCCGGTACCCGGTGGTCCATAAAAAATAACAGATCCGATTCGATCGGCTTCCAGCATGCGTCGCAGCAGTTTGCCTTCACCCAGCAGATGTGTCTGTCCGGCAAACTCAGACAGCACGGCGGGTCGCATGCGCGCGGCCAGCGGTCTGGCGGAGTCACGGTTTCGCTGTTCTGACGCGGCAAAAAGATTCATACGGAACAGTGATCGCGCAAAGGGGAAGAGCTGCCGGAGCCAAACAACGGCCTGAACGAGTGTGGACAGAGTATATCGAAGGCCGGCGGCTGCGCGTTCGGTCAGCCAGGTTCCAATCTGGTGTTTTTGGTCCGAACCAATTCAAATTCAGTAGCAGGGTTCCCGCGAAAGCCGCAAAATGGCCTGAGAAAGCCCGACCAGGGGCCGAAAATCGGGCGTTCCGAAAATACCAACACAGATTCCGGAGTCGCTCCGTCGGCGATCCGGGCGAGTTTCCAGAATGGTGGCCATTCTACATCCTCTTGGACCGGGAACGCAGATTCCCATCGATCGCGCGGTCGTGCTGGTCGGTCGCAGTCCGGAGTGCGATCTGGTTCTGGATATCAGCACCAAAATTTCTCGCCTTCACTGTGCGCTGATTCAGGTCGACAAGGAGTATTACATCCGCGATCTGGGAAGCATGAACGGGGTGATGGTGGCCGGGAAGCGAGTGGAGAAGGAGTCTCGACTGGTCAACGGTCAGGAAGTCACGATCGGCGATGTGAAGTACCTGTTTCTGGAGAATGTTGCTCCTGCACCCAAACCAGCTCGCCCGGTGAATGGAGCCAAAGGCCGTCCGATTTTGATTGACGAATCGGCTCGCCAGGCTGAAGTCGTTGACGTTGTGGATACGGGACCGGTGCCAACAATTCGCACCACTCGTTCATCCAGCCCGTCGCAGCCGAAGTCACTCAAATCCTCGCTCAACTCGCATGGTGGTCTGCCGAAAATCGGAATGGACCCTGAAGCGGAAATCATTGACGTCGATGACGCAGTCATTGTCGATGCGGATGTCGTGGAACTGGTCGAAGACTTCGCCGAACTGGTCGAAGAAGTTGAAGTCATCGACGATGCCGAAATCCCTGACCTCGTGGAACTCGTCGAGGATGACGAAATCATCGAAGACGTTGAGGTTGTCGATCCGGGTCCCGAACGTCCCAGGCCACCTCGCAGGATTCGGTGAACGACCGGCGTGCCGGTTGGCTCATCGTCACTCGGAGAGTGATGCCCGCTTTGAGTTGCTGATCAGGTCCGTTGAGTCACCCGCTATTTCTTCTTCCTGCGGTTGCCGTCACGAGCGGGTTGTTCGACGTCCGCTGCAAACGGGGGCCGTTCATATCGCACGGGATCCTCGGTGACTCGCGGATCTTTGGTTTCACGCAGCACTGTCATCAGTCGCTCTGATAACTGAATTCTGACAGTTTGATACTGCGGGTCGGCAGCAACATTCACGGTCTGATCCGGGTCGGTTTTCAGGTCAAACAATTCTTCTTCCGGACGAGGAGCGAAGGCCGCATCGAAGTAACGGCGATACTGAGGATTGTTGATGCCATTCAGAACCAGCCAAGTCTTCGTGGGGCTGGCATCCATGTCGGCAAACACAGCGTAAGTGCTTTGATTCAACGCCTGTTCGTCCGGGAAGGCGCCATCCGGAATTCCAAATCCCGGAGCTGTCCCCATTGGCCATCGATCCGGTTTGAAGTTTCGAATGTAGAGGAATTCTCCCGTGCGAATGGCTCGCTGTGGATAGGGCAGAAAATCTGGGCGAGTTCGTGCGACATGGCGTTCGCGTCCCATGATCACTGCATCACGGGACGAGTCCACCTGTCCGGACGCCGAACTGGTCAGCACGTTCTGCAGACTTCGTCCGGTCATGACTTCCGGAATCTCGACACCTGCCGCTTCAAGAATTGTCGGAGCCAGATCCGGCAGACACACAAAGTCATCGACGACTCGGTTGGCGGCGTATTTTTCCGGCCAGGCGATTGCCAGGGAAACTCGAGTTCCCAGATCGTACAGATTGCATTTGCCTGCGGGGACTCCTGGCATTCCGTGGTCGCCGGAAACGATCACAATGGTGTTGGCCATTTCGCCCGTTTGTTCCAGTTCCCTGAGCAGGGCTCCAAGACCCGCATCGAAGGCCTGAACCTCGCCCAGATAGTCGGCAACGTCTTCGCGGATTTCCGGGACATCCGGCAGATGTTTTGAAAGTTTGCCCTTCAGGTCATCCGGATTCAGACTCCACAGCTTCGCTCCGGATCCTTTGACCCAGGTTCGATGAGTGTTCGTCGGGCCCCACCAGTAACAGAAGGGGACCTCCTGCGGCCGTTGTTTGAGGAAGCTCTGAAAGTTCTGACGAACCTCATCCAGTATCCGGCCTCGCATCTGATCGGCATCAGACGCAGCCGAAATGTTCTCAGAAAAGTTATTGAATGAATTCCCGGCGGAATTGAAGGCCGTCGCATTCGCGCCGATCGGCGCATTGGCGGGAGTGCCGGGACTCCAGACTTTGGCCGTGTGGCCGAGGTGATAGCCCTGACTTTGCAGCAGCAGCGGGAACGTCGGGATTGATGAATCCCAGATCGCCCCCTGCAGAATCGCACCGCGTCCTGTGCGCCAGAAATACTGGCCTGACAACAGCGAACTTCGACATGGCGTACACGACGGGGCGTTCACGAACGCTCGAGTAAACAACACTCCGGACTTTGCCACGCGGTCAAAGTTCGGCGTCTTCACAATGTCATTGATGGTTCCGGGTTCCAGTTGCCCGTACGCGCTGGCATACCGTCCCCAGTCATCGGCAAACGCAAAAACAATGTTGGGTCGATCATTGCTCGAACGAACACGAGCAGGATTAATGGTTTCTGGTTCCGCAGCAGTCAGGACTGCGGAGAGAATCCAGCCATAGAAAACTGCCAGGGCCAAAGTCTTCATCGATGTCGCCTTTATACAGGATACTTCTGCATGCGGGAGTGGGATTTGTTGGCTGATTTTCTCGGAAGCATTTGAGTCAGAACTCACGGCCGATCAGTTCACAGGCCGGAAGTCTGCCCCGATATTCCAGAATTGTGAGCCGCAGGGCGATAGCCGCAGGTAATGCGCCATCCCCACCGGCGGCTAGCGCCTCGCTGCTCACGAAAGCTGCGGTATCCAGACAGACTTCTGAATCCCAGAATACAAAGACCCTGGAAGAAAAACACGTTTGTGCGATTCGTTGATTTCCCGGCCATCAGCCAAAGTGGAGACGGCACCACCTTGCTCTTCGAGTCGCTCCCCGGCGACAATGACATGATCTGCCGACAGGTTGCCTGTTACTCACGTATCCAAACCAATGAGCCGAGTTAAGACGCTGCAGTGGCGTCGTTTCATTCCGGAGTCGATTCGATGATGTTTACAGATCTGCGATCGCTGCGAACCATGCTGATGGCGCTCATTGTTCTGGTCGGACTCAGCCACGCGGTTGTTGCCGATGAAATCTATTCCGGACCGCAGGTCAGCGAGAAGCTGCCGCCATTTGAGGTCCAGGGTGTGTTTGGTGACGCGGCCGGCAGGATTCTGGATTTCGTGACCACCGCAGATCAGTCGCCCGTTGTGCTGATCTTTGTGCACGATGTGAATCGTCAGTCAATTTCCATGACGCGAATTCTGTCTCAATACACCAGCAGCCGAAAGAAGGATGGCCTGCATACCGGCGTGGTGTGGCTGTCTGACGATCTCACTGAAGCGGAAAACCAACTGAAGCGCATGCGACATGCGCTGGCTGACGATGCTCCGCTGGGAATCTCAGTCGACGGCGCTGAAGGCCCTGGAAGCTACGGATTAAATCGCAACGTGATGCTCACGATTCTCGTTGGACATAAGGGTCAGGTCACCGCCAACTTCGCTCTGGTTCAACCCAGTCTGCAGGCGGACCTGCCGAAAATTCTTAAGGCCATTGCGGCAGTTGCCGGCGGGCCGGTTCCAAAGCTGGAAGAGCTTCCCGGTATGAAAGACATGATGGCGCAGCGAATGAAAGGAACAGATCGAAAAGGCCCCGAAGCACCCAACCTGCGACCGCTGCTGACTCCATTGATTCAGCGCAATGCCACGCCGGAAGAGGTGGATCGAGCCGCGAAGGCGATAGAAGAGAAGGCCGCAGAAGATGAAGCAGTTCGCAAAGAGCTGGGACGAATCGCCAGTACGATCGTCAATGCCGGGAAGGTGGAAAACTACGGAACACCCACGGCTCAGGAGTATCTGCGAAAGTGGGCCAAAGAATTTGGTGCCTCCGACAAGAAAGAAGCCCCTCCCCAACGAGAAAAAGCCAGCCCGACCAAACCTGCAGATGAACCCCAAAAATGATACGCGAAGGTAAACGCGGAGGCTGGCAACGATGAAGTTCCTCAGTCTCCTTAGCCTGTTGATGCTGGCCGAACAACCATTGGAATCGCCCAGCTTTGAAACGGACGTCATTCCTGTCCTGTCCAAAGCCGGCTGCAACAGCGGCGCGTGTCATGGCGCTGCGGCGGGACGAGGCGACTTTCGGCTGTCGCTGTTTGGGGCCGATCCCCAGGCCGATTACGACATGATCGTGCACGCACTCGAAGGTCGCAGAATCAATCGACGGGATGCTGCGTTAAGTCTTCTGCTGCAGAAGCCCAGCGAGCAGGTCAGTCATGAAGGCGGCCGAGTTCTCGAAGAGGACAGCGACGCGTTTCGCGTACTGGAAATCTGGATTCGTTCGGGTGCGCTCCGAGGAGATTCGCGACATGTCATTCGACTGAATGTCACAACTGCAGAGAACCATGTCTCGAATCTTGCCAAAGGCGGAACGTCTCAGCTGACAGCGACAGTCGGCGAACGAATTCCTTTCTGTGTGATGGCCGAATTCAGCGACGGATCGTCAGAAGATGTGACCTCGAAGACAGTCTTCACTTCGACAGATCCGGCGGCCGTGTTGATGGAAGACAATACCGCTGTTGTCCTGCGTCGAGGTCAGCATGTCGTGATCTCCCGCTTCCTGAATCAGATGGTGCCAATCCAGTTGCTGGTGCCCATCTCAGATCAGGTCGTAGACCTGAGTTCCAGATCTCGAAACAACTTTATTGATGCTCAGGTTGTCGATTTGCTGACGAAACTCAACATCCCGGCTTCGGTTCCGGCCACCGATGCCGAATGGTTGCGTCGAGTCACTCTGGATCTGACCGGTCGCCTGCCGGATCGCGACGCAGCGGCTGCATTCCTGAACGACTCGACCATGGACAAACGCAAACGAATGGTGGATGCGTTGCTGCAGTCCGAAGGATACGGCGACGTCTGGACGCTGCGACTTGGCCACCTGCTGCGACTTCACTCGTTGCCCAACGAACCTCAACTGGTGTCTGCTGGATCCATTTGGCTGAAGCAACAGTTGATCAACGACGTCGGCTGGGAATCAATTGCCAGAGATGTGCTCACTGCAACCGGCGATTCGCATGAGACGGGACCGGCTGCCTTCAGTCGCATGGCTCGCGACGCTCGTGACCACGCGGAGCTGGCTGCTTCGGCGTTCCTGGGGGTCAAACTCGGTTGTGCCAATTGCCACAATCATCCGCTGGATCGATGGACTCAGGATGATTATCACGGGTTTGCCGCCATCTTTGCTCGTCTGGATCGCGGCCAGAACGTGCGGATCCTGTCGCGCGGTGCGGTCACCAATCTGCGGACCGGTGAACCGGCAATTCCGCGAATCCCCGGCGTGCGATTTCTGGATGAACGCGAGTTGTCTGATGACTATCGAATGGCAGCCGCAAACTGGCTGACGAAAGACGATCAGCAGCTCTTTGTAAAAGCGATCGTCAATCG
>Ga0209573_1004786_pt1 | contig 12954 bp, 6 predicted proteins | sample TNRBio252014_DNA_FD_185870 | JGI IMG/M metagenome (GOLD analysis project Ga0209573, IMG submission 185870) | Wastewater treatment Type I Accumulibacter community from EBPR Bioreactor in Madison, WI, USA - TNR Reactor_6/25/2014_ DNA (SPAdes)... | ecosystem: Engineered > Bioreactor > EBPR >...
TGTTTCCTGTGGGCAAGCTCGACGCGGACCTGCAGCAGGTGGACCTGCGCAAGACGAACAGCTGGCGTTTGCGTTTGGGCGAGATCGAAACGGCGGAGATGTTCGAGCTTCAGCTGGTCAACGCCATCGCCCCTTTCGTCCTTTGCAACACCTTGGAGCCGATGATGCGGCGGGACTTCACGGGTAAAAAACACATGGTCAACGTCACCGCGATGGAAGGCAAGTTCCACGCGACCAATAAGATCGACCGTCACCCGCATACCAATATGGCCAAGGCGGCGCTCAACATGCTGACGCACACCGCCGCGGGCAGCCTGGTGAAGCACGGCATCTACATGAACGCGGTCGACACCGGATGGGTGACCGATGAGGACCCCGCGCATCTTTCCAGGTTCAAGCAGGACACCCATGATTTTCAACCGCCGCTCGATATCGTGGACGGCGCGGCGCGGGTGTGTGATCCCTTCTTCGACGGGATCAACACGGGCAAGCATTGGTGCGGAAAATTCCTGAAGGATTACTTTCCTACCGACTGGTGAGATGTGAGTGGAAATTTTATCCATCACTTATGGAGAAGAGAACAATGATATCTAAGAAGTGGTTCTGGCGGGCGCTCGGTTTGTCGCTGGTCTTGGCGTTCACCGCAAGCGCGGCGGCGGCCGAGGATATTTCTGTGACGATCCGCAAGTCGATCCAGAAGATCGGCAAGCTCGGGGGCAACCCCAAGGCGACCGACGCGGACAGGAAGAAGATGGAAGAGCTGTACAAGCAGGTCATCGCCCTGGGGATGAACGTTCCTCCCGTGCTCGAGGAAGTGCTCAGCTCCAAGAAAAGCACCGTTCCTGAGAAAAAGGCCTCGCTCTACATCGCCCAGCATCTCTACCACACGGACAAATTCGATGAGGTGGAGCGTAAGGGGACTTTGTTGATGAAATACTGCAAGATCGCCCTGAAGGACGCGTCCGTTGACGTTCGGGCGCAGGCGCTGGAGATCGCGATCGGTACTTGGTGCAGTGATACCTATTCGACCGCGAAGGAAGTTTTTCGCAACGACCCGGACCCGCGTCTGCGCGTTCGGGCGCTTTGGAAGATCGCCGGATATCAGATGGATGACGCCAAAAAAACGGTCCGGGACGCGATGGGCGACCCGGACCCGTCGGTGAGCAAGGCCGCGGCGGAGTACCAGGCCAACTATGATAGCCTCGATGCGGCTGCGGCGGCCCGCAAAGCGGCAGAGCCCAGAAAGAAGCCGGATCCGGACCGGCCTTTGGGCGGGTACGGCAAGGGTTGAGCGGCCACTTCGGCGAGTAACAACACGCCGATCGACGGCGCCACCGTGCGTTCCAATAATAACTAGAGCCGGCGAGAGCCTCTCCAAATAAACCTGCCTTGAACCCCGCGCCCTGTCGAAGGGCGCGGGGTTTCTTTTTTCTCCCTGCGTTCCACCCCTACCAAAGATAGGGCGGTCGCCCTGATGCCGTTAAAAGAGCCGATGCTTTACCATGTCCAGAGAGTTCAAAAAATGTCCGAAAACGTCCGATCATCGCGGGGGTGTGTATGGATCTAATTAGTTTGCTTATCGTTGTGGTGGTCCTGGGGCTTCTGGTCTATGTGGTGGGGCTGCTTCCGCTTCCAGCGCCTTTCAAGTTGATCGCGCACATCATCGTGGTCATCATCGCGGTCGTTTATCTGCTCGGACTTTTGGGTTACGGCCCTGGAGTGGATCTGAGGATCCGCTAGTCCGGCCCGATCGTTCGAGGACCTAAATTGGACCCCATCAGGACCGTGATCCACGAGCCGCTTCTGCGGTGGAAGGCGGGCCTGTCCGAGAGGCGCTTTGTCAAAAAGCGCTCGGACGGGGAGTCGCCGCTGAGGTCGGAGCTGTTCAGCATCGACCAGATGAGACAGCGCGGAGGCGAGCTCGCGGGTCTGCATCGACTGACCCCGAGGCGCGCTCCCGAGCTGCTGCTGACGCGGCTTCAGGACAACAAGAAAGTCCTCACCGAAATAGCGGCCCTTCTATCCTCCGGCGATCCCGCCAACCGCCGGATCGCTCCCGCCGAGGAATGGCTGCTGGATAATTTTTACCTGATCGAAGAGCAGATCCAGACGGCCAAGCGGCACTTGCCCGGGAATTACAGCCGGCAGCTGCCCCGGCTGGAGTCCGGTCCATCGGCCATGCGTCCGCGCGTGTACGACATCGCTTTGGAGATCATCTCGCACGGGGACGGGCGGATCGACCCGGAAAGCCTGGGCGGATTCGTGGCGGCTTATCAGCAGGTCACCGTGCTCAAGCTGGGCGAATTGTGGGCGATCCCGATCATGCTGCGTCTGGCGCTCATCGAGAACCTCCGCCGGGCGGGGACCTGGATCGCCGCCGACCGGATCGACCGGAACCTGGCCGATTCCTGGGCGGACCAGATGATCGAGATCTCCCGCAAGGACCCCAAGAGCCTGATGCTGGTGGTCGCGGACATGGCGCGGTCAAACCCTCCCATGTCGGCATCCTTCGTGGCGGAACTCTCGCACCGGCTGCAGGAGCATAATTTTGCGCTGGCGCTTCCGCTCAACTGGATCAAGCAATGGCTTTCTGAGTCCGATTTGACGATCAAGCAGATGGTCCAATCCGAGAATCAGCAGCAGGCCGCGGACCAGATCTCCATCAGCAACAGCATCGGCAGTCTCCACCTCCTCAGAACGATCGATTGGCGCGAGTTCGTCGAAGCCAGCAGCGTCGTCGATCAGCTGCTGCGGGGAACACCCGACGGGATCTATTCCCGGATGGACTTCGCCACCCGGGACCGTTATCGGCACGCCGTGGAAAGAATGGCCAAAAAAAGCCGGTTGTCCGAACCGGATGTGGCCCGCGAAGCGATCCAGTCGGCGCAAGAAAGCGGGTCCCGCACGAGCGCCGAGAGCCGGACCGCGCACGTTGGGTTCTACCTGATCGACAAAGGGGTTCCTGAGCTGGAGCGCAGGGTGCGCATGCGCCTTTCGATCGGTCAGGCGCTTCGCCGAACGGCGGCGCGTTTCCCGCTGGCGCTTTACTTGGGGGCGGTCGGGGTCATTGCGGGAGCCCTTGCCGGAGGTCTCCTGTGGGCGGCCTATGCCGGAGGAGCCTCCTATTGGGTGCTGGCGCTGATCGCTTGTCCGGCCCTTATTTTTACCAGTCAGACGGCGGTGGAATGGGCGAATTGCTTGTCCATGCTGGGCGTGTCCCCGCGCTTGCTGCCGCGCCTGGACCTGTCCAAGGGGATCCCGACGGAGCTCAGGACCCTGGTCGTGGTCCCCACCATGCTGGTGAGCGCCCAAGGCATCGAGTCCGGGGTGGAGGCCCTCGAGGTGAGGTTCCTCGCGAATCAAGACCCCAACCTGCACTTTGCCCTGCTGACCGATCTTCAAGACGCGCCCGAAGAGACCCTGGACGTGGACGGACCGCTTTTGCAACTCGTCCGGACCAGGATCGATCAGTTGAACGCGAAGTACCGGGCCGGGAAAGGGGACGTTTTTTTCCTTTTTCACCGCCCCAGACTTTGGAACGCCCAGGAAAAAATATGGATGGGTCATGAGCGGAAGCGGGGGAAGCTGGAGGACCTGAACACGTTCCTGTGCGGCAGTATCCGGACCAGCTTTTCGCTCATCGTCGGCCAAACGGACGTCCTGTCGAACGTCCAATATGTGATCACGCTGGACAACGACACGCAATTGCCCCGGGGTTCGGCCCAGCAGATGGTGGGGGCCATGGCCCACCCGCTCAATCGTCCGCGTTACGACACCGCGCGGAAGTGTGTCGTGGAAGGGTATGGGATCCTTCAACCGCGCGTGAACGCCAGTCTTCCGGCCGCGAGCCGTTCTCTCTACGCGAAGCTGTACGCGGGCGAGTCGGGGGTCGATCCTTACACGCGCACCGTCTCCGACGTTTACCAGGACCTGTTCTCCGAAGGCTCGTTCATCGGGAAGGGCATTTATGACCTTCGGATGTTCGGGCAGGTCCTGAAAGACCGCTTTCCGGAGAACCAGGTCCTGAGCCATGATCTTTTGGAAGGGTGCTACCTGCGTTCGGGGCTGTTGAGCGATGTCCAATTGTACGAGGAACATCCCTCCCGCTACGACACGGACGTGTCCCGCCGCCACCGTTGGATCCGCGGCGACTGGCAGTTGGCCGGATGGCTCCGGTCGAACGTCCGGGGCGGGGACCGGCGGTTGCGGCCGAATCCCATGTCGGGATTGTCGCGATGGAAGGTGTTCGACAATTTAAGGCGGAGCCTCGTGCCCGCGGCGATGCTGTCCTTGTTCCTGGCCGGGTGGACGTTCCTGCCGGCCGCCGCTCACTGGACCTTTTTATTGATCGGGATCCTTCTGATCCCGTCGTTGTTCGTCACGCTTCTGGGATTTTTGAAAAAACCGGACGATGTTTGGATGCGCCATCATCTGGGGACCCTGGCGGTCTCGGCGGCCCGGCGCATCACCCAGCCTCTGTTCTTCATCGTCTGCCTTCCTTATGAGGCGTACTTCAGCCTCAACGCGATCCTGCGCACGGCCGTCAGGATGTTGATCACCCATAGGCGCCTGCTGGAATGGAGGCTGGCGGCCGCTCAGAGCGACGGCCGTTCCGGCGGTCTTTGGACCTCCTGCCGTTCGATGTGGGCGGCCCCTCTCATCGCTTTGGCCGCGGCGATCCCTCTTGTTCGGACGGGATCCGCCGCGTGGGCCGTTGCCGCTCCGGTCCTGCTCCTCTGGCTCGTTTCGCCGGCGGCGGTGTGGCGGATCAGCCGTCCGCTCAAGCGTCGTGAACCCGAATTATCAGCCGGTCAGGTCCGGTTCCTCAGAAAGATCAGCCGCAAGACATGGGCGTTCTTCGAGACCTTTGTCGGACCCGGCGACCATTGGCTTCCGCCTGACAACTATCAGGAGAACCGTAGCGCGCCGGTCGCTCACCGCACGTCACCGACCAACATAGGCCTTTCGCTTTTGTCCGCCTTGTCCGCCTGTGACTTCGGTTACATCAGCATCGGCGGCGTTCTGGACCGGACGGCGAGAACGTTGCGCACGATGGAGTCCATGAAGCGGTACCGGGGGCACTTCTACAATTGGTACGACACCCAGACGCTCAAGCCCCTCATCCCGGAATACATTTCGACGGTGGACAGCGGGAATCTCGCGGCGGACCTGTTGACGCTGCGGCAGGGACTGTTGGCGCTGGCGGACCAGCCGATCCTCGGTGCTCGGGTGTTCGAGGGTTTGGACGACACGCTTCAGGTCCTTTCCGAAACCGTCCCGGACGTGGCGGCGGACCCGCCTGAGCCGATCGCCCTGCCGGCCTCATTCCGGGAGGAGCTGGGAGCGGCCCTGAATTCCAAGCCCGTGACACTGGCGGCCGCGCGGCAGTGTTTAGGATCCCTGACACGGCACGCCGTGGAAGCGGCTCAGCCTTTTCTGGCGGCGCGGGACAGCCAGGCCGGCATTTGGACGCAGGCGCTTGTCACCCAGTGCCGCGCGGCGCTGGACGAGCTGACATTTTTTGGCGAACTGCCCGAGCTGACCGGGATCCCCACCTTGCGGGAATTGTCGCGGCAGGGAACGGACCCGGAGGCCGCCGCCCGCGCGGGCAAACGTCTCGGGGTCATCGAACGGCTCGCCGCGCAAGCGGGTGAACTGGCCCGGATGGAATACGGATTTTTGTACGATGAAAAGCGCCATCTGCTCGCCATCGGTTACAACGTGGATGCCCGGCAGCGGGACCCGAGCTTTTATGATCTTTTAGCATCGGAAGCCCGGTTGTGCAGTTTTGTGGCCATCGCTCAGGGGCAGGTGCCTCAGGAGAACTGGTTCGCTCTGGGACGCCTGTTGACGACCGCCGGGGGCGATCCCATCCTGCTCTCGTGGAGCGGTTCCATGTTCGAGTATTTGATGCCCATTCTGGTGATGCCGACCTACCCGAACACCCTGCTCGATCAGACTTATAAAGCCGTGACGAGAAGGCAGGTGGAATACGGAAAAGCGCGCGGGGTGCCGTGGGGCGTTTCGGAATCCGGCTACAACGCGGTGGACACCGCTTCCAATTATCAATACCGCGCCTTCGGCGTGCCCGGCTTGGGGTTGAAGCGGAGGCTGGCGGAGGATCTGGTGATCGCCCCGTACGCGACCCTGCTCGCGCTGATGGTGGAGCCGGAGGCGGCCTGCGTGAATCTGCAGCATCTTGCCGCCGAGGGGTTGTCAGGGAAGTTCGGCTTTTATGAGGCCGTCGACTACACACCGTCCCGGCGCCGGCGCGGGGGAAAGGGCGTCGTGCTTCGGTCGTACCTGGCGCATCATCAGGGGATGGGTCTTTTGGCTTTGGCTTATCTGCTGCTCGGGCCTTTGATGCAAAAGCGGTTCGGATCGGACCCGTCATTCCAGGCGACCCTGCTGCTGCTCCAGGAGCGCATCCCCAAAGCCGCGTCATTCCACGCGCACACCACCGAGCTCCCGGACGCTCCCGCGGCCTCCGCCGATCCGTCATCGCCAGCGGCCGTGTTCAAGAGCGCCGATACCCCGGCTCCGGAAGTGCAGCTGTTGTCCAACGGCAATTACCACGTGATGGTCACGAACGCGGGAGGAGGGTACAGCCGCTGGAAGGACCTCGCCGTGACCCGCTGGCGCGAAGATGCCACGTGCGATAACTCAGGCTCATTTTGTTACGTTCGCGACGCGGCCAGCGGCGAATTCTGGTCTGTCGCTTATCAGCCCACCCTCAAACGGCCCAAGAATTATGAAGTCACCTTTTCCGAAGGGCGGGCTGAATTCCGGCGCCGCGACCGGGACTTCGACACGCATTGTGAGGTGGTCGTTTCGTCCGAAGACGACATCGAACTGCGCCGGGTCCGCATCACCAACCGGTCCCGGATGCGCAAGACGATCGATGTGACGAGCTATGCCGAGGTCGTTCTGGCGTCCTGGGCTTCGGACGCTTTGCACCCGGCGTTCAGCGATCTTTTTGTTCAAACGGAGATCGTCGGCCGTTTGCGGTCGATCCTTTGCACCCGCCGCCCCCGCTCCCCGGATGAGGAGGCCGTCTGGATGTTCCATCTGATGGCAGTGCACGGTACGGACGTCGAAAAAATATCCTATGAGACCGACCGGATGAAATTCATCGGACGGGGGAACACCTTGGCCGAACCGCAGGCGATGAAGGGGCCGCCGGCGCTCTCGGACACTCAAGGTTCGGTGCTGGACCCGGTCGTCGCCATCCGGGGCCGGATGACCCTGGAACCCGGCCGATCGGTCACGGTCGACATCGTCTCGGGCGTGGGCGAGACCCGCGAAGCCGTTCTGGTTCTGGCCGAAAAATATCACGACCGCCGGCTCGCGGACCGTGTTTCCGATCTGGCGTGGACCCATGGCCAGGTGGTGCTGCGTCAGATCAACGCCTCGGAATCCGACGCGCATCTTTACCGGCGCATCGCCAACTCCATCCTCTACAACAACGCCTCGTTGCGCGCCGCGCCCGCGGTCCTGATCAAGAACCGCAGGGGGCAGTCGGGTCTGTGGGGCTATTCCATTTCCGGCGATCTGCCGATCGTCCTGGTGCAGATCAAGGAGCAGGCCAATATCGAGCTGGTGCGCCAGATGATCCAGGCCTGCGCCTACTGGCGTTTGAAGGGCCTGTTCGTGGACCTGGTGATCTGGAACGAGGATCATGGCGGCTACCAACGGTCGCTGCATGAACAGATCGAGGCTTTGATCGTGTCCACCGCCGAGGACAAAAGATCGCATCGTTCCGGCGGGATATTCGTGCGGTCTTCCGAACAGATATCGAACGAGGACCGTCTCTTGTTCCAATCGGCCGCGCGCGCCATCATCACCGATGACAAGGGAGCTCTGGCGGCGCAAATAGATCGTTCGGACCCACCGACCGCGGCTGTCGCGCCTTTTGTGCCGGTCAACACCGCAAGCGCCGCTTTCACGCGCGCCGCCGCGGGCTGGTCGTCCCCCGGCCATTTGCCATCCGGCCCTTTACCATTCGGCTCCGTATCTTCCGGCCAACTGATCTTTTTTAACGGGCTGGGAGGGTTCACTCCTGACGGGCGCGAATATGTCACGACGCTGGCGGCCGGGAAGGTGACGCCGCTGCCGTGGGTGAATGTTCTGGCGAACCCGAATTTTGGGACCGTCATTTCGGAAAGCGGCTCCGCTTATACCTGGAGCCAGAACGCCCACGAATTCCGACTGACCCCGTGGAACAATGATCCGGTGAGCGACGCCTGCGGCGAGGCCTTCTACCTGCGTGATGAAGAGAGCGGCCGCTTCTGGTCCCCGACACCGCTGCCCAGCCGGGGCCGGGAGCCGTACGTGGTCCGGCATGGGTTCGGCTACAGCATCTTCGAGCATACCGAGGACGGCATCCATTCGGAACTGTGCGTGTATGTGGCTTTGGACGCGGCGGTCAAATTTACCGTGCTCAAAATAAGGAACCGGTCGGGCCGCGCGCGCCGGATCTCCGCAACGGGCTATGTCGAATGGGTGCTGGGGGATATGCGGTCCAAGTCGGCCATGCATATCGCCACCGAAGCGGACCCCGATCACGGGGCGATCTACGCGCGGAACCCGTACTCGGCGGAGTTCGGGGACCGGACGGCTTTTTTTGACGTGAGTGAAGTGGTCCGGACGGTGACCGGCGACCGCACGGAGTTCATCGGCCGCAACGGCACGATGAAGGACCCGGCCGCGATGAGGGCTTCGCGGCTTTCCGGCAAATCAGGCGCGGCCCTGGACCCCTGCGGAGCGATCCAGGCCCCTCTCAACCTGGCTGAGGGGGAGGAGCGGGAGATCGTGTTCACGCTCGGGTCCGGGTCCGGCCTCGAAGACGCCAAAGACCTGGCCAACCGACACCGCGGGTCCGCCGCCGCACGCGAAGCGCTTGAAGCGGTGTGGCGGTATTGGAACCACACGCTGGGTTCGATCCGGGTCGAGACCCCCGACCCATCCTTGAACGTGCTGACCAACGGATGGCTCTTGTACCAGACCCTGGCCTGCCGGATCTGGGCCAGGAGCGCTTTTTATCAATCAGGCGGCGCCTTCGGGTTCCGCGATCAACTGCAGGATGTGGTCGCGCTGATCCATGCCCGGCCGCATCTGGCGCGCGAGCACCTGCTTCTGTGCGCGAGCCGTCAATTCGAGGAAGGGGATGTCCAGCACTGGTGGCACCCGCCGTCGGGACGGGGGGTGCGCACGCGCTGTTCGGATGATTATCTCTGGCTGCCATGGGCGGCCTGCCGGTTCGTTCGCGGCACGGGGGACACGGGGGTGTTGGACGAACGGGTCCATTTTCTCATCGGACGGCCCGTCCATGCGCAGGAAGAGTCCTACTACGACGTGCCTGCGGCGTCCGAAGCGAGCGCCAGTTTGTACGAGCACTGCGTCCGGGCGATCCTGAAGGGGTTGAACTTTGGCGAGCACGGCCTGCCGCTCATGGGCTCCGGCGACTGGAATGACGGGATGAACTTGGTCGGCATCCATGGCAAAGGGGAGAGTGTCTGGCTGGGATTTTTTCTCTATGACGTGCTCATGCGGTTCACCGGGATCGCGCAGTCGCGGGGAGACGCGGATTTTGCGGAGCGCTGTCAGACGGAAGCGGCGAAGCTGCGGCAGAACCTTGAACTGCACGGCTGGGACGGCGAATGGTACCGGCGGGCGTATTTTGACGACGGATCGCCGATGGGATCGGCCGGCAATGCGGAATGCCGGATCGATTCCATTTCTCAAAGTTGGAGCGTTCTGTCGGAAGCGGCGGATCCGGAGCGGGCTCTCAAAGCCATGGCGGCCCTGAACGAGCGCCTGGTCCGCAAGGACCGGGGGTTGATCCAGCTGTTGGACCCGCCGTTCGACAAGTCGGACCCCAATCCCGGCTACATCAAAGGGTATGTCCCGGGAGTCCGGGAGAACGGCGGGCAATACACCCACGCGGCGACCTGGGCGGCGATGGCCTTCGCCAAGCTGGGCGACCGCGAGCGCGCCTGGGACCTGATGACCTTGATGAACCCGGTGCGTCACGGCTCGTCCCCGGAGGGGATCTCCGTTTACAAAGCGGAACCCTATGTCGCCGCCGCCGATGTCTATGCGTTGGCGCCTCATACCGGGCGGGGCGGGTGGACCTGGTACACAGGCTCCGCCGGCTGCATGTACCGGCTCATTATCGAGTCGCTTCTGGGTCTCAGGTTGGAGGCGGACATGCTTCATATCGAGCCTTGCCTGCCCGCGGACTGGACCTCCCTTAAGATCGATTACCGCTACCGGGAGACGACCTATCGCATCACCCTGATCCAAACCTTGGTCCAAGCGCAGGAGGGGCCTCCGCAGGTGACGGTCGACGGCGTTCCTGGTGAGGGCACGGCGATCCGCCTCATGAACGATCGGCAGGACCATGCGGTCGAGGTGAGAATGTCCGCTTCCCCTATGGAGCATCAAGCGCTCGCCCTGATTATTGAGCGCCCGCACTTGGTCTAGACTGGGACCCTAACGCGATCAGGCGATCGTTGCGTCAAGGCATCAAACGAAAAGGAAAATTATGAACAAGAATATATTCATCGCTTCGGTATTGGGGTTGTTCCTGGGGATGAGCGGGACGGCGCAGGCGGAGACATTGACCGGGAATGTCACCAGCATCGATCAGGGCGGCAAGTCGATCATGCTCGTGTCCGAATCCGACAATTCCAGCGATACGAAGAGCTATAAGATCATGTGGGACGACAAGTTGGCGGAAAATCAGCGGCTCAGTCTTACGAACGTGCGCGTGGGTCAGGCGATGACGGTGGACGCCGATCAGAACCCCATCACGCGTAGTTGGAAGGTGACATCGGTCGGAGGATCGATGGACGTCGCCGAAAAAACGCTGCTGCGTGCCAACGGCATGACACTGGCCGGTGAGATCATCGAGATCGATCAGGCCAAGAACACGCTGCTGCTGCGCTCCAAGGACCTCGACGATCAGGGGGAGTTCATTGAGCACCGTCTGGGTTGGGACACGAGCAACGCGAGCGTGACCCGAGGTCTCAGCGAGGCTGAGGTCGGCGACGATATCACGCTGGCGGCGGACCAGAATGTGGTCACGAGGAGCTGGAAGATCACCTCGATCTCCGGTCCGATCGCGTCCATGCTGGGAGGTGACGCCCGCACCCTGACCGGAGAGGTCAGAAAGGTGGATATCGACAAGAACAGCATCGTGCTCTACACCACCAACCCGTCCGGCACGGCCGGCGAACAGACGATCGTCTGGGACAACGACTTCAAGCAGCAGGCCAGGCTTGAAGGCGCCAAGGTGGGGGACCGCCTGAGCGTCCGAGCCGATCAGAACATGATCACGCGTAACTGGAAAGTCTCGTCTCTTAATTCCTAACGAATGTCAGCGCGGACAGGGTGGCGGACCGTCACGCCGCCCTGTCCGGGGCTGTTCGCGCCGGCCCGGCCGCTTCGATCCCGAAGGATCGGAAAATAACAAGGACCACCAGGATGCCGTACATCAGCGTAGGTAAGAACGATCCCGAAAAGACCGAGCTCTATTACAAGGATCAGGGCGCCGGACGGCCGATCGTGTTCAGTCACGGCTGGCCCCTCAATTCCGACAGCTGGGAGTCGCAGATGCTTTTTCTCTCCTCCCACGGCTTTCGCTGCATCGCCCATGACCGCCGCGGCCACGGCCGATCCGGCCAACCGTGGACCGGCAATGACGCGGACACCCATGCCGATGACCTTTCGGCGCTGATCGAAAAGCTCGATCTCAAAGGCGCGGTCCTGGTCGGTTTTTCCATGGGAGGCGGTGAAGTCGCGCGCTACATCGGCCGGCACGGCACGAAGCGCCTGAGCAAGGCCGTCCTGGTCTCAGCCGTCCCGCCGTTGATGCTCAAGACGGCGGCCAATCCGCGGGGCCTGCCGATCAAGGTGTTCGACGATCTTCGCGCCGCCGCCATCGCCAACCGTTCGCAGCTCTACCGGGACATCGCCAGCGGCCCTTTCTTCGGCTTCAACCGCCCCGGCGCGAAGGTCCTGCAGGGCACGATCGACCGGTTCTGGCTTCAGGCGATGCAGTCCGGCCATAAGAACGCGTTGGATTGCATCAAGACATTCTCCGAGACGGACTTCACCTCGGACCTCAGGAAGTTCGATGTGCCGACGCTCGTCATACACGGCGACGATGACCAGATCGTGCCGATCGGCGCCTCAGGGCAGGTGTCAGCCGCGATCATCCGGAACGCGGTCCTCAAGGTCTATGCGGGCGCGCCGCACGGCCTGGCCGACACGCACAAGGAGCAGCTGAACGCCGATCTGCTGGATTTTGTCAGAGGATAGGAACTGTCAAAAGATCAAAACAAGGAGAAAATATGAAAACCAAACACTTATGGCTCGCGGCGGGATTGATGGTCGGTTGTTCCGGAACGGCAAGCGCGGACATGCTCTCGGGCACGGTGACGAGCGTGGACACGGCGAACCAGAAGGTGACGCTGGACCTGGACGGCTCCGACGAGAGCGCGACGGTCCGTGTCGCCGACAAGAACTCGGTCATCAACCTCAAGACGGGGACCCAGGTGAGCATGGACGCCGTTCAGGAAGTGACAGGGGACTGGAGTTCTCCCATCATCCAGCCTTTGACCGTCACGAACAGACCGGAAGCGCCGAACACCCAGACCGCCACCTCCGGCAAGTATTGATCGAGGTTGGCCCGGTCCCTGGTCCAAAAAAAAGCTACCGGCCGCCGGCGGATAGTAGAATGGTCCGGTGATGAACTGGCACATTCTTGACCCGTCGGCGGTCTACGACCGACTCAGATCCTCCCGGCAGGGCCTGTCCCACCAGGAGGCCCGCGCACGTCTCCTCGAACACGGCCACAACGAGCTCAAGGCCGCCAAGAAACGCTCGGCCGCCGCGATCTTCCTCGCGCAATTCACCGACTTCATGATCGTGATCCTGATCCTCGCGGCC
>Ga0209573_1004787_pt1 | contig 12953 bp, 10 predicted proteins | sample TNRBio252014_DNA_FD_185870 | JGI IMG/M metagenome (GOLD analysis project Ga0209573, IMG submission 185870) | Wastewater treatment Type I Accumulibacter community from EBPR Bioreactor in Madison, WI, USA - TNR Reactor_6/25/2014_ DNA (SPAdes)... | ecosystem: Engineered > Bioreactor > EBPR >...
GAAAGTTATCAGTGAAGAATATCTTGAAAAGCTTGAAAAAGATGGATTGGCAAAAGCGACAATGGTGAAAAACCACTATTTGGCAAAGCACCTATATCCGGATATTGGCAATCGCCCAGTTTCAAGAATTGAGCCTTACGAAGTTTTGGCGGTTTTGAAAAAGATAGAACGCCGTGGGAAGGTCGAAACTACGCATCGGGTTTGTTCTTATGCCGCGCGCTTGTTTCGTTATGCAATTGTAACTGGCCGCGCAAAATATAACCCAGCCGCCGATTTATCAGAAGGGCTTGTGGTAGCCAAAGTTAAGCACCGTGCCGCAATACTTGACCGGCAAGAAGTTGGGGCTTTATTGCGCGCCATTGCCGCCTATAGCGGCCATTTTACAACTAAACAGGCTTTGCGGCTTGCTCCCTATGTTTTTGTTCGTCCGGGCGAGTTGCGTCACGCGGAATGGGTGGAAATTGATCTTAAAGAAAAGCTTTGGAAAATACCTGCCGCAAAAATGAAAATGCGTGAAGATTTTGTATTGCCACTTTCACCACAAGCCATAGAAATTTTTGAACAAACCAAAGCGGTGGCAAGCAATTCAAAATATGTCTTTCCTTCGCTGCGTTCGGGTTCAAGGCCAATGAGTGAAAACACAATCAATGGCGCATTGCGACGAATGGGATATGATAAAGACACAATGTCTGGCCATGGCTTTAGAAGCATTGCCAGCACTTTTTTGAACGAAAGCGGTAAATGGTCTAGCGATGCCATAGAACACGCCCTAGCCCATAAAGACAGCAATAAAACGCGTTCTGCATACCACCGGGGCACTCATTGGGATGAACGCAACGAAATGGCCATTTGGTGGGCGAACTATTTAGACACCCTGCGCGATGGCGGCGAAATTATTCCATTTAAGCGTGAAATATAAAAAGGCTTCACAACTTCCAAAAATAGTTGCACACTTTGCCTATTCATTGGGGGCTAAAAATGGAAGCTTGGGAATATTGGAAGTTGTTGGATAACTTAAATATTGTCCAAGCGGCACTTATGGCTGCAAATCTGAACCCTTCTGAATGGGAGCATGAAATAGAACGAACCCGACCCGAGGATTTGCCCAATGCGTATTTGCCATTGAGAACTTTGATATTGAATGCAGTTAATCGAGGTTTGTTTCTGACGGATATTGTGGATAGTTACGATGAAGACGGGCAAAATTTGGGAACTTGCGTAACGAGAACAACTATTTCTAGAAAAGAGCTGATTGAGTTCTTTGCAGAAAAGAAAGTTAGATCAGTCTATTTCGAAATGGATATTGACCCGCTAGATCCGCAAAACCGCAAGTCAGAGTTTTACTCGGAAAAGCTAGACGCGGCAATTAAAGCTTGGAAGGCCGTAACCATTGAAAAGCACAGGCTTAACAAATGCACACCCAAACAAGCCATTGAAACTTGGCTAAAAGAAAATGCTCGGGAATATGGGCTTATCAAAAATGATGGCGCGCTCAATGAAAAGGGAATTGACGAAATTAGCAAAGTCGCAAATTGGCAGTTGCGCGGCGGAGCACCGAGCATTGTGGCTAAATACCCACTTCCTCAACCGGTGGCGCCTGAAATCCGAAGGGCAAAAATAAGCTTTTTAGATGACCCAGATTCCGACGTTCCTTTTTAGGAATTAATCCCCAGGAACCGAAAAATTACTACCATGGTTATGTAATACTAGGGTACCTATTTCGATTTATTGGCTGCCTAATTCAACTTATTGTATACCCAATTTCAAATAACTAAAATAACAATATAAACAAAAACATAGCACAAGTTCGATACATCTCGTTCATCTTACGTTCTATCAAGAATTCGTTCATATTGGTTCGCAAATCAGCAACAGGATGCGAACATGGACAAACCGAGATTTCTTAGACTGCCGGATGTAATTGCCAAAACTGGCCTTAGCCGATCAACAATTTATGAACGCATGGCGGAAGGCACATTTCCAAGCGCAATAAATTTGGGTGGCCGAAGCGTCGCATGGATAGAGGCCGAAATTGACGATTGGATAAATTCACAAATCCAAAAATCGCGCTTGGTCGTGGTTCGCTAAATGCGCAAGCCCAAAAAGCGCAAAATCAATCCAGCACGAATTCGCCAAAATCGATGTTATGATCGCCGCGACGTCGCAAGGGCATTGGCGATACACAAAAACACTATTTCGCATTGGATTCGTGAAGGCTTGCGGCCACTAGATAATCAAAGGCCAGAACTTTTTCATGGTTCGGAATTGGTGCGCTTTATTAAGCTGCGCCAGCAGAAAAATAAAAGTGTTTGCGGTGATAATGAAATGTTCTGCCTAAAATGCCGCACGCCACGCGTCGCAATAATTGGCAGTGTTGCAATTGTAAAACCAAATGAGAAAACCGCAAATTTGGTTGCCAAATGCTGCGTGTGTAGCGCCACGATGAACCGGCGCATAAGCCGCAAGAAAATAGAACTATTTGAAAAATCATTTGATATTAAAAAGCGCCAGTTTTCACACCTAATTGAGCCGCGAGATAGCCGCCTGAATTGTGCCAATTCGTTACCCAATTTGCCAAATTCAAAAACCACCAAAACCACCACCGAAAAACCCAATATTTTGCAACCAGACTTATTCGGAAACTGACCCCTGAGGGGGGGGAGGCAAAAACTTGGTAGAATTTGAAAGATAGAGGCGGTGGTTGGTGGCAAATATATCGCTAACACAGTTTTTCAAGGGGAAAGCAGAAATGAAAATCAACCCAAAAAATGAGCGCTTGAAGCATGAATATTTTATCTTCAAACACGAAGCCGAAGGCAAAGACCCAAAAACCATTGACACAATCGCCAAAGCGATTTTGCGGTTTGAAGATTTCACCAGCCATAAAGATTTTGGCACATTTAATCGCCACCAAGCGATTGCTTTCAAAAACCACATTGCCGAAGCCAATAACAAAAAAACCGGCGCACCAATGGCGCTTGCAACCCAGAATTCTACGCTAAAAATAGTTCAAGGCTTTTTCCGTTGGCTTGCGTTTCAACGCGGCTATAAAAAGAAAATTCATATGCCTGATGTTGAATATTTGAACCTTAGTGCAAATGATGCCCGTGCCGCCAAATCATCGGCACCAGTGGACTTTCCAAGCATGGAACAAATGCGCCACGTTATCGCGCAAATGCCTTTCAAAACCGAAATTGAAAAACGCGATAGGGCAATTGTGGCTTTTACAATTTTGACAGCCGCGCGCGTTGGCGCAATTGTTAGTTTGAAAATAAAAGACTTTGATCAAAGCAAACTATTGGTCAGCCAAAACCCCAACCATGTGAACACCAAATTCTCAAAGCGCATCGAAACATATTTAATGGTGATTGATGAAACCACTTTGCAAATTTTCCTAGATTGGGTGGCATTCATAAAAACAGAGAAACTATTTAGCCCCAATTCACCACTTTTCCCCAAAACCCAAAACGGCCAGGACGAAAACAAATGTTTCAAAGCAAATGGCCTTAGCCAAGACCATTGGGCAGGCACTACCGCAGTCCGCGATATTTTCAAAAAAGCTTTCAACAATGCCGGAATAAAATACCACCATCCACACAGCTTGCGCCACACCATCGTTCATTTCGCAATGGAAAATGGCGCGAACGTTGAAGAACTAAAAGCGCTCTCGCAAAACATCGGCCATGAAAGCCCATTAGTGACCCTTGGAAGCTATGGTGAAATTACAAACTACCGCCAAGGCGAGTTGATAAAACGCATTGGCGAAAAGCGAAGCGAGGAAAATTTGCGCGCTACGCTTCGTCGATTAATAGAATGAAATCACAGGTGGATATTTACCCCGCATTGGTTCAAATAATAATTGAAAAATAACAAATGGGGCTTGATTCGCGTGAACGCAGTAGAAATTGAAGAAGCAGTATCAAAACTTGCCGAATTGCCATTTGAGGCAGGCGAGTTTCCATTTCAATTTCTAGAAAGCTTTGGGAATAAACCCGCCACCCTAAAGATTTTGCGTACGGGTAAATCAAATCAATCCGATATTCCAAATGCCGTTCTTCAAAGAAACAATATTCACATTGCCACCTGTGAAGCGGGCAAAGTTGAAGAAACGCTAGAAGCGCTAAGAAATAGCCCAAAAACCGCAACCAATAAGGCAAAATTCATTCTTGCCACCGATGGCGAATTTTTTAAGGCCGAAGATTTAAATAGCGGCGATGTGGTCGCCACCGAATATGCCAATTTTGCCGATAAATTTGGGTTCTTTTTGCCATTGGCGGGTATTTCAACGGTTTCGCAAATCAAAGAAAGCGCATTTGATATAAAGGCCACCGGCCGCTTAAATCGCCTTTATATTGAACTATTAAATACAAACCCAGATTGGGCAAAGGCCGAAAAGCGCGCCGATATGAACCATTTCATGGCGCGTTTAATATTTTGCTTTTTTGCCGAAGATACCGATATATTTATTGATGAAGGACTTTTTACTAAAACAATTGAGCAAATGAGTTCGCGTTCCCCTGAAATTACGCATGAAGTTATTGGCGAAATTTTTCGGGCGATGAATACCAGAACAATGGAAGACGGAAAGCCAACCGATAAATATCGTAAAGAGGCAAATGCACCTAATTGGGCAAACAAGTTCCCTTACGTAAATGGTGGTTTGTTCTCGGAAAGTGATGGTAGCGCAATTGATGTACCCGTTTTTTCCAAGATTGCGCGTTCATACCTTCTAAGTATTGGAAGCTTAAACTGGAAGAAAATCAACCCCGATATTTTTGGTTCAATGATACAGGCAGTGGCCGATGATGATGAACGCGGCGCATTGGGAATGCACTACACATCGGTGCCAAATATCCTAAAGGTTCTAAACCCATTATTCCTTGATAATTTAAACAAAGAACTTGCAGAAGCTGGGACAAGTAAAATCAAGCTTTTGAATTTGCGCAAACGCGTGGCAAAAATTCGCGTGTTTGACCCCGCCTGTGGTTCGGGTAATTTCCTTGTGATTGCCTATAAACAAATGCGCGCAATAGAGGCACAAATAAACCAAAGGCGCGGTGAAAAAGATATACAATCCGAAATTCCAATAACCAATTTTCGCGGCATTGAAATCAAGAGCTTTTCCGCCGAAATTGCGCGTTTGGCGCTTATAATTGCCGAATATCAATGCGATGTGCTTTATCGTGGGCAAAAAGAAGCCTTGGCGGAATTTTTGCCCCTTAATAATCAAAATTGGATAACTTGCGGCAATGCCTTGCGCATTGATTGGCTTAGCATTTGCCCACCAACCGGCAGCGTTGTGAAACTTCATGGCGATGATTTATTCAATACACCACTCGATCAGGCCGAAATTAATTTTGAAAATGAAGGTGGTGAAACCTATATTTGTGGCAATCCGCCGTATTTGGGCTCAACATGGCAAACCGCCGAACAAAAAGATGATTTAAAGGCAATTTTTGACGGGCGCACCAAGCTTTGGAAATCATTGGATTATGTCGCCGGTTGGTTTATGAAGGCCGCCGATTATGGTACAAAGACCAATGCAATTGCCGCATTCGTTTCCACCAATTCAATTTGCCAAGGGCAACAAGTGCCAATCCTATGGCCATTGATATTTAAAACTGGGCATGAAATCGCATTCGCCCATACATCGTTCAAATGGAATAATCTTGCTAGTCATAATGCCGGTGTAACGGTTGTAATCGTGGGCATTTCCAATCATGCGCCTAAAATGCGCAGTCTATTTTCAATTGGTGAAAATGGACAAGATTTGCGTAAAGACGTTGAAAATATCAATGCTTATTTGGTTGGCGGTGTGAATGTGATTGTTGAAAAGGTATCTGCACCGATCAATACGCTGCCAGCAATGAACTTTGGCAATATGCCAGTGGATGGTGGAAACTTAATTTTAAGTACATATGATTGCAAAGCGCTAAATATTCCAAATATTAAAAAGGAAAAATTTTTGCGCCCTTATTTAGGCTCGGAAGAGGTAATTAATGGAAAACAAAGATACTGCGTTTGGCTGGAAGAAGATGGGGTTGAAGATGCCAAGCAATACGACGCGCTTGTACAGAGGTTTGAACGTGTTAGGCAATCAAGACTTAATAGCTCTAAAGAAGCTACCCAAAAATCAGCGAGTAAGCCATATTTTTTTCAAGAAAACCGCCATCAAGTTTGCAACTTGAAAATTGCCATTCCAAGTATAAGTTCAGAAAATAGAGCATATTTACCCTGTGCAATTTTTGGGAACCTGGAAATTCTTAGCAACAAGAATTTTGTTATTTACAATGCGCCCCTTTGGAATATGGCACTTATTGCTTCACGCCTTCATTGGGTTTGGATTGGTACGGTTTGTGTTCGTATGCGAACCGATTTTTCATATTCCAACACCCTTGGCTGGAACACTTTCCCCGTGCCAACATTGACCGCGCAAAATAAGGCCGATTTAACCCATTGTGCCGAGGAGATATTGCTTGCGCGCGAACATTATTTCCCTGCCACCATCGCCGATATGTATGACCCCGACCGCATGGATACCGAATTCCCACTGGTTCGTGCCGCCCACGAACGCAATGACGAAACCCTAGAGCGCATATACATAGGCCGCCGCTTCAAAAACGACACCGAACGCCTAGAAAAACTCTTCGACCTCTACACCAAAATGACCGCGAATAAGGGTGCGGCATGAATGAAGCATATATCGGCCTTGTTGGTGTCGCAGTTGGTGGATTTATAGCCATTGCTAAAGATTTATTCGCTTCACTATTTAAGCAAAGAAAAAATGCAGAATATTTAGCAATTCAGATTGTCTGCATTCTAGATGAATTTGTCGACAAGTGTTATGAAATTGTTTTGGATGATGGCACATGTCAAGGTCAACCAGCAGGGCGACATTATTATGACAAAGACCACTATGATGAATTTTATATGCCCCAGGTAGACATGCCAAAATCAATAGAGTTTCCAACTGACGTGGATTGGAAGAGCATCGACCACAAAATAATGTATCGAATCCTGATGTTGCCAAGTTCCATTCGAAGTACAAACCAAACAATTTATTCTTCAAGCGAATATTCTTTTGACCCGGATAACGAGCCTGTATTTGAAGCAAGGCAGGATGGATACTCGAAGCTTGGGCAAGAAGCAGCAAATATAGCAATTGAATTGAGAAAGACCTATAATTTGCCGAAAAGGGAAATTGAATTTTACAATCCACAAATTAAATTCGAAGAAACAATTACAAAATTTGAGCGCAAAAATGGCAATGGGTAGTTTCTATTTTTGGCACGGCTTGCGACAGTTGCATATTGATGAGCATAATTTTTATATTGTCCAAGCCAAAAAGCGACTACTTTCAAGCTTTGAAAATTTGGAAGAACAAGCGCACGAATTTGCGGACAACTGGTTTCATGAACTTAATCAGCAATTTAACCATGAATTTTGTGACCGCGATGCGATATTAGAGCGCGGCTATGAAGAAAGCATCGAACACTATATTTCGCTTAACAATCTAAAAAAACAAGCCTACTTAAGTGTATTGTCTGGTATGTTTCACCAATTTGATAAAGCCGTGCGAAATTGGCTCGCAAAAGAAATGGAATATATAAGCAAGAATGGTGAAAACACGAGATTAGCAATTTGGATGAAAGATTTTCCAGAATTGATTAACTTAATGGATGGCCTTGGTTACCAGATTTCGCAAAGCGATTTTTGCAAAGAGCTCCTGATATGCCATTTAGTCGTGAATGTATATAAGCACGGACGCGGAAAGTCTTTCGAGCGATTAATGGAAAATCGCCCGGAATATTTTACAACAAAATATGACAACCAAATTCCAGAAGATTCGAGAAAGTGGTTCATAAGCCATGATAGGCTTGAAATTAAAGACGAAGAAATCGAATTATTTTCAAACGCGATAGTTGCTTTTTGGAATTTTATCCCGGAGAATGTGTATTTTAGCCAAATTGTAAAGCTGCCTGAATGGTTGGAAAAGGCGATTGAAAAAGACATTGCAGCCAAAAATGGTTTCATACGTATTTCTTAAATTAGCTTTCAATTAATTGCGCCCGAAATTGACGCAAGAATAGGCTATAGAAACATGATACAATCAAAGATAGTGTATTTGAATAATTGATACATAGGAGCGCCAACCATAAGATTTTCAATGTAAGTAGAAACAGAATCTCTAACACAACAAAAAAAGAAGGATTTTATGACAAATACAAACCGTAAACCGGGATGGGATAAAAAGGCAATAAATAAAATCGGTACGGATTATTATGGCGATTTAGAGAGTATGTTTGATGCACACGGTTGGGAAACCAATGGCAAAACATTCGGCCAGATTGCACCCACACGAGTGGTTGAAACCTATGGCAGTGTTGAAGTGTTTGTTAGCGCGCACGAATTGGGCAAAGCTGGCAAATTATTTTTAAATCCGCTAGCAGCGATTGATTTGGAGCTGCCCGAGGTTTGGCTTACAAGTTTTTATGGATTTGCACCTCAATATTGGGGACTACTGGGCTTTACCTATGAAAAAGACCGCGACAATTTTATTCGCGATAGTAAGCCCGGTGCATTGATTGTATGTTATGGAACAAAAAGCCTTGAGAAGGGGATGGCGGGGCGTGTTCTTGGTATTCAGCAAGTTTCGCACAAAGTTGGGGATGCAAAGGAATTTATTGCTCCTGCACAATGGTTAGAAAAAGTGGAGGAATTTCCGGATAAATGGAATTTTGGCGTAGAATGTACGCGCGCTTGGGAAATTCCCGAAGAATGGCGACCATCTATTGAAGAATTTGCAAACGTAACATATTCGCACGACAATGCGCAGACTATTGCGCGAAGATGTAAGCGGTTAACCCGTGCAGAAGCGGCGAAGATACTTGATTTAACGCTGCGCGAAGTTCCAGTATATGGTGGAAATCCCGTCGAAATTTTGCCACCCACGATTGGCCCGGTGGCGCTAAAAACCAGTAAAGCGGGCCCAGTTTCTCAACAACCATTTATGGTTCGCGAAGCAGAAGGCCCAAAGCATCTTTATGTTCTTAGTTTGAACGGGGATATTAGCCCCTTTTTCGATGGTAAGATAAAATGTCGGAAAATCGTAAAGGTTGGTTTTTCCGTTAGTCCAGAAACTCGCAAGATGGCGTTCAATGCAGCATTGCCGGGAGATAGAATTAAATGGGAAGTATGTCGCACCACATATGAGGAAGATTACGCACCCCTTGAATCATCCAAACCAGCTCTGGCGGGTGAAAAGGCGATGAAAGACTTTCTTGAGAAAAACACTAAGTCTTTAGGCGGTGAGTTTTTTCTAGCAAATGATGAAGATATTGATAAAGCTTGGAAGAAGGCCGTATCTGCGGCTAGAAACTGGAAACCATGACCACCAATAAAATTATACCCGCCGTTTCTTTCGCAACCGCTCATACCGGTGTTTCATCCAAAGCAGATGCACTTGGAATGCGGCCGATGCAGGCGAAGGCTTATAATAAGCGCGGTGAACAATACTTATTGATTAAGTCACCACCGGCATCCGGTAAATCGCGCGCTTTGATGTTTGTGGCATTGGATAAGCTTTATAACCAAGGTTTGAAACAAGCGATTATCGTTGTTCCCGAAAAATCCATTGGCGGCAGTTTTTCCGATGAACCTTTAAGCCAATATGGTTTTTGGGCAGATTGGGAAGTTAAGCCGCAATGGAACCTTTGCAATGCACCCGGCCCAGATGAAGAGAAAGTTGACCCTTCAAAAATCAAGGCACTTGGACAATTTTTGCAAAGTGAAGACAAGGTTTTAGTTTGCACCCATGCCACATTCCGTTTTGCAGTTGAACAATTAGGCATTGAAGCTTTTGATGATCGTTTGCTTGCGGTGGACGAATTCCACCATGTGTCATCAAATCCAGATAATAAACTTGGTTCGCAGTTAGGCGATTTCATTAAACGCGACAAAACCCATATTGTCGCGATGACCGGAAGCTACTTTAGGGGCGATGCCGCGCCTGTCCTTGCGCCAGAAGATGAACGAAAATTTGATACCGTTACATATACATATTACGAACAATTGAACGGCTACGAATTTTTAAAATCCCTCCAAATTGGCTATTATTTTTATACGCACACTTATCTTGAAGCAATTGAAGATGTGCTTGACCCATCGAAGAAAACCATTGTCCATATTCCAAATGTCAATTCGCGTGAGAGCACAAAGGACAAGATTAAAGAGGTTGAAGAGATAATAAACTATCTTGGTGAATGGCTTGGTGCGGATGAAGAAACCGGTTTTCACCTTGTAAAACTAAAGGATGGCCGAATAATCAAAATCGCCGATTTGGTGGATGATAGCGACACATTAAAGCGCGCCAAGGTTTTGAATGCACTTAAAGACCCAAAGCAAAAAAATAATCGTGATCATGTTGATATTATTATTGCGCTTGGCATGGCAAAAGAAGGGTTTGATTGGATTTGGTGTGAACATGCTTTGACAGTTGGTTATCGTTCAAGCCTTACAGAAATCATCCAAATCATTGGCCGCGCCACGCGCGATGCGCCCGGAAAAGAAGTTTCTGTTTTCACAAACCTTATTGCCGAACCAGACGCTTCTGAAGGTTTGGTAGTTGACGCAGTAAATGACACGTTGAAGGCAATCGCCGCAAGCCTTTTGATGGAGCAAGTTCTTGCGCCAAAATTCAATTTTACACCCAAAGACAATGGCCCGAAAGATGGGTTTTCCTATTTCGGAAAAGATGGTTCAATAAGCCCAGACAATTACGAAGCTGGCAAAACTAATTATGGCGTGAATGAAGAAAGCGGCCAATTTCACTTTGAAATCGCTGGACTTGTAACACCTAAAAGCCCGGAAGCGACAAGAGTTGTTCAAGAGGACTTAAACGAAGTTATTACTGCATTTGTGCAAGACAAAACTATAGTTGAGCGCGGCATGTTCGATGAAGAAACAATACCCGAAGAATTAACGCAAGTTCGAATGGGTAAAATCGTAAAAGACCGCTATCCGGATTTGAGCGACGAAGACCAAGAGGCAATAAGACAACACGCAATTGCGGCGCTTAATATTACACAACATGCGAAAAAGCTATCAAGTACCGGGGAGGCGGGCGATGGGTTTGATTTGAAAGCAAATACCGCATTAATCGACGGAATCAAAAAATTCGCTATGGATGTAAAAGAACTGGATATTGATTTAATAGATCGGATTAATCCATTCGAAGCCGCATATGCGGTTCTCGCAAAATCAATGAATGAAAACACCCTTAAACAGGTTGCTTCTGTCATAGCCAAAAAGAAGATAAATATTTCAGAAGATGAAGCGCGTGATCTTGCAAGACGTGCTTTGAAATTTAAGAATGAACGTGGCCGTGTACCGGATATTAATGCGCAAGATGCGTGGGAAAAGAAACTGGCAGAAGGTGTTGCCGCGTTGGCACGATATAGGGCAAACAAGCCAAATGGATGATCTAACCGACGACGAATTACTTGCTGAACTTGGCGTTGAAGTCGAAGTTAAAAAAGCGCGTACCTATACGCCGCGCGAAGAGCGCATTATTGCGGGTTTTGAAGACATAGTTAAGTTCATTGAAGAAAACGGAAGAGCGCCTCAACATGGTGAACAGCGCGATATTTTCGAACGCCTCTATGCCGTTAGGCTTGATAGATTAAGAGAATTAGAAGAATGCAGAAAATTACTTGTGGATTTTGATAATCATGGGTTGTTAGATGCCGCGTCGAATGCAAGCCAGATTGTTCCAGAAGATTTGGATGATTATGCTCTTTTAGATGAGCTAAGCATAGCGACTGATGAAAGCGAAGATATAACGGTTTTACGCAATGTAATGACCCGCCAAGAGCGTAAAGTTCTGGATGAAATTGCGCAACGTGATAAATGCCCGGATTTTGAAAAGTTCAAAAAATTATTTGAACAAATAGAAGTTGATTTAAAAAATGGTATTCGAACAACCAGGGTATTTGTTAAAGATGCGGGGTTTCTTAAATCAGACATTAAACAAGGACAATTTTTTATCGTTGGTGGTCAAATTGCATATGTTGCCGAAGTTGGCAAAACAATTATTGCTCCAAATGGTGAAAAAGATGCAAGGCTTCGCGTGATTTATTCGAATGCTACGCAAAGCAACTTATTGTTGCGGTCACTTCAGCGTGCTCTTTATAAAGATGATGCAGGAAGAAGAATAACTGAACCTGAGGCTGGGCCATTGTTTTCTTCTGAAAATGAAGATGGTGATTTGGAAAGTGGTACAGTGTATGTACTACGGAGCAAATCGAATCATTCAATGATTGCTGAACATAGAAACTTGGTTCACAAAATTGGCATAACCGGTGGAAGCGTTGAGAGCCGCATAAATGGAGCGGAAAACGACGCAACTTTTTTACTTGCTGGAGTTGAAATTGTTGCAACCTACAAACTATTCAATATTAATCGTAAAAGACTTGAAACCTTAATTCATAAAATCTTTGGTGCCGCACAACTTGACCTTGAAATAAAAGATAGGTTTGGCAAGCCGGTTAAACCAAAGGAATGGTTTTTAGTTCCAATAAACGTTATTGATGAAGCTATTGATCGAATAAGAAGCGGAACAATAACCGAGGCAATTTATGATCCAAGTCAAGCCAAATTGATTTGAATATAACTGTAATTATTGAGCTTAATAAGGGGGCAACAAACTATTTTTGGGGTATATTTGGGGGTATATTGCAAAACCGTGTTGATAATAATACAATATAATCAATATGTTATCGCTCCAATGGGGTTCCGGCTCCAGCACCATGCTACCGCTTAAATTGCCGCCTTCGCTGCGCTCACTTAGCAATTTAGATTCAAATCGAAAACAATTTTTGAAAAGCGTCGTTTTCAAAAATTGTTTGCAAATTTGTTTTTGCCTCAATAAGTTCTGGTTCGAGCATACTCCGCTT
>Ga0209573_1004788_pt1 | contig 12952 bp, 15 predicted proteins | sample TNRBio252014_DNA_FD_185870 | JGI IMG/M metagenome (GOLD analysis project Ga0209573, IMG submission 185870) | Wastewater treatment Type I Accumulibacter community from EBPR Bioreactor in Madison, WI, USA - TNR Reactor_6/25/2014_ DNA (SPAdes)... | ecosystem: Engineered > Bioreactor > EBPR >...
CCAGCACCGACTGTTCGCCACTACCTTGCGGGCGTCCTCGTCCGAGGCGCCCATCGCTTTCAGCTCCCGGTACATCGTCGTGCCCCGACGCCAGTGCTTGAGCTGCACCGCCCGCAGCCGGTGTCTCATCCACGGGTCGAGTTCGCGGAACACCCTGGGTGTCTGCGCGAGCTGGACACCGTCGCCCATTCAGGCACAAGGCGAGATCTCCCCAGGTAAGAACGCACTCCTTCGCCGCACAACCGCCGGATCTACGCCGCTTCGCCTTGATCACGCGCACTTCACGGTTATTGGCCCGCTCACCCTGCTCGGCAGCGCCTTCTATCCCGTTCTTGTCCATCGGCTCGCAGCTTATGCTCCACGCCCCCTTCCCACGCTCGATCGCCCTCACGCAGTTGCGCCTCGCTTCGTTCGTTGTGATCAACTTACGGCGGGACTTGCACCCGCAGGTGTGCGCCCATGCTGGGCGCACCAATGCAAAAGGCGCCCAACGGGCGCCTTTTGCAGTCAGGTCCGGGCGGTTCAGCCCGCCTTGCGCCGACGGCGCAAGCCGAGTCCAGCCAGACCGATGCCGAGCAGCGCCAGCACGCCAGGCTCCGGGACACCGTTCGGCGGCGGCGTGACGGCGACACCCGTGCCCCGAAGATGCAGTTCAAGCGAGTAGTTGGAGCGGGAGGCAGCGACGCCGAGGTCTGCATCGGAGAGCTCAAGCGTGATCACGGTCTCCTGGAGACCGGCGGCAGACGGCGTGAAAGAAGCGGAAAAGCTGCTCGCCGACCCCGCCGCCAAGGCCTGAAAGCCGGACAGACCCGACAGGAAATCTCCACTGGAAGGCGTGAACGCGTCGAGGTCGAGGCCGATGGTGTCCGCCCCACCGAGGTTGAAAAGACTGAAACCCAGCAGGGGGCTGACGCTGCCGAGCGTGACGCTGCCGAAATCCAGCAACAGCGAGGTCACCGCTGAACCCGCCTGGAAGGATGGGAGGGCGTGCTCGAGGTAGCTGTACTCGAGGATCTGCTCGGTAATCGGGGTTCCCGCTGCCCCATCGCCTGTCCCTGAGCCGACCGACACGGCGCCCGTGTTGCCGGGGTCCGCAGGCCCAGTCTTGTTCGCCGTCAGCTGATAGGTGACCGCGTTGTCGCCACCAACCGCGCCCGCACCGACGAAATTCGCCGCAGCGGCCCCAGCCGGATCGAAGGTCTGCGACAGACTGGAGAACGTGGTGAGGCGTCCCGGCGCAGCGAGGCTGCCAACCGTCTGACTGAGCGTCGCACCGTATGCGTTCCATTGGGCATTCAGGGCACTGGTACCCTCGGCCGCGTTCGAGTTTTCCTGCGCGAGAAAGGCATTCTGGGTGTTGAGCTGCGCCCGGACCCCCGTCAACACCCCGGTTGTCGGGTCGAAGCGCTGGAAGCCATAGAAGGCGGTCGAGCCGGCACTAGCCGCCGCAACACCGTCGGCCGTGGAGTCCGCCGCACTGAGATCACCGAACCCGGCCGGGTTCCGCTGGACGACCTGCTGGATGACGGGGGAGGCAAAAACCGGTGCTGCAGCGATCATGCCGAGTGCAAGCACGAGCAGCCGGGGCTTTGTTTTCATCTGATTCTCCTGTTGTTCCGCTCGCAATGTGCAAGAAAATGTACCGCTGAGCGTTTTCAAGCAAGAATAGTGCCGTTAAACATTAATTTCGTCTAAACAACAACTTAACAGAATCCAACAAGCACCCGGTTCAACGCGTGTAAAAAATCCCGACAAGGCTCCTCAAGCCCATGTATCGACGATGCCGCCGGCGGTGCTGCCGACCGCAGGCGCAGGGGGGTGAGGAATCGCCTGCAGGAGCTGCAGCGCGCTTTCGCCCTGGATGTCGAGCGCCTTCCTCAGCACTTCGACCGAAACGTCCTGCTGCACCTGCGTAAGGGCATTGGTCGAGGCCATCGCCACGATTGCCGATGCGTCCATGGTTCTTTCTCCTGACGTGCCCTTCAGGCCGGGCGAGTATCGATGAAGAACATATCGGCCGCGAATGAAGAGGCTTGAGCCCGGACGAGCTCCGGCGCGGGCGGAAAGGCCTGCGTCGCTCGCGGGCGACGCCGAAAGCGCGGTGCTTGCGCCGGAGCCACGCAAGGTGCGATGCCGCGATCGAGGCATCCCCGCCCGGCATCTCTGCCCGAAAGCACGACGGGCGCCTCGCGGCGCCCGTCTGCGGTCTACCCCTCCACAGCCCGCTCAGTCGCGGAAGTTGCCGTACTGCAGCGGAAAGTCGGTGATCTGCTTCTTGACCAGCGCGATTGCCTCCTGCAGCAGATCGCGCTTGGCGCCGGAGACGCGCACCGCGTCGCCCTGGATCGCGGCCTGCACCTTCATCTTGCTGTCCTTCAACAGCTTTACGATCTTCTTGGCCAGTTCCTGCTCGACGCCGACGCGCACCTTCACTTCCTGCTTGACCTTGTTGCCCGAGACCTTCTGCACCTCACCGTAGTCAAGGCAGCGCACGTCGACGTTCTTCTTGGTCATCTCGGGCAGCAGTATGGTCTTGATCTGGTCGAGCTGGAAGTCGCTGTCGCCCCAGAGGGTGAGCAGCTTCTCGGCGTGTTCGATCTTCGCGCTGGTGCCCTTGAAGTCGTGGCGGCCCTCGATCTTGCGGTTGGCCTGCTCGACGGCATTGCGCAGCGCAGGCTGGTCCACCTCGGACATGATGTCGAAAGACGGCATCGCTCTGCTCCCCGCTCAGCCGAAGTGGCAGATGTAATGGTAGGGCTCGCCGGCGACTTCGATGTCGAAGCTGGAATTGCCCGCCACGTTGAAGGATTCGCCAGCGCCGAAGGTCTTCCAGTCTGCCTCACCCTTCAGGCGGACGCGGCAGCTGCCTGCCACGCCTTCCATGATCTCGGGCGCACCGGTGTTGAAGGTGAGCGTGGCCGGGAGGATGACACCAACCGACTTCCTGGTGCCGTCTGCGAACTGGATAACGTGGCTCACACATTTGCCATCGAAGTAAACGTTGGCCTGGGTGGTGACGGCGACGCCGTCGATCTTGGCAGTGATGGCCATGAGTTACAGATTCCTTATTCGATTCCAAGCAGCTTCTGGATGATGCCCTTGGCGACAAAGCCGACGAAGCCCACGCCCAGACCGATGAACAGCCACATCATGCCGTAGCGCCCGGCCTTGGACTCCTTGCCCAGATTCCAGATGATGAAGACCATGAACAACATCAGCCCGGTGAGGCCGAGCTGCAGGGCGAGATCCTCGAACTCGGTGAAGCTTAGACCGAAGATGAAGTCTTCGTTATTCATCGCGATGGGCCTGCGTTATGAGCCTCGGGACACCGCGGGAGCGGACTCGCCCGCCCCGCAGCGCGCGACGCTTAGCCGCGCTTGTTCCTGGCGTTGGCAGCGATGCGCATGCGCAGGGCGTTGAGGCGAATGAAGCCATGAGCATCCTTTTGATTGTAGGCGCCCTGGTCGTCCTCGAAGGTGGCGATCGTCGGATCGAACAGCGAGTCGGTCTTCGAGTCGCGCCCGGTGACGATGACGTTGCCCTTGTAGAGCTTGAGCCGCACCCAGCCGTTGACGCGCTGCTGGGTGCTGTCGATGAGTGCCTGCAGCGCGAGGCGCTCGGGACTCCACCAGTAGCCGTTGTAGATCATGCTGGCGTAGCGCGGCATGAGGTCGTCCTTGAGGTGGGCGACCTCGCGGTCGAGCGTGATCGACTCGATGGCGCGGTGAGCGCGCAGCAGGATGGTGCCGCCCGGGGTCTCGTAGCAGCCGCGGCTCTTCATGCCGACGTAGCGGTTTTCCACCAGGTCGAGGCGGCCGATGCCGTGCTTGCCGCCGAGCTCGTTGAGCCTGGCGAGCAGCTCGTGCGCCTTCATGCGCTTGCCCTCGATGGCGACCAGGTCGCCGTGCTCGAACTCGAGGTCGATGTACTCGGCGGCGTCGGGCGCGGCCTCGGGCGACACGGTCCAGCGCCACATCGACTCCTCGGCCTCGGCGGCCGGGTTCTCGAGGTGGCGGCCTTCGAAGGAGATGTGCAGCAGGTTGGCGTCCATCGAGTAGGGTGAGCCGCCCTGCTTGTGCTTCATTTCGATCGGGATGCCGTGCTTTTCGGCGTAGGCGAGCAGCTTCTCGCGCGACAGCAGATCCCACTCGCGCCACGGCGCGATGACCTTCACGCCCGGCATCAGCGCGTAGTAGCCAAGCTCGAAGCGGACCTGGTCGTTGCCCTTGCCGGTGGCACCGTGGGAGACGGCCTCGGCGCCGGTGGCGCGCGCGATGTCGATCTGGCGCTTGGCGATGAGCGGACGGGCGATGGAGGTGCCGAGCAGGTACTCGCCCTCGTAGATGGTGTTGGCGCGGAACATCGGGAAGACGAAGTCGCGCACGAACTCCTCGCGCAGGTCGTCGATGAAGATGTTTTCGGGCTTGATGCCGAACTTGAGCGCCTTGGTGCGCGCGGGCTCGAGCTCTTCGCCCTGGCCGAGGTCGGCGGTGAAGGTGACCACTTCGCACTGGTAGGTGTCCTGCAGCCACTTGAGAATGACCGAAGTGTCCAGTCCGCCCGAGTAGGCGAGCACTACTTTATTGACGTCGCTCATGCTGTTTTCCTGTTTCCTGCTGTGTTGCCGGCACGCACGCCCGTGCATGCCGTGAGTGTTTCGTGAATCAGCTTTCGATGTGGCCGAGCATCAGGTATTCCATCAAGGCCTTTTGCGCATGGAGGCGGTTCTCGGCCTCGTCCCACACCACGGACTGCGGGCCGTCGATGACCTCGGCGGTGACTTCCTCGCCGCGATGTGCCGGCAGGCAGTGCATGAAGACCGCTTCCCTGTGCGCCACTGACATCATCTCGGCGTCGACACACCAGTCGGCGAAGGCCTTCATGCGCTCCTCGTTCTCGGCTTCGAAACCCATCGAGGTCCACACGTCGGTGGTGACCAGATCGGCGCCCTTGCAGGCCTCGAGCGGGTCGGCGAACTGCTCGAAATTGTTCGTGCCGTAAAGCCCGGCGCGCTCGGGCTCGACTTCGTAGCCCGGGGGCGTGGATACGTGAACGTTGAAGTCGAGCACCTCGGCCGCCTGCAGCCAGGTGTTGCACATGTTGTTGCTGTCGCCCACCCAGGCGACGGTCTTGCCCTGGATCGAGCCGCGATGCTCGATGAAGGTGAAGATGTCGGCGAGGATCTGGCAGGGATGGTATTCGTTGGTCAGGCCGTTGATGACCGGCACCCGCGAGTTGGCGGCGAAGCGCTCGACGATCTCCTGCTCGTAGGTGCGGATCATCACCAGGTCGCTCATGCGCGAGATGACCTGACCGGCGTCTTCCACCGGCTCGCCGCGGCCGAGTTGCGAGTCGCGCGTGTTGAGGTAGATCGCCGAACCGCCGAGCTGGTGCATGCCGGCCTCGAAGGAGAGCCGCGTGCGCGTGCTGGCCTTCTCGAAGATCATCACCAGCGTGCGGTCGAACAGCGGGTGGTAAGGCTCGTAGCGCTTGAACTTGTCCTTGATCCACCTCGCGCGCCGGAACACGTGGTCGTATTCCTCACGGGTGAAATCCTTGAACTGCAGATAGTGCTTGATCGAACTCATGAGCGAGTCTCAGCCGTTTGCGAGGAAGTCGCGGATCATCGGCGCCAGCATCGACACCAGGGTCCGGGCGTCGGCGGTGGTGAAGGTGAGCGCCGGCAGCAGGCGAATGACGCGCTCGGCGGTTACCGACAGCAGCAGGCCCTGCTCGGCCGCGCGCGCCATCAGCACGCCGCAGGGGCGATCGAGCTCGATACCGATCATCAGGCCACGGCCGCGGATGTCGACCAGGCCCGCAACGCCCTCGAGCGCCTCCGCCATGCCCTTGCGGATGTCGGCGCCGATCGCGACCGCGTTGTCCATCAGCTTCTCGCCGACGATGGCATCGAAGGTGGCGAGGCCCGCCGCACAGGCGAGCGGATTGCCGCCGAAGGTGGAGCCGTGGTTGCCCGGCCCGAACAGCCCCCTGGCATTGCCCGCGGTGACGCAGGCGCCGATCGGCACCCCGGAGCCGAGACCCTTGGCGAGCGTCATCACGTCGGGCTTGACGCCGGCATGCTGCCACCCGAACCACTGGCCGGTGCGCCCCATGCCGCACTGCACCTCATCGCACATCATCAGCCAGCCCTTCTCGTCGCACAGGGTGCGCAACTCGCGCTGGAAGGCGTCGTCGGCGACGTTGACGCCGCCCTCACCCTGGATCATCTCGAGCATCACCGCCACCACCGTGTGATTGTGCTCGCCAACCTTGCGGATGGCCTCGATGTCCTTGTAGGGCACCCGGATGAAGCCCTGCACCAGCGGCTCGAAGCCGGCCTGCGCCTTGCGGTTGCCGGTGGCCGACAACGTGGCCAGGGTGCGCCCGTGAAAGGCGCTCTCCATGACGATGACGTGCGGCAGCTCAATGCCCTTCTTGTGCCCGTACATGCGGGCAAGCTTGATTGCTGCCTCGTTGGCCTCGCAGCCGGAGTTGCAGAAAAACACCTCGTCCATGGCGGACGCTTCTGCGATGCGGTCGGAGAGCTGCTCCTGCAGCGGGATGCGATACAGGTTGGAGGTGTGCAGCACGCGCGCGGCCTGGTCGGCGATTGCCTTGACCAGCCTGGGGTGGTTGTAGCCGAGCGTGTTGACGGCGATGCCGGAGAGGGCATCGAGATAGCGCTTGCCTGTCTCGTCGTAAAGCCACACGCCCTCGCCGTGCGTGAAGGCCACGGGCAAGCGGGCATAGGTGTTCATGACATGGGACATGGGATACCTCGATCTGAGCGAAGCCGGAAAACGCACACGGCGGCAGACGCCGCCGTGCAGTAAATGAGCCGATGTTAAGCCAAAACCGCGCCCCCTGTACATAAGCGCCCGGTCCGTCGCCTGCAGCCCGAGCGCCCCCAGGCACACGTCAAGCGACCGCCCGCCGGGGCGCCCGCCCGGCGATTTCTGCTAGAATGCCGCGCGTCCAGATTCCGGCAGCCAAGAACCGGAACGCGAACGCCCCCCGAAGCCGCCAAGGCATCAACATGAATCAGAAGATCGAGAACTTCATCATCGTCGGGGTCACGAGGGAGGGGAAGAAATTCCGTCCGAGCGACTGGTCCGACCGCCTGTGCGGTGTCATGTCCGCCTTCGGCGCGGATCACCGCATGACCTACTCTCCCTACGTGCGCCCCGGATGCACGCTCAAGGGCGACAAGACCGTGCTGGTCGATGCACGCCTCTACGACGTCGAACCGCTGGCGTACAAGTTCATGGTGAACTTCGCCAACGACAACAACCTGCAGATCGAGTGGATGGGCGACGCGCCGCTTTGAGCACGCCCGCTTCCTGAAGCGCCGCTCCTGCACGAAGCATCGCGCCCCCGAAGCCCACGCAGGAGCGCCGGCATGCGCGAACACGATGCTGCACGAAATCAACCGCGGCACTCTGCATGCACCGCACAACAAAAAAGCGACCCGCGGGTCGCTTTCTCGATTTCGGCGCCAGAGCGCCGACATGCCGCAAGAATCAGGCAGCCATCGCCTTGACGGCGGCCGACAGGCGGCTCTTGTGACGCGAAGCCTTGTTCTTGTGGATGATCTTCTTGTCAGCGATGCTGTCGATGGTGCTCATCGAGGTGCGAAAGACCGACTGAGCCGCCGCCTTGTCGCCACCCACGATGGCCTTGCGCACGGCCTTGATCGCGGTACGCAGGCGGGAACGCAGGCTGGCGTTGTGGGCGCGGGCCTTGGTCGCCTGACGGGCGCGCTTGCGAGCTTGTGCCGAGTTGGCCATAGATATGAATTCCGTTTTGGTGTTCTGGAAAAGTCCGCGATTATAGGAGTGCGCCCGGGCGAATGCAAGCGCGTTTTTTGAGCTGGCGCTTATCGCCATGGCAGCGGGCCGCTATGATGCGCGCTTCGCATTTTCTGCGCGCCCCTCACGGCGCCCGCCCGTCCCCAATGAACCTCCTGCGCGCGCTCGCCACCGTCAGCGGCATGACCCTGCTATCCCGCGTCCTGGGTTTCGTGCGCGACCTCGTGATCGCACGCGCCTTCGGTGCCGGCATGGCGACCGACGCCTTCTTCGTCGCCTTCCGCCTGCCCAACCTGCTGCGCCGCATGTTCGCCGAGGGCGCGTTCTCGCAGGCCTTCGTGCCCATCCTCGCCGAGTACAAGAACCGCCAGGGCGAAGCGGCCACCCACACCCTGGTGAGCCGGGTGGCAACCCTGCTCGGCCTTATCGTCGCGCTGGTCGCCGCGCTCGGAGCACTCGCCGCGCCGCTGATCATCTACGTGTCGGCGCCGGGCTTCTCGGGCGACCCGGGCAAGTTCGAGCTCACCGTCGAACTCACCCGCATCACCTTCCCGTACATCTTTTTCATGTCGCTGGTCGCGCTCGCTGGCGGCGTGCTCAACACCTGGAGCCGGTTCGCGATTCCCGCCTTCACGCCGGTGCTGCTCAACCTCGCCTTCATCGGCATGGCGCTGTTCGCGGTGCCGTACTTCGATCCGCCGGTGCTGGCGCTGGCGTGGGCGGTGTTCCTCGGCGGCCTGCTGCAGCTAGTGCTGCAGATCCGCCCGCTGATGAAGATCGGCATGATGCCGCGCTTCGACCTCGACCTCTCCGACCCCGGTGTACGCCGCGTCATGAAGCTGATGGCGCCGGCGATCCTGGGCGTGTCGGTGAGCCAGATCTCGCTGCTGATCAACACCATCTTCGCCTCCTTCCTGGAGAGCGGCAGCGTGTCGTGGCTGTATTACGCCGACCGCCTGATGGAATTCCCCGCCGGCCTGCTCGGCGTTGCGCTCGGCACCATCCTGCTCCCCAGCCTCTCCAGGCTGCACGCCGACGACAAGGCCGAGGAGTTTTCATCGCTGCTCGACTGGGGCCTGCGCCTGACCCTGCTGCTGACCCTGCCCGCCGCGCTCGGCCTGGCCATGCTTGCGGTACCGCTGGTGGCGACGCTGTTCAACTACGGCGCGTTCTCGGCCGACGACGTGATGCAGACGCGCAGCGCGCTGGTCGCATACAGCGTGGGCCTGACCGGCCTGATCCTGGTGAAGGTGCTCGCGCCCGGGTTCTACGCCCGCCAGGACATCCGCACCCCGGTGAAGATCGCGATCTTCACGCTGGCCGCCACCCAGTTGATGAACCTCGCCTTCATCCTCCCGCTGCGCCATGCGGGCCTCGCGCTCTCGATCGGCCTCGCTTCGTGCATGAACGCCGCCCTGCTCTATCGCGGACTGCGCCGGCGCGAGGTGTACGTGCCGCAGGCGGGCTGGGGCGTGTTCGTGCTCAAGCTGCTCGCCGCGCTCGGGGTGATGGGTGCGGTGCTGTGGTTCGCCAGCGGACCCGCGAGCCTCTGGACCGAGATCGGCGGCCTCGAGCGCGGCCTGCGCCTTGCCCTGATCGTGCTCGGCGGCGCCGTGGCCTACTTCGCCACCCTGTTCGCACTCGGCTTCCGCGTGCGCGATTTCCGGCGCCGCGGTGCGAGCTGAGGCGCCTGTTCGCGGCTGCCGCCGCTCCTGCATGCCATCCGAACGCACCGCGGTCTCGTAGGAGCGCCGGAAGGCGCGAAGGCGGCGCTCACGCCACCGGCGGCAAGGGGATCTCGTCGCTGCGCCGTGCGCCGCTCGTGAATGCGCGGCAATCCTCAAGGAAACGCCGCATCGCCGCGCCGTGGTATTTGCCGCGATGCCACACGAAGCTGAAACGCCGGCGCAGGTCGAGCTCGGCCACCTCCACCGCCACCAGGCTACCGCGGCGGAAGGCATCGCGCAGCGCCAGGCGCGACAGGCAGCCCAGCCCCAGGCCGCTCTCCACCGCGCGCTTGACCGCCTCGGTGTGTTCAAGCTCGAGCCTTGGCACGATGCCGCCAGACCAGTGACGCAGCGCACGATCGAAGGTCTCGCGCGTTCCCGACCCTCGCTCGCGCAGGATCCAGGGCTGGCGCGCGATCTCGCCGAGTTCCACGCCAGGCCCGCTGCGGCCGCGCGCCGCAAGCGGATGACCAGGGGCGCAGAACACCACGAGTTCATCCTCGACCCAGGGCTCGACCTCCAGTTCGGCGTCGACCACCTGCCCCTCGACGAGGCCGAGATCGATCTCGTGATGCCGCAACAGCTCGGCGATGGTCGCGGTGTTGCGAACCTGGAGCGCGACCCGGGCCTCGGGATGGGTCTGCAGGAAGTTCGACACGATCAGTGGCAACAGGTAGTTGCCGATGGTCAGGGTGGCGCCCACGCGCAAGCGACCCAGTCCATGCTCGCCACGCAGCAGGCCCTCGAGCTCGGTTGCGCGATCCAGCAGCTCGACCGCATGCGGCAACAGCACGCTGCCGTGGTCATTGAGGCGCAGGCGCTTGCCGTGGCGGTCGAAGAGCGGCAGCGCGGACTGACTCTCGAGTTCGGCGAGCGCCGCACTTGCTGCCGACTGCGACAGCGCAAGCGCCTCGGCGGCACGCGAAACATTTTCGCTGCGCGCGATCGCGACAAAGACCTGGAGCTGGCGGAGGGTGAATCTCATATCGATTTTTTAGCTAAGCATTAGATATATTATCCACTTTACCGTTAAACAAGGCAGCCTAGAATCCGAACACCCCAAGGCGATCGCGTGAATGCCTTGCACCCAACGCCACGAACCGGCGGAGAACGGAAAAATGAGCAGCCTTGTCACCGAACGTGTCCTCAGCGTCCATCACTGGAACGAATCGCTCTTCAGCTTTCGCACCACCCGCGATCCCGGGCTGCGCTTCGAGAACGGCCAGTTCGTGATGATCGGGCTGGACGTCAACGGCAAGCCGCTGACGCGCGCCTACAGCATCGCCAGCCCCAACTACGAGGAACACCTCGAGTTCTTCAGCATCAAGGTGCCAGACGGTCCGCTCACCTCGCGCCTGCAGCACCTTCGCCCAGGCGACCCGATCGTGGTCAGCAAGAAGCCCACCGGCACGCTGGTGCTGCACGACCTCAACCCCGGCAGGCACCTCTACCTGCTCGCCACTGGCACCGGGCTCGCTCCCTTCCTGAGCGTGATCCAGGACCCGGAAACCTACGAGCGCTTCGAGAAGGTGGTGCTGGTACACGGTGTGCGCTTCGCCTCCGAGCTGGCCTACACCGGGTTCATCACCGGCGAGTTGCCACATAACGAATTCTTCGGCGAGCAGGTGCGCGAGCAGCTCATCTACTACCCCACCGTCACCCGGGAACCCTTCATCAACACCGGCCGCATCACCCACGTGATCGAATCCGGCCGGCTGTTTACCGACATCGCTCTGCCGCCGCTCGACCCTGCACACGACCGGGTGATGATCTGCGGCAGCCAGGCGATGAACCGCGACTGCTGCGAGCTGCTCGATGCGCGCGGATTCAAGATGTCGCCACGCATCGGCGTGGCCGGCGACTACGTGATCGAGCGCGCGTTCGTGGAAAAATGATCGTGCTGCGCTGAATCTTCCGCTCACCCCCCGGGACGCACGCCCCCACGGCCCGGCCCAGGCAAACTTTTTGCGCATGCGGGGCTCGAACGACTCCCGACCCCTCCCTCAAGGAGCCCCGCATGCCCTCTTTCCTTTACGACATCGAGGTCGAACGCCTCGCCGGCGGCACCACCACGCTCGGCGAATACGCTGGCAAGGTGCTGCTGATCGTCAACACGGCCAGCCAGTGCGGCCTTACCCCGCACTACGCCGGCCTCGAAAAGCTGCACCAGACCTACAAGGACCGCGGCCTGGTCGTGCTCGGCTTTCCGTGCAACCAGTTCGGCGCCCAGGAGCCGGGCACCGCGGAAGAGATCGGCGCCTTCTGCGCAAAGAACTACGGCGTGAGCTTTCCAATGTTCGCCAGGATCGAGGTCAACGGCGACGGCGCCCATCCGCTGTACAAGCACCTCAAACAGCACGCCAAAGGCATCCTCGGCACCGAGGCGATCAAGTGGAACTTCACCAAGTTCCTCGTCAGCCGCGAGGGCGAGCACATCGAACGCTACGCGCCGACGACCACGCCAGAGGAGCTGGTGAAGGATATCGAGGGGATGCTGTAGCGAAGGAGAACGCGTGCGCTGGCCCGGATGCCCGTGCGCCAACGCGGGGGGCGCAAGCCCCCGACACGATTCAAGGCGTCACGAGTTCGACCGAGGGAAAATACTGCCGGTACTTGCACGCATCGCGTGTCATGATCGGCCAGCCTTCCACTGCGGCATGGGCGCCGATGAAGAAATCCGCCAGCACGTTGTTACGCTGGCCACCGCTCCTGCGGTACGCCACGAACGCCTTCCCGGCGAGAAAGAGCGCCGGCCTGGGGATCTCGCAGACATCGACATCGAAGCCCTCTACCGCCTCATCGAGCGCCTCGACCGTCGAAAAGGTCAAGGAAAGCTCGGCATGGATGATGGGGTTGATCGCGAGGCAATGCACTTGCGACTGCCGACGCAGCATGTCGATGGACCAATCCGCCCACTGCGGATCGTCTTCCAGCACATCGATCAGCACATTGGTGTCGACCAGCAGCATCAGTCGTCGCCACGCAGCAAGGCCATCAGGTCGTCCGTCCGCCATTTCACGTCGGCCTTGCCGCGCATGCGTTCGAAGCGACCGTTCTCGTCGCGCAATTCACCGGGCCGCGTCAAGACGACCTCGCCTTCGCGGTTGATGCGGAACTCGATCGCGCAGCCGGGCTCGAGGTGCAGCGCGTCGCGGATGTGCTTGGGGATCGTCACCTGCCCCTTGCTCGTCAGCGTGGTGTGCATGTCGACTCCCTCCTTCCTGAATTTCTTACAAGTAGGCGCAGCGTAATACCCCAATCGGCTAGCCGCAGGATCCATGCGTGCCTGCTGCTGCCCACTCGGGTAGACTTCCGCCTTTTCCGCCCCACCGAACACCGCCAACGAGGTACCCGCAGTGGCCCAATACGTCATGTCGATGCTGCGCGTGAGCAAGATCGTTCCGCCCAAGCGCC
>Ga0209573_1004789_pt1 | contig 12948 bp, 14 predicted proteins | sample TNRBio252014_DNA_FD_185870 | JGI IMG/M metagenome (GOLD analysis project Ga0209573, IMG submission 185870) | Wastewater treatment Type I Accumulibacter community from EBPR Bioreactor in Madison, WI, USA - TNR Reactor_6/25/2014_ DNA (SPAdes)... | ecosystem: Engineered > Bioreactor > EBPR >...
AAGAACATTTTGGCCTATTCTTGAAGGAGTGCGAATGGCGATTCAACAACAGTGAACCAAGAGAACAATTAAAACAACTAAAACAATGGGCTAAAAAATACCTTAACTAGTTAGCTGGTACAGCCCCTTTTATTTTCCCTCAATAATATAGTTAATAATTGGATCAAGCCCGGGACGACCGTGCTCATCTTTAAAGGAAGCAGAGAATCTTCCATCACACTGAAAAGGCTTCAGGGTTTCAATCCCGTTTTCTTTAGCCATTTCCTCCGCCAGAAAAATATAACTTTGTCCAAGCGGGTCAAATTTATCATCCGTCCATTTTTTCGCTTCCGGCGTTTGCGGTTCGGGATCAGCGTTTTGCACCAGTAGGGTTTCCGGCTGGATGTCGCCGCGCAGATTCATCAGCACACGGTATTCACCCTTATAATCAGGAAGATATTTTTCCAACCGCGCCACCACGATGTACTTGGCGTTTTTCAGGTTGTTCTCAAAATGAGATACTTTGCAGGGGTAGTCAGAACCTGGCGACCATGCAACCGCCTCGTTTGCGTACAACATCGCCGCGCTGGCCATTGCCGCCGCCATCATCATCCATTTTACTTTCATGACTTTGTCCTTTCCTGTTCATTGGATAGTCTGAGCATAGCGGAGTTCCATTTTTCGCGCCAAAGGATTTACTGTGCAGTTACGCAGCAATTCTTGTGCAGGTTGCATTGTCATTTGTACCGCCGCCGCCATACAGAAATGTGTTGCTGCCGCCCCACAGCGTGTCGTTGCCACCCGCAAGCGTTGAACCCGGCGTGTCGACATAGAGGTAACGCTGCTTCACGCCGTATAACTTCTGTAACGTTGCAATGTCGTAGAGCATCGCAGATGACGCAGGGTGGTAAAGCCGGATTTGCCGGGGGTGAGCGCCGTTAACACCCTTTATTATGAATAAAAACCTGCTTTTTCACTCCGGCATCTCCCCCTAATGGAATCTTGAGGTCAGTTATGGTTTTCTTTAGTGAATGAAAAGCGTGCTTTTGCATACGGTTAAGTCCTGGTATGCGCGTGACCCCTTTACGCGCAGCGCAGCGATTGCTTACTACACGATTTTTTCCTTCCCCTCGATGCTCATTCTGCTGGTGGGGCTGGCCAACAGGCTGATTGATGAAAACATCATCAAAACCCAGATCATCGGCTATCTGCAAATGATCGTCGGCAAGGAGGCGGCCATTGACACGTTTCAGGTGATCGACCGCGTCAATATCTACGATCACAATACGCTGATCTTGTGCTTCAGCGTGGGCATGTTGCTTTTTACCAGCCTGCGATTATTTTTGCAGATTCAAAAAGCCCTCAACGAGATATGGGAGGTGCGCGAGGAAAAATTTTACTGGAAAAACCTACTACTCCGGCGCGCCTATTCATTCGGGGTGATGCTGGCTATTGGCTTCGTGCTGCTGGTGTCTTTCTTCCTCACTTCCGTACTGACCGCCCTGAGCAACTGGGTTGCATCTTCCATTTCTCCCGCCGCCACGATTGCCGTGCATGTTTTAAATATCCTCTTTTCCCTTACGGCCATGAGTTTTCTCTTCTGCTTAATCCTGCGCATCCTCCCCGACCGCCATATCCCGTGGCGTAATGCATGGCGCGGCGGGCTGGTTTCCGCTCTCTTATTTATGGCAGGGCAATACGGGCTGAGTATTTATTTCGATCTGGCTCACCCCGAGTCCGCCTATGGAGTATCGGGATCGCTGATCCTCGTAATGATCTGGGTTTCCTATTCTTCGCTGGCGCTGCTCTTTGGGGCGGAATTTGCCAGATGCACGCTGCAAAGCGCCACGCCCCTTCAAGGAGAACCGCATGAATCGCACCGCCTCCCCGCTTAAGCGCCCAAGAGCCGCCGCTTCCCATTCCCGGGGGCGAAAGTTACTCCTGCTGACCGCGGGGTTATTGGTGCTTCTGTTGATAGCGGGACGCCTCTATCTCCCCTACTGGCTGAAAGAGTATGTAAACAACGTGTTGCAAAACATTGAGGGTTATAGCGGCTCCGTGCAGGATATCGACGTGCACCTGTTTCGGGGAGCCTACGTTATCAACGCATTAAACCTCACTAAAAATGGAGCGAACGCGCCCGTCCCCTTTCTGCACATCGACACCACCGACCTCTCCATCCAATGGGGCGCCTTGTTTCATGGGCGCATTGTTTCCGACGTTCACCTAAGGGGCGCCGAACTGAACTTCATCATCAATGACGGGCACGCCGTGCAGACCGGACAGGAAGTGGACTGGACGAAACCCATCAAAGACCTGATGCCCATCGACATAAACCTGGTAGAAATCAACGGGGGGAAAATCTCCTACCGCGACTACTCCGCCTCGCCGGACGTGAATCTCTATATCGATCATCTGCACGGAGAAATTGCCAATCTCAGAAATGTGGTGGATGAAAACGAAGCTCTGCCCTCGCATATACGATTCCAGGGAGATTCCATCGGGGGCGGCAAACTGCGGATCGAAGGGGATGTGAACGCCCTGCGCCCCACACCCGACATGGATCTCGATCTTAAGCTGGAAAACGCCGACCTCACGGCCATCAACGATCTCGCCATCGAACATGCCGGGCTGGACTTCGCCCGGGGAAACCTCAGCATCTATTCGGAGTTTATCGTGAAGGAAGGCGAAGTGCATGGCTATATCAAGCCGGTGGTGCGCGATATTCAGGTTACCGACCTTCGGCAGGACACCAACCCCCTGGAATATCTCTGGGAGTCGCTGGCCTCTATCGTCATCGAATTGCTGGAAAACCAGCCCAAGGATCAGTTTGCCACCAAAGTCCCGCTGGAAGGCAGGCTGGACAGCATCGACACCGACAACTGGGAGGCCTTCGTCGCCATTCTGCGCAACGCCTTCGTGCAGGCCTTCACCCGCGACACCGACGACAGCGTCGATTTCAACGATCCGCAAACGGAGGAGAAGAAAGACGCACCCAAGGCAGAGCCAATTCCGCTGGGCATCCGGCGGCATTAGCCTAAAATCGGGCGACGGAAGGGAAAATGGCGGGAGTGTAGACTTTCGTAAGTTTCTTCGGTGCAGCGTTGCTTCTTTATGTATACACCTGCATGGGGTTTTATGAAGCCAAGCTGGCTTTGTAAAAGAATCACCAAAAACGTTTCATAGCAATGGCTTTGCCAGAGCCTGATTTGAAGTATTTTTCTAATTCTCTAGCAATGCTTTCTGTTTCAACGGCAATGTAAGATTTTAAGGTAACAGGTAGGTGTAATTTAGTGGAGTTCACTTCCCCGTTATCATGCGATTGTTTTCGTCTTCTCAGATCATTAGTCGATCCAACGTAAACATTACCATTGTTCAATTGTAGAAAATAAACGTACCACATTTACTGCGCCAGCCACCCTACGCTAAAGCTTCGGGAGGCACTCCTAGCTCTAATCGATCTCGGATGTCAGCCCATAAATGGCCTGCCACCCGAAGCTCGAAGAGCGTAGGGTGGCGGGAGTGACGGGACTCGAACCCGCGGCCTCTGCCGTGACAGGGCAGCGCTCTAACCAACTGAGCTACACCCCCGCATCCGCATGGTTAGCGGGAGGGCTGTAAAGAACCTTAAAGCCCGCGGATTGTCAACAGGAATCTCTCATCTTCACCTCCATTCTTTCTTTCGGTGACCGACGCCGGACACCGATCATCGTCATCAAGCTTTCCTTCATTTGTCACAAAAGCTTCATATCCACACATTATAAGCGGTGTATAATTTCTGCGGTACAGGGAGACACATGCAGACCACACCAGCATCAGAGGCGCCTTTGACCGCCGCCACGCCACCTGAGGACGACAACGCCCCATTGGTGTTTCAATTCAGCAAGAGCGAGGCCAAGAGCGTCAATGGCTTTTTCAATGCCGGACGCATGACGATGGTACCCGCGCTGATCGGAACAGTGGCCAACGGAAAATCCGGGTGGGACAAAAAGAACGAAATGCGACTGGCGGCCTCCATCCTCGGACTGTATGCGAATATCATGGAATTTGCGCTCTCGAGCAAACGCGAGCCGACGTTGGGCGAGCTTACCCTGAGCCATGGCGCATGGACGCATCAGGACGGCGCAATGCACGCCGAAATGAAAGGAAAACTGCCCGAGCAGGCAAAAACGGAAATCGAGAATCTTCTCGATCATGCCTCCCTGCCGAAAAACAGCGTATTGATCGGTTACGATAAAAAACGCGACCGGACGACGGTTTCCGTGGCCGATGACATCTTCAGCGATCTGCAAAGCCAGCTCCATGCCACGCTGCAATGCCGCAAGGATGCGGTCAGTGCCCTGCTCGACCCTCAACGCCGCCGCGAAAGCCTGAACCCTCAGGGCAAGGTTGTCGTCACCGATATTGCGCTGGATGGACTGCAGCTTCCCCAGATACACGCATTGCAGACTCTCTTGAAAAACGACCTGGATGTCGACAGCGATATCCGTATCGAAGGCCAGCACCATTTGCTCCAGGTGTCGCCCAAAGATCAGGAGAAGCTCTCTTCTTTTACCGCCGATCAGTTTAAGGCACATGAAAGCGCCATTCGCATTAAAAACGCCGAGGAGGATAATGATTACGCCCCCGGCTTTATCGAAACCCTGACCCGCCCGGATAAGCACCCTAAGCAGCACGGCCTGCTCATCGGCGCAATCGCCTCCAATGCTTTGCGCGTCGGCGCGGGGTTCAAGGCGGAAAAGATGAAAAACGGGGGTTTGCAGACTTCGCCTTTTGAGAGCTACTCTTCCATCTGGAGCATGTTGACGTACCTGATCGATTATATGCCGGAAAAACATCAGAAGGGCGATCGACTGGTGGCGGGCGTGCAGAGCAATTACACCGGGCTGGAAGGCACACTGCACAAGGCGGGCGATTACCTCGACCAGCGCCCCCTGCTGGCCAGCATGGTCATCAAAGTGCCCACCGTGGCAATGCGCCTGAAAGACGCCTATGCGCCCGGCAAGGACGACACGGCCAAGAAGGTCGGCGCGGCGATGGATGCATTGCGGGCAATCATGACCTCCACTATCCATAAGGGAGACTATGGTCGCTGATTTACGCCTGACAATTGATTCTTCTGCTTTGCAAGCGTAGTCTGTGGGCATGTCGGACATTAAAAAACGCATCGAACGCGAACGCCTGGAAGCCGCCCTCACCGATGAGTTTATCGACTCCCTGTCCATCGTGACGCTGGTTCAGGGCGTGTTGGAAGACGGACAGCCTTATTATGCTTACGCGCTCATCCCTAAGGATCGCTACCGCGCCTTTAAACAGGCGGAAGCTCAGGGAAATTATGATGTGCGCGACTATGGCGAGGTGTTGTTTCACGGCGAAGGATTGCTGCCTCCCCGGGAGATCGCGGAAGAAATGAAGCAACGCTACGGCGCCGATCCCAATTTTGAACAAAACCTGCACCGCATGGCGCAGGCAATGGATGCAGATATGCCCCACAACGATACAGATCGTCCAGCTCCCTCCAAAGACTGACCATTTTGGTATAGGCGTCTGCCTGCTTTAATACTTTGTTAAGGTAGCGCGTGTAATCAGGAGTATACGTCCATTTATAAGGCATTCATGCGATTTCATGCAGGCTTCGGTTAAAAACATCTCCATTCTTGTCCTCGACAACGAAAAGAAAATTGCCGGACTGGTGCATGATGTGCTTGTAAAACTTGGCTTTTCTCCTCACCTTATCCTCATGGCAGAGGACGGGTATCAGGGCATCGACCTGATGCGCAGCCGCCCCATCGATCTGGTGATTACGGATTGGGAATTGCTGCCGACCAAGGAGCATCAGGAGCGTGCAGAAAAAGCCGTCATCCGTTCCGAGCACGGCGAATTTCCGCCGGTGAACGGGGCGAGTTTCGTCCAATGCCTGCGCTGCTTTCCTAAATCCCCCAACCCCTTCGTTCCGGTGATCATGCTGACCGGCCCCACGCTGCCCAATCATATTCTGTATGCACGCGACGCCGGGGTAAATGAAATCCTGATGAAGCCGATCATAGCCGAAGACCTTGCCCGGCGTATCGTCGCAGTAATAGAGCAGCCACGCGATTTTATCACCTGCCCCACTTACCGGGGGCCCTGCCGCCGACGCAAAGTGATGCCCCTGCCCGAAGGCATGGAAGAGAGACGAAAGAAAGACATGAAAATTATACGCCATACGCCGGAGGGTCGCCATGGATGATCAGAAAACATCGGACGCTCCGTTTCTGCAAACCAGACCCGCGGATTTTACTTTGCAAAAGAAAGTGGGGGGAAAAGGTGCGCTGGGTAAATTATTTACGCCGGAGCGTATCCAAAGCGCGCAGCAAACCATTGAAGAATTCAAATCCGGTTATTTTGAAGACCTCTCCTCCTATGTCGCGGAGCTTCATGCCGCAACACGCGGTGAGATTGAGCGCCCCGCCCTGCTGGAAAGCGTTAAATCCCTGAAGGGACATGCGGAATCGCTCGGGTTCGAGTTTATCTTTCGCGTGTGCAATCCCTTATATGCGTTCCTCTGCTCCAAGACGGAATATAGCGAGATAGAAACGCTGCTGATCCAGAAACACGCCGAAGCGATCCTTGCGGGCATACGCAAGAAAGAACGGGGAATGGGCGGCAAGGTAGAGGAAGAAACCCTTAAGAGCCTTGAAATATTGCGCAGCACGCTGAGCGCAAGAAACACTTGATGCCTTCTCTCGTTTAACTTTAAACCTCAGTCAATTGCGCACCGTCTTGCCCGGCGATGCAATCGGGACACTGTCATGCCGTACTTGTCACGGCATCAGGTTACATACCAGACCCCGTCATACGACGGGGTGACCACCCGGGGATAGGCAAAAATAAATTTGGCCTATATACCTTTGGCCTAAGTAGATCGTCATTCCAGAAAAACCCTGAAGGGGTTTTATCTGGAATCTCGAGATTCCTGCTTCTTGTCGCGCCTTAGCCCTGGCAAAGCCAAGGGCATAGGCGGATCGCAGGAATGACGTACCGAGGCCAATGGGATAATCGGGTAAAGTTAAACGACTAAAAACTCAGGAAAGATATTTTCTAAAGACGGCCTATCCAAAGAGGATGGCGCTTGCTTATAAGGAGAAATGGTGGGCGATGACAGGCTCGAACTGCCGACCCTCTCGGTGTAAACGAGATGCTCTACCAACTGAGCTAATCGCCCCCCTTTAAAAGCTAACAGCGCAGGTAGCAGATGCCACCGTGCGCTGTCAACTAAATACGCAATGCGTTACGCGGCTTTGCGCTTTTTGCCTGCATTTACGGCGTCTTTCAACGCTTTGCCGGCTTTGAATTTCGGCTGTTTGGAAGCAGCAATTTTAATAACTGCACCCGTACGCGGGTTACGGCCTTCGGTTGCTTTACGCTGAGCAACTGCGAAGGTACCAAAACCTACCAGACGCACTTCATCGCCCGAAGACAGGGCATTGGTGATAGCGTTGATAAACGCATCTACCGCTTCCGAAGCTTTCGCTTTAGTGATGTCGGACGCATCCGCAATCTCAGCAATCAGTTCATTCTTGTTCATTGCTACACTCCATTACTACGTTCAAAAAAGTTGACTAAAAAGGGCTAGACTAACCCCCTGCAGGAATCGCGCAAACCCGCGCAAATCCTTCAGTTCCGAGGTGTTGGAAAGCTAAGCATGTAATTTTTGCTTTGTAAACCTGATTTTTCACGCAACTGCACAAAAAATGCATTTATTCTGCATTTTTTCTAACTTGACACGAGAAACATTGGCTACTCTGGCTACAAGTGCTGGCTTCTCTCCTCAAAACGCCCGGGGAAAAAACGCACACACATTGTGGTATAGAAGCGCGGCTACAATGCCCGCTGTTCGGATGCCGCCAGTTCTCTTTCCTCCCTCAGTCGCTCCACATAACTCTCCATGCCGGCCTCAGGCGCGGACGGAGCAGAGAAGGAAGCGGGTGGCGGCAGCTCCGCCAGGGCGTGCTCCGTAAGAGGAGGAGAGGAAGGCGTGAGTGTCGGGTCTTCTGCCAGTGCGGTGGCGAGATCATGCGCCTGTTCGAAATCCTTGCGGTAACGGCGTCGGTAAGTGCTGCTTGCATAGAGCGTACCCACGACCGACATCACCACCATACCTATGGCCGCCCCCACCGCTAAGGCCAGGGAAGAAAATACCATCGTGAGCAATGTGGGAGGCGCGCCACTGGTCGCCATCACGCCGATAGCGGCGGCCATACCGAGCACAGCGCCGAAATTGGATGCCCGGCGACTTACGGAATCCACATATTGCGTGCGGGTTGGTGGGTACTGGTTTGCCATCCCCCTCGCCCCGTTAATGAAGCGTGGGGAGTTGTTCCGGATTCGCCGCCGCTTCTGCACGGGCGCGATGCGCATCCTGCCAGGAGGTTACGCCCTGCGCCTGATCCGCCAAAATAGCGCGGCCGGGTTGAGACAGAACATTCGGCTCCGACACCCGGGTGCCCGGCGCATGGGCATCGTTTTGCGGCGTCGCTTTCTTTTGTTCGATGGCAGTGAAATCCGGCAATTCCTGCTCCGGAAGCAGGCCATACTGACGGGCGCGCTGTTTCTCGATCTCGGCGAGGTTGCCTTCAAAGAGCGCATTGGTCACGTTCAGCACATGGCGGTAGTAATTGCGGTTGATACCGTAACTGGCACCTGCCAGTGCGCTGCCTGCGGTTGCGATGGCGATTTCTCCCGCATGTGCGCTGGCGAACCCCATGACGTCCACCGCATGATCGGTAAAGAGAGAGGCCATATACCCCACGCCGCCCATAGCCGCCAGCAACGCCGCCCCCGCAAGCGCGCCGATCGCGCCTATTTTCCAGTAGTAAGCGGGCTTATCATGAAACTTCTTCTCAAAATTATGCGTTCCCTGGCGATAGACCGCTTCCACATCATCTTCAATGGTTTTGATTTCGGCAGAAGAAATCTTCCCGTCTTTGGCCAGCACATTCAGGATCGTATCCAGCTTGATATTCATCACCTGGGAGCGTTCTTCGTTAATCTCCATCCCCGCCGCCACCGCACCCGAAGTGGCACCGACCTGCTTAAAAATATCATAATAATAATGCGCGCCGATGGCCGTGCATCCGCCGACGACAGCCGCCGCCAGACCCGCACCCATCGCCCCCAGCCCCAAAACCGGAAAAACAGCGGAACTCACTGCCGCCGCCGCAACCCCTACGCCCAAACCGATCAGCCCGCCCAATACCAGTCCGCCGAGCTGGCCACGCGACAGGCCTTTATAGGACGCCCAGGTGATGCGGTTGAGATACGGGCTTTCTCCCGGCGATGCACCGGACGAACCTGACGAGGTGAAAAACTCTTGATCTTCGGACACGAAACTACCGCCTGTATGAACTCTTTTACTGCAATTTACATTCTACCATCCTGAAAAACGATAAAAAGTGAAGGTTTTGTGACATTGCCTCCCTGAATGTCGAGGGTTTTGGCATGGAACGGTGGAAATAGCTTGCACCCTCCTCCACTCTCTTTTTATGCTCCTTTCTACATAACCCGTCGCTTACGAAAAGGATGAATATGACCGAAGTTTCCGATATTACTGTTGCTTATGGAGATGGCATTGGCCCGGAAATCATGGAGGCCACCCTGCGTGTCCTGGCGGAAGCCAAGGCGAAGCTGAATATCAGCACCATAGAAGTGGGAGAGGCCTATTATAAAAAGGGCGTCTCCACCGGCATCCCGCCCGCAGCGTGGGAGACGCTCCACCGCACGAAAGTATTGCTGAAATCGCCCATTACCACCCCGCAGGGAGGCGGCTATAAGAGCCTGAACGTCACCATGCGCAAGACGCTGGGGCTGTATGCGAATATCCGCCCCTGCCGCAGTTTCCATCCCATCGTGCCGAGCCTCCAGCCGGGCATGGATCTCGTCATTATCCGCGAGAATGAAGAAGATTTGTATTGCGGGGTTGAATACCGCTTAAGCCCCGACGGCTACAACGCCATCAAGGTGATCACCCGTACCGGATGCGAGCGCATCGTGCGCTACGCTTTTGAACATGCGCAGCGCAACAACCGCAAAAAAGTCACCTGCATGTCGAAAGATAACATCATGAAGATGTGCGACGGGACGTTCCATGCGGTATTCAACGAGGTGGGGGAAGAATACCCCGATATCGAGAAAGAGCATTACATCATCGATATCGGCGCGGCGCGCATCGCTTCGCGTCCCGAGAAATTTGACGTCATTGTGACGGAAAATCTCTACGGCGATATTATTTCCGACATCGCGGCGGAAGTCTCCGGCTCCGTGGGCATGGCGGGATCGGCCAATGTGGGCGATGATTTTGCCATGTTCGAAGCGATCCACGGCTCCGCGCCCGATATTGCGGGTCAGAATATCGCCAATCCTTCCGGGCTGCTCTCGGGCGCGATCATGATGCTGCTGCATCTGGGACAGCACGAGACGGCGGCGCTGATCCGCAATGCCTGGTTGAAGACGCTGGAGGACGGGATGCATACCGCCGATATTTACGGCAAGGAAAGCAAAGCCAAGCTGGGCACCAAAGAATTTGCCGAAGCCGTCGTGGAGCGGCTGGGCGAGGAGCCTTACCGCTTCAAGAAGGCGCGTTATGCGGGCAAGGCTCCGGGTAAAATGAAGCCGCGCACATCGCCGGTGAAACCCGCGGTAAAAACCCTGGTAGGTCTGGACGTGAACATCGAATACATCAATAAGGACATTGATCCGCTGGGCAAGAAATTCGCGGCGCTCACCGGCGAAGAAGCCGAGTTGACCATTATTTCTTCCAAAGGCCTGAAAGTCTGGCCGGATGCGGAGGGCGATCTGATCCATACCGATTATCTGCGTTGTCGCGTCGAAACCCGCACAGGCCCCCTGCCCGCCACTTATCCCACTGCATTCTTGCAGCGGCTCGTGGATAATGGCTTCGATCTACTGAAGGTGACGTATCTCTTTGAATTCGATGGCGTTCGAGGCTATACTCTCAGCGCAGGAGAATAAGCATGAAACTGGACACCGAATCCGCGAAGCGTTACCTGTCGCCTATTTATCCTGACGGGTGGATGTTTATCGCACTCTTCGCGATTGCCGCGCTGATTCTCGGCTCCCTTGCCAGCGTCCTGCTGTATGTCGGATTGCTCGCAACGGGATGGTGCATTTATTTCTTCCGCGACCCCTCCCGGATGGTGCCGCAGGGCAAGGGGCTGGTCGTCAGCGCCGCCGACGGTGTCGTGGATACGATCACCACCGTACCGACCCCCGCGGAGCTGGGTATCGGCGAGGGAGATCATATCCGCATCAGTGTGTTGCTCAGCCTGATGGACGTCCACGTCAACCGCATTCCCGCCAGCGGCACCGTGGTGGCGACGAAATACCACAAGGGCGCGTTCCTCAATGCCTCGCTGGATAAAGCCCATGAAGATAACGAGCGCCAGTATGTCGGCATTAAAACCGACAGCGGCGCGATGATCGGGATGGTGCAGATTGCCGGAATGATCTCCCGCCGCATCGTATGCAAGCTGAAAGAAAATCAGAAAGTCAGCGCAGGCGAACGTTTCGGTATCATTCGTTTTGGCAGCCGGGTGGATGTTTATATCCCGACCAGCGCCACCCCGCAGGTCATGGTGGGGCAGCGCGTGGTGGCAGGGGAAACCATCCTCGCCAATCTGGAAGCGCCTTCCTCTGCGCATCCGGCCGAGAAAATGTAGTTTTTACCCCCTGGATGATTGACCCGGCGGCGTGAATCTTATACATCCGCCTAGGATGAATACCGACACCACATCGCATTATCTGCTGCCTTCGGGCTTGCGTGACCTCCTGCCACCGGAGGCGCGTCACCAGACATATATTCTAAATACCCTGCTTGCGCGCTTTGAACGCTCGGGCTATGCGCAGGTGATGCCGCCGCTGGCCGAATATGAACAAACCTTGCTGGCAGGCAAGGGAACGGCGTTGGAAACCCGCACTTTCCGTATGATGGATCCGCTGAGCGGGCATATGCTGGCCATACGATCGGATATGACCACGCAGGTTTCCCGCATCGCCGAAAGCAGGCTCGGCCATGAAACGCTGCCCTTGCGGCTGAGCTATGCGGGCAATGTGTTGCGCACCGGGGCGGACGGCCTGACCAGCGAACGCCAGTTGACGCAGGCCGGTCTGGAATTGATCGGCTGCGATGCTCCGGCGGCGGAAGCCGAGATTATCGGGGTGGTGCTGGAAGCACTGGATATATTGGGTTTTACGGGGCTGGTGGTGGATTTAAGCGCCGCCGGTTTGCTGGATGCGCTGCTGGCCGAAGAAACGGCTCCTTTTGACAGAGACACCATCATCCACGCCCTGCGCCATAAGGACGCTTCCGCCCTGCCTGACGCGCTGGCGTGCCGCGAGGTACTGGTGGCGCTGCTACAGGCCGCCGGTTCCGCCGATAATGTACGAAAAGCCATGGACACGCTTTATATTCCCTCGGCCGCACGGCTGATGATCGAGCAGCTTTTTGCCGTGATGCACTGCCTGACTCCCCGTGCGGGGGTGACCCTGACGCTGGACCCGCTGGATCAGTCGGGCTTCGATTATCACCAGGGGGTATGTTTCTCGCTGTTTCATACGGATAGCCGCCAGGAAATCGGGCGCGGCGGACGCTACAGCCTGACACTGGAAGGGGCTTCCTGTGGCGCTACGGGCGCCACGCTTTATATTGGCAGGCTCCTGTCCAGCTACCAGCCGGAGAGCACTCCCGTGCGCACCTTCATCCCCTACGGAACGCCGCTGGAAGCCACCCGGAAACTGCGTGACGAGGGTATCGTTACGATCTTTTCCCTTGCCCCTGAGGCTGAGGCTACAGCGGAAGCAAAAAGGCTGGGATGCACGCATATTTACACGGAAGGAGTGCTGAAAGCCCTTTCGTAGGGAACACGCATAGAACCAAACGGGAGGCCAGGAGGCCGACCCAGCTCTGAGCCA
>Ga0209573_1004790_pt1 | contig 12948 bp, 17 predicted proteins | sample TNRBio252014_DNA_FD_185870 | JGI IMG/M metagenome (GOLD analysis project Ga0209573, IMG submission 185870) | Wastewater treatment Type I Accumulibacter community from EBPR Bioreactor in Madison, WI, USA - TNR Reactor_6/25/2014_ DNA (SPAdes)... | ecosystem: Engineered > Bioreactor > EBPR >...
AACCGATCCATGAAGGCGCCGTCGCCGAGTACGTGACCTTGGCGGTCACTGACACGGTGATGGCCTCTTCCAGGGCTTCGCTGCGGCTGAAGTTCGTGATCGAGAAGTCCGCCTGCAGGCCTTGACCCGCGGCCGCGTCGAGGATCTGCAGGCCGATGGGGTCGTTGTTGAAGAAGGCGTTCTTGATGGCGGTGAACCCGGCATCGCCGGTGTCCCAGACCATCTCGAACTCCACGCTCGCTTCCTTGAGCGTGGCGACCGTGGCCCGCCAGCCGCTGTTGGCTCGCGTGGTCACGTCCGCCTCGCCCGCCTCGAGGTTCAGCGTCACGTCGCGGGTGTTGCCCAGCGCCGTCCACGCACCCGCGCCTGCCTGGCCGCCCGTCTTGTACTTCAGGGCAGCTTCCATGCCGAGCTTGATTGCCATCGCTGACTCCTTTCACTCGGCGCTGTGGCCGACCACGAAGACCGTCTCGCCGCCCTTGCTCTTGACCAACAGATCCGCCAGGTTCACCCGCTCGAAGTAGTACTGCGTGCCCGGGGCGACCTCGATGGGGTCGGTCTTTCCGTCCGACAGCAACAGGTCCTGCGTGTTCTTGTGCGATGCCGTGAGCGTGAAGGTCGCCACGAGCTTCGTCGCCGACAGCGGCTTGTCGCCTCCGTCCAGATCGACTTTGAAGATGATGGCATTCCTCACGCACTACCTCCGCTCGCGGTATGTCACACTCAGGACACTCGTGAACACCCGGTGCTGTTCGAGCGCCTCGCTCGACACCACCGGCTCGTTGCTGATCCCGACCCACGCCGCGTCGGGGAAGCCCTCCAGCCGTTTGAAACGCAGGTGATCCGCGATCGCCTCGACCAGCACGAGCAGTTCATCGATCGCCGCGTCCACCCCTTCGGCGGGGAGCTTCTTCTGCACGCCCACATCCACGACGTACTCGATGGCCAGGCTGTCCCGCGTCACCGGCGACATCTGCAGCGTGCGGGGAACCACCGAGACCCGTAGGTCTTTGAGGTCCTCCAGCGTGAACGCGGGCTGGAACATCCGCACGGCCGTGAGCGGCTGCCCGAAGGACCCGGCGCTCACGTGCGCCGCGACGGCGTCGGCGAGGGCGGCAATCGTGCTCACGGGCCACCTCCGATCACAGGCGAGCCCGTCGTTGGCACGCTCTGTCGTGGCGAGTTGGATGTCAGCCCGGAGAGCTTGCCCTCGAGGAACCAGATCTTGCGTTCCATCTCGGCGTACTGAGCGCGGATGCTGCGGGCCTCGCCGATGAACTCGTCGAGCCGCTTCTCCACCTGCTGGAGCTTGGTGGTCACCACGCCCCACTGGATGGTCATCGCGCCCGCCGCGAGCACGACGGTGACGACCACTCCGGCCCACCGAGCACTGCCGTTCTGTCCGTTGCCTTCTGCCATCGTTACTCCGTTGCGATGTGCTTGGTGTGAATCCGAAGAACCCTGCGGTACGGGTCGCTGTAGCGGAACGGCGGCTGCCCTCCCGGCGCATTGACCTCGTACACGAACACGCTCACTCCGACCGTCTCTCGCACCTGATCGCCCGCCCGCGGGAGGATCGGGCCAGAGCCCAGATCCAGGTCCCCGGTCCGCACGAGGAAATCACGCGACTCCACTCGGTGAATGAGGCCCGCGTCGTCAGCCTGCTCGAACTCGGTCTTGCCGATGGTGGCTTGGACTTCCTTCTCGTCCGTGCCACGCCGGTAGAGGACCGGGCGCGAGAGGTGCTGGTGACGCTGGGCATCCAGAAACGCCGCGCCGCGATCGAGCAGGTCGCCCACAGGTGCTCCTTATTGCTGCAGGCGAACGCGAACGATGGTGTCGGCGTCGACAGTGGCCTTCACCGCCTTACCGATCAGCTTGTTCGCGCCGGCGGCCGCGTTCTTGGTGGCGTTCTGGGCGGCCGCATCCCAGTACGTGAGCGTGCCCGCGGGGATGGCGCTGCCAGCGCCGACCGCCTTGTTGAAGTCGAAGACGCCGGTGACGGCGATCGATCCCAACTGGCCCGCCTTGATCGGTGCCTGCGTGACACCGATGAGGTCGGCCTGCACCACCACCGCGCCGACAAGCACGTCAGCGCCGGGGGTGTAGTCGATCGAGCCGCCTTCCTGAACGAACTTTGCTGGTCCTGAAGCCATTCCTGAACCTCCATCTGTTGGTGGGCCATCGGTATCGATGCCCGATTGCTGATCGATGCCGCTTCCGAGTTCGCTGGGGAGCTCGCCACCGAGCCCCCCAGCGCCTGTGCTTCCCTGCACGGGCATGACTTACACCTCGCCCTTGCTCTTCACGCCGCCGCGCGGGTCCTGCAGGTTGACGCCGTGGGGGGGAAGTCGTGGTACCCACGCATCCGGATGCCGAGCATGTTGAAGTCCGCGTCCGAGGTCTCGACGGTCGGGGCTTCCTGGCCGTTGAGGAACGCCATCTCGATGACCGGCAGGTCGCTGGGGTCGGCGAGCAGGTACCACGCCTTGGCCGAGTTGCCGGTGTAGAGGGCGTTGGAGAGGTAGCGGCTGACCTCGATGCGGAACTTGCCCTGGTGCGGGTTGGCGACCGGGAACTTGGTGTTCGCGGTCGTGTCCCGGAGCTCAACGCTCTTGTAGAGCTGCGTGCCCATCGCCGAGAGCGCCGTCGGCACCAGCAGGATCGCGGGCATCACGCCCGTCGGCTTGCCGTCGGAGTCCACGAGGTCCATGAAGGCGACCTCGCCCTTGGTGAGGCCGTCGATGCCGAGGGCGGTGTCCGCACCCGAGACGAAGTTCTTGTTGCCGGCACTGAAGAACGCGGCGTTGTTCATGAACGCCGTCCAGAAGACGTCGTTGATCTTCAGGCCCGAGCCACGGCCCAGCTTGCGGGGAACCGTGGTGATCGCGCCGAGGTCATCGTTGATGATGTCGCGGCGATCGATCGAGAGCATCAGGCCGTAGGTGTCGGCCTTGTTGGTGTAGGTTTCCTCTCCGAGCGTGCCCTGCTTGAGCTCGCCGCCGGGGGCGACCTGCTCGTACTGGTCCTTGCCGACCAAGCGGTAGCTGGTCACGGTCTTGAAGTCGCTGACGTTGCGGACGGCGCAGATGCTCCGCCAGACGCGCTCGACGCTGAAGAAGCCCTCGAGCAGGAACTTGTTGGCGACGTTGGAGAGGATGCCACCCACATCGATGGTGGTCATACCCGCCTCGATGCCGCGTCCGAACGCGGCCTCGAGCACGCGGCGGCTGTCGCGGAACGTGCGGCCGGTGTAACCGTTGGCGATGGCGGCTTCGAAGAGGAGCTCCTGAAGGCCCAGCCCGCCCTGGAACCGCTTGGCGGCGATCTCGATTGCCTGCGTGGAGCAGACCTTCTCGATGCCTTCGAGCTTGGCGCTCTGGAAGCACGCGGCCTCCAGCACTTCGCTGGTGACGCTGTTGTCCGGAGCGTGAATGGCCGGGGCCTTGGGGCGGCTGGCGCGGAGGACTTCGAGTTCGGTGCGCGTGGCATCCCAGTTGTCGCGGATGGCCTGGGCCTCGATCTCGCTGTGCTTGCCGCCGCAGACCTTGCGAACGGCTGCGATGCGTGCGGTCTCAGCGAGCGCCGCCGCGCGAACCTGCTCGGGCGTCTGCTCGGTGGCGATGATTGGGGACGGGGTGGGATTGGAAGTCGTGGGATCGTCGGCCATGACGCTGGGCTCCTTGTTCTGACGCGCGGCGATGCTCGCGCTGGTGCGGCCGTCTGCGCCGAGATCCACGAAACTGATCTCGCCGAGCGTGGCTTTGCGGACGACGTTGACCGGGCCAGTGAGTTCCTGGCCGTTGACCGTCGCCTTCTGGTTGTCCTTGATGAACTCGAACTCCTCGACGCTCGCGCCGACGGAGGCTTGCCACGGGAAGCCGTTCCGCGAGGACGCGACGACTTCCTTGGCGGCGCTCGTGTCACGCGAGATCACGCCCGTCGCCACGAGCTGCCCGGCCTCAACGCGGATCGAATCGGTGTGGCCGACGCCCGACAGCGGGTCGTGCCCGAAGCGGATGGGGCGTGCCTGTGAGGGAACCGCCAGGCCCGCGAGGTCGATCACGACCGGGTGACGCCAGCCCGCGACACGCATCGCGCCGCCGGTGTACGCGACCATCTTGAAGCGGGGGAGAGGCGCAGCCTGCCCATCAGCCGCAGCAACGACGCTGATGTCGGCGGTTGCGGTGAGCGTGAGAGCGGGAATGGTCTTCTTGGGGTCAGCGGTGACTGGCACTGGCGGTCTCCTCATCAACTTGGTCTGCGGGATCGGTGTCCTCGGCGGGCGCGTTCGTGGCCGGAGCGGCAGCCGGTTCGGTTGCCAGCGTGAGGCCGAGCTTGTTCATGAGCGTGAGCTCTTTTGCACGCTGGCGGAGTTCCTGCTCCCAGTCGCGGCCTTGCCGGGCGAACTCCGCGGCGAGCGTGGTCGTGTGATTGGCCAGTCGGGTGGCCTGGGCGTTGGCCTCTTTGGCGGGATCAACGTGCTCGACGCCATCCCAGAACCACGCGTGCTCGGGCAGCGTGGCGGCGATGGTTCGGAGGGACTGCGGAAGCAATCCCTCGACAAGCACCGCCTCGTTCAACCACGCCTTCAGGATGCGATCGAGCACGGCGAGCTGCAGGTGGTGCTGCTCGACGCGGATGCTCTTGTAATACACCTGGTGGTCGAGGCGACCGCTGGCGTAGTTGTAACCGGAGGAGTTGCCAGCCGCGACGTTGAACGGCATGTTCAGGCAGCGGGCGATCTCATTGAGGATCTCGCGCTTGAACTCGCCGAACGTCGTCGTCGGCTGCTCGGCATGCACCTGCCCGAGCTTCCATCCGCCCGGAAGTACGGTGGCGAGACGCTGTTCGAGTTCCACCTCGTCCATCGGCTCCAGCGGATCGGCCTCGCCGTTGGCGGGGCTGTCGGTGTAGATGACGGCGGCGAAGTTGGCGGCGGTCTCGGCGGCCGCGATGGTCGCCAAGGTGTACCGGCGGAGCTGCGCGAACAGCGGGAGCGCCGGCGTGATGTCGGGGATGCCGCGGAGTTGGCCGGGCCGATCCGGACGGAAGTAGTGCACGACGGACGACGCGGGGAACGTGTCGTAGGCCGTGAGGTCGTCGATGGGCGTGCGGAACACGCCGCTGTCGCCTGGGTGGCGCTTGAGCACGCGGTAGGCAGACGGATTGCCCCACTGATCCAGAGCGATGCCGTCGATCTCGTCGTTGCGCCCGCGGCGCAGCAAGGGCGTGCAGACCTGGTCCGCTTCGATGAGCTTGAGATCAAGCGAGACTGGCGAGCCCGCTGACGCGATGCCGGGGTTGTTGATCAGGAGCGCGAACGCCTCGCCGCTCTCTGCCCGGGCGAGTCGCATGGTGCGGAGCTTTCCGGGGAGGTCAACGGCCCGCGACCACTGTTCGAACGCATCCTCGATGCGAGCATTCGCGTCGGCGTCGTCAGTGAGCATCTGCAGCCGGGGACCGGTGCCGATGGTGTCGTTAGCGAGCGTGAGAACGATGCCCTTGGCGTAGGAGTTGTTGGCGACCTCGTAGCGGGCGCGATTGCGGAGGACACGCCGCACTTCGGGGTTGATCGCGGCGTTGGGCGAGAGGCCGTCCGCATTCGCCCAGTGCTTGCGGTTCTCCGGTGTGGTCTTGGCTGAGTCGAACTTGGCAACGACCAAACGACGGCCGCCGCGCGATCCGCCTCCGTGCGGAGCACGCGACGCCGCCGGGGAGGGAGAGGCGGTCTGCGTCCCGCGACTGACCCGGCTCATGATGTTCGCGATGGCTTTCAGCATGGGCAGGTCAGACAGAACCGGGGGGAACGATCTTGGCGAACTTGATGCCGAGGCCGGGCTTCCTCGCGGCGGCCTTGGACGCGAGGTAGCGGTCGGCCTCGATCTGGTCCTTCAGCGGGTGCTGCTCAACGGACTGACCATCCACGGACGCCTTGGCAGGCTGCGACGCGGCGTCGCGGAGAGCTTGGTCGGGATCAGGGGATTGTGGGGCGTCGGGCACAGCAGGCTCCTCGTCTCGAAGCGACGAGACATCTCCCGGCTACATACGCCGCCGCTGGAGCGGCTGTCCGCTTTGCGGAGCGCCTGGGTCAAGTCATTCGATAGATCGAACGAGCTACGCCTGGGCTTCCCTGGTCGAGACACGCCGCCCGCAGTGCCGGCACTCCCGCCGGCGCACAATCGCACCGGCAATCCGCTTGAGGTAGATCACCCGGAAGTGCTGGCATCCACAGACACGACACACCAGCCCGAGGGGCTGGTCCTTCTCCGTCGGGACGACTCGCCGCACGCGTGGCATCAGCGACGGTCTCCTCGGATGGCCGACAGTCGAATGCGTGGCCGGTTTGACACTCGGGCATCAGTGCCAAACAGCACCGCGCCCTGCATGGACGCGGCGACCGCCGCGCCGACGAGACCGTCGAGCCAGTGGTTGTCGAGCCCTTCGACACGGAGCTTCCACTCGTCCACGGTGCGGCCCCGGCCCTCCGTCCGCACGCGGTACTCGCTGGTGAGGTGCTCCGACAACAGACGGTGTGGTTCGGGCTTCTGGCCGAACAGAGAGAGCCCGCCGGGATCGCCCATGGGCACCGCCAGCCTCGCGTGCACAAAGGACTTCCAGTAGTTCGTGTCGAACAGGACGTGTCGCACCGCCCGCTTTCCGGTCACGATCGGCACGCGCCAGTTCAGCCCGACCCGCTCGCCGCGTTTGCGCTTGTAGTCGCTGAAGGGGAGGCTGCTCGCGCCGACATACCTGCCGTGGCTGGGCGTGAGTACGCTCGCGTGCGGGCTCTGGCGACAGAACTGATAGACCACGTCCGTCGACGAACCCCAGTTGGCGTCGATCAGGCATCGGTCGATCCGCACCATCGCGCCGTCGTCCCGCCGCCACTCGCGAGCAACCGTCGCCTCGATGAGCCGCTCCAGGCCACCGTAGATCGCGCCTTCAACGCCGGCGCGTGGTGATGCGGCCCCAAGCGTCCGGCGTACATCCCGAAGCGTGAAATATGCCTGCTTCTGGTCCGGCTCGGTGCCATAGTCGATGATGTGACCCGTGAAGTCGTCCTCCCAAGCGGCCACGAGGTAGAACAGTGCCTTGCCCTGCACGTCCACGAACATCGTCAAGTGGGAGCACCCGAGTGGGACAAGCCCGCGGGCGTGCCCGTTCACCTTCGCTGCGATCTGGTCGGCGCTCAACAGGTCGTCTGCGACCTCGACCTCGGGCAGCGGTTCGTTCTGATACTCCGCGAAGAACGCGGACTCGTTCTGCAGCCGGAGATTCATGGCGTGCTGCACCGCCGACAACTCGTCGTGGTTGAACCGCTCCGGCCAGGCGATGACCGCCCCCTCGTCCATCGCCGTCCGATGCTTGCCGTAGAACGCCGTGGCATCAATGCTCCCGCGATCGGCGCGAAGCCCCTCGGCCCGCACGCGGGCGTACTCGGCCCAGATCTTCTCGTTCTTGGGGAACGAATAGACCATCTTGGTCCGCTCGCCCTGCCACTGCGGGTGCTTGTCGCGGTCGAGAATGCGGTCGGCCAGATCGTCAGGGCGGACCACCGTCAGCGTCATCAGGCCGGCGATCTTCCGTCCAGGTCCGGCCATGCCGAGGATTGCACCGGCGAGAATTCGCTCGCGGTTGGCGCATTGGGACGGCGAACGGGCACTCTCGTCGGTCTGCGGGTCGTCGATCAGTACGAGCGACGGGCGGACACTCACACCGTCGACACGCTTGTGCTTCATGCCACGGATGCGGCCGGTGATCCCCGCGACACGGATGATCGCGCCCGATGCCGCGGAGCCGGGAATCGTGGGCAGCACGATCTCTCGGGCGGTCCACCCAATGTGGGTCTGCTTGCCTTGGTAGAGCTGCCCTGAAGCCCGCTGGTGGATGCCTTCGAGCGATCGGATCGGGTGGCAGACCTCTGGGAAGTCGCCGCCGAGGATCTCGCTGTTCTCCAGCTCCGCCTTGATTGATTCGAGCATCCCGGCCGCGTGCTCCTCGTCGGAGCCGACAAGCGCCACGAACTCTCGGTGCCCGAAGACCAACGCCCACAGACACGCGATCTCGCAGAGCGAGGTTTTGCCTGAGCCGCGCGGCATCGCCATCGCAAATAGCCCGCCTTCGAGCACCGCCTGTTCGATCTTGGCGATGACCTTGAGATGGTCATCCGACCACTTGAGGTGGAAAGTCTGGGGGAAGTACGCCTCGCAGAAGAACCGGAAGTCGCGGGCCGCCCTCTCCTTCCTCGCCTGGTCCGCGACTGGAGGCAGATCGCCAATGTCCCGTCCCGACAGCGAGAGCATCGCGTTGCGGAGCCGGGCACGCTCTTTCATCGCGTCGTAGCCAGTGAGACCCTCAGGGGCATCGGCAGCATTGGCGATCGCCTCGTGCCGCGTAGTCGCCAGCCACGCCACGTATCGGAACAGATCAACCTTGCCCGCGTCGCCGTCGGCCGCGACGCGGAATCCGGCGCGCGTGCGATGCCGGTGGAGCTGCCGCTCGCTGATCACCTCGCCCAGCGGCGTGCTGTTGAGCAGCCGCGCGAGTTCGCCGGGCTTGAGTTTGCGCGGGTCAATCGCCACCTGCGGACATCTCCTTCACGAGCCACGCGGCGTAGTGCACGAGGTTGACGCTGCCGTCGGCGTTGGTCGGGGCGCCCGCATCGATGTCGGCGCGGAGCATCGCTTCGGTCACGGGCTTGCCGCCAAGCCGGGTGAGCACGCGGGCGGCGTCCGCCACGGGCATCGCCGCCGGGTTGAGTCGAGACAGTCCCTGTCCTCCAACCGCTGGCTGGGAACTAGGCGCGTGTTCGGGAGTCATCGCGGACCTCCCGCGCGAACTTGCCCACATGGGCGGAAGAGTTGCCCACATGTCGCAGAATCATCGAGAAATGCAGGCCGATCGCCTTGCCTGTTCCCCGTCAGCCGGCCAATGTGTGTCATACGCGAGCGGGAACAACGCACCCCCCGCACGCGACGGAGACCACGAACATGAACGCGACCACGAAGACCACGCTCGACCTCGCCAAGACCCTCGCCAAGAGCGGGTTCCACATCCCCGCCATCGAGATCCACACGCCCGACGGGCGCACCTGGAACATCGCGACGGTCCCCGCCGGACGCGGCCGCCACCTCGACGGCCACTGGGGACCGCGCCCCGGAGCGCTTGGCGGCTTCCGCCTCTTCGAGATCGACCGCGATACCGACGCACCCAACGAGCACGATGCGATCGACGGCGACACCTGGGCCGCCGACGAGTTGGTCGACTACCTCCGGGCGGTCGGCCAGCCGAAAGACACGACGAGTTGGGACCGCAAGAACGACAACCACCCGACGACCTGAAGCCCGCGAAATGCGGGCTTCGCTGTTTACCAAAGACCACCAACCCAAAGGAGCACGACCATGACGAAGCGCACCCCGAAGACCACCAAGCCCGAACCCACCGCCGCCGAGACGTACGCAGCGAGGCGCAACGACATCGCCCGCCTGATGGACGTGCTGCAGATGGAACTCGACAAGCACGCCGAGGGGGCCAAGGCCGACCCGCGCAACTGGGGCTTCGCGGGAAGCCTCGGAAAGGTCCGCAGCGACCTGGTCGATCTGGTCGGGTTCCTCAGCAACATGGACCCCGAGCACGTCGAGGCCTTTCTGAACGACGCCGAGTGACCAGAACCACCAACCGCAAGGAGCAACGCCATGACCATCAAGACGATCGTGATCGAGGGCATCGACCAAGACATCAGCATCCGCCGCACTGAGCGCGGCGCGGAGGTGACCATCGAACAGCACACCCGGCGATCGGGCAGGCAGGACATCTGCATCGCGCACATCGCCCGCGACGAGAACCGGGAGAGTCGCTACGCGAAGGCGACAGAGGTCGCCAAGGTGGTCTACGGCACCGACCGCCGAGGCCAAGCCGCCGCCACCAACTCGATGGTCCATGACGTGCTCAACGAGATGGAGCGCGTCGCGGGCTGCTGACCCGCCCCACGCGGCGTCGCGGGGAACCGCGACGGCCACGCTTCCCCGCCGCAATGTGCGACGGGAGTTCCAACCCCCAGTTCGGAGATGACCATGAGTACGAAGACGAAGAAGCCCGCCAAGCCCCGCACCCCGAAGATGTCCAAGAGCGCCGCCCGCACGGAGGGAGCCGCCAAGACAGACCGCCTCCGCAAAGCGGCGCTCGCCGAGATCAACGACCGGCTGGCGGGCGGGAAGCAGGACCACGAGGTCCCCAGCGAGAAAGAGGTCGCCAACAACGCGAACCTTGGCGCGGCTATCAAGGGCAAGAGGGCCAAGGGCGAGAAGGCCCCCAAGACGCCGAGGGCCCCGAAGCCCGCAAAGGAGCCGAAGCCCAAGCGCGTCAGCGCCCTCGACGCGGCTGCGCAGGTGCTCGCCGCAAGCGAGGTTCCGATGCGGGCCAAGGAGATGATCGCGGCGATGGAGGCCAAGAAACTCTGGACGAGCCCCGGCGGCAAGACCCCCGAGGCCACGCTCTACGCCGCCATCATCCGCGAGATCGCCGCCAAGGGCACCGCCGCCCGCTTCAAGAAGCACGAACGCGGCGTCTTCGTCGCGGGGAAGGGAGCCTGAGCCATGAGCGCCACTCCAGCCCCGCAGCCCGCGCCGACCCAAGCCCAACTCGATGCCGTGCTGCAGGCCGCGCTCTACCTGCTCGGAGCGCGGCAGGACCGGATGGTCACGATCGAGGAGTGGACGGACCTCGCCCGAGCCGTCGCGGCCTGCCAAGAGCGCAAGACGGCCGACTACCTGACCGAGCACGACCTCGAGGACATCGCCGAGCGCTACGCCCTTGATTGGGACGAAGCGACCGACGGGGCTCTGCCCACGCTCGACGACGAGTGAGGCGTTCATCACGCCTTGCTCCCAGCCGCGACGCTCGTCGCGGCTTTCTCTTCGGCCGCACCCTTCGCAGGCAGTCGCTCCGCCTTGCGGCCCGTGAACTTCTCCCAGCGCTGCACGATGACATCGCAGTAGAGCGCGTCGAGCTCCATGAGGAATGCGTGCCGCCCGGTCATCTCCGCGCCGATGAGCGTGGAGCCGCTGCCGCCGAAGAGGTCGAGCACGTTCTCGCCGGGTCGCGATGAGAACTCGATCGCCCGCCGCGCGAGCTCGACCGGCTTCTCGGTCAGATGAACCATGCTCTGCGGGTTGACCTTTTTGATCGACCAAGTATCAGGCACATTCGCGGGGCCGAAGAAGCGGTGTGCCGCGCCTTCCTTCCAGCCGTAGAAGCACCACTCGTGATTGCCCATGAAGTCCTTGCGGGTCAGGACCGGGTGCTCCTTGATCCAGATGATCGCCTGGGCGAAATAGAGCTCGCAGCGCTTGAGCACGGGCGGGTAGTTGCCGCAGTTGGCGTAGCCGCCCCAGATGTAGAACGTGCCGCCGGGGATCAGCACGCGGGTGATGTTCCCGAACCACGCCGCGAGCAACCGGTCGAACTCGTCGTCCGACACGAAGTCGTTGGCGAGGGGCCGGTCCTTGGCACGGAGCTTCTTGTGCGTCGCTCGGCTCTTCTCGGGGTAGCGGTTGAGGTCGGCGCTCTGCTGGTCATGCTGGTCTGCCTTGCCCGGCAGCGCGAACGAGCTCAGGCCGGCGACGATCGCGTTGTTCGAGCGTGGCTCGACCTTCACGTTGTACGGCGGGTCCGTGTTCACGAGGTGGATCGGCTGGCCATCAAGCAACCGATCCAGGTCCTCGGTCTTGGACGAGTCGCCGCACATCAGCCGGTGGTTGCCGAGCACCCAGATGTCGCCGGGTACTGTCGTTGCCGCGTCCGGTGCGCCCGGCACGTCATCGGGATCGGTCATGCCCTCATTGCCCGCGGGAGCCATGATGGCGCTGAGGTCTTCGGCGCTGAAGCCGAGCAGTGCGAGATCGAAGTCCACGCCCTTGAGGTCGGCCAGCTCCAGCGGCAGGAGCTCCATGTCCCACGACGTCAGCGTGGCGACCTTGTTGTCGGCGATGCGCAGCGCCTTGACCTGCTCGGGCGTCAGATCGGTGGCGCGGATCGTGGGCACCTCCTTCAGCCCGAGCTTCCGTGCCGCGCGGAGTCGCGTGTGCCCGGCGATGATCACGCCGTCGGCATCGACCAGGATCGGCACCTTGAAGCCGAACGCCTCGATGCTCTTGGCCACCGCATCGATGGCGGCGTCGTTGATGGTGCGAGGGTTGCGGTCGTACTCGTGGACCGCGTCGATGGGAAGCGTTTCGATGTTCATAGCGATCTCCGTCGTGAGCGCCGGCGCGGCGCATGGGGCGTCGTGGTGGCCCGCCGCACATGCGGTGGGTCCGGGGATCGGTGGATCGCTGGTTGGCTGGATCGCTCGGGCGACGGGCCCGTCCGGGAGCGCTTAGCGCCCCGATTCCCCCGCGCTACGGGCCGCGCCCGTTGGCCACGGGTCCGCCCACGTTGGCCCACGTCGCGTCATTGGCGGCGAGGCGTACCAACCCCGCCACGGGTCCGCCCCGCGCTCGGACGGGCGAAACAAACTCTGTCGCCAAGCGCGGCTGTTCCCGCGGGCCAAGCCACGCGATCTGGCCCGGGGAGTACCTAACGCCATCCGCCTCCCCTCCTGTAAGGCTTCCGGCTGTAAGGCTCCCGCTAGGCGCGGCCTGGCACACGACCTGCATGGGCGCTGCGGTGGGGAGGCGGGGGGCCGGGGGAGGGGTGGGGGAAGGTATAGAAAGGAGAGAGATACCTTCTTTCACTTTCTTCAACCCCTCCTTCTCTGCTCCCTTCCCGCCCGCCCGAGAGATCGCGCGTGAAGAATGTGAAAGAAGGGTCCGACCACAGCCAACCCGCGTTTCTGACCTGCTACGGCAGGAGTTCATACACCCTCCTTGACCGCCCGGCGGTCGGCTCGACCCCTTCTTTCAAGCGGCCGGTCTCCTTGAGGTTCTCGAGCACCTCGTCCCGCTC
>Ga0209573_1004791_pt1 | contig 12947 bp, 9 predicted proteins | sample TNRBio252014_DNA_FD_185870 | JGI IMG/M metagenome (GOLD analysis project Ga0209573, IMG submission 185870) | Wastewater treatment Type I Accumulibacter community from EBPR Bioreactor in Madison, WI, USA - TNR Reactor_6/25/2014_ DNA (SPAdes)... | ecosystem: Engineered > Bioreactor > EBPR >...
CGGGAATCACGGAGGAGGTTGTCCCACGGTGGTCACATCGTCCGATGGCGGCGCGACGTTTTCCGATCTCCGGATCCTGCGAGAGTTCGGACCCGGACTCGATTACACCTGCTGCGGCAATCTCGCTCTCGGTATCGCGGAGGACGGAGCGATCGTCCTGCTCGCGATGGCCTACACGGGAGACGAGGCGAATCACATTTTCGGATGGCGCTCGGAGGATGAGGGGGGCACCTGGAAGCCGACGGACACGGGCGAACTCGGGCCCAACCGCACCGGTTCGGTTTTCGGGAATGTGTTTCCCTTGAAAGGAGAGGGGCTCGTCGTCTTCGGTCACTACCGGGTCGGATCGACTCCGCATGCCGAAGGGATCTGGATGTCGACGTCACCGGATCACGGCCGCACCTGGAGCGAGGCTCGCCGCATCGCCGAGGTTCCTGCCGTCGAGCCGGTCGTGATATCTTCGCAGGGCAAGCTGATCGGATTTTTTCGAAGCACCAAAAAAGCGGTCTTCAACGAGCCCTCGGCGGAAGGACGCCAGTTCGTCGGTGTCTCGACCGATCAGGGGCTGACGTGGGATACGACCCTCTCCAGTCTCGATGCCGAAGATCCCGCGATGGCGCGCCTGGCCGCTCCTTGCGCGGTCGAAGATCCCGAGCGCCCGGGCGAACTCCTCGTGCTGACGACGGAACGGGCCAGGGGCACGGAGCAGAACAGCCGCATCTGGCTCTGGCGGGGAAAGGCGGACCGCCTCGAATGGAAACGCGACCGGGTCGTGCTCGAGTTCCCTCCCGCTGGCCCCGACAACTCGAACACCGATCTCGGTTACCCCTGGTTGCTGCATGAAGGCGGGGATCGGTGGTCAGTTTATTATTATCACGGAAGGACAAAGGGCGCGTCGGCGATCTGGGTGACGGGGTTGGGCATTTGACGAAACCTCAACGAACTGGATTGCTTTGCTTCATCGATCAAACCAACTGTTAGCGACGGCCCCATGAAACCACTGCTCTTCGCCCTCACGCTGCTCGTCGCATCTCCCGCGTTTGCCACCGCCGCCGAGTCCCGACCCAACGTCATCTTCATCCTCACCGACGACCAAGGATGGGGCGACGCGCATTTTGCGGGGCATCCCTATGTGAAGACGCCGAACCTCGATCGTCTCGCGAAGGAAGGGACCTGGTTCAAACAGTTCTACGTCGCGGCCACGGTCTGTTCGCCGAGCCGGACGTCGTTCATGACCTCGCACTACCCCTCGCGGCACCTGATCCACGGGCATCTCTCCGATGAGGCGCAGAATACAGCCCGCTCCATGCCAAACTGGCTTGATGCGGAGGCGACCACCTTGCCCGATCTGCTCAAGTCGGCGGGTTACGCGACGGGGCATTTCGGGAAATGGCACCTCGGGATGGGGGCGGGAGCTCCGGCTCCGGTCGACTATGGATTCGACGTTTCGAAGATCGTGACTGGAAACGGCCCGACCTACGAGGAGGAACGGGGGAAGCCGGGCTTCTGGTCGCGCTCGACGCAGCTTTTTGTCGACGACACGATCACCTTCATCCGCGAGCACCGGGAGCAACCTTTTTATGTGAATCTCTGGACTCTGATTCCCCACGCGAAGCTAGACCCTTCGCCGGAGCAACTCGCCGTCTATGCGGAGCTGAAGCCGAAGGCCGATGACCCCTCCTTCGGTCCGTGGATGCAGAAGTATCTGTCGAAGGCGAAGGATCTCGAGAGCCAGATGAAAGTCTTCTGCGCCTCGCTCACCGATCTCGACACGCAGATCGGCCGGCTCCTCGACACGCTTGATGAGATGGGGTTGGCGAAGAACACGATCATCGTGCTCTCGAGCGACAATGGTCCCGAGGATTACCGCATCGGCAATGCCTCGAACGCGGGAGTGGGGAGTCCGGGACCGTTGCGTGGTCGCAAGCGGAGCATGTACGAGGGCGGGATCCGCACCTTCGGTCTCGTGCGTTGGCCCGGGAAAGTGCCTGCGGGTCGCGTGGATGAAACAAGTGTGGTCGGCGCGGTCGATATCCTTCCCACGATCGCCGCGCTCACCGGTGTCGCGGTGCCGGACTCGGTGAAGCCCGATGGACAGGACCTGAGCGCTCTCTGGCGCGGCGGGGAATCGGTGCCTCGCGGGAAACCGCTGCACTGGGAATGGCTTTTCAACGTCCAAGGATCCGAGGACGGCTACGTTCCACCCGCTCTTGCGATCCGCGACGGCGACTGGAAACTCTTCCTCGATCACAAGGGTGGAAGCACCCAGCTCTATCACATCCCCAACGATCCCGGTGAAAATACCGATCTTGCCGCGAAGGAACCGGAGGTCGTGAAGACCCTGTCCGCAAAGGCCCTCGCCTGGGTGAAGACACTGCCCAAGAGCGCGGCGCGGGATTCCGTCGAGACGACGGGATTGCCGGTCGATTCGCGGGGGAAGTCGGTTCCCAAGGCCAGGGCGACCCCGACCGCACCCGCGAAACCCACCTTGGACCGGAAGACCATCTTCAAGCAGAAGGATACCAGTGGCGACGGCAAGCTGACGCTAGAGGAATACCTCCACCGTTTTCCCGACCAAGAGGAAGGACGCCGCCGTTTTCCGGTCTTCGACGCAAACCAGAACGGTTTCTTGAGTGAGGAAGAGTTCGTTACCATGGGGAAAGCAAAGCAATGAAAAAGATGATGGATCTCAACAAACGAGTGAGCCTCTTTGCTTTCGCTTGGCTTCTGGCACTGCCGCTTTTTGCGCAAGAGCCGCTGCCCAAGTCCGCCGAGACGTTCGACGTCGCCGGGCACACGGCTTTTGTCTACGCCGCGCCGAAACCCGCCGATGGAAAACCATGGGTCTGGTATGCGCCGACATTGAAGGGCGTTTCGCTGGCCCAGCGAAAACTCTATTTTGAAAGCTTTTTGCGGGCGGGCATCAGCATCGCCGGGTACGATCTCGGCGAAGTGCGCGGAGCTCCGGGAAGCACTGCGAAGTTCACGCTCTTTTACGACGAAATGGTGAATCGTGGCTGGTCGCCGAAGCCGATTCTCCTTGGGCAGAGCCGGGGCGGGCTGATGATGCTGGCCTGGGCGACGCGGAATCCGGAAAAGCTGCGTGCCTTTGTCGGAATCTATCCGGTCTTCAATCTGGAAAGTTGGCCGCTGAAGAGCTCGAAGTCATCGACCCTCGCGGACTATGGACTGACGGAGGCTGAACTCGTCGCGAGGCTTGGCGAGTTCAATCCCATCGATCATCTCGATGGTTTGATCACGCACCGGGTGCCGTTCTTTGTCGTGCACGGCGACTCCGATGTCGTGGTGCCCTATCAGGACAACACGGAGCTTCTCAAGAAACGTTATGAGGCGGCGGGGGGATCGATCTCGGTGAAAGTGATCCCGGGCGAGGGACACAAGGTGACGCCCTCGTTTTTCGAATGTCAGGAGTTGGTGGAATTCGTCCTGAAGCAGGTGGAGTAACCTGTTTCGTCACTTCGGGCGGATCTCCAAACCCGCGAGCCACGGAGCCGTGATCTGCGGAGGCATGCCGCCGAAGGGCTGGTAGACCGGGAGTTGGATCACGCTCATGGAATGGGGCTGCGAGGCCATGTAGAAAAGCGTCTCGGCGCAGTCGTCGGTCTGGATCATCGCCTCGCAATGCTCGGCGGTGGGACGGACGGGGCGCTTCTCGACGAGGGGCGTGTAGGCCTCGCCGGGGGCGTATTCGGAGACGACGATGCCATGGGCGGCGAGCTGGGGGCGCGCCGTGAAGAGCAGCCCGTGCACGGCCCACTTGCTCGCGGTGTAGGGCACGCCGGCGAAGGAGTCAAATCCATGTCCCGCCGTCGAGGAAACGACGATGATCCGTCCGCCGCCGTTTTCCGCCATCGGTTTGGCGACAGCCTGGATCATGTTGGCGACGCCGATCACGTTGATGTCCATGACCCGCTGCCAGGCCTCGTGCGAGGCGATGCGGGCGGGATCCTCGTGGGCCATGAAGCGGTCGGGCGTGTTGATGCCCGCGGTGTGGATGAGGGCGGCGGGAACGCCGTGGGAGAGAACCTCGGCGAGGGCTTTGACGACACTGTCAGGATCGGCCACGTCGCAGATCACGGGGATGATGAGCGGAGAGGATGCCGCCGCTTCCTCGAGCGATTCGAGGGTGCGTCCGAAGACGAAGGTCTTCGCTCCGGCCGCGGCGAAGCGGCGTGCGGCGGCTTGTCCCATGCCTCCGCCACCTCCGGTGACGATGACGATCTGATCGGTCCAGTCTTGATTCATGGCGCGGAGTTTAGCGAGGGGGATTCGCGTGTCGAGGGGATTTGATCACTTCGACTCCAAGCCTGCCGTGTTCACTGCGATGATGCGATACGCGTGAGTCTTTCCGGCCTCCGCCGCTGTGTCGGTGTAGCGCATTTCCACGAGCGGGGCGGCAGGAGTATCGCTGTATTGCAGGCCCTGGAAGATCGGCCGACCGAAGGGATTCTTTCCTTCCTCGGGAACGGTCGCAATCACCTTCCCGTCGCGCTCGATGAGAAACTTCGCGAGGCCGCTCTCAAGGTCGGCTTCGGCGGTCCAGGTGACTTCGTTGCCTTTCACCACCGGGGCGGCGGGAGCGGGAGGAGGCGTCGTGTCGGTCACGGCGGTGTCGGTGACATACTGCCTCCACGATTTCGCGATGGTCTCGTTCGGGAGCCAGACCGCCTTCGCCTTGTCACCCTTGAACTGTGGGGCGGGGAGCGCATCCGTCGCGAGCAATTCGGCATGCCAGGCTTCCTCGGTTGGCATGGGTTTCAACGGATCACCGGGTTTTTCCGGGAGCCTTGCGCCGAGGCAGGCATCGAGCCACGGGATCGCGAGGTAACGCTGGTTCCCGCACTCGTGGGCGGTGAGAGGATCCACTGCGACCCCGATGAGCGCGCCCTTTGCCCGCATCGCCGTGAAGAAGGCCTCGTTGGAAGGCCAGACCCCTGCGAAGCGACCGTCCTTTACCGTGACCCCTTCCTTCGTGCCGGGATTGCACATGATGGGCACGCCGAGGGAGCCTTCGGAGATGACATGCGTCTTGATGGTGGCTCGGTCAGGGTTCGCTTCGAGCAGGGGAACACCCGAGCGCAGCCAGACTGCGGCGACTCGTTCGGGATGGAGAAGGGTCATGCCACCGCTCCAGTGGCCGCCACCGCTGTGGCCCCAGAGCGCCCAAGGCACCGTGGCGAGCTCGGGATGTCCACTCGCCGCACCGAGATCGGCGAGGGCCTTTTGGAAGGCTGCATCGGACCCGTTGCGGGGATCACACCACATCTGACAATCGGCCTTCTCCGGCTGCTCGTAGGAAGGCGACAACAGCGCACAATCATGTTGTCTTGCAAGCGCCTGCCAATGGAGGTCAAAGGCTCCCGTCTGTCCCGATTTGCAGGAACCCTCGCCGCATCCGTGCTGGTGGACGATGACGCCCCGGAGCGTTTTGACTCCTTCGGGAACCCAGACGGTGTATTGCACGGGGAAGATCAATTCACCCGGTTTCGTCGAAGCCTCGTAGCGGACGCGGTAGTAGGGCGGCTTGACCGGAGGTGCTTGATCGTAGGGGGCGACCTGGGCAATCGCGAAGGCGAGTGTGGAGAGGACGGTGAGGAAAATCAGTGTCGGGCGCATGAGGGGAAAGTGGCGAATATGCTCGAATGAGAGAGGATCAGATGGCGGACGCCTTTTTCATCGCTGCGATCGTGGCGGCGCAGGCCGCGTCGTTTTCGAGTTCGTTGAGCGGCTTGTTGAAAGGCTCGGGACGGATGGGGCCGTCGTAGCCGATCTGAATGAGTGCTTTCACGAAGCCGGCGACATCGATCACGCCGGTCGCGGCGGGAAGTTCGCGGGCGTTGTCCTGCTGGTCGCGCTTTTCGAGGCCGACCGGGGCGTCGTTGAGATCCACGGTGACCACGTCCTCATTTTTCAGGGTGAGTAGGTCATCGACCGTGTCGTTCGCGGTCCACCAGTGCCAGGTGTCCAGGACGAGACCGACGTTGCCCGTGCCGATCTCGGCAATGAGCTCGCGGGTCTCGGCGAGGGTATGGAGAAAGGGGTAGCGTCCCTTCACGAGAAGGAGCTGGGTGCCGACGTACTCGAGTCCGAGGCGGATGTCGTGATCAGCGAGGATCTTCGCGATTTCACGGAGTCGGTCGGCGTGCTGCTTGAAGTTCTGGTTGTAGGTCAGCGTGTCGTGACTTGGCATCAGCCAGGTCCCCATGCGTTTCGCGCCGACGTCCTGCAGGGCTGCAGCGATACGGGGCAGCTTCGCGAGTCCGTCGCGGAAGGTCGCCTCGTCCTTGCGGAAATCGACCGGCAATCCCGCCGCGGCCCAGGCGAGCTTCTTCGAATCGCGGTCGCCGAGGATGAATTCCACCTCGTTGGGGGTCATTCCGGCGAATTCCTCGCCCCTCGGTTCGACCGATTCGAAGCCGTGTTTCGCGGCGAGTTCGTTCAGTTCCTTCTGGCTCTTCACGGAGACGCCGATGCTCCCGGGCGTCAGGGCGAGGGTGAATTTCCGAGCTCCCGGCTCGGCGGCGAAGGAGGCGGCGGGAAGGGCGGCGGCGAGCGCCATGGAGGAGCGGACGAAATGACGGCGGTTCATGGACCGAGCTTGGCAGTCGGCGGGCAGTCCGTCAATGATCGCGCATGCGCCAGAGACTTGCCATTTGGGCTGGGGTTCTCCATGTTCGCCCCATGAAATCCCTGTTCGTTTCCGCCCTGATGCTCCTTTCCGCCTGTGCCGCGGCGGCGGAACGTCCCAATCTGATCTTCATCCTCTGCGACGACCTCGCCCAGGGCGACCTCGGATGTTACGGGCAGAAGCTGATCCAGACGCCGCATCTCGACCACATGGCCGCGGAGGGGACGCGCTTTCCCCAGCTGTATTCCGGCACCAGCGTGTGCGCGCCCTCGCGGTCTTCGCTCATGACCGGTCTTCATACCGGGCATTGTCCGATCCGCGCCAATCGCGAGATCCAGCCCGAAGGGCAGAAGCCGCTGCCGGAGGAAACGATCACCGTCGCCCAGGTGCTGAAGTCCGCCGGGTATGCCACCGCCTGCATGGGCAAGTGGGGCATGGGCATGTTCGACACGAGTGGCAGCCCGCTGAAGAAGGGCTTCGACCATTTTTACGGCTACAACTGCCAACGTCACGCCCACAGCTACTTTCCGAAGTATCTCTGGAACGGCGATCAGCGCGTCGAACTTGACGGCAAGACCTACGCTCAGGAACTGATCCAGCAGGACGTCGAGAAATGGGTGCGGGCGAATGCGGCACAGCCCTTCTTTCTTTTTTATGCCATCACCTTGCCACACGGCAAATTCGAGATCGACGAGCTCGGGATCTATGCCGAGAAACCGTGGACCGATCTCCAGAAGACCTACGCCGCGATGGTGACCCGCCTCGACAGCGACGTAGGCAGGCTCATGGCTCTGCTCGCCGAGTTGAAAATCGATGAAAACACCCTCGTCGTTTTCTCGGGGGACAACGGCGCGTCTTTCGATCCCAAATCCGAGGTCGGGAGCCTCTTCGATCAGGACATGGGCGGCAAGATGCGCGGCTACAAGCGCGGGCTCTATGAAGGAGCCCTGCGTCAGGCGGGCATCGCGCGTTGGCCGGGCCAGGTTCCGGCGGGTGCCGTCTCGGAGGAGCCGTGGGCTTTCTGGGACTTCCTGCCGACCGCGGCAGCGCTGGCGGGGGCCAAATTGCCGGAAGGACAATCCTTCGACGGGATCGACGTCTCGGTCTTGCTCAAAGGTGGCAAGGCGCCGGAGCGCGAACTCTTTTATTGGGAACTGCACGAAGGCACCTCGATCCAGGCGGTGCGATTCGACGGACACTGGAAGGCGGTGAAGAACGGACCGAAGGCGAAGGTCGAGCTCTACGATCTCTCAGCCGATGCCAGCGAATCAAAGGACCTCGCCGCGGTCTACCCTGACAAAGTGACACAGGCAGAAGCCCTCATGACCGCTTCGCGCACCGCACATCCCGATTGGCCGCTCGTCGAGAAGGGGAAAGGAAAAGGCAAGGCAGGACAAGGCAAGGCCAAAGCCAAGTAAAAGGATCACGCTCCGGAGGACGGCGCGACCGGTGGAGCGGGTGCCTCGATCGGCGGCACCGGAGGCCCGGGATTCTTCCGGCCGCAACCGCCCGGAGGGACGTCAGCAAGGAGCGAGGCGGCGAAAACGGCTAGGAAAAACGTGAACAGGGTGGGCTTCATCTCGGAGCGGATTGTGCTACGGTCCCGTGTTGCGCGTCAATTCCGTTTCTGTTTCCCGTGACCGTCTTTTCCCAGATTGCCCAAGGAATGGCCCGGCCTCTCGACCGGGTGCGGCTCGCCCTGCTGCGAGGTGCCGGAACTCCGGCGCGCTTCTTTGTGCGTCATCGCGAGGCCAGGGTGCTGGCCAGCGGACTTCTCGTGATCGGGTTTGCCTTGATTCTCACGATCGTCGCCCCGTTTTGGTTGTTGGCGCTGGGCCCGGTGATCTGGGGAATTCCCCACGTCCTTTCGGACTTCCGTTACCTCGTCCTGCGTCCCGGCCTGCATCGACGGATCGGTCTATGCCTCGGGGTGGGGCTGCCACTCGCGGTCGCCGGAGCGGGATGGTATCCGGTCGAGGCCGGTCTCGCCGCGGCGGGAATGGCCGCTCTGCTGGCGCGGGGGAGCGCGGGACGGAAAGCCGTCGTCCTGGTCCTCGTCGCGGTCCTGTCTTGGCTGAGTGTCAGGGTGGGTTCCCTTTCTCTTCTCATCTTCGCCCATGCTCACAACTTCATCGCGATCGCGCTCTGGTGGAGCTGGCGTCCGGCTCGGGGATGGATGCGGTTCGGCGTGCCCATCGCGTTCCTTCTTGCTGGAGCGGCGCTCTGGTGGGGCGGCCTCGCGCCGCCGGGGTCCTCGGTCAACTGGGCGCCGCAGGGAATGGGCGATCATTATCATCTCGGCCAACTCGCGCCGGGCCTCGCCGATCCCTGGGCTTTGCGGCTCGTCTTGCTCTACGCCTTCGCGCAGGCGGTGCACTACGGCATCTGGCTGCGGCTCATTCCCGAGGAGGATAGGCCGCAGCCGAGTCCGCGCACTTTCGCGGCGAGCTACCGGGCGCTGGAACGGGATTTCGGTACGCCGCTGCTCTGGGGGGCTTTGGTGTTGATGTCAGGACTGGCGATCTGGGCGGTGGTGGATCTCGTCGAAGCCCGGGCCGGATACCTCCGCATGGCCCTCTTTCACGGCTACCTCGAGCTCGCTGCAGCGGCGCTCCTGTTTGTCGAGGGACGCCGCGGCTTCGAGGCGACACGGGAGGCGATGGCATGACCTGGTTGACCGCCTATCTCCTCACCCAGGTGGTCGAGGTGCCGGTGTATCTTGTTGCGGGAAAACAGCTGCCGCAGTTCCGGCGCTGGCTCCTGGCGGTGGGGGCGAGTTCGCTCACGCATCCGGTGGTGTGGTTCGCGTTTCCCTGGGGCACGGCTTCGTGGTGGCTTTGTTTTGCCGGAGCGGAAACCTTCGCTGTCCTCGTCGAGGGGTTTCTCGGAAAGCTCGCCGGACTTGAGCGGCCATGGCTCTGGGCGCTGGCGGCGAATGGAGCGAGCGTGGTGGTGGGAGTGCTCGTGCATTCGTGTTGCGCCATATGAAAATGACACCGGAGCGATTTTCCTAATCTCGGTCGTTGCGCCATAATTCATGACACCAGACGAAACAGGCTTGAGTGCCCGCTCTCGTCCGGCAGCAGCGTAGGCGCAGGGAGCGTATCTGTGGATGTCGGTAAGCGTCTGGGTGCGGGCAAAGTCTCCGCGACTCGAAGCGCCGTCGTGGCTGACGGTGTCGGTCTCCATCCATCCCGGCTCCGCGACCTCCCACGGGCCGCAGCGCACCGGTATCTGCTCCTTGAGCCGATGGCTGCGGCGGCCGGTGCGCCGCCCGCGTCCAGCACTTTCGAGGCGGTATGGAGCGGTGAGCCGATCCAACTGGCGGATGCTGACGCCAAGTAAGTTCTCCCGCAGGGCTTTTCAAGCTTGCCATGGTCCTCCTCCCAAAACGGCAGCCAATGCGGCAAAAGCGCCTTGAGATGGAGGCTGCACGGGTATTCGGAGAGCCATCCAGATGGCCACGACCACCTCGGTCACCAAAAGGGCACATACTTGGGTTGCCTGCCGCGCTTCTTAGCCTGCCGGCCAAGCGAAACCATGCCGTTGAACGCCTTGATGGCGTGCTTCAGGTCCCAGCCAAGAGTCTCGCAGATCTCGTCGAGCATCCGGCTCTTGCCTTTGCGATCTCGTTTAGGATACGGGCTGCGACACCACTCAAGAAACTCCTCCTTGCTTCGCTTGCTCATGACACTCTCGGACTGCTTCATCCCGGTGTCATTCTATTTGGCGCAGTGCGCCTCCCGAGCGGGGAGTGATTGACATTGACCTCCGCGGTTTTTTCGGTTCTCCTCCAAGAAGTCCATGCCCCATGCCGACCACTCTCACACGAGCAAATTCTTCGGCATCCGTCAGGGAGGGTGAAGGCCTTGTAATCGGCATCGATGTCGGCTCGACCACGGTCAAGACGGTCGTCGTTGAGGCTGCTTCCAGGAAGATTCTCTGGTCCACCTACGCCCGGCACGAGACACGGCAAGCGGAGACCTTGGATGGGCAGTTGAAGAAGGTTGAGCGGGAATTTGGGGTAGGGGACGATACCGGGGTGAGGGTCTTCATCACCGGATCAGGGGCGGGGCCTCTTGCGATTCCTATTGGTGCGAAATTTGTCCAGGAGGTCAACGCAGTAACCATGGCCGTGGACTGGCTCCATCCGGAGGTCGGAAGCGTCATTGAACTTGGCGGTCAAGACGCGAAGATCATCATCTACAAGGCGGGTGGCAAGGACGGGGGCAAGCGTGCCATCGCCTCGATGAATGACAAGTGCGCCTCGGGCACGGGCGCTACTATCGACAAGTGCCTGATCAAGCTCGGGATCGATCCCCGGGAGGTCGCCGGAGTCTCCTGGGATCCATCCAAGCTCCATCCTGTCGCCGCGAAGTGCGGGGTCTTTGCCGAGACCGACATCGTCAATCTGGTGAAGTCCGGCATCCCTTCGCGCGAAATCCTCTGTTCGCTCGCCAACGCCATCGTCCATCAGAATCTCTCCGTGCTCACCCGGGGCAACACCCTTCCCCACCGGGTGCTCCTCCTCGGCGGGCCGAATACCTACCTCGAATTCCTGCAACACTGTTGGCGCGAGCGCATCGTCGAGACTTGGCAGGAGCGAGGTCATGATTTCCCGCGGGATGTGCCGATCGAGGAACTGATCGCCGTCCCGAAAAACTCGGAGCTGTACGCCGCCTACGGCGCGGCCATCTTCGGCTTGCACGAGCCAGAATCGGTGGGCCGGTATCGGGGCACCGGACCGTTAGAGGAATTCGTGAAGTTCGGGCGTGGCGCGCGCCTGGGTGAAACGGCCGCCCCCCCCCTCGTAGCCGACGCGACCGAGCGTGACGAATTCGTGCGGCGCTACCGCATCCCTCCCTTCCAATCCGCCGTCTTCGAGCGCGGGGCGACGATCCGCGGCTACATCGGGCTCGACGGAGGGTCCACCTCGTCGAAGGCCGTCCTCATCGACGAATCCGGCGAGATCCTGACGAAACAATACATGCTTTCGAAGGGCAACCCGATCGCCGACACCCAGGAGATCCTAACAAAGATCCTATCCTACGCGGCGGACCAGGGCGCGACGCTCGAAGTGCTGGGCTTCGGCGCGACCGGCTATGCCGCTGATGTGCTCGAGGAATCGGTCGCGGCCGATGCGAACATCGTGGAGACGATCGCCCATGGGAACGCGTCGATGCGCTTTTTCAAAAAAGTCGACGTCATCTGCGACATCGGCGGGCAGGACATCAAGGTGCTCTTTGTCGCGAACGGCCAGATCGCGAATTTCCGCCTCTCGAACCAGTGCTCCGCCGGCAACGGGATGCTCCTCCAGGCGATGGCGAGCCAGTTTGGTGTGGATGTCAGGGACTACGCGGACACCGCCTTCGCCGCGAAGTTGAGTCCGAAATTCAGCTACGGCTGTGCCGTCTTCCTCGACTCCGACCGGGTCACCTTTCAGAAGGAAGGTTACTCGCGCGAGGAGTTGCTCGCCGGGCTCGCCCTCGTCCTTCCGAAAAACATCTGGCAGTATGTCGTGCAGGTCCCTCGCATGGCAGCGCTCGGCACGACCTTCGTCCTCCAGGGCGGCACGCAGTATAATCTCGCGGCGGTGAAGGCGCAGCACGACTACATCAAGGAGCGCGTCCCGGATGCCGTGATCCACGTGCATCCTCATCCGGGCGAGGCGGGCGCCCTTGGCGCCGCACTCGAGGCGAAGCGTGTCGTCGAGAAACGCGGCCACTCCACCTTCATCGGCCTCGAGGCTGCCATCGGACTGAAGTTCACTTCGAAGAACGACGAGAGCACCGTCTGCCACTTCTGCCCGAACCATTGCAAGCGCACCTTCATCGACACGCGCAGCGCGAGCGGACGCGAGAGCCGCTACATCTCCGGATTCTCCTGCGAGAATGGCACCGTTGAATCAAAGGAGAAGCTCAAGGAACTCGCAGGAAAGCGGAAGGCCTTGAAGGCGAACTATCCGAATCTCGTCGATTACGAGGCCAAGCTCGCCTTCAGGAGTTTCCACCCACCGAAACCACTCCCCGAACCGGGCGAGCTGATCGAGGAGAAGGTGGTGCGGCGCGACTTCCTCGGACGCTCCCGCAAGGTCATGGTGAAGCGGCCCTTCGAACGGTCCTCCGAGGCCGATCAAGCTTGGCGGCGCGAGGTGCGCATCGGCATTCCGCGGGTCCTCAACCTCTATTCGACCGCGCCGGTCTGGCGGACTTATTTCGAAACCCTCGGCATCGCGGGTGCGAATATTGTTTTCTCCGATCCCACCTCGCAGGAGATGTGGGCCGAGGGCGGGAAGTAT
>Ga0209573_1004792_pt1 | contig 12947 bp, 9 predicted proteins | sample TNRBio252014_DNA_FD_185870 | JGI IMG/M metagenome (GOLD analysis project Ga0209573, IMG submission 185870) | Wastewater treatment Type I Accumulibacter community from EBPR Bioreactor in Madison, WI, USA - TNR Reactor_6/25/2014_ DNA (SPAdes)... | ecosystem: Engineered > Bioreactor > EBPR >...
CTTGTTCCTTGGCTCGCGACTACAGCCTCAAATCAGGAAAGGTGGTCAAGGAATGCTTCCTCCACATCTCTGGCCCCAAGATCCTCAACATGTGGCTGGGTGAGACGGAGCGGATGGTGCGCGAGATTTTTGAAATCGCGCGGTCCAAAGCCAAAGAAGGCCGGCTTGTGGTGATTTTCATGGACGAGGCCGAGTCCATTTTGCGGACCCGCTCTGGCGGGCGCTGGCTGAATATCAGCAACACGGTGGTGCCGCAATTCTGTGCGGAGTTGGATGGCCTGGTTTCGTTGGAGAACGTCGTGCTGATCCTGACGAGCAACCGGCCTGACTACATCGACCCCGCCATTCTCCGGCCCGAGCGGATTGATCGCAAGGTGAAGATCCGTCGCCCCACCAAGGACTCCACCCGCGACATCCTCAAGATTTATTTGAAAGAAACGCTCCCCTTCGACCCTGAACTCTTGGAGCAAAACGACGGCGAACCCGCGTGCGCTCAGAAGGCCCTCACCGAGGCTACTCTTGCCGAGTTGTGGCGCGAGAACGACTCGACCCAGTTCCTGCAAGTGATGCACCGAAACGGGAAGAAGGAGACGCTCCACTTCCACCATTTGGTGAGCGGAGCCTTGATCAAGTCCATCGTTGACCGGGCAAAGGACGCCGCGATCCGCCGCGCGATCGAAGCGCCGGACCAGGCGCACGGCCTCCGAGTCCAGGACATGATCGACGCCATCCAGGCCGAATATCGCGAAAATGAGATCTTCCCCAAGAGCGATGTGATGGAAGATTGGCTCAAGCTGATTGATGTGGAACCGGAAACGGTGGCATCGGTGAAGCCGGTCCAGTCTCGCCCGGGAGATGATTTCTTTCGAAAAACCATCGTTTGACGGCGAATTTTGAACCCAAAAGGGGTGTCTGATGGGCGGGAAACGTCTATAATAGGAAGAAGTCAACCATGTTCCCCATTTGGCCCGTTCTGATGCTCCTGCTCATGCAGGGCAATCCCGCACAAGCTGAGTCCACACTGTGGATGGGTTTGCTTTCGCGGGCGGGCGGCTATCACGCCCCCATCTCGAACGAGGCACTGGGATCCCGAGAATCAGGGCTTTATCAAGTCGTGATCGCCCGGAAGTCGGCCCAAGTTCTGGTTCTGCCTGCTCCAACCGAAGCGCCAAAGCGAGCCCACGAAGCCAGTAGCGACGAACCTTTTCCGCTTTCGTTGGCTTGGCCCTCGGACCTGGTCCGTGATGGCCCCTTGCGCGCATAAATTCCTCGACTTCGTGCGCCTTATCCCCGTATTTATGCGGGCCTCCCCCCATTTGGAACCTTTATGCTTCAGCTTTTAAGAAAACTTTTTGACACAAGTGATCGCGACGTCAAAGCGGTCATGCCGATTATCGAACAAGCCAACTCCCTCGAAGATGCGATTCAGGCGATGTCCGATGACGAACTCCGCGGCAAGACGGCCGTTTGGAAGGACCGGATTGCCCAAGGGACGTCGCTGGACGCGTTGATGCCCGAAGTCTTTGCCGTTGTGCGTGAGGTCAGCAAACGCACCCTCGGCATGCGGCAATTCGATGTCCAGCTCATCGGGGGCGCCGTGCTCCACCAGGGCCGGATCAGCGAAATGAAGACTGGTGAAGGAAAGACCTTGGTCGCGGTTGCGCCGATGGTGCTCAATGCGCTTTCGGGCAAGGGTGCCCACCTCGTCACCGTCAATGATTATCTCGCCCGCCGTGACGCGGTTTGGATGGGGCCGGTTTACCACTTCCTCGGCCTGAGCCTCGGCGTCATCCAAGGCCAAAGCGTGGATAGCGACGAAATCGGTGGCTCCTACCTTTACACGCCGGGGACTCATCACGAAGACCCGCGCTATGTGAATTTGACGCCCTGCAGTCGCCGCGAAGCCTACCTTTGCGACATCGTCTACGGGACCAACCATGAATTCGGGTTTGACTACCTCCGCGACAACATGGCTTTTGAGAAAGAGCAGCTCGTGATGGCGGAGCTGAACTTTGCGATCATTGACGAAGTCGACTCGATCTTGGTTGACGAAGCCAGAACGCCGCACATCATCAGCGGCCCGAGCCACGATGACGTCAGCCTTTACAAACAGGTGGACCAAGTGGTTCGCCAACTTCAGCCCGAGGTGCACTGGACGGCGGATAAGAAGAACCACAGCGCGAGCCTGACTGAAGAGGGGATGGACGAGCTGGAACGCATCCTCGACATTGACAACATCGCGAGCGACCCGAAGCTCTTCCACCACGTGAACGCGAGCGTGAAGGCTTACGCGCTCTTCGATCGAGACGTGGACTACGTCGTGCGCGGCGGCGAGGTTGTGATCGTCGACGAAAACACGGGACGAATGATGTTCGGTCGCCGCTATAGCGACGGCCTGCACCAAGCACTGGAAGCCAAAGAAGGGGTCCAAGTCCAGCGGGAAAGTCAAACGGTTGCGACCATCACCTTCCAAAACCTTTTCCGTCTCTACAACAAACTCGCCGGCATGACGGGGACCGCGAAGACGGAAGAAGATGAGTTCCGCAAAATTTACGGCCTCGACGTCGTGACGATTCCCACCCACCGACCCATGAAGCGGGTGGACCAAGATGACATCGTTTACAAAACGGCCGAAGGGAAGTGGCGGGGAATCGCGGCGGAAATCCTTCGCGCCCACACGCGCCAGCAGCCGGTCCTCGTCGGAACCCGGTCGATCGAAATGTCGGAAGTTGTTTCCGAACGACTCACGAGCGATAGCCTCCAAAAGCTGATCCTTTGCATGCGGCTGAATGATATCGCCGAGAATTCCAAATCGCTCTCCAAAGATGCCAAGCGGAGCATCCAAAGCATTGTCTGGAAGAATCTTCCGGAAATTTCCATGGAATCGCTGAAAATGGCTTGCTCGGAGGGAGGAATCCCTTCGGACGCGACCAGTGAAGACAACCTGGATTGGTACTACAAGAAAGTGGGTCTGAACCGCACGAGTGAGAACGATTCGGTACTGGTTGAATCCCTCGAACACGGTGTGCCGCACAACGTTCTGAACGCGAAGTACCACGAGCGCGAAGCTTTGATCATTGGCGAAGCGGGCCGGAAGGGCGCGATCACGATCGCAACCAACATGGCCGGTCGGGGGGTGGACATCCTCTTGGGAGGTCGCGTTTCGGATGCAGCCATCGAGAAAGCTCGCCAGGACGAGGAGAACGAGGACGCCGATTCGCTGACCGAGCTTTATGCCGAGACGTATGCAAGCTTCCGCCGAGGCGGAAAAGAACGCGCCGCTCCTCCGCTGCCCCTCGATAACCAAGAGCGGCAAGGCCTCGCGGAAGAAGTTCGAGCTCTTGGCGGACTTTACATTCTCGGGACAGAGCGCCACGAGAGCCGCCGGATTGATAACCAGCTCCGGGGCCGGGCGGGCCGCCAAGGAGACCCGGGAGAGAGCCGTTTCTTCGTCTCTCTCGAAGACACGCTGTGGAAGATCTTCAACGCCAAGATGCTGGAAAACCCCATGCTGAAGGCTTGGCCGCCGATGGAAGAGGTGAAAGCCGGCTTCTTGAGTGGGATGATCCAAAAAACCCAAGAGCGCATTGAAAGCCACTTCTTCGAAGCGCGAAAGAGCGTTCTCGAATACGACGACGTTTTGAACTCCCAGCGCGAGCATATCTACGCCACGCGCCGGGAAGCTCTGCTCGGAAAAGACGTGACGGAAGAGATGCTCACGGGCCTCGATGAAGTCGTGGAAGAGCAGGTTCGAAGTGCTTGGACGATGGACGAGGACGGAAAGCAGTTCTTGGACTATGCGGCGCTGTACGAAAATCTGAACGGCATCTTCCCGCTTGTGGATTACGCCACGCTATCCGACCTGGAAGCCCATGAGCCGGGTCAGGCGCTCACGGAGTTTGTCACCGAAAAGGCCCACGAAGCGTACCAAGCCAAGCGGCAACACGTGGGAGATGAAGTCATGATCAACCTCCAACAAAAGATCATGCTCCAGGCCGTGAACGACAAGTGGATGGACCACTTGCAGATCATCGACTACATTCGCGAAGGGATTGGCCTCCGAGGCTACGGCCAAGTGGATCCGCTCATTGCTTACAAGCGCGAAACCTATGACCTCTTCCAGACCACGCTCCGCGCGATCCGGGACATCATGGTTCGATATCTGTTCCGAGCCCAAGTTCAAATTGAGCAGCAATTCAACGAAGACGAATTGGAAATGCTCGGCCTTGGCCAAGAAGCAGGGCTCACGCAATCGGACGAAGCGACCACAAACGGCGCGACCGTCACGGTTGCCCCTGGCGAGTGGCCGGAGCACGTGGACCCCACCAGGGTGAGCCGCAACGACCCGTGCCCGTGTGGCTCTGGAAAGAAGTTCAAGGCGTGCCATTACGCGTACTTCCGATCACAAGGCGTGATCTGATCCGCATCTCTGCCCCACCCGGAGTTCACCGGGTGGGGCGACGAACCCTATGAAAACCAAAGACTTCCTCACCTTCCCCATCCGCAGTGACAAGCTCACGATGACGGTGCATGTGCGCGAGTGGTTGGCCCACGAAAAGAGCCCGTTCCAAACCATCGATATCCTCGATACGGACGCCTTCGGGCGTGTGCTCCTGCTGGACGAACACATCCAGTTGGCGGAACTCGATGAGCACGCTTATCATGAGGCGCTCGTCCAAATCCCTTGGATGTCGATGGCAACGCCCCGCCGGGCGCTTGTGGTTGGTGGAGGCGATGGCGGCGTTTTGCGTGAACTCGTCAAGCACCCCGAATTGGAGCACGTCGATATGGTCGACATTGATGAAGCCGTGGTCCGGCTTTCTCGCGAGCATCTGCCCAAACTGAGCGATGGCGCCTTCGATGATCCTCGGGTTCGGTTGACCATCGGTGACGCCTTTGCCTTTGTGAAGGAGAACCATGAGCCGTATGACCTGATCGTGATCGACGCGACCGATACCTACGAGGATGAAGAAGGCGAGATCAGCGAGCAGCTCTTTACCGATGTGTTCTACCAAGATTGCCACCGCCTCTTGAGGGAGACGGGTGTGGTCGTCACTCAAGCGGATAACCTTCTCTTTTGCCCGTATTCGCTGGAGGAAATCGAGGCGAATTTCAGGCGGACATTTGAGGATGTCGGGCACTATTGGGCGATGGTGCCGAGCTTTGGGGGATTTAGCGGATTTTGCTGGGCGGGCAAGCGCCCGATGGAACCCCACTTCCGCCCCGGCCCCGCCCTCCGCTACCTCAACCCAAGCACCTTCTCCCTCGCGTTTCACCACCTGCCGTTCTGAGGATTTAAGTAGGTCCAAGGGCTCAATGAGGAACCAATAAGTTCAAAAAGTGCTCTAACTATTTGACGTAAAGCGGTCGTTAGGCTGTTGACACTTGGTCGCAAAACCAATCATACTATTTGTACTACGCAGCCCCTGAAGGGCTAGCCCCCCCGCAGATTTATCTGCGGGGATTTTCTTTACCTTTTGAATTGGGCTGGTGCCAGGGGTGATCGTTCAAGGAAGAACATGCTCCGTACAGGTCTTTACATCGATGGTTTGAATAGCTATCACGCCATTGCGGATTTTCAAAGAAGTGTTCCACAGCCAGAGATTCCCCGTAGGCTCCACTGGCTTGATTACAAGAAGCTAGGCGTCGAGTTGAACCGAACCAGTGTCCACGGCTTGCCATCCGAGCGGGAACTAGTCGCCGTGAAATACTTCGTGGCTATCCCGGAGCACCGGGAGATCAAGGCGGACTTCCATCGTCGACATATTCGGGCTCTAGAGCACTCGGGAGTCCAGATTTTCCAAGGAAGGTTCAAGGAACACCCCGCGAAGTGCGCAGCCTGCCGAAACACATTCCGACAATTCCAAGAAAAGGAGTCTGACGTGAACCTGGCCCTTGAAATGTATCACGATTCGATGATGAACTTGGTCGATGTCATATTCCTTCTCACGACGGACTCAGATTTAGCAGCCGCGGTCAAACGCATTCAAGCGTTATCCAGCCGGCAAGTTGCCGTCGTCCCGGTTTCGTTTTCGAGCCGCTCCGCTTCGAAAGAGCTCCTCAGCTTAAGCATGAACGGGAAAGTATCGATCCGACCGAGCCTGATCAACCGATGCCTCTTGGATCGCGTGGTCACGACGCCATTCGGAGATGTCCGATGTCCTGACGAATATTGGGCGTGAATGCTGAAACAAATCGAGCCAAGAAGGGCTTTTGCCCCGCCTTGGCTCCTGAGAATTCGGCGATTTCCCGATAAAAGGGCGAACGAAACAGAAAGTAAAGAACGTGAGCGCGGAAACTCCGGCCCAAAAGATTCCATCGATGGCCTCGAACATTGCATTTTCTCCTTGTGGAAGGCGATTGCATTCCGTCTGTTCGATCGGCCCTTATTTCCTTGACGACAGGACCGAAAAATTCGTTCGCGGACTTGGGCGAAGTTCCGTTATTCGTGCCATAATAAGGTCCTTATTTCCCGCTGTGGGCGGTTAGCTCAGTGGTAGAGCACTACAATGACACTGTAGGGGTCACAGGTTCAAATCCTGTACCGCCCACCATTTCCCTTCTCTTCATCCCGCTCTCTGTGGTACTGTGCCAGAATGGTCATCGCCGCATTTAGCCTCCTTGCGATTTCTTTTTCGGATCCGCTTCAAGAGCTCGAAGCCTCCCTTCAAGCGTTGAAGCCTGAGACCTCGTGGGAGCAGCGCGCCGAGGTGTCGGACAAGGTTTTGGCGTCGCTTCAAAGTCTTGTGGAAAACGACACCATTCGATTGCACGCAGACCTTTTTCGAGCCTCAAAGATTCTCGCTCTTGTGGGCGATCGGGAGTTCATCCACAAACAAGCGCGTTACGAAATGATCTTGGCCGCGGTCGCGGGGGGCGATGTCGATGCCCGCAAAGACCTCGGGGCCGCCTGGGATGAATTGCTGATGGGCATGAGTCGCGGGCGGCGCATCGGAGCCGTGCCATCGCATCCAGGCCCGGGGATGGAGCGCTTTCGCTTGCAAGCCAGTCCCAAGGGCATCCTCGAGATTTGGCTCCACCCCGAGCGGGCCCAGAAGAAAGATCATGTCCAGAATCACGCGGAGTTGCAGGCCATTGTCGATGCCGATCAGAAAGCTCGACAGGGTGATTGGTCCAAATTCACGCAAGCGGACTTCCTCCGGTTGGCCAAAGAGGACGATGCCCGGCTCAAGCGCGTGAAGGCCCTCATCGCCAAGTCCGCTGCGAAAACAGGGCAAGATTTCTTCAACGCGGCCTTGGTCTGCCAGCACGGTCAAACCTTTGAAGACTACGCCCTTGCCCACGAGCTGAGCGTGTGCGGGATGCTCTTCGGTCATCAGTCTAGCGCTTGGCTGGCGGGGGCGTCGTATGACCGGATGTTTTCAAACAGCGGCTATGCCCAGCGATTTGCGACTCAGTACTCCATCCGAGGGGGCAAGACGACCCTCTCTCGCTTCGAACCGGCCTGGATCAATGATTCGATCCGAAAACTCGTCGTGCGCGTCACGCTTCAAGAAGCCCAGAATCGAAAATTCTGACTAAAGCGTTTCGGCGGGGACGAGGGAGTCGGCGAGCAGGAGGTTGAGGACGTCATCTGCAGAGTAGGATGTCTCCCCGGGGCGCACGAAGCGCTTGATGTTCACGACATCGTCGCCGGACGTGATGAGCGGGGCCTCGACGACTCCGTTTCTCACTTGAGCCAGGCCGATGGTGGCCATGAGGGCGTTGCAAACACACAGGCGTCCTTCGCAATCGGCAGGATCGCCGCCTTTTCGCACGTAGTCCTCAATGGGTTCGGAGGGGCAGCGGTAACCGACTTTGCCATCCTCGGTCTGGTACGCGGTTCGCAGGTAACCCAGGTCGCAGATGCGCTTTCGGTCCTTCACGACGCTGGAATCCGACACGGTTCCGAGCATCTGGACGACTTTGAATGGGAAACCGGTGGGTGAGGCCAGGGGATCGGTGAAGACGCTGACTTCGCCCGCGATGCTGCGGCGGATGACCTCGGCCTTGAGGTCGGCGCGCATGCCGGATTCGTTGCAATAGGCAAATGCCGTTCCGACTTGGATGCCTTGGGCGCCGAGCGCGATCGCGTCGCGAAGCCCTTCGGCGGTGCCATAAGAACCGGCGATCCAGAACGGCAGCTCAAGTTCGCGCATTTTCTCAAAATCAACCTCGTCGCGTTCGCCATAGATAGGCTCTCCGGCTTCGTTGAGCGTGAGGGGACCGCGTGGGGGGGCATTGTGGCCACCGGCGGTCGGGCCTTCGACGACAAAGCCATCGGCCCCGGGGGTGCATTTCTTCGCCAAGATGTGGGCGAGCGACGCGGAAGAGACGATGCCGAAGAAAAGGGGACGGGGTCGCGGGCCGGAGAAACCGAGCTCGTTCGGATCAAACGTGAGCGAAGCGGAGCCGCCCATGACGTCAATCTTGTGCTCTGCGGCCTCGCCCGCGGCGAGCTTGTGGATGATGCCCGGAATGGCGCGGGGGATGCCCGCTCCCATGAGCACAACATCGACGCCCGCGAGGATCGCGCCAAAAAGAGAAGGCAACGTGGGGAGCTGAATTTTTTCCAGCAGATTGATTCCGACGATTCCGGAATGGCCCCGCTTGGCGAGCCAGACTTCCACAAAATTGGCGACGACCATGAGCTCGTTAAGCTCGCGCGAGGGCTTGGTGGAGTGGACAGACTTGGACTTGAAGGCGGCGTCTTCTTCTTTGCCACCGGGGACAAAATACTTCTTCCAAATGCGGTCCGCCATTTCTTTGATCGGGAAATGGGCGAGGGCCTCGGCAATGTGACCGCCGATATCGCCTTGTTGGAGCCGCCGCGTGAGGACGAGGTCTAGTGCGGTTCCACTCACAACGCCGAGTTGCCCTCGTTGTGAAACCGCCCGCGCCAACTGCCAAGAAGAGACGGCGACCCCCATGCCGCCTTGAATAATTTGCGGGTAGCGCATTAACCTCATTATAGACCGTTCGCGCCCATGCCGGGGAAAAACATCACCGGACCCCATGGTTTGCGCTGAAAGCGGCAAAGAGTGGGGACGTGAATGAACCAATCTGGGTTCGTGTATCTTCTTCTCAATATGAAAACAAAGTTTGCGTGGGCGTGGGTGGTGCTGGGACTAGTGGGATGCGGGTCGGAGCCGAGGATTGACCCGAACCGGCAGTGGGAACACCCCAAGCCGCATGAAATGCAGAAGGACAAACGGGTGCAAGCGCAGTGGGAACGAAGCGGGCACGCCGACGAGCAGGGGTACTCCGTCGCCGGCAACGCCGAGTGGGACCTTGCGAAAAGGTTTTTGCGGTATCAGATGGAAAGGGAGCCCGACGATTCTTGGGCCTTTTCGCCGACGAGCATTTCGCTCTGCGCGACCATGCTCCGGGAAGGGCTTGTGGGTCAGACCGAAAAGGACCTGGCAAAAGCCCTCGGCCAAACCCAGTCGCTAGAAGTGGTTCGTAAGGACTATCAGCGCATGCGCAAGAACATCGCCGCCTACCCGGACGTGCTCAAGATGGCCCAGGCGATTTTCATGAGGAAAGACGACCCTCCGCGAGAGGCGTTCGTCACCAACCTCAAGGAGCACCACGACGCCGAGGTTCAATTGACGAACTTCCCACAGCCCGGACTGCAAGAGATCAACGATTGGGGCAAGAAGAACACGGATGGGATGGTGCCGAAGGTTTTGGAAGAACTTGATTCGACGACCTTCTTTGTGCTCGTGCAGGCGACGCTTTTCAAGGGTTCTTGGGTGAATGAATTTGACCCGCAAGAGACCAAACCCGCCCCCTTCTTTGGCCCACGCGGAAAAACGAAATGCCAGCTTATGCGCCAAGAGGGTGAATTTCGTTACACCGAAGGCAAGGGCTTTCAGGCGCTCATGTTGCCTTACCATGAGAATTTTTCGATGGTCATCGTTTTGCCGAGCAAAGGTTCAAGCATGCGCAAGGTGCTGGACAACCCGGAAGCGATGAGGGGATTGAGGTCCAGTACTTTGTATCGGCGAAATGGGACTGTATTCCTTCCGAAGTGGGTGTCGGAAGTGAATCTTGATTTGATCCCCGCGTTTAAGGAGTGGGGAGCGAAATCCCTCTTCCAGGCTTCCGCCGATTTCTCCCCCATCACCGCAGAGGCAATGTGGGTGAGCCAGATTCGGCAAGCGACCAAGATCGAGGTGGATGAAAAAGGGACACGTGCGGCTGCGGTCAGCGCGATCGCGACCGAGGCGGGGGAAGCAATCGAGCCACCCAAACCATTCACCTTCCGAGCCGACCGGCCGTTCCTCTACGCCATCCTCACCCCCACCCTGGAGCCGCTTTTCGTGGGCGTGCTGAATAACCCGAACGGTTAGTCTTCGCCTTCTTTGTCGAAGTTCGTGCTGAGCGTGAGGTAGTCGTCTGTCGTGACGAAGCCGTCTTTGTTGAGGTCGGCGCGGGCGTCGAATCCGGTGCCGCCGCGAACCGTGTCGAATGCGTCGCTCAGGATCAGGTAGTCGTCGGTGGTGATGGTGTTGTTGCCATCGCAATCGCCATTCACGAGATTCGCCACGGGCAGGTTTGTTTCGCTGAAGGTGATGTTCACGTTCTTCAGGACCTTGCGCAGCGTCGTTCCGCCTTTGATCGCCACGTCATACACGCCATCAGGGACGAGGGTGCGAACAGTGAACGTCCCCGAGTTGCCGATGCTCCCATAAAGGGTCTCGACGGCGATCAATGTGCCGGGGTACCGAATTTCGACCACGGCGTCCATGGTGCCGCTATTGCCCACATAATCCGGGATATCCGCATCCACGTTGAGCTTGGTGGTGGCGTCATCGAGGCTTGTCGTATCGATGGCGGGGAAGGTATCGCCGGGGAGGTCGAGCATCGTCGTCGAAACGGCGCGGAAGACGATCCTCGCTTGGGGGTGAATCGTCGCGGGCATCTCGACGATGACAAACCGCCTCTTCCATCCCGGAGTAAAGACGGAGATGAACGTGCCGAGCAGGGTCGGACTCGGGTCATTCGGTCCGGCCATGTAATAGATTTGGTACGAGCAAGGCTGGATCAAATCGGACCGGGTCGGGGTCGAAAGGTAGGCCATGACGCGGTACTTTCGCTTCGGCACAAGGCTCGTGACGATCTGGCCAAAAACGGCATTGTTCGAAGTGTCGCAGCCGATGAAATTGGACGGCGAATGCGCGGTCAGCCCGGTGTAGACGTTGTTAAACGTGATGGGCAACCCGTAAGAGCCCGTGTTGCTGAAGGTGCTCGGCGTTCCAAAGACGGGAAACCAAGAATCCGGCAAGACTCCAGGGCCGATCTGGGGATCGGAAAAGAAGTCAAAGTTCGGGTTATCGAACAGGTTCACGGCGTTCGAACACGCCGCGAATCCGAGCCCAGTGAGCACGAGCCATCGTCGCATCAGTCATCTCCATGCCGGTCGAAGTTTCGGTTGAGAATGATGTAGTCATCGGTGCCGACATAACCATCTCCGCTGAGGTCGGCCATCGGGTTATAGCCGACATCTCCCGGGTTCTTGTCGAAAGACGCGGTGAGGTCGAGGTAGTCATCCGAACCGATGTAGTTGTCTCCATCAATGTCTCCGACGATGACCGAAATTCTCAGGCCGTTGACTCCGGTATCGGGCACGACCACGTTGGGGATCACGCGGCGCAAGCACCGGTCGGGCTTAAAGGCAAGATCGTACGTGCCATCGGGAGCCGCGGTGAGCGTGGAGAAGGTCCCCGAGTTTCCGACCGAGCCCAAAATACTGTCGGAAGGAGCCGTCGATCCCGGCATGCGGACCTCGACATCGTAATTCCATCCCTTCAGATTGACTCCGCCGCCGATGGGGTTGAACGAACCGGAGATGGGGGTATCGGCGGGCGTCAGGAAAAGGTTATCGAGGCCCGGGTTGGCGTCACCAGAGTCGGTTTCGGCATAGAACCCGACTTCTCCCGTTCCCCCTTTGAAACTGGGAAGGGTGAAGGTGCCCCACCGGTACTGCCAATTCTCCGAGAAGGGCAACGTTGGGGCAAATTTAACGAGGGGGAATGGGGTTCCTCCCGGACCAAGAATGAAAAAGACGATGCGCGCCGGGTTCTTGTAGGGTGTCGGCTTGGCACCGAGCACGAATCCTTCAACCCGGTATCGGCGACCCGGGATCCAATCCTTCTCGTTGTCGATCTTTTGAATCATCGCATCGCCGCGCTTGGCACGCAGACCGACGATGTTCTTGCCGCTGACCGGCTTCGCGCCTCCATAGAGTTCGAGGAAGGAGAAAGGAAGACCAAAGCTTCCATCGATGCTAAAGGTGGACGGGAGACCTTTATAGTTGAGCCAAAACGGAGGCAGAAGACCCTCACCCTGCTTCGGGTCCGTGATCTGGTCGAGTCCCGGATTGGTGAAGAGGTTGATTTCCGCTCGAACTGCGGTCGCACCCCAGAGTAGGGCGAGCGCGACGGGGACTAATTTTTGGGCAACAAGCATAGGGTGGGTCCGTAATATAGGGTCTGAACGTAGTGTATCAAACTTCCTGGAGAACCCCAAATCCCCGTGAGAATTTGGGGTCCAAGGTCCCGCTAATCGCCGGTTTTGTCGAAGTTTTGATTGATGATGAGATAGTCATCTGTGCCGACGTACTCATCGCCATTGATATCGGCGCGGGGATCGTATCCGGGATCGCCGACGGCTTTATCGAATGAGTTGTTCAAGATGAGGTAGTCGTCGGAGCCGATGTAATTGTCGCCGTTGAGGTCTCCCATGGTGAGGTTGATCTTGCCAAGGTCGATCCCTGCGCTATCCAGGGTTTTTGATTGGAGGAGAACGGTGAGGGCTTTCGGGGCACGAACTTCGACGTTGTACGTCCCGGTTGGGCTCGCCGCGATGGTTGAGAACGTTCCACTATTGCCGACGGAAGAAAAGATCTCTTCAGGGTCTCCGTTGGAATTTGAAGGAAACAG
>Ga0209573_1004793_pt1 | contig 12943 bp, 8 predicted proteins | sample TNRBio252014_DNA_FD_185870 | JGI IMG/M metagenome (GOLD analysis project Ga0209573, IMG submission 185870) | Wastewater treatment Type I Accumulibacter community from EBPR Bioreactor in Madison, WI, USA - TNR Reactor_6/25/2014_ DNA (SPAdes)... | ecosystem: Engineered > Bioreactor > EBPR >...
GAACGGCAATCGCTCCAGGAATCGCTGACTCAGTCCGCCCTGACCGGCCAGCGGTGGCGCGGCCTGGCGTTGCATCCGCGCCCGCAACCGTCGCAGGCTGAGCTGATGGGCCAGCAGCTCCTCGAACGCCAGCCGCCGCCGGGCCGGATGGCGGCCGCTGTCCAACGCCGACAATGACGTTCCCGCCGGTGGCCGGTGCAGCAGCGCCACCGCCTCGGCGATGGGCGGGAGTTGAAGCCGCGTCCGCCATTCCACCGGCAACAGCTCCGGCAACGGCGTCGCCCCGTCCAGATCCGCCAACGCCTGTTCCGCCAACCCGCGCAGGGTGAATTGTTGCAGGCCAGCGGTGGCGGGATAGACCGGGGTCAGCCGGTCATCCGCCGGCGGCGCGTCCGGGCCGAGCCGCCGGCATTCGGGGTGAATCATTTCCAGGCCGGCGTAACCCTGCCGCACTTCGCCGAAACAGCGCAGCCGCGCGCCGGAGCGGCTGAACAGTTGTTCCTGGGCGGGGCTGAAATGGAAGAAGCGCAGGGTCAGGGTTCCCGTTCCGTCGGTCAGGCGGCAAAGCAGGAAGCGCCGGCCCCGCGCCGTCACCTCGCTGCTGACGAGATCGGCCTCGATCTGCGCTTCCTCGCCGGGGCGCAGTTGGCCGAGCGGGGTGACGCGGGTGCGGTCCTGATAGCGCAGCGGCAGGTGCAACAGCACGTCCTCGACGGTGCGGATGCCGAGCCGGCACAGCCGATCCGCCAGCTTCGGCCCAACACCCTTCAGGGCGGTGACCGGCAGCGGTTCGAGAATCGGCGGCGCTGCCAGGGGACTGGGGGCGGCGGGCATGTTGTTTTCCGACCCCTGACCCCTGACCCCTATCCTTCCAACACCAGCACCGCGTCCATTTCGACCCACGCGCCGCGCGGCAGGGCCGCGACGCCGATCGCCGCCCGCGCTGGATACGGTTCCTGAAAATATTCGGCCATGACCTGATTCACCAGGGCGAAATGGCTCAAATCGGTCAGAAACACGTTGAGTTTGACCGTATCGGCGAGGTCACCGCCGGCGGCGCGGGCCACCGCCGCCAAGTTGTCGAACACCCGGCGGATCTGCGCCTCCATCCCGCCCTCGACCAGTTGCATGGTCGCGGGATCGAGCGGGATCTGACCGGACAGATAGACGGTATCGCCGACCTTGACCGCCTGGGAATAGACGCCGATGGCGGCGGGGGCTTGGTCGGTATGGATGATTTCGCGCGGCATGAGCGAACGCTCCTAAAAGTTTTGATCGGTTCTCGTTCCCACGCTGGGACGGGGCTTCCACGCGGGAGCCAGGCGCCTGGACTACGACCGGTCCCTCTTGTTCCTGGCTCCCACGCGGGAGCGTGGGAACGAGAACCGATCAAAACGGCAGCCTGCTAGCCGCGTCGGGCCACCCTCAGCGCTTCGGGCAGGACGCGCAACTGGCGCATCACGCGGGCCAGGTGGGCGCGGTCGCGGACGTTGAGCAACAGATGCACCGTGGTGGTGTTGCCGTCCCGTTCGGAAGTGTTGATGGTTTCGATGTTGGAGTCGGTGGCGGCGATGGCGGCGGCGATAGTGGCCAATACCCCGCGCCGGTTGATCACGTCGAGGCGCAGTTCGGCGCTGAAGTCGGCGCTCACCGACGATTCCCACTCCACCTCGATCCACTTCTCGAGGCTCTTCTTGTAGCTGGCGACATTTTTGCAGCCGTGACGATGGATGACGATGCCACGCCCGGCGTTGAGATAACCGACGATGGCGTCGCCCGGCAGCGGCCGGCAGCACTTGCCGAAGCTGACCACCGTGCCCTCGGCGCCCCGGATCAACAGCGGTTGGGCGCTGGCGTCCGGCGCGATGCTCTCCTCCTCGTCCCTGTCCGGCAGCAGCCGCTTGGCGATCAGCGCCGCCACCCGGTTGCCCAACCCGATGTCGGCCAACAGATCGTCGAAATTGGTCAGATTGAACTCCCGCGCCAGCGCCTTGATCCGGCCGGGGGGCAGTTCGCCCAGGCCGCCGATCCGACCCGCCAGCGCCTTCTCCAGCAGCCGCTTGCCGAGCAGGATCGCTTCCCCGCGCTGCAAGTGCTTGAGATAGTGGCGGATGCTGGCGCGGGCCTTGGCGGTGACCACGAAGTTGAGCCAGGCCGGGTTGGGCCGGGCGGTGGGGGTGATGATGACCTCGACGGTCTGGCCGGTGACGAGCAGGGTGCGCAGCGGCGCCAGCCGCCGGTCGATCTTGGCGCCCACGCAGGTGTTGCCGACATCGGAATGGATGGCGTAGGCGAAGTCCACGGCGGTGGCGCCGCGCGGCAGTTGGACGATCTCGCCGCGCGGGGTGAACACGTACACCTCGTCGGGAAACAGGTCCACCTTGACGCTTTCCAGGAATTCCACCGGGTTGCCGGCCCGGCGCTGCATGTCCAGCAGTTTGCGCAACCACTCGCGCGCCCGCTGCTGGGCGTGGCTGCCCTGACCGTCGCCGTCGGACTTGTAGCGCCAGTGGGCGGCGACGCCGACCTCGGCCATGACGTGCATTTCCTCGGTGCGGATCTGCGCCTCGATCGGCACGCCGTTGGGGCCGAACAGCACGGTGTGCAGCGACTGGTAGCCGTTGGCCTTGGGAATGGCGATGTAATCCTTGAATCGGCCCATGATCGGCTTGTACAGGCCGTGCATCACGCCCAGCGCCCGGTAGCAGGTGTCCACCGCATCCACGATGATCCGCACCGCGTAAACGTCGTGGACGTGCTTGAACGGCAGGTGCTTGAGGCGCATTTTCTGGTAGATGCCCCACAAATGCTTGCCGCGGCCCACCACCCGGCCGGCGATGCCCTCGTCGCACAACCGGTCCTGGATGCGACCTTCCAACTGGCTGACGATCTCGCGGCGGTTGCCGCTCAGCTTGCGCACCGCGTCCTGCAGGATCCGATGGCGCAGGGGATACAGATGGCTGAAGCCGAGATTCTCCAGTTCCTGGCGCAGGTGGTTCATGCCCAGCCGGCCAGCGATGGGGGCGTAGATTTCCAGGGTTTCGCGGGCGATGCGGCGGCGCGATTCCGGGCGCATGGCGCCGAGGGTGCGCATGTTGTGCAGGCGATCGGCCAGCTTGATCATGATGATCCGCAGGTCCTTGGCCATCGCCAGGAACATCTTGCGGAAGTTTTCGGCCTGCGCCTCCAGCTTGGAGTTGAACTGGATCTGGGTCAGCTTGCTGACGCCGTCCACCAGCTCGGCGACTTCCGGCCCGAAGCGGGCGCCGATCTGCGCCTTGTCGTAAGGAGTGTCCTCGATGACGTCGTGCAGCAGGGCGGCGATCAGGGTTTCGTGGTCGAAACGGACGTTGGCGAGGATGCGAGCCACCGCCAGCGGATGGAAAATGTACGGCTCGCCGCTTTTGCGATAGATGCCGGCGTGGGCCTCGGCGGCGAAATGGCAGGCCTCGCGCAGGCGCTCGACCTGCGCCGGTTCGAGATAGTCGCCGGCGATGGCGCACAGATCGTCGATGCGCAACCGCAGGTCGTCCAACCATTCGTCATCCACCGCCAGGGGGCGGCTGGACTCGACCTCGGCGCCAGCGTCCTGCAACGACTCGACCATCACGATGGCGAGCCTCCCGCCGCTGGAGCGGCGCGGTCAATCCGATTCGGGCGTGGTTTCATCCAGCTCGGCGGCGGATGTCGGCGCAGGTTCCGCCAGGGGCGCGGGCGCGGGCGCGCTGAAGCGGCCATATTTTTCCTTGATCAGGGTATCGAGCTTGCCGTCGGCCAGTTCTCGCAACGCGACGACGGTGGGTTTATCGTTTTCCCGGGGCACCATGGGCTCCCGGCCGAGCGCCAGATCGCGGGCGCGGCGCGCGGCGATCAGCACCAGTTCGAACCGGTTATCCACCCGGGCGAGGCAGTCTTCCACGGTAATGCGGGCCATTCAGGGATTTCTCCATCGGTGGCGTTGCCGATTTGGGGCCGACCAGTTTAATGAAAACAAGCGGTTAAGACAAGAGGATATGGAACAGTTCCAAGTGTCGCTCCAGTTGCGCCGTCCGCCGCTGGCGCTGGGCAATGAGGATGGCGCGCAGTTCGGTCAGCGCGGTCTCGAACCGGTCGTTGATGACCAGGTAATCGAACTCGGCGTAGTGCGACAGTTCGTCCAGCGCCGCCGCCATGCGCCGTTCGATCACCTCGGCGCTGTCCTGGCCGCGCCCGGCCAGTCGTTGCCGCAGCGCATCGCGCGAGGGCGGCAGGATGAAGATGCTCAAGCTGTCCGGCATCCGTTCGCGCACCTGCCGGGCGCCCTGCCAGTCGATTTCCAGAATCACGTCCAGCCCGGCCCGTAGCGATGACGACACGGCGGCGCGGCTGGTGCCGTAGCGGTGGCCGAACACCTGGGCGTGCTCCAGGAACGCGCCCTGGGCGATCATGGCCTCGAAGGCGGCGGGCGGGACGAAATGATAGTGAACGCCGTCCTGTTCGCCGGGCCGGGGCGGGCGGGTGGTGTGGGAGATGGAGGCGACCACGTCGGGCGTGGTTTCCACTAAGCGCTTCACCAGGCTGGTCTTGCCGGCCCCGGACGGGGCGGCGACGATGTACGGGGTTCCGGTGGCCATGGGGGGTTTAACGGTGGCTGGCGGGGTCGAGGGGATCGAGGGCGATGCGACGAGTGGCGTCGGGCATTATGGGGCGAGGGGTCAGGGTGTCAAGGCGTCTTGATCGGAGGGGCCGGCCATGCTCATCCGCTTTCAGCGATTGCGAAATTTGGTTTATCCTTGCCCTCAATTTTAGGGTAACTGTTTACTCCCTTCTCCCGCCTTGGGAGAGGGGTTGGGGTGAGGGTCATGGATTCAACGACTGACCCCATCCGGCGACTTTGGAGGATTGACGATGGCGTTCACCGCCCAACAACTGGCCGAGCGGATGCCGGACGCCCGGGAACTGCTCAGCGATGAACCGGAAATGGAAAGCACGCAACACTACCAACAACTGGCTCTGCTGGTCAGCCATCTGGAGTGGTATTGGCGGGAACGCGACGATTTTTTCATCGGCGCGAACCTGACCGTGTACTACACCCACGAACAACTGCGTCGTCGCGAGTTTCGCGGGCCGGATTTCTTTCTGGTGCTGGGCACAACTCGGGAGCCTCGCAATTCCTGGGTGGTTTGGGAAGAGGAGGGGCGCTATCCGGATTTGATCGTTGAGTTGCTGTCCGATTCCACCGCCCACGTGGATCGGACCGATAAAAAGAGCCTGTACCAGAACATTTTTCGGACCCCGGAGTATTTTTGGTTTTCGCCAATCACAGGTGAATTCGCTGGATTCCGGTTGATCGAGGGGCGTTATGAAGTGATCCCGGCGGATGAACGGGGCTGGCGGTGGAGTGGAAAGCTGGGGTTATATCTGGGAGTGGAGGGCGGTTGGTTGCGGTATTTTGAATCGAGCGGGGCGCGGGTGCTGGGGCCGGCGGAGGCGGCGTTGCACGAGAGGGAACGGGCGGAACAGGCCCGGCGGGAAGCAGAACAGGCCCGGCAGGAAGCGGAACAGGAAAGGCGACGAGCCGAGCGTTTGGCGCAACGGTTACGGGATTTGGGCATCGATCTGGATTGTTAATGCCGTGATATGTTACGCCGAATCATGCAACGACATCCATAAAATGGAATGACCACTAAAGGCAGAGCGATGCCAATGTTGGCAAAAAATTTCAAAATTGATCCGAGTCACGACCGGGCAATCTTTACGGTCGCATCTAAAAACCGTCTGAGCGGCGCTCGAGTTCTTGCCCGCTCCTTACAACGCGCCCATCCCGATATTCGGGTGTTTGTGATCCTCGTGGATCGTGTGGAGGGAAAATTCGATCCTGGCAAGGAGCCTTTTACTACGATCCCCGTCGAAGAGTTGGGCTTTATTCCGAATCGTGAGTTCTTGTTTTTCAAATATGATGCGATGGAGTTAAGCACGGCGTTCAAACCCTATGGCTTCGACTATCTCCTAACTCGTTATAACTTCTCAAAAATCCTCTATTTCGACTCGGATATCCTGGTGTTTGGGCCACTCGATGAAGTCTGGCGGTTGTTGGATGCTTATGCGCTTGTGCTGACGCCACATATCACTGAGCCATATGAAGAAGATAATTACAGTCCATCGGAAATCGATATCAATATTGCTGGCATTTTTAACACCGGATTCATCGGTTTGGCGGATACGGTAGAGTCTCGGAAATTTATTAGCTGGTGGCAGAAAAAATTATACGATTACTGCATAGTAGACAGTAGTAAAGGATTGCTTTTGGATCAGAAGTGGGTCAATTTTGCTCCGGTGCTGTTTGATGGGGTATTTATTTTGCGCTCACCGATTTACAATATTGCCTACTGGAATTTGCATAGTCGGGCGCCACATTTAAGCTTTAGCAACGGATGCTTATATTACGATGAAGTACCAGCCGGATTCTTTCATTTCAGTGGGCTAGAAATCGATCATTTGGAAACAGTCTCCAGGCACCAGAATCGGTTTACTCTTTCCAAACTTCCGCATCTACGTCCTTTGTTTGAACACTACCATCATTTAATGATGACCGACGGGTATGCGGCGAGCCATAAATGGGAGTACGCCTTTGACTTTTTTGATAATGCGGTTCGGATTCCTCAAGTGGCCCGTAGAATTTACTGGAGCATGCCGGAGCAACTATTTTTTGGAAATCCCTTTGCCACCAAGACATTTGGCAATTTTTTCCAATGGTTGAATCGGGAGTATGAAGCAAGTCCGGAAGCTTCGCCAGCCCCTGTCAGTAATTTACTGGTTCATATTTACAGGCTCAGCCCCGATTTGCAGAAGTCGTTTCCCAATCCTGCTGGCGCCGACTACCAACGCTTCAAGGGGTGGGTTCGTGCCGAAGGCCCATCCTATTTAAAACTGCATCCCATTTTCACAAAGATGGATTTTTCCGAGAATCAATTTATCAAGCCATCGCGCCAAGGTAAATCCCATGATGCCAGTCGCGCACAACCCAAGTTTGGTCTGAATGTGTGTGGCTATATTACCGGTGAAGTTGGTCTTGGCCAAACGGTTCGGGCGAATATCCATGCCTTGAAGGCCGCTGGCGTTCCCTGCGCCTTGAATGATTTTTCCTGTCTTCACCATCATCGGCGGGCAACGGAATTTACGGAATTTTCCCAGCATGGCCCCTATCCGATCAACCTTATTCATGTGAATGCGGATACCATAATGAATTTAAGAAAAGTCGCGGGGCGAAAGTACTTCGATCAGCACTATAATATTGCTGTCTGGTGGTGGGAGTTGGAGAATTTTCCGGAATATTGGAGCCCATGTTTGAATTTTTTTCAGGAAATCTGGACACAAAGTCTGTTTTGTCAAAAAATTTTTCGGCGATTTTCCTCAGTTCCGGTGTTTTCATTTCCTCATGTGGTGGATTTCGATGAGTCTAAAGTTAATAGGGCGCCTGAGTATTTTGGCATACCTGAAAATACTTTCACCTTTGTTTTTTCCTTTTCTTTTTCAAGCGTGTTCGAGCGCAAAAATCCCTTGGGACTGTTGGAAGCTTACCGTCAAGCATTCGGCGGCGATTCGCGGACTCTGCTGATTATTAAATCCATCGATAGTCATCATTATAAGGAGCAAGCAACCCTTATGAGAGCCGCGGCTCGGGGTCTGAATGTTCGGTTTATTGATGAAAATCTAACTCATGAGGAAGTGCTCAGTCTGATTGCCTCGGCGGATTGCTATGTTTCCTTGCATCGCTCGGAAGGATTTGGACAGGGGATGGCGGAAGCCATGTTTATGGGTAAGCCGGTGATTGCCACGGCTTATTCTGGCAATCTGGATTTCATGACATCGGAAAACAGCTTTCTGGTGAATTATCAGTTAGTCGAACTGGAGCAAAATTATGGCCCCTACGAAAAAGGGAATCGGTGGGCCGAGCCTGACCTCGATCATGCGGCTGAACTCATGCGGCAAGTTTACGAGGATCGGGATCTGGCGCGGCGCAAGGCGGAACGAGCGGCTGCCGATATTCGGGCTAATCACAGTCGTATGGTGGTTGGAGCCAAGATGAGAGAGCGTCTACGCCAGATTACAGAGTAAAGGCTATCCACATCAATGGATACTAAAAACTCTCATCTGAATATCAATTGGGTTGCAAAAATTGTCCAAACCTATTGACCAGGCAATTTGTCTTTGATCAGTGAACGGATGAGAATTCGGCGAATTGCCTTGATCGGTCACTCGGGCGCGGGTAAGTCTTCATGCTTGCTGTCTCTCGGTATCGACCGCAAGTTGGCCGACATGGACACCGTACTTGGAAAGAAGCAGTCCCCGCCGCTGGAGGCGGCTTTGGGCTGGCTTGCACTCGACATGCTGGTACCTGTCATTGTGGTGGTGAGCAATCATGAGCAGATGCTGCTTGAGATGCGGAAGGCAAAGTTGGATGGACAGTATTCCGAGCAGTTTGCAGCGATCCGCTTCGTCTACCTCCACAAATCCAAGCAGCAATTGCAGGCGCACCTAACTCTTCCAACTGCTGGTGGGCAAATCCGGCGCCAGTCGGACCAAAAGTACACGCTTGACCACTACCAGCGGTTCCACGCGTTGTTCAGCCAGATTGCTGATTGTATCATAGATTGCTCGGGGTGCTCGGTTGAGGTTGTTGCAGCTCAGGTGAGCGGATTAGCTAGTGAATTGATTGAATACCCAGAGGAAAAATGTGCAGATATTGATCGAGGCTCGCAACAAATGCAATCTACAAATGCTTTTCCATGTCATGGTTTTCTGGATGGAGTATCCATTGTTTTTAGCACCAGGGAAATCGATCAAAAATTTATCGACCATATCCGAAACACAGTGGGTATTAAGGAATTTGAAGTTATTCCATACACTAACAAAAATAAGTTTTCACTCGCTGAGCTATATAATAAGGGGTTAAGAGAAGCAAAATATGATATTATTGTATTCATACACGATGATATCGCGTTTAATCATAACAATTGGGGACAGGCGTTACTCAAACAATTTCAGAATACTGATTATGGAATATTAGGCCTTGCGGGCACAACTGACCTTATAAAGGATGAAAATGGGATTGCTCAAAGATGGTGGGCAATGGAAAATAGGATGGTAGGTAGGATCAGGCATGAAATTAATGGAAAAATAATCAATAGCTTTTACTCAAATCGTTATGATCATCCTATCCAGGTTGTCTGCCTGGATGGAGTATTTATTGCGGTAAATAAACACAGAATTCTAAAATTATTTGATGAGAGATTTGAAGGATTTCATTATTATGATGTTTCATTTACTTTTGCAAATCACCTGGCCGGGGTCAAGGTAGGCGTAGTTTTTGATATTGACTTGACGCACAAGTCAGGTGGCAATCCAGATAAAAAGTGGCATGAAAACGCACTGATTTTCTCGAAAACATATGGAGATTATATTCCTTGCGGAGTAAGACCGAAACAGGTTGATTACGATGCATCAACTATAAAAGAATTTAACCCAGGGAATTCTTTTATTTCAGTTGTTATTCCTACCAAGGATAAAATTGAACTGGTGATTGATTGTATTAGATCGATCATCGATCATACGCATGCCGCACGATACGAAATTATCATCGCCGACACGGGATCTGCGATTGAAAATAGGGAAAAATTATCGAGTTGGGTAAATGGCTTGGATAAAAAACCTAATCTATTCGGCGTCAGAATTCTTGAGTATGATTATTATAATTTTGCTAAGATTAATAATGAAATTGTCAGAAATCACCTTTCAAAGAGAAGTAATTATATCCTTTTCTGTAACAATGATATCAAATTATTGAACGATGCTGTTGATCGGTGTTTGCGTCTATTTAAGGAAAAAAAGAATGTTGGAACGGTAGGGATTCGACTGCATTATGGCGATAATTCAATTCAGCACAACGGCATGGAAGCGTTCTTTGGCTTTCGCAACGTAGTTGGCTTTACCTATCGCAATATACACAGCTACTATCATTATAACTCCGAGGTGGTTGAGGTTATCGGAAATACTGCGGCCTTTTTAATGATAGAACGACCGTTATTCGAAAAATTCTACTTTAACGAAAGCTATAAGGAGTGTTATGAGGATATTGAATTGAATCTGCGAATGCTAAAAGCTAACAGAAAGAACTATAATATAGGTCATGCGGTCGCTTATCATTATGAAAGTCAGACTAGAAATGGGAATCCTGATAAAATCACGAAACAGATCGAGGATCACCAGAATAATCTACTGCCTTTCTTTAAAAGGCACTGTGTACCACTGTTCTTTACCCAGTTGTTTGAAGGCGCCTCGCGGGCCTCGCAGGAAGGTCGGTATCAAGCGGCGCTAGAGATTGGCGAATTACTGTTGGAACACGCCCCACAGCATCCCGACGTTTATCACTTGGTCGGCGTCATTCATGGCCGGGGGGGCGATCAGGCTGCGGCGGTGAAGTATTTTCGTCAAGCTATTGCGTTAAATGGTCAGGTGCCGTCCTATCACTATAATCTGGCCGAAGCCCTGTGCCAACAAGGTGAATGGAAATCAGCCGAACAGAGCTACCGGCAGGTGCTGAGCCTCGATCCCCGGCATGCCCGCGCTTGCCGCAAGCTCGCGGATTTATTGTACGACCAAGGTCGGCTGGATGAAGCGGTCAAACATTACCAAAAGGTGATACCGCTTAAGCCAGATGATGTCGAGGTCTATTATAAACTCGGCTGGGCACTGCAAGGCTTGGGTGCCTATGAGATGGCGATTGACTGCTACCGGCGAATCCTACAACTAAAACCGGATTTCGCCGATGCTCATAATGACCTAGGGGTGGTGTTGGACTCGCTCAAGCGGTATTCCGAGGCCAACCAAGCGTTTCACCAAGCCGTGCGCTACAAACCAGACTTGGTCTATGCCCATAAAAACCTGGGCCGGGTTTTGGAAAAACAGGGGCAACTCGAAAAAGCGCGGGATTGCTTTCGGCAGGCACTGGCGCTAGATCCGGATGACGCGGAACTCAGGCTCTATACAGAAAGCTTGTGTCCTCCTATTCCGTGCAGCAATGCTGAAATCGATGCCTATCACGCCAATCTGGTGGCGCAGCTTGCTCAATGGCAGGCAAACGGTGGGTTGAAGCCCAACGTCAGCCAATTGCATCTCAGTACCGCTGTTCCGCCATTTTTGACGGCTTATCACGGCCGCGATGAGCGCCCGTTAAAAGAAGCATGGGCGGCGCTGTTTCAAGACAACCTGCCGGAAATGCCCCCCATGCCGGCCAGCGGAAAACCCCATATCGGGTTTGTGGTGACTCGATCTCATGAAGGCGCTTTCATTAATGCCATGACGGGGATGTTGAACTGTCTTAACGGAGAACGGTTCCGTCTAACCGTGGTGTGTTGCCAGCAGCGAGGCGAGCAACTATTGCGAAACGCGATCCACCATCCCGCCATCCGCTATTTACCGGTACCGCTTCGCTTCGATCAACGCCTGGAGACGATTCGCCAGGCGGGGTTTCACCTGTTGTACCATTGGGAGGTGGGAACGGATAGCACGAATTATTTTCTACCGTTCTTTCGGTTGGCGCCAGTGCAATGCACAGGTTGGGGTTGGCCGGAGACTAGCGGCATCTCCCAGATGGACTACTACTTGTCCTCCCAGTACCTGGAAAGGCCAGACAGCGATGGAGACTACAGCGAGCGATTGGCGCGGTTCCAGCACCTGCCGGCTTACTTCAAGCGGCCTCAGCCGTTACCGGTTCCGTCCGAGCGGGAACGCTTTGGTCTGAGCGCCAGCCAACATCTCTACTTGTGCGCCCAAAACTTGCGTAAGATTCAGCCTGATTTCGACGAACTGCTGGGGGGTTTGTTGCGCCGCGACCCTCAGGGGGTCGCCGTGCTGGTGGAAGACTCCCAGCCGGCGGTGACGATGGCGTTGCGCCAACGCTGGCAGACCCGGTTGCCGGATGTCCTAGAGCGGGTGCGATTTTTGCCACGACTGGTATATGCGGATTATTTGCGCCTCTTGGCAGCAACCGATGTGGCTTTGGATACCCTGTATTTTGGTGGCGGTATTACCACCTATGAAACGCTGGGGATGGGGATTCCGATCGTGACTTTGCCGACAGCGTTCGCTCGGGGGCGCTATGCTTATGCCGCGTATCGGCAGATGGGGTTAGAGGAGGGGATCGCCACCGATTCCCAGGACTATGTCGAGCGGGCGCTGCGTTTCGCCAGCGAGCCGGATTATCGGGCGGCGTTCGGCGCGCGATTGCGCGAGGCGAGCGCGGCGTTGTTCGAAGATCAAGCCGCGGTGCGGGAATTCGAGGACTTTCTTGAGGCGGCGGTGGCGGCGGGAGGCTAGTGTTTTGTCATTTTAATTTTAAATGATATAATTGGACACATCAATTATCTTTCTCACTATCTTATCGGAGGATTTATGCCTGCTAAAGTTTACAAAGTGACCTTGAATGATGAAGAGCAGTCTTTTTTAAACGACGTGACTTCTAAAGGAAGAGCAGCGGCGCGAAAATTGAACCATGCCCACATTCTTTTAAAAGCGGATCAAAGTGAAAATGGTCCTGGATGGGATGATCAAAAAATTAGTGAATCCTTCAATGTAAGTGTACCAACGGTTGAAAGAATTCGGAAAAATTTTGTTGAAGAAGGTTTGGAATCTGCACTCGATCGTCGTGCGCCATTCCGTACCCGTTCTTGCAAATTTGATGGTGAAAAAGAAGCGCAATTGATTGCATTAGCTTGTTCGACACCTCCCGATGGACACACTCGTTGGACCCTCCGACTTTTGGCGGATAAACTGGTAGAGTTAAACCATTTTGACGAGCTTTCTTATGAAACGGTACGGCAGGTTTTAAAAAAACGAACTCAAGCCTTGGCTCAAAAAGCAATGGTGCATCCCGCCCGAAGCCAATGCTGAATTCGTCTGTGCG
>Ga0209573_1004794_pt1 | contig 12941 bp, 10 predicted proteins | sample TNRBio252014_DNA_FD_185870 | JGI IMG/M metagenome (GOLD analysis project Ga0209573, IMG submission 185870) | Wastewater treatment Type I Accumulibacter community from EBPR Bioreactor in Madison, WI, USA - TNR Reactor_6/25/2014_ DNA (SPAdes)... | ecosystem: Engineered > Bioreactor > EBPR >...
CACGCGAGCGCAAGTTGCTGGCCTACAGAGCGGTACGCGATCGCATCAGGCAGTTGATGAAAGAGCAAATAACACCTCTGATCCGCCGCAACAGTTGACGAACGCCGCAAGGCCGGCAATGAGGGACACTCGAAGACGTCAGACAACCGGCCAGGTCCCGCACAAGCTGCGGCGGATCTCAGGCGGGCGGAACACTCAGGGGACGTGCGTATCATGATGCAGGCGCTCGCAGACAACTGGCTGGCCATTCTCCAGATCATCTGGATCAACATTCTGCTCTCCGGCGACAACGCCGTGGTCATTGCACTCGCCTGCCGGTCTCTTGCGGGCAAGCAGCGGACCATGGGCGTCATCCTCGGCGCCGGCGCGGCCATCGTCCTGCGCATCGTCTTCACGATCTTCACCGCCACGCTGATGGACATGCCGTGGATCAAGGCCATCGGCTCGCTGCTGCTGATCTGGATCGCGGTGAAGCTGCTGGTGCCGGAAGAGCAGAACGAGGACAACATCAAGGCGCACGACACGGTGTGGAAAGCGGTGCAGACCGTTGCCATCGCCGACGTGGTGATGAGCCTTGACAACGTCATCGCCATTGCTGCCGCGGCCAAGGGCAATTCGGCGCTGATCATCTTCGGTCTGGTCGTCTCGGTGCCGCTGGTTGTGTTCGGCAGCACGCTGCTGCTCAAGATCATCGACCGCTTCCCGGTGCTGGTCTGGGCCGGCGCCGGCCTGCTGGGCTGGGTGTCGGGCGAGATTTTCGCCGACGACAAGGGCATTCAAGGTCTTGTCGGCCATCTGCCGCACCTGCCGGTCGCCGCTGCTGGCGTGGGCATCGTCCTGGCGCTCGGCTACATGCTGCGCCGGCGCGCGGGGTACACGCTGGAAGGCTCGCACGAGGACTGAGGCCCGGCGCTCATCAGAGAATCGTGCGGCCGAACAGGCTGGACACCATCTCGATGGCGAGGCGCGCGGTGGTGCCCCGCTCGTCGAGCAGCGGATTGAACTCGACGACATCGACCGAGCCAACCAGACCGCTGTCGAACAGCAGTTCCATGATCATGTGGGCCTCGCGATAGCTGAGACCGCCCTGAACTGGCGTGCCCACCCCGGGCGCGATGAGGGGGTCGATCAGATCGAGATCGAAGCTGACATGCAGATGCGTGCGCTCGGCATCGAACGAGCGCAACAGATCGCGGATCAGCGCCGAGACACCGAATTCATCGATCATGCGCATGTCATAGGCCTTGAGACCGCGCGCCCGCAGCGCCCTGCGCTCATCGCGATCCACCGAGCGCAAGCCGAACAGATGGATGCGGCCGGGGTGCAGGGCCTGGAAGCCGCGCCCGGCCAGGATGGGCTCAAGGCTGGCATCGCCGCAGAGGAAGGCCACCGGCATACCGTGCATGTTGCCCGAGGGCGTCGTGTCGGGCGTGTTGAAATCGGCGTGCGCATCCAGCCAGAGGACCGTCAGGTCCTTGTCCATTTCCTGCGCATAGCGCTGTGCCGCGGCCACGGAGCCCATGGCGATGCTGTGATCGCCGCCCAGCACCACCGGCAGCAGGCGCTTGCGCAGGCTGTCGAGCGTGTGGTCATGGATGGCCGTGGCCCAGGCCGCCATGTCGACCAGACCGAAGGGGCGCATGCCGGCAGGGTCGCTGAGCGCGCCGGGCGCCGGCACGGCATCGCCGGTATCGACCACGACATGGCCAAGCCCGCGCAAGGTATCGGCCAGCCCGGAAATCCGCAGCGCGGCCGGACCAAGCGAGGCACCGCGCAGGCTGGCGCCGCGATCGAAGGGCACGCCGACAAGGCCAATGGAGCAGACGCGCGGCTGGACATGCCCGCCGGCATCGGCCTCGGCACTGGTCAGGCTCTTGCGCCCGAAACTTCCGATCGACATCGCAAAGCCCTCCGCATTCCGCGGAAAGGCCCGCGGGATGGTCGTTCATCGCACGGCGAAGCTTAATGTGTGGCAAATGGTGGTACAGCCGGCTGGGCTTGAACCAGCGACCTTCGGAGCCACAATCCGACGCTCTAGCCAACTGAGCTACGGCTGCAAACCTTGGAAATCGGCGCGGACCCTATGGGCATTCGCCGGGGATTACAAGTGCCCTGACGCTGCTTTTTGCGGCGCAGCAGGAAAAAACGAAACGGGCGCGGAATGCCGCGCCCGTTCATGGCCCCCAAGGGCTGGATGCTTACTTCTTGAAGGTCGTGGCCATCGCCGACTTCACCGGCTCGGCCGCGTCCGTCGCAACCTTCTGGCCGAGAGCGGCGAGTTCCTTCGCCTGGCCGGCGAAAACTTCGGACTGCTTCTTCAAAAAGTCGCTGTTGAGGGTGAACAGGTCCTGCGCGGACTTGACGCCCATCAGCGCCTCAATGTGATCGAAGGTCGCGTTGGCGTTCTTGCGGAACAGGTCGAGCGCCTTCATGTTGAAGTCGAACGTGCCGGCCTTCACGGCGTTCACGCTTTCCTCGATCTTGCCGGTCGCCTTCTCGGCAGCGTCCTTGACCGCCTCGTACTGGGCGCGAACCTGCTCAAGGCCCTTCTCGGTGGTCTCGCGGACCTTGTCCTGGATCTGGTGGATCGGGCCGAGAGCGGCCTGGACGGCGGTTTCAACCTGCTCGGCAACGGCGGGCTTCTTGACAGCCATGGTAATTCCCCTTGAGGCGGTGGTTGCGCCCTCGCACAGGTTCCGCCCTGAACCTCGGAGGGGCGAGCCAGTGCTCGCGTGCTGACCCTCCTGATATCAGAATTTTTGTGCACTGCAATATAATTTGCGCAACAGCAATGCTGCGATGCACAAAATGCAGGGCGACGATACTAAGTCCTGGTCTTGCGCGGCGCCTTGGGCTTGACGGCCGGCGGCGTGGCCATCTCACTGACGGCCTTCTGAACGGTTTCCTGGGCCTTGCTGCCTTCCGCCATGGCCTGATCCATCGATTCCCGGACCTGTGCGGTGGTGGTATCGAACTGCTGGCGGACCGATTGACCGGCCTCCTCCATCTGGCTGCGCAGGGTCTGGGCCTGCTCCTGCATGAAGTCCGACTGGATCTTCATCGCCTCCTCGATGGTCTTGGCCTGCACCAGCCGTTCGGCCATGTCGAAGGCCGCATTCATGTTGCGCTCGGCAAAGGCCACGGTCATGCGCGAGGCTTCCGCCATGTGGCGCAGGGGATGGCCGCTGGCGTTGACCGCATCCGAGGCCTTCTGCGCCGCGCCGATGAAGGTTTCGAAGGCGCGCCGGGCCTGCTCGACGCTGCGGCTGGCGAGATCGCGCATTTCACCGGGTACTTCAAACGGGCTTTTCGACATCGTTCTCCTCCCTGAAACCCCTGAGTCCAAACCGATCATGCCATTGTCGCGCTGGTTCACCAATCGTTCTTTTGCCGCAGTTGGGAGCGAGAAATTAACCGTGTTTGGCGATGGGCGCCGGCCGATCTGTGCCATTCATGGACGGTTTGCCGCCCGCGCGCTATTAAGACTTCGTTAGGGATCAGGACCCGGGCAGCGGGGGAAGCGCATCGCGCCCTCACCGCAAGGCCGAATGACAGGTGGCATGATGGCGGCAGAGATCAGGGAGACGGAGCTTGCGGCGCTGATCGGCAGCGCAGCGGCGGCTTGTGTCGCACGGGATGCCCGCCCGATCGTCCTCTGGTCGGAGGATGCCGCCACCGTTTTCTGGGCCTCAGAGGCAAGCATCGCCATTTTTGGTCAGGCCAACCAGACCGCCGGACTGAGCCTGTCCGCCGCAAATCCCGGGTTGGCGCGCTTGCGGTCGCTGGCGCGGGAGCTTGACGCCGGAGCCACGCAGGCCACCACCTTGCGCTTTTTCGTCAAAGGGCGGCTTGAGAACCTGCCGACCCAGATTTTGGCCGTGCCGCTGGCCGGCGGCGGCAGCGGTCTGATCACCGTATTCGGCGCGGGCGAGCCGTTCGTGCTACCCGACGAGCCCCCCGCAGCCATTGAGGCGCACACGCCCGCATCGGCCCCGGCGCGCGTGTCCGAAGCGCCCCCCGCACCAGTTGCCATCGCGTCCACCTCGGCAGATGCGCGTCCGGTGCGCTTTGTCTTCCTCACCGACAACGAGGGGCGTCTGATCAGGCTTTCACCTTCGTTCAGCCAGGCCACAGGCCAGGATGGCGCGGCCTACATCGGGCAATCTCTGGTCGATGTCCTGGCTGAAAGCGACCCGGCGCGCGCGGCTGAGGTTGCCCGCGCCCTGTTCGCCGGAGAAACCTGGAGCGGGGTGACGATCGACTGGCCGCATGGCTCATCCGATACGCGGCACAGCGTCGAGTTGTCGGCGATGCCGGTCTTCGACGCGGCGCGCGCCTTAAGCGGCTACAACGGATTTGGACTGGGTCGCCGCCGGCTCGCCCCCACTGCGGCGGCGCCGGCAACGCCTGCCGCCGATCCCCAGCCCGCACAGCCAACGCCGGTCGCAGTCGCCGCGCCGCCTGCAAACCCGCCGGCCCCTCAGGCTGTCGAGGTTCAGCCCGAACCTGCGCCACACCCGGCGGCACCGGTAGCGCTTGCGCCCGAAGACGCCGGCCCTGCCCCGCGCCCCGCCGCTGCCCCGCCCCGGCAGGACAACGTGCCGCCGCCCGAGCCGACGGTGGTGCCGCTGCGCACGGTGCGCGGGCATGTCGGCGCTTCTCTGGGCGAGCCGAAGGTGGTGCCGCTCAAGACCGTGACGCCGGCCTCCGGCGACACCGCGCTCTCGCCGTCCGAGCGCAACGCCTTCCGTGAGATCGCCCGCCAGCTTGGCGCGCGGCTGGAGGACGATGTGGTCCCCGCAGCGCCCTCCGCGCCGGCGACAGCGGAACCGCTGCCTGTGCTCGCCTCCACCCCTCCGGCAGATCAGGAACATGCCAACAAGGTGGCCGTGGCACAGGCCGAAATTTCCAAGGCGCTGGCCGCCGCCCATGCACGGATGGAGGAAAAATCCGGCCCGGTTGCCGGTCTCGGCGATGCGCTGGTCGAACGCATTCCGGTTGGCGTCCTCGTCTTTCGCGGCGACAAGACCATCTACATGAACCGGCCGCTGCTCGATCTGCTCGGTTATGTCGATGTCGCCGAGTTCGAGGCCCTGCGCGGGCTCGACAAGCTGTTTCGCGGCCGGGCCGCGCCGAGCTTCTCGAACGGCGAATACGATACCATCACCATCATGGGCCGCGATGGCGAAACCCTGCCGGCGGATGCGCACCTGCAGGCGATCGACTGGAACGGCCAGCATGCGACGCTGGTCACCTTCCGCCGGGCGATTGACGCCGAGCACGGGCCGCGCGTGCGCTCGCTCGATGTCGAACTGAAGGCGCGGCAGGCGGAACTGGCCGAGGCGCGGGCGATGCTGGACACCGCCACCGACGGGGTGATCTCGCTGGACGAGGGCGGGCGTATCCTGGCGCTGAACAAGTCGGCCGAGGCGCTGTTCGGCTATGACCAGAACGAACTTGCCGGCGAGCGGCTGACCCTGCTGCTGGCGCCGGAGAGCCATGCCGCCGCGCTCGACTATATCGACGGGCTGAAGAACGGCGGCGTCGCCTCGGTGCTCAACGACGGCCGCGAGGTGATCGGCCGGGAGCGCAAGGGCGGGCGCATTCCGCTGTTCATGACCATCGGGCGGATCAGCGAGACCAGCAAGCTCGCCGCCGTGGTGCGCGATCTGACCGCCTGGAAACGGGCCGAGACGGAACTGACCGAGGCGCGGCGCGCCGCCGAGCGCAACAGCGCCCTCAAGTCGGATTTTCTCGCCAAGGTCAGCCATGAGATCCGCACGCCGATGAACGCGATCATCGGCTTTGCCGAGGTGATGCGCGACGAGCGGCTCGGCCCGATCGGCACCGAACGCTACAAGGATTACCTCAAGGACATCCACACCTCGGGCCAGCATGTCATCAGCCTGGTCAACGACCTGCTCGACCTGTCGAAGATCGAGGCGGGGCGGATGGAACTGAATTTCGGTTCGGTCGATCTCAATGCCATCGTCGCCAGTTGCCTCGGCATCATGCAGCCACAGGCCAACCGCGACCGCGTGATCATGCGCTCGCAGCTTTCGGCCAAGCTGCCGCCAGTGGTCGCCGACGAACGCTCGATTCGCCAGATCATCCTCAACCTGCTGTCGAACGCCTCGAAATTCACCGAGCCGGGCGGACAGGTCATCGTCTCGACCATGCTGAGCGAACAGGGCGAGGCGATCATCCGGGTGCGCGATACCGGTGTGGGCATGACCGAGCAGGATATTCAGGCGGCAATGGAACCGTTCCGCCAGCTGTCGAACGCGCGCGGACGCGGCGGCACCGGGCTCGGACTGCCGCTGACCAAGGCGCTGGTCGAGGCCAACCGCGCCAGCTTCGTCATCAAGAGCAAGGTGCGCGAGGGCACGCTGGTGGAAATCACCTTTCCGGCAACGCGCGTGCTGGCGGAATAACGCGGGAGCCAATAAAAACCCCGCGAACCGGTGCGGTGCGCGGGGTTTTTGTCAGATCGGGCCGATTACCACCACAGGAAGCCCTTGCGCGGCGGCAATCCGGGCTGGGGATCGATCATCTGCTGCGTCGCACCCTGCCCGCTGGCCGGGATCGAGGCGGTCACCTCGGCGCTGCGCGCCGCAGCCAGGGCGGCCTCGCGTGCCGCCTGCTTCTGCTGGCGCTTGACCTGCGCCACCGCTGCCGCCTGCGGCGTATCGAGGCTGTAGACGTCATCGCGGAAATGCACCATGCCGTCATTGGTGACATAGCCGGTCATGTAGACCCAGGCGACCGGCACGCCCTTGGCAAGACGCACATCCTTGCGCTCGCCGATGGCGATGGCGGCATCGATGGCGCTCTTGTCCCAGCCGCCGGGGGTCTCCTCCAGCAGCCAGGCCGCAAAGCCCTTCACATCCTGCACGCGCACGCAGCCATGCGAATAGAACCGGTCCTGCGAGGCGAAGAAGCGCTTGGACGGGGTGTCGTGCATATACACCGCATCGCGGTTCGGCATGTCGATGCGGATCTGGCCGAGCGAGTTTCTGGCGCCGGAATCCTGACGCAGGGTATAGCCCAGCGCCCGGTCGCTGTTCCAGTCGATTGCGGTGGCCGGGACGATGGCGCCGCTGCGGTCGATGACGCGGATGTTGGCGCGGCCGAGGTAGCCGGGATCCTTGCGCATCTTGGGCATGATCTCGTTCTTGATGATCGAGACCGGCACCGTCCAGGTCGGGTTGATGTTCACCGTTCCGATGCGGGCGGTGACCTGGGGCGAGGCATTTTCCGGCTTTCCGACCACCGCGACATAGCGGCGCTTGACCAGATTGCCTTCGATCGCCTCGACGCTGGCCGAGGGGATGTTGACCACGACATAGCGCCCGCCGAAATTGAAATCGCGGTCGCCCATGCGCAGGATGCTCTGCTCAAGCTGGCGGGCCCGCGTTTCGGCTGTGACGGTCAGCGCGGCAAGGGTCGAGCCGGCAACCACGCCGTTGCGGGCAAGGCCGTGGCGGCCCTGAAACTGACGGACGGCATTGGCCAGTTCCGTATCGTAGGCAGGATTGTCGACCGAAGCCTGCGGCAGGTCGCCCTCGGCCGCAAGGCGCTGGCGCAGGGCAAGCACCTGCGGCCCCTTGGCGCCGGCCGCGAGGCGCACGCCCTTGGCCAGGATCGGCCAGCCGCCATTGTCGGCGATGGCGCGATAGCGCGTCGCCGCTTCCGCCGTCAGGCGGGCCGTATCGGAGGTGAAGGAGGGCGTCGGATCGTTGGTGACGATGCCGCGCTCCTTGGGCGGAGGCGGGGCGCGCTTGACCACCTTCTTCACCGCCGGGGCGGCGGTGGCGGCGGCGGGCGCCGCATCAGCCGGAGCGGCCGTTGGTGCCGGGTTGGCTGCTGGTGCGGGAGGCGGCGTGAAGGCCCCGCCCTGAAGCGGCCTTGCGTCGAACCCCGGCTGTGGCGCCTGTGCGAACGCCGGCGCGGACAGCACCAGGGCAAGGGCGGCGGCGGAGAGTCCAGAACGCATGGTCAACTCGCTCAACAACAACGGGCGTACAGTCTCCGCCCAGGTGCCCATCATGAACTGTTAAAGTTACCGAAGTCCAACAGCGTCCCATGGGATGGCGGCCACCTTTGAGACATTCAGACCCAGTACAGGAAATATGGCGGGAATCGGACGCAATCTGCGGTGCGCGGGCACACGTTGGCGTGAAGCCACGCGGCTTTTCCCGCATGTTGCCAAAATGCACCAGCGCGGCAGGCGGCCAGCGGCTGGCGTTCAGCCGTTCTCGACCAGCACGATGTGCAGCTTGCGCGGCCCGTGGGCGCCCAGCAACAGCTTCTGTTCGATATCGGCCGAGCGCGACGGGCCGGTGATGAAATTGACGGTGCGCGGCAGCGTGCCCTTGCCATGGGCCTTGCGCAGCCGGGCCCAGACCGCCTCGTAATCGCCGGCGATATCGGCGCTGCGCAGCACGACGACATGATTGTCGGGCAGGAAATTCAGCGTGGTCGGGTTGGTCTCGCCCGAAGTCAGCACCAGCGTTCCGGTTTCCGCGACGCCCGCCGTGGCGTGACTGACGGAGGTGAGGTCGTGCCCGTCCGAGCGGCCATGATTGACCTCGACCGCCGTATTCTCCCACGGCATCGCCACCAGATAGGGATCGGCGCCGATGCGCACCGCGGCCGGCAGGTTGTTGACGCGCAGGTAGCTCGCCACCGCCAGCGGTACCAGATCGGGGCGGGAGAGCACCTCCACCGTCGCCTGCACCGCCTCGGCCCGGGCGCGGAACAGATCGGCCCGGCCTGCCGCGTCAAGCTGCCCGCGCGCCGGGATCACCCCCCGGGGGGCGCGCTCGATCCGCTCCTCCACCGCCTGCCGGCGGATACGCTCGGAGCCGGAAACGCCGAGCGAGCGGCGGATGCCCGCCAGAATGTCGTCACGCGCGGAAGTCATCGGCCACCCCTCTCGCGCTTCCAGCGCGCCTGAAACGTCTCGCCCTCAGGAGCGGCAAGATCGCGGTATTTCGTCCAGCCGCCGGCCAGCGGCAGCGAGGCAAAACGACCCTTTTTCGCGCCCAGCCTGCCCATGCCCCAGATCGCCGCGCGCGTGGCCAGCGCATAGAGCTTTGGCCGGCGGGCCAGAAACGCCCAGAGGCCGAGGCCCGAGCGCGCCACGGCGGGGGCAAGGTTGCGTTCAAACTCACGCTCGCGCCAGTGCCGCATCATCCGTGGCAGCGGGATGCGCATCGGGCAGACGCTTTCGCAGCGGCCGCAGAAGGTGGAGGCGTTGGGCAGGTGGCCGGCCTTGTCGACGCCGACCAGCGAGGGCGTGAGCACCGCCCCCATCGGGCCGGGATAGACCCAGCCATAGGCGTGGCCGCCCACCGCGTGGTAGACTGGGCAATGGTTCATGCAGGCGCCGCAGCGGATGCAGCGCAGCATCTCCTCGAAGGCGCCGCCGAGCATCGACGAGCGGCCGTTGTCGAGCAGGACGACGTGATATTCCTCCGGCCCGTCGGGGTCTCCGGGGCGGCGCGGGCCGGTGGAAAAGGTGGTGTAGACCGACATCTCCTGTCCCGTGGCCGAGCGGGCCAGCACGCGCAGGATCTGGCTGACGTCTTCCAGCGTCGGCGTCAGCTTCTCGATGCTGGCCAGAACAATGTGCACACGCGGCAGGATCTGCGTCAGGTCGCCGTTGCCCTCGTTGGTGACGATGACCGACGTGCCGGTCTCGGCGATCAGGAAATTCGCCCCGGTGATGCCGACATCGGCGGTCAGGAAGCGGTCCCTCAGCACGGCGCGGGCCTCGCCCAGAAGGCTGGCCGGCTCGGTCAGGTCGCGCTTGGGATCGAGATGGGTGTGGACGCGGCGAAAATCGGCTTCGACCTGATCCTGGGTGACATGCACCGCAGGGGCGATGATGTGCGAGGGAATCTCGCCCCTGAGCTGGATGATGTATTCGCCCAGATCGGTTTCCACCGGCGTCATGCCGTTGGCTTCGAGGTGGGCGTTGATGCCGATTTCCTCGGCGATCATCGACTTGCCCTTGGTGACGATTTTTGCGTTCGCCGCCTTGCAGATGGCGAGGATATGCTCGCGCGCTTCGGCTGCATCGCGGGCGAAATGCAGCGTGCCGCCGGCCTCGACCACCTTCTTCTCGTACTGCTCGATATAAAGATCGAGATGGGCGAGGGTGTGATCCTTGATCTCGCGGGCGCTGTCGCGCAGCGCCTCGAACTCCGGCAGGCCGGCGGCGGCGACCGCGCGCTTCTCGATGAAGCCGACGCGGACAAAGCCCATCGCCTTCTGAAGGTTCGGATCGTTCAGCGCGCGGTGGGCATTGCCCTTGAAATCCTTCGACGTCGGTTCGATCGACATTGCTGCTCGTTCAGGCCGTTTCCCTAAACCCAATGTCTAACCAGAAGCCGGCGCCGAGGCGAGCGATTTTGCACTAACGTCAGACACGTTCGAGGGCGATCGCCACTCCCTGCCCCACGCCGACGCACATGGTGGCGATGGCATAGCGGCCGCCGCGACGGATCAGCTCACGCGCCGCCGTGCCGGTGATGCGCGCGCCGGACATGCCGAGCGGATGGCCGAGCGCGATGGCGCCGCCATTGGGATTGACGTGCCCGGCATCGTCGGCCAGGCCGAGCAGCCGGGTGGTGGCCAGACCCTGGCTGGCGAAAGCCTCGTTCAGTTCGATCACGTCGATCTGGCTGACCTTCAGCCCGAGCCGGTCACACAGCTCCTGCGTCGCCGGCGCCGGGCCGATGCCCATGACACGCGGCGCCACGCCCACCGACTGCATGCCGAGAATGCGCACCATCGGCGTCAGGCCATGCGCCTTCACCGCCGCCGCATTGGCCAGCACCATTGCGGCCGAACCATCGTTGACACCGGACGCGTTGCCGGCGGTCACGGTGCCGTCCGGGCGGACGATGGGGCGCAGCTTGGCCAGTTGCTCGGCGGTGGTATCGGCGCGGCCGTGCTCGTCAGCCTTGAACAGCGTGACGGTGCCCCTCGAATCCTTGATCTCGACCGGCACGATTTCGCCGTCGAAATAGCCCGCCGCCTGCGCCGCGCCGGCCCGCTGCTGCGAGCGCAGGGCGAAGGCATCCTGGTCTGCGCGCGAGACCTTGTACTCGGTGGCGACGTTTTCGGCCGTTTCCGGCATCGAATCGACGCCGTACTGTTTCTTCATCAGCGGGTTGATGAAGCGCCAGCCGATGGTGGTGTCGAACACCTCGGCCGAGCGCTGGAAGGCCACCTCCGCCTTGCCCATGACCAGCGGGGCACGGGTCATCGATTCGACGCCGCCGGCAATGGCAAGGCCGATTTCGCCCGCCTTGATGGCGCGCGCCGCCGCGCCCACGGCATCCATGCCCGAAGCGCAGAGGCGGTTGAGCGTGACGCCGGGCACGCTTTCGCCAAGACCGGCCAGCAGCAGGGCCATGCGCGCCACGTCGCGGTTGTCCTCGCCGGCCTGATTGGCCGAGCCGTAGTAGACATCCTCCACCGCGCCGGCGAGGCCGGGATGGCGGCGCAACAGTTCCCGAATCGGAATCGCCGCGAGATCGTCGGTGCGCACCCTGGCCAGCGAACCACCGAAGCGGCCGATGGGCGTGCGTACGAAATCGCAAATGAAGGCGTCCTGCATGATCCGGTCCTCTTCGGCAGATGATTGAATGGCTATTCAATCATCTGCCGTGACAGTTGTCCAGCAATCACCGCACCCCCTTGCGCTTCGGCCCGGCTAGCCGCTATAGGACGTGCACACGCGGGTGTAGTTCAATGGTAGAACGGCAGCTTCCCAAGCTGCATACGAGGGTTCGATTCCCTTCACCCGCTCCAGACCCCCTCCACGACAGCCGCGATTTCACTGGTGGTGACGCGACTAAAGCCACCCTCGCACGTCGCGCAGCCCCCCTCCCGTGTCAGGCGGCGCGCGATCCTGCCTTGCGGTCGAAGAACAGCGCCTGGCTGATCGCGGCCTTCACCGTGTCGGGCTGGAACGGCTTGGTGATCAGGAAGGCCGGCTCGGGCTTGTCTCCGGTCAGCAGACGCTCGGGATAGGCGGTGATGAAGATCACCGGCACATTGATCTCCTTCAGCATCTCATTGACCGCATCGAGGCCGGAACTGCCGTCCGCAAGCTGGATGTCGGCCAGAACGAGGCCGGGCGGGCGCTCGCGCATCAGGGCGATGGCCTCGCGGTGGGTGCGCGCCACGCCGGTGACGGCATGGCCGAGATCCTCGACCAGCGCCTCGATGTCGAGGGCGATGATCGGTTCGTCCTCGATGATCATGACGCTGGTGGCGACCTGCTCGGCGATCTCGCGGCCGGCCTGATCGAGCAGCGCCTCGGTTTCGCCGGCGGAAAGACCCAGGATGGCGGCGACCTCATCGAGCGGGAACCCCTCGACCGTGCGCAACAGGAAGGCCTGACGCGAGCGGGGTGTCAGGGCGTTGAGGTTGCGCTCGACGGCAGAAGCGCCGCCCGCAGGGCTGCGGTCCTGATCGGCCGTGGTCGACCAGAGCCGCAGGAAGAGATTGTAAAGCGCCTGCCGGGCCGGCAATGCTTTGGGAAAGATCGTCGGATCGGCGATCAGGGCCTCAAGGGTGGAGACGACATAGGCATCGCCGCTGGCCTGCGAGCCGCTGAGGGCGCGGGCAAAGCGCCTGAGATAAGGCAATAACGGTGCGATTTCACGCGAAATAGACATGGTTTCTCCCCTTCGGCACGACGCTTCAAGGATGGGCAGCCTCGCTGCCGTTGCCAAGACATTTATTTTTATTTTTCCGCGGAACCTTTTTCCGCCCGGCGCATTTGAAGAGATATTTGTGCCTCGCAGACGGTCGGATCAAAGTCATCGCAAGACCCGGTGTGTGCGTTGAAGGAGAACAGGAATGTCCAGCAAGCCAACGCCTGAAGCACAGCCGCACGCAGCCATGGACCGGCCCGGCAC
>Ga0209573_1004795_pt1 | contig 12938 bp, 13 predicted proteins | sample TNRBio252014_DNA_FD_185870 | JGI IMG/M metagenome (GOLD analysis project Ga0209573, IMG submission 185870) | Wastewater treatment Type I Accumulibacter community from EBPR Bioreactor in Madison, WI, USA - TNR Reactor_6/25/2014_ DNA (SPAdes)... | ecosystem: Engineered > Bioreactor > EBPR >...
CTTGAGCTGGCGATGCAGGTCAGCGGGGAGCTCTACGACCAGTCTTGCGGGTTTTTCCACCTTTTCAATCTTTGTAGTTTTGGATTTTTCCAAAGGCTCGGAAACCCACGTTTCCGGATCAACGGGTTTTTTAGTGGCGCTCGCAAGAGCGGTCCGCTTAGTCATGGGCCATCATCTCCAAGGCTTCACGAGTTAAAGACAAGATTTCATGGGCAGCGTGGCCGGTCGGCTCGGTTTCGAGCACCGATGCGCCCAGTGCAGCGCTTTCGGCAAAGGCCACGCGCTGACAAATCGCGGTCGGCAACACCGGGAACGGGTAATTTTCCAAGGCGGTGAACACGTCACGCCCTAAAGCTGTATTTGCAATTTTACGGTTTACTACAAATGCAGTTTTGAGGTTTTCCTTGAAGGTACTCCCTTCTTCAATCAGTTGCACGATGGCCGCCGCACTCCAAATATCGTGCGGCGACGGCTGTACCGGAATCAGGATGAGATCGGCGGCCAGAATGATCGAGCGGGCAATGCCGCTCACCTGCGGGGGGGCGTCAATGACGAGGTGGTCGTAGTGAACGGCGTGAGCCGCCATCTCCCGGTGCAGCTTATCGGTCGGCAAGCCAACGATGGGAAATAGGGGAACAGCTTCGCGGTGCGCCTGCCAGGTCAACGCGCCATGCTGCGGGTCTGCATCAATCAGCAAGACCTTATGCCCGGCTTGAACGAGCGCCGTAGCGAAACTGTAGGACAGCGTTGTTTTGCCAACACCGCCTTTTTGGTTGAGAAAGGCTGTGATCATCCAAACTCTAACCTGCAAAGTAGCAATTACAGATAAATATAAATGCAGGTTTATGTAATTACAATAAAATAATTCTAAAGCGTGTTATTTATAATTTTTTATATTTATTTCAATATTATATAAGATTTTATAAAACAACGTAAGCTTACCACCATAGCTTCTCGAACCGCGCCGGATTGGCGGCGGTGTAGCGTACCGTGTGCTGGATGTTGCGGTGGCCGAGATAGTCCTGGATCAGTCGGGTATCGGCGCCCTGGTCGGCCAAGGCGTAGCCGCAAGCGTGGCGCAACAGGTGCGGATAGGCCGGTAACGGCAACCCGGCCCGCTCGCCGCAGTTGCGCACCGCCAGCCACGCGGTCTTGCGGTTCAACGGCCCGCGCCGCTCGCTGACGAAAAAAGCAGCCGTCGCTGGCCGCATCGCCGTCCGCGCCTTCAGCCAGGCCTTGATCGCGCGGATTTCCTCCGGGCGCAACGGCTGGGTGGTGGACAACCCCTGCTTCAACCGCTGGACATGCACCACCCGGTTGTCCACGTCCACCTGGGACAACTGCAAGCCGCACGCCTCCGACACCCGCAAGCCGTGGCGAAACATCAACAACAGCAAGCAGCGATCACGGGCCGCGTTACGGCTGCCTTTGGCCGCCGCCAGCAACCGCTCCACCTCCGCTGTCACTAGATAGTTGCGTTCGTGCATCATACTGTCTATTGTTACACTTTTCGGAACGCCCGCGCGTCAAGGACTTGCGTGGGGCCGTCGGAAAAACTCGGGACGTTTTGTGACAAAGGGTCTAGAAAAAACGGACACCAAGACCCCATCAGTCACTCTTGCCAGAAATCTCTAAAAGCAGCTTTTTATTATATAACTCTGCAACGGGGTAATGGAGCGGCGAATAAGAGGCGTAGGAAGGAAAACCACAGGCTTTTCGGTCGGAGTCCGCTAGATCGGTTGCCGCATTAAGCGTCATAGAGCTACCTTGTGTTCATCCGCGCACTAAAATTCCTTATTATCACTCTTAGTACGGTATCCGTAGTAACCGGCATCGCTATTATGTTTGGTATCAATAATCAAATTTATTCCAGCGTTGGCATCCGGACAATGCGCTCTTGGATAGCAACCTACGCTTCCTTGACATCATCTGACCAAGCCTTGGTCTAACGGTTTACTAGCTCACCCCTCGAATTGAGACTGAGACAATGGTGAAATATATCGTATTCTTCTTGCTTATTTTTGGGTTGGAAATGTTTGAACAAGCGCTATCCGAAAACCTAGTTGTCGGCAAACTCTATACGCCCATACTTGATCAAAAGAGCGAAATTATTAAATGCATAGGAGGGGAAGAAGATTTGTGCCATCGCAAGGAGTCGCCCACGATTACAGATGATATAAAAGAAGTTATTTATCCTATCGGAACTCCAGGGTTCCAGACAGGCACATCGAGAGATTTTCTGAGTTTTCAGCAAGCTTCTTGGTTTTTAAGCCAAGACGGTATCGCTGCGGTTCAACTTCGATTGCGACCCAAGGCTCCAGAAACCCTTACTCTGACCGGAACCTGGATATCACGCAATAAAATTATTAGGCTGCATATCGAGAATATAGGTCTATACAGCCTGAAAATCGCAATAGATGGCATTCTTCATCCCGAAAAAAGCGGTTATCTCATGACCGGCTTGCTCACCATATCGGTACGGGGGGTAACGCAAATCGAAAGTGTTAAATTAACCCTGTCCGAAGTGGCGAATCTGACTCCGAACGATGGATTTGCCCCCGCAATCCAGGAATTTCGCCAAAAAATCGATTTTGAAAAAACGCTCCTCAAGGAGCGAGCAATATTAAGCGAGCCGACGGAATCAATCGGTAAGATTCCACTTCCCATGGATTTCGACGCGGAAATCACGGCAACGGTAGACGGTATTGAGCTTGCGCCCGTGCAGGGACAGTTACTGTTACGCCGAGCGGAAGGTTTGCCTGATCCGACTATACATCTACTAATTGCTACGGAAGGGGCTGTCGTACCAGGATGGAGTGTATGGAATACAGCTAATAACGAGAGTGTTCAATACGAAGACACGACAACGCCCGAGGCGAACACTTCTTCTGAGGCAGGGAAAGTCTTACCGAATATCCCTATTCCATCGACCCGGGTCTCCAAAGAGCCAGGTGTCGAGGTCACCGCAGAAAATGGACGTATTCACGTCACAATAAATTCAACCGGAACGCTCAGGCAAATGGTCTGGCAGGCCAAAAATAATCCAGAACGCCCGGATGAAACTGACATGATTTATGTGGATAAAGGAGCTATCGATCTCAAGATAATCGACGATGGGTTTTCAGGAACAATTAATGCTCATGGTATGGTGATAGGAGGCAATGAAACAGTACGCACGTTTGTCGCCAACCTCTCCGGAAAAAGGCAGGGTGGAGCTTTTGTGAAAGGCATTGCTTATTACATTGGCCCACGTCCATTCGATGGCCGTTGGCATGATTCACGCCTAGGAATACTGGCTTTGCAACAACGGCAAAGCAAGGTAACAGGCGATTTTGCTGAGGGAGGCCATATCGAAGGAGAAATAATCGGTCAAGTGGCCGATCTGGCCTGGCAAAACCCAGATGGCGGTGTTGATCGAGGGTTTCTTTCGACAACGAATAGCGGGCTATTGGTCGGTCTGATCTGGAATGACAGTGATGCTTCGAACCCGGAACCGGTGGTTGCCGTTCAAGCAATGCCCCAGGAAAAACAGAAAGATGGGAATGAAATACCTGCTCCGGAAAATGATGCAGAGGCGCGGGAGCTTAAAAATCTCGGCTACGATCTTTATTCAGCCGGAAAGTACCAAGAAGCAGCGAACATTCTTTATAAGGTGGTTAATTACTTTAAGGATAGAGAAAATAAATCGATAGATGACCCGGCTGCCCAAGTAACTTATTTGCTTTATCAAGCGTTGCCCATACAGACTTTGATACTTAGTGCCAATGAGGCTGGTGATTATAAAAAGCTCGTAGATGCACTAGCAATGGCTGTTGATATAGAGAGAAAAAAGGGAAAAAGCACGAGTGGAATTAGAGATTCATATGAGTTCCGCACTTTCCAAGATCAGGCGGAAAAAAATATCAAAGAACTAAGCAAATATGCGGAAACCATGGCTCTGTCGGCAGATGTATTTGAAAGAGAATTTAAGACCCTGTCCACCGCAGGTATTGGTATAAGATTTGTAGAAACTCTGGAAAATGCCGGAATCAGAATTTCAAGCGTAATTCCAAATATGCCCGCTACTCAAGCTGGTATCATGGCAGGTGATGTACTGACAGCGGTTGATGAGATTTCTATTGCCGACCTGGATCAAGAACAAGTGAGCACTATGCTCCAAGGCGAGGTCGGCTCCTCTGTATCGATCCAGGTAGTGCGAAACGGGAAGCCACTAGAGATGAAAATGGTACGCGCACCGTTGAACAACATGGTGCCAAAACGTAAGGATGAACTTGCCAAATCCTTGGTCGGACTGCGTGATATCGCAGGCCAAGCCCGCAACAGTGCTCGCTTGGAAGCTGATCGATTTAAGAAAGAGTTATCGAAAACGATTAATGTGTCTGCTGCCTACGAGATGCTGATCAACGCGATAAACCAGCGACAAAAAAACATTGAGGCGCAAAGACAAACTGTTATCGCTTTTACAGAACTGGGATTAGCTGGGTCTTCCACTGCACTTAGTCTTTACCAGCGATTTGTCAAGCAAATGCAAGAAATAAAGGAAGCCGGTGGGAAACTCAATGAAGAAGCTACTGCACGTATGCTAAAGCTGGATCAGGATATAGAAGAGTTCAAGCGCAACCCAGATGCTACGAAATTAGATAAGGATATTCTGGAAATGTCGGGCTATATGATCAATGATTTCGATCAAATGGCCCTGTCTTCCCGAGGGAGGTTGCGTCTGATCGAACGAGTGGCGAAGCTTAATGAAAAAGATCTTGCCGACCCTGCCAAAGCCGCCAGTACTATGGCAGAGCTTGGCCGATGGTTGGATAACTGGCGCTCTAAAATAGCAACTGATTCTGTGAAAATCAGTTCTCTGGATAATAGCCAACTTTTTTATATTACTTATATCAATACCTTAATAAAAATGGACCTGCCGGAAGAAGCGTTACAGGCATCTGAATCCGCCAGAGCACGCGCCTTCGCCGATCTTTTAGCCGCGCGTCGTCAGACGACTAGCGAGTTAAACCCTAGCTCGCTGTCGAAAGGTATCTTTTCCTATCCGAGTGCCCCGCCACTTTCCTTGCAAGAGATTAAGGACATTGCTGCCGCTCAGACAGGAACTGTCATCGAGTACTTCCTGCTTCCAGGTCATTCGTGTTCAGTGGAAAGCCAGGAAGAAAAAGACTGTCTGATGATATGGAGAATTGTCTCGGAGAAAAATACTTCTGAAGTTAACATCAGGATGCTCCAGGTACCGGTTGATATAGAGCGCTTGTACGCAGATATTAACCAATTGGTAAAATTGATGGCGGCAAGCCTAGGAGGCAAGGAAGGTGAAAATAAACGCTCAGAAATAGCTAGACTATTACGTAAACTCAATGGAAAATTAATTGAGCCCCTAGAAAAAAATCAATTGCTTCCTGTCGATCCAGAAGCCAATGGCCTGATTACCATTATTCCACATGAAAACCTGTTCAGCGTCCCCTTTGCTGCGTTATTGGATAGTGCCAACAAATATATGGTGGAAAAATATTCGCTAAGTTTTGCTACCGCCCTCTCCATGCTGAAATATACACAGACTAACAAATCTCATGCCGTGCTGACAAAACATCGGCGTTTGTTAGCTTTGGTTAACCCAGACCCACTTCCAAAGTCCGAGGAAGATAATAAGCCGTTACCACCACTAAAAGATGCAGGCTATTTTCAGAAAATAGCCAGCTTTTATTTGCCACCAGAGGCTCGTGAAATCTATAGCGGGCCTGAAGCGACCGGCATGGCTCTCCGTGAACACGCGGCTGATGCTGACATATTGTACTTTGCGACCCATGCGGAGGCAAAGACAGATGACCCGTTGAATTCCTTTATCGCTTTGGCGAAAACCGAACAACACGATGGTTATTTCCGGGTTTCCGAAGTTTCGGAACTAAATCTCCAGGCAGAATTGGTAATATTGGCTGCTTGCGAAACTGGGCGTGGCAAACTAAGCAGTGATGGTATCAACGGTCTGAGCCGTGCCTTTATCCAGGCTGGGGCTTCAGCCTTATTGATGTCGCTGTGGAAAGTTCCTGAGGATAGAACTGCCATGTTAATGATGGGATTTCATTATTACTGGTTACAGGAAAAACACAGAAAGGCGGCATCCTTGCAAAGCGCTCAAAGGAAACTTTTGGAATCAAATGTTTATCGTACCCAACCGAATCTATGGGCTGGATTTGTGCTTTTCGGCAATGCAAACTAACCCTAGGTGGTGAAATCACATGAAGATGTACTTCATGGCTTTGATCTTTAGTCTATTTTTTTTCGGGGAACCCATTATGGCTGAATCTAGCGAGTTGGTGCTGCAATCAACTATTGAACCGGATCGCGTTCTGAAAACTATAGATCTCTATAGCGAAGAAAATCCGCTTGGAAGTGGTAGTTTGCAGCGTATTATGGAGGGGGAAGTAACAATAGGGAAACCTACGATCAAATATATTCAACAGGAAAAATCCGTACATAGATTGGTCAATTGGGATTATTATAGCGTTGACGCCCCTTTTACGTTGCATCGTTTGGATGGAGATCGTTATTACGAACGTGCGGTATTCCAGATTACTTTGAAGGAGCCATCAAGTATTGCCTACGATCTCTTTCCAACGGATATCATCACGGTTGAAACGAAGGTTAAAAAGGCGTTATCTATTTCATCGGATTTCAAGTTCAGCATCAAAGCAATCGAAGCAAATTTTGAGGGAAAAGGAGAAGATTCTCTCGAATACATTGTTCTGACGCCCTTAGTGACATCATTCGGAAAGGGAGAAAATCAGTTTTACTGGGAGTACAAAGAATTTAAGGAGCAACATGTTTTTCCTGGGGTCAAGCAGGCTGCAATTATATTGCAAGTTCCCCATGGGCTTAAGCGCATTAGTGCGGATTTGGAATATAAGGCCGATGTCGTCGAGACTTTGTTCGGGGTGATCACAAAGAGAAAATCAAAAACCGATACGGTTTCAGTGACCTGGGAACTTTCCAGAGAACCCTGATTTGCGGTTGCTATATGAGCAGGAGTGGAAGATGCAGCGAGCGCAGAATTTGTTCAACATCCTTGATTGGCTAGTGTACGTGCAAGAATATCTAAACGGGGTTTGCAACACTGAATCGATTTATTAGGAGAGGGGGGTCAAAAAAAGCTTTTTCACAGGTTATTCTTGAATATAATAGATTCAAGATTCGCGCCCGAATCGTGAAATCTTGGATTGAGCCTTTGACCGATTGATTAGAATCCCCCGCAATCAATAGCCTCGGAGAATCACCAGCGGCAAATCATCTCGCCCGCTCCACGGCGCTTTCCAATCCTTGTAGCCTTTTCCCTGATTGGTGGAAGCGTAGGCGCACAAGCGCCCGCCGCAATCCGTCAGTTCGATCTTCCCGCCGCGTCTGTCCAGTTCTTCGAGCCGCGCCTGGCGTTGGGCGATCTCCGCGTTGAGCTGCTCCAGTTCCGCGCTCCGCCACGACACCAGCGTCGAGGCGGCCAGCCACGCGCCGAAAATGAGGATCAGGACGGCGGCTAGCGCCGTGCCACCGGCGATCAAGCTCCACTTCCATCGGAAGGTCTTCACGGCGCGTTGCAGGCGGTGTTCGATGGCGTTGGCGGCCTGCGTGATGCTGGCCAAGGTGTGGAGCAAGGGCCGTCCGGCGTCTTGGAACGCTCCTTCCGCCCGTTGGGACAAGGTTGTGAGGGTGTCGTGTAAGGTGATTTCGACGCTATCTCGGACCGCCGCTTGCAGGTGAAGGGCGGTTTTCTGCCCGCTGTGGTCCAAAGCGTTCGCTGCCTGGGCGGCCCGCTGGCTGGCGGTGGTCAGTGTCCGCGTCTGCCCTTCGAGCCGGTTCAACAGCTCGGCGATGCGCTGTTGCTGCTCGTCGGACAGTTGGATCAGGGTGGCGAGTAGCTGCTGTTGATCCATCATCGTCTCCTTTTGCCCGATGAAAGGCCGTCGAACGGACGAAAAGGCGGGCGGGCCGCCGCTAAGGCTCCATGTCGAACCCCCGCGACCGTTGCGGTGGGGATTCCTGGGCCGGGGACCGCTCGCGCTGCGCTTGGAGTTGCTCCATCGTCTCGGCGAGGGCGGCTTGCAGGCGTTCCACGAACGCTGGAGAACCCAGCCCGATGGCAGGGAATGGCTCCAAAAGCGGTGCCTGTTCCGCTGCTGGCTGTTGCGAGCGCTCTTGTTCAGCCTCTAGCCGCTGTCGGTGCTCCCGCTCGGCTTCCAAGGCCCGCTCTTGTTCGGCTTTCTGGGCCAGTTCGGCTCGGAATTCGTTTAAGGTTTGCTGACAATAGGCCCGTGCTTCGGCCATCCGCGCGGCCTGTTCGGCCTGTTCCCGCTGTAGGGCGGCGGCGGTCAGTGCGTGGAGGTGCTGCGAGAGGTTGAACGGTGCCAGCTCCGATTGGCTTTGTAGCAATTCGTTTTCGGCTTCTCGCCGCTCCAGCAGCGCCTCCCGTTGTTCCGGTGCCAGTTGCCGCACTCGTCGCCCAAGTGCTGCTCCGGTGCCCGGTCGATGCCGTCAATCGTCCGTTCCGAGTACATGAGATGGGCGTGCGGTTGTTCGCCTCCCGCTAGCGCCGCGCCCGGATTGTGGATCGCCCATTGGTGGGCGTGCCGCGCGCCGATCTCCTGCCGGATGAAGTCCAGGACCAGCGCCTCTCACTGCGCGGGATTCAGCTCGCGTGGTAGGGCAATTTCGATCTCGCGGTAGGTCGCGCCGTTCGCTCGTTCGTGCCGGTCGGCGGCGGACCAAAAGACCGAAGGTTCGTGTTCGGCCCACGAAGGCATATTGCCGTATCCGGTCGCTTCCAAATCTTCGTAGCCCGCCCGCTCGGCGTAGGAACCCTCGCGGGCGATGTAGGCGGCGTGGTCGCTCGCTTTCCCTTTCCCGCCCACTTTCACGCTGCAATGGTAGGAAGCCATGTCGTGGTGTCTCGATGCTCGTGGTTCGTGTCGTCGCCGCGCTGCGTGCGCGGCGGTTGGCGGCTTCGCTTCGGTCGGTTAAGTGGCTAGTGCGTGTTGGTTTTTTTCTTTTGCCCCCCGCAGGGGCGCACAGGAGTTTCAACGCAGCGAAGCAAGTTGAAACAACTAAGTGCGCCTTTGTTCAGGCGCCACCGATATCCGTCGAGGTCGCTGGGCCAAGCCTGGGGTTTCCACCGGGCTTTGGAGAGAACCCGCCCGGTGCGCCGCGCGGTTACCACCGCGCTCAGGATACGCCGCCGTTGCCGTCGCGGGAAGGGGACGCTAGGCTTCGGGGAGGTTGCTGGGTGAGGGGCCGGTGACGTTGGGCTGCAATTCGATCAGAAGGAGATTCAACGTGAACCGCGATGAGTGGTTGATGAACCGGGTGGCGTTTTTGAAGGGCTTGAAGTCGAGTACCGAACCCCAGCAATTGTTGGTGTTGCTGGCTGAGAAGCCCGACCGTTCGGCGGCGGATAACCAGTTGTTCGCCGCCTTGGTTCGCTTGGAACAGGCCAATGACCGGGCCGCTCAGGCCCGCTTGGCGGCGACGAAGTTGATCCAGGCGAATAAGCGCCAGTCCGCCAAGGCCGAACGGACAGCCCGCGCCCATCGCTTGATCCAACAGGGGGTGTTGTTCGATCTGGCAGGCTTGGAGTCCCGTAGCCGGGGCGAATTGCTCGGTCTGCTTTTAGCCGCCGCCAAAACCGAGGACCCCCAACGTTGGGCGGCCTGGAAACAAGCCGGCGATGCGCTCTTGGCCGAAAAGGGCGATGCGGGAGCGTAGCCGGAAAACCTTCAAGCCTGCGAGCTAGAAAAGGTGGCTCAACCGGCGTGCGCCGTGAACGACTCGGACCACTTCGATTCCGGGGTCGATCTCGCGGTACAGGATCAAATAGTTTCCCATCGGGAAGTGGCGTAGCCCCGGCGCGATGTCCGACCGCGCGGCCCCGAGCCGGGGCTGCCCGGCCAGCAGCGCGAACTTCTTCTCGAACTCGTCGAGCAGGTGGTCGGCGGCGGCGGGGTTGTCCTGGGCGATGTACACCCAGAGGTCGATCAGGTCTTCGTCGGCCTGCGCCGTTCTCTGCACGAGGGGCATGTCGCCTCAAGCTCCCGGCTGGCTCTGGGCTTCGAGACGGCGGCGGGCTTCCGCCTTGAGATCGGCCATGCCCGCGAATCGGCTCGGGCCGCTGTGCAGCCCTTCTTGCCACAGGCGGCGCAATTCCTCGACCTCCTGCTGCTGCAAGGCGCGTTTCAGTTTCCAGTCCCGCAACGCCTCTCGCACGATCTCGCTGTGGCTGGCGTAGTCGCCGCTCTCCACGGCCTGCCGCACCACCGCTGCCATTTCCGGGGTGAGCGCGATGCTGACTTTCTCAACGTTGGGCATGGTGGAACGCCTCCGCATCTAGTGGTAGTAAGAATTACTACTTTATCCTACCTCTGGCCAGTGGTGCCACCACCACCGTCGGCGGTCCGTCTGCGGCGGCGCAGTGCTGCCGCGTGGGGGATGGTACTGGGGAGGGCATGGCCAACCCCCTCTTGCGAGACGCTAAAAAGGCCGATATGGCGATTTTCGTGGGTTTGGGGCTATGGAGGGTTTGCCCGACCCCCTCCGACGCCCCAGAAGGCCGCTGAAGCGGTTCTAGGGGCATTGGCGCGGGGGAGGGAAGACCGCTCTCGACCGGTCCCTAGTGCAAAGGCCGGCCGGTGTGGGGATCGTAGCCCTTCGCCACCCAGCGCCGGGCCAATTCCGCCTCGCTCACGGTCACCTCGACACGGCCTTGCTCCGCCGCGAGTTCCAACAACACCTGGGCCAGTGCCAAGTCACTGGGTTCCAGTTCATCCGACGACAGGGTCAATTCGGCACCGTTCGGGATTTTGAAGGTACGGGTCGCCATGCAATGGCCCTCTAGGACGTGGAAGGGCTTGAGGAAGGGCTAGGGTAGCCGAACATCGCCAGCGTTGCTTCTAGGGCCTCTCACGGGCCTCCACGGTCCATTCCGAAGGCCACCGCTCGAATCGCACCTCCCCCCTGGAGGCCGTCTTTTGACTTTTCCATCGAGCAACCACCCGCCGTTTCCGAAGTCCCCATCGTCTTCAGAGGGGTCTGGGGGGTTGAGGCACCATTTTGCTGCATTGCGGTATATGGTGTTTCGCGCGCATGCGCGGTCGTCGTTACTATCTGGAATAACTACTTGCAAGGATATAAGGATTTAGGGGGGGTCCGATGTGCCATATTTTCCCCTCGAAAGGGGGTCCGATGTGCCATAAAAAAGGGGGTCCGATGTGCCGTGGATAACTCGAAATGTCCCCGTGTACCGACAGACCACATAGGGACATTTTCTGTGGATAACTTTCAGCCTGTGGATAACTTTCAAACTTCGCCCTTGACCCATTTTTTGGCGAATCCGAGAAACGCCCGGTCGTAGTGGTGGGGCTGTTCCCTGGCCTCCAACCAGCCATCGAAATCGTCCTTGCAGGCGTGCGGATCGATGCGGGGATAGAGCTTACGGAACTGTTCGATGGTCGCGGGTGCAAGATTCTTGACCGGTGGCGGGGCGGGCAAGCGGACGCGAACCTGATCGGCCAAGCCGTGCGACACCGCCACCGATTCGGCGTGAACGGGGGGTAAGGAGGGTTTGAGTAACAGTCCGCCTCTAACTTGTTCAACCTTCGCGGAGGGATATACGGTCAGCGCGGCACGAACGGCGGGCAAGAATTTCTTTTGAAAGTCGTCAACGGCTTCCTTGCCTTTGAACTCGTGCCCGAACTGGGCGTGAAACTGCCGCCATGTGACCTTAACCGGCTTTTCCAGCGTGTAGAGGCGGCGCGCGAGGAAGCTGTAAGCATCCAGCGCCATCGCCGAATGCGCCAAGGCACTGACGGCGCGTGGATCGAGCGGCACGGCATGCTCCATCAGGCTGTCGAAATACTCCCGCGACAGTTCGATAACGCCGGGCCACAGAATTGGCTGCCCTTTTTCGTGGGCCAGCCACGCTTCAAAACGCCGTATCGGTTTCGCGTCTACGGTGACGGGGTGGTCCGTGTTACCAAAGCCCAGCGTCATCCGGCAGGCGGCCAAGGCTTTCATTTCCCGCTTGAACAGGCTGTAGGTACTGCCGCCATCCGTGTTGAGTCCCAAGCGTTCCATGAATTTCCGGGCGCTGCGGTCAACCTCGACGACCGGACATCGGGTTTTCACGGCTTCGCTGTTGAGGTGACAAAGCGCGAGGCGCGGCTTCGGGCCGGCGGGGAGTGGTTGCTCGATCCATCTCGTTCCGTCCCACAACTCGCCCGCGTGCATACGGATAGACCCGTTTCGATAAGCTCGCTCGAAGACGCGCCCCTCCGGCCGGCTGCGCGGTAGCGCCACCTGGCAGAACAGACTGTGCTGGTAGATGATCCCCAGCGGGTCATTCTGATCGATTTCAACTGCCGCGCGGATCACGCGGTTTTGAATAGCCGGTAATTTCGGATCATCCGGCTTCGTAGGGTCTTTCTTGTCATCATGGCTCATATTTTCATCTTCACGGCGTGGGATATGTAGGCTTTGGTCTTGCAATAACTGATTGCGCCACGACTCCGAAATTAAGGGGTATTGTTTCGGAGTGTAAACACTGGCCATTGGCCAGTCGGACACCACCTGATAACAGCCGTGTCTTCATGCTACAAACCTACATTTCTATAAAAAATAAAAACACAAAAACATAAAAACACTATTATAAGGCTTTGATGTTTCCTGCCAGATATTGCTCTAGCAGGCTTTGAATCACGTTTTTAATCTTCTGTCCCTCCATGCCGCACTTACCCTTGAGCTGGCGATGCAGGTCAGCGGGGAGCTCTACCACCAGTCTTGCGGGTTTTTCCACCTTTTCAATCTTTGTAGTTTTGGATTTTTCCAAAGGCTCGGAAACCCACGTTTCCGGATCAACGGGTTTTTTAGTGGCGCTCGCAAGAGCGGTCCGCTTAGTC
>Ga0209573_1004796_pt1 | contig 12936 bp, 4 predicted proteins | sample TNRBio252014_DNA_FD_185870 | JGI IMG/M metagenome (GOLD analysis project Ga0209573, IMG submission 185870) | Wastewater treatment Type I Accumulibacter community from EBPR Bioreactor in Madison, WI, USA - TNR Reactor_6/25/2014_ DNA (SPAdes)... | ecosystem: Engineered > Bioreactor > EBPR >...
AGCAGATAAAACAAGCACAAATAAACACACGTGGCAGAGGCGAAATCAATGTGTATGCACAAGACCTAAGCAGCGGAGTTTATTCTTACACACTCGTAGCCGATGGAAATGTAATAGACACAAAACGAATGGTAAAAAAATAAATCAAGCGTTTTTTTCAGCACATCCTTACATCAAAAATCCCTGTTCTTTCGTTTCAATGTCTCCCTTCCTCACAAAATCCTTCATAGCAAGAAGCGTCTCGCCTAAGCAGACATTGCGTGGCTTGAACGATATAAAACAACAACAGCACATAATTTAAACGGCATAAAAGTGATGTATGTTTTTTTGCCAAGTTGCCATCAAGTTAAGTTTTACCTATAATGCTTGCAATAGCCCGAGCCTTTATTTCTTTTGCGATTCGAAATGAAACAACGCATTCTTTTTTTAGTGCCGTATCCGGTAGGCGCAGCGCCATCACAACGCTTTCGTTTCGAGCAGTATTTTGATCTGCTGAAGCAGCAAGGTTTTGAAATAGAAGTGCAAAGTTTTTTAGATGATGCTACATGGCAAATTCTTTACAAGCCCGGCAATGCTTTAGGTAAAGTAATGGGTATAGTAAAAGGCTTTTTGCGCAGGTGTATTGTTTTGTTTAGGCTGGGTGGTTTCCATAAGGTGTTTATACATCGCGAAGTTGCTCCTGTGGGGCCGCCCGTTTTTGAGTGGTTGATTGCAAAAGTTTGGGGCAAAAAATATATCTACGACTTTGATGATGCAGTGTGGCTGCCAAATACTTCAACCGAAAATGCCATGGCTGCAAAGCTAAAGTGGCATAGCAAAACGGCTTTTATTTGCCGTTGGGCATTTCGGTGTTCGTGTGGCAACGATTTTTTGGCTGCTTATGCGCGGCAGTTCAATAGTAATGTGGTAGTGAATCCCACTACTATTGATTTGGAACATTATCACAATCAATTGAAAAACCAAAGCGATAGCCCGCTTGCTATTGGTTGGACGGGCACACACAGCACCATGAAGTACTTGGATGCTATGGTGTCGGTGTTGCAAGAGCTGGAGCGCGAAATAGATTTTTCGTTTGTGGTAATTTCCAATAAGCCGCCAGAGTTTGAATTGAAGAATTTGCAATTTGTGCAATGGAGCAAAGAAACAGAGGTGGAAGATTTATTGCGCTTTCATGTAGGCATAATGCCGCTTACCGATGATGATTGGAGCAGGGGCAAGTGTGGTTTTAAGGCATTGCAATATATGAGCCTGGGCATCCCTGCAATTGTAAGCCCGGTGGGAGTAAACGTAAAGATTGTAGATGACGGTGTGAACGGTTTTATCTGCACCCATCAGGCTGAATGGAAAAAGGCAATCTTCGATTTATTGGCAAATGCCGAATTGAGGCAAGCCTTTAGCAAAGAAGCTGTGGCTAAAATAAAACGTAGTTTTTCTGTAGCTTCCAATACAGCCAATTTTGTTGCTTTGTTTGATGATAAATCACTTTCGTAATTTGTGCTGCAATAGCAATGTAGCTTAGCGCTTTAATGCGCGGCTTAGAAATGATTCTTTTTTCATGGCATTGTCTATCAATATCAATGCAATGGCATAAAATGGCAACACCGGAATTTTGTAACGCACCAATGCCCCAAAATTGAAACTTGTGATGCCAACGGCAAATGCCAAAATAATTGAAAACATGAGACAGAAAAGTATGTTGGAATCGAGCGCGATGGCTGCTGGCAAGCGCACAATTTTTGTGCGCCAAAGAATGAGTAAAGTATAATAAAGCAGATAAGCACTTTCTAAGGCGGCAAGTAGGTTGAAGATGCTGCGCGCTTCCCATAAGTAGGGCCTGAAAAGCGTAACATTTACACCCTGCGGAAATGTTTTGAGCAAGCCTAAAATAGAAAAATCGCCTGCCCCGTAAATGGTGTAAGACATACCGCCCGTTTCCTGATGCCACGATTGATAACCTTCTGCTGTTTGCTCCAATTTATCGAGTGAATATTTACCCAGCGAGTCGCCCACCAATTGCATTAAGCCAAGCACCAACACCGCAGCAATTACCATAAACACTGGCCCCGACATAAACCGCACAATCGGGCTGTTTATTTTATCTTTATACATATTGATAGCCCAATAGCCTGCCGCAGGAATAAATGCAAGAATGATGTACCCTTTCAGCTTGGCGGTTAGCATAGCCATTATTAAACCCCACACTATGTTGCGCAACATATCTTGCCGCTTTACCAAGCCAAAATATAATGAATAGGTGAGCCAGCAAAGACCCATTAAAGTAAGGGTGTCTTTCATTAATCCCGACCCCCAAAACACTACCGATGGAATAAACAAAGTAGCCAATGCAAGTTGCGTGCGTAGGTGAGGATACATATCGTAAAATACTATAAACAATCGCCATGTGCCCATAAAAGAAAGGTAGCCAAAAAGCAGCGAGGTACACACAAAAGAGTTTAACCCGATGAAGTTTACAATGGATGCAATGCGAATAAAAAAGTCCTCGTTAGAACCATATTTCATCAAGTAGAGATAGTTCATAAAGTCTGACGAAGAAACGAACCTATAGAATGATGTTTCATCATCAAAAAGAATGTATGAAATGGCAATTGCAGGCTCATTAAAAAAGTATTTAAACCACTGATTGCACCAATGGTAATAGCCCGATGTGTCGCCACCATCGTAATAATACATATACACGAGGCAAAACATAAATGAACTGCTTAGTTTTATTGTTAAGGCTTGACCGTAATACTTATAAAGCAGTGGGTCGGGGCGTAGGCGCTGGCGATATTTATTGCCGAAATAGTAAATCGCACCAAAATAAATTGGCAGCAATACCAAGTCGTAGGGGGTGAGATGATAGGATATGGTAAGTAAAGGAAAAATTGTTCCTAATTCAAACATCGCACAAGGTTAAATATATGCTGCAGAGTATCCAATTTCTTTTTGTTTGAAAACAATAAATGATTTAAGAAGTTGTTTCTGTTTCCAAATAATCTTGCCAGTATCCGGCTTTATATGGATAGCGAATCAGATAAAGTTCTTTTACTTTTTTGAAAATCAATTCGCGTAGTTCCGATGTGTTTCTATTTTGTGTGGCACTTACAAAAATGGCATTGTCTTTGGTGCGCGCCATCCAACTTTGTTTTAATTCTTCCAGCAAACTTTTGCGCACATCATCGGGCAAAAATTCATCCAAATATTTTGCTTCATACAGATCCATTTTATTGAAAACAAAAATCACAGGTTTGTCGTTTGCTTTCAGCTCTTCTAAAATTGAATTCACCACATTTATTTGATCTTCAAAGGCGGGGTGCGAAATATCTACTACGTGCATCAATATGTCGGCTTCCAAAGTTTCATCCAGTGTGCTTTTAAAACTTTCAACCAAATGGTGTGGCAGCTTGCGAATAAAACCTACAGTGTCGCTCAGTAAAAAAGGTACGGTGTTAAACACTACTTTGCGCACGGTGGTATCTAAGGTTGCAAATAGTTTGTTTTCGGCAAATACATTTTCTTTTGCCAGTAAGTTCAGTAGCGTGCTTTTGCCCACATTTGTATAGCCCACCAATGCCACGCGAATCATTTCGCTTCGGTGTTTTCTGCGCGTTTCATTCTGCTTGTCTATTTCTTTTAGCTGCGCTTTTAAAAGTGCGATGCGCTGTTTGGCAATTCTGCGGTCAGTTTCTATTTCTTTTTCACCGGCACCTTTCATGCCTATACCGCCTTTCACCCTGTCTAAGTGTGTCCACAAGCCTTTTAAGCGCGGCAACATGTATTGCAGTTGAGCCAGCTCTACTTGTGTTTTAGCTTGCAGGGTTCTGGCGCGTTGCGCAAAAATATCGAGAATCAACATGCTGCGATCGAGCACTTTGCATTTGGTTTCTTTTTCAATATTGCGTTGCTGCGATGGCGAAATTTCATCATCCACAATCACCATATCAATGCCTTTTTCTTTTACATAGTTTACCACCTCGCTTATTTTGCCTTTGCCCATATAAGTGGCTACATCGGGGTGCGGCAAGCGTTGTGTGAATCGCTTCATGGTAATGGCTCCGGCCGTTTCGGCAAGAAATTGCAACTCATCTAAATATTCGTTCGTCTTTTCTTCGTCTTGGTCTTTTGAAATAAGGGCAATGAGTACCGCCTTTTCTTGTTCTTTGATGGAGTTATCTGTTTTGAAATTGCCCATAATGAAGTTGTTAATCTGATAAAGTACAAAATCGGATTTTAAAAAAAATATAAAGCCGATGGCGGGCAAAGTTCACAACTTTTAAAACTTTCTCCCTATAATCGTGTTCCCAAAAAAAAGTACTTAACAAAACGACAGTAACAAAACGGAATTTATGAAACATTTCTTTACGCTAATTGCCGCATTGGTTCTGAATGTGGCAGTGTTTTCGCAAACTCAGCCGTGGGCAAATAACGGTCAGTTAGATGCCTTTGAAGAGTTTACAACAAAGTACACCGTACCTATGTTGTTGCCCGATGGGGTAAAACTCTATACGGATTTTTACCTTCCGCGATTGAGGGATTCTTTGATTCAAGATTTTAATATTGAAACTTCGGTGCCATTGATTGGTACTATCAGGGCAAAAGGTAAGCCAACGTTTATCGAAAAAGGTGCGCAAATTATTTTTTACGATACGGTAAATGGTCAGCCCAATCCAAACCCGTACCAATTGCCTACAATTTTTACCAGAACACCATACGATAAGGGCGAGCCTGATTATACCGATCCGGTAGGGGCAATCTTAGCAATATTGGGTTACAACTATTGCTTTCAAGATATGCGTGGTCGCTATCAAAGCGAGGGTGTTTATTTTCCTATGTATTCAGATAGCTGGAACAAAAATGCTTACCACCCAAATTGGGCGCACATCTTAGATTATTTGCCAAGCACCGACCCTAAGCATAGCAATAAACACGAAGATGGATTTGAGAGCGTAAAAATTATTGCAAAAATAGACTCGGCTTATTTAGATGCCTTGGGTTTACCCGATATGGCAAAGCAACTCTACAAAGGCTACCCTCATACCAATACACGATTCAATAATGGAAGTATAGGAATGTTTGGAGCATCGGCATTGGGTAATACTCAATTGCAATTGGCATTATCGCACGATATTCGCGATTCATTACCTTGGTTAAAATGTTTGATGCCAATTGTTGCTACAACAGAGCATTACACTTCTACCGGTTACAACAATGGTGTGTTTCGCGATAGAATTGTAACAGGATGGCTGAAAGGGCAAATTTTTAGCGGAACAGACGATGATTTGATTCCAACAGATTTTGACCGTCAAAACAATATGCACTCATCTGTTGATTACGATTTACCTAAAATATTTGAAGTGAATGGTGTGGTGAAACAATATGGCCAAAATAAATTTGATGCGGCTAATATTTGTATTGACCACTTTTCGTCTAAACGTTATCCAAAATGGCCAACCAACGATTTAGACTTTGCAGGATTTTATCCGGCAAGCACTGGTAGAGCAGATATGGATGCCAGTGTGGCTTGGGTAAATGAATTTGGTGAGTCGGTTAAGAAATTAGGCAATGGGCTGGAAGAGCCGCTGCCAAACTTGGTTTACAGCCGTTACCGCAACTTGAAAACTGCAGTATTGCATGTAACCGGATGGTGGGATATTTTTACCGAAGGTCAAATCAATACACACAACTATGCTGTTCGTGAGTTAACTAAATTGGGTTCGCCTTATGCCAAAATGCAGAAGTCTGTAATTGGGCCGTGGGCACACCAAACTGTTGGTAGCCGCGAGTCGGGCGATAGAAGAATTGACCCCGTAACTGGTCGCGATTCTCGTTATCCCGAAAACGTTTCGGAGATTACAAGAGTAGATTTGGGCGATGTGGAGTTAGATAACATTCCATTAGATAAAATTATCTCTTCCGATTTAATTACTTGGTTCAGATACAACCTAAACTATAATTCTGATATTAAATTGGGCGAACCTAAGTTTATCATCCGCGAAGGAACCAGATGGCAAAAATTAGATACACTTTTCATTTTCGGAAAATATGATACTGTAAGAGAAGTGAGACTGCCTGCAGCTGATATTGTTATTCCTTTTGGTAAAATGTTAAACTTCTTAGCGGGTATCGACAGTTTAGATGGTATCACTATTCAAATCAAAACCGAGCAGAATGTTTTAACGCTGCCTGTTCCGGCAATAAAACCTACCGGCCCGGTGCTTCCGGCTTTAGCTGGCAATAAAGTTACTGGCTTGCAAGTGCCAAACTTCCGCGATGAAACACCTGCTTTTCGCTTGTACTTTGCAGGGCCAGATAATGAAGCCGATAAAGCTTTAGGCTTTGACAATACTGGAGTAGGTAACTACTGGTTTGGTACAGAGGAGTTTCCTCCAAAAACAGGTATTGAATGGAAGAAATTTTTCTTGCACCAAAACGGCAAAATTGACAACTCTGCGCCTACCACTAATGAAGGCTTTAAAACTTACATCTGCGATCCAGACGATCCAATTCTTACCGTTGGTGGAAACAATATGATTGTGCGCTCGCCCGATGGAACAAGAAACTCACAAAGTCAAATGGATGTATCGGCACCAGAAAACGCACCATATTCTATGAACCGTGAGGGTGTTATCAGTTTCGCAACAGATGCATTAACTGATACGTTCTCTATTTTAGGATTCCCTCTTTGCACTTTGTTTGCAAAAACAAATCCGGGTGGAGTATTGAATGGACCAACCGATACAGATTGGTTTGTTCGTTTGTTCGATGAATTCCCCGATGGCAGAATGCTATTCGTGCAAGAAGGTTGTGTAAATGCTCGCGCAAGAGATTGGGCGCGTGGCTTGGTTGATAGCATGAGCATCAATCCAAACCATCCAACATACTTCAATGGCGAGGAAGATTTAACCGATAGATATATTCCTTATACCAATATCAATATTGGCGAGGTTTACGAGTATGTGTTTAAGTTTCAGCCTATTGCTTACACATTTGGTAAAGGTCATAAATTGCGCGTGTTGATTTCAAGTTCAAACTATACTCGTTATCAAGTAAATGCAAACTTGCCAATGAATGACGGAGAGTTTTTCCGTAGAAAACCTGGCGATGGCGTTACCTATAAATTTGCTGGTAGCGATATGGCTCCTCGTGTTGCGGTTCAACGTGTTGCTTTTGCACCCGATATGGCAACAAGCATTACTTTCCCTGTTTGGAATGGTAAAAACTACGTTAGCTCGATTGATGAAACAGTGAAAGTAAGTCCGTTTGAAGTGAATGTGTTTCCTAATCCTGCAACAGATTTTGTTCAGTTATTTGTAAACAAATTTTCTTCTTACGAAGTTCACATTTCTGACATTGCTGGCAGAGCAATTGAGAAAATTGATTTTGAAGACAATGTAATGTTTGATGTAACTAAGTATTCTTCAGGGTTATATTTGGCAAAAGTGATTGACAAAAACAATCCAAGCAATGTGGTGGTAAAGAAGTTTAATGTAAGATAAATTGCATATTTAATTTATACTAAAGGCTTGCGAGTTCTTCGCAAGCCTGTTTTGTTTTACAAATTTCTTAATTGTTAAACGAAAGGTAAAGCGTGTTAATAAGATAAATATTTATACCTTCGTAGCCCATTTAAAAAAATGTATTTCACTCATTTTGACTATGATAAGAAGTGAATTGCTTTCTTTCTTTTTGCCAATAGGTACATTTTTTTCTCGCGACATGCTTGCAGGCATTGTCGTTGTTTATTTTGAATCCAATTTTTTTTAATAGCAATTTAATAGCATGAAAAAATTCTTCTCAACTATTACAAACAAGTGTATTGGAAAATGTCTTTCGCAGGTAAGTTCTGTTGCCAGAATTGCTGCCATTGTATTGGTTCTCAATACTGTTTTTCAGTTGCAAGTGAATGCGCAATATTGCACAGGAACCGATGGTACAGGCTGGGCATTTGGTTGTAATTCATTAACTGGGCAAGCTGGAGCCGACCAAGGCAGATACTATACATTTACTGTGGTAAATGGCGTGAATTATACTTTTGCAACTTGTGGCACTGTTGATACAAGGCTGTATGCAAAACAAAATACCTCTGCAGGAACAAATGTTTTTGACCAAAACAGTAATAACAATAACTGCGGAGGTAGCGCAAGTAACGAAACGAGAAGTTATACGGCTACTTATGATGGCACATTGGCTGTTGGCTATCATGATCCAGATTGCAACACATGGAATGGAACGTCTTCCACATTGCAGTATAGGCAAAATACTACTGTTGCAAATAATACCAACACTTCTTCTATTTGCGCTGGTGGTACCAAGCCACTTAGTGCAACTTTAGGCGGCATACACAACAATCCAACTGTTGTTTATTCAAAAGTAGGCGGTACTGCTGGAGGTTCGGTTTCGGGCTCAACTTACACGCATTCGGGTGCTGCTGGAACAGTTGTTATAAGAGCTACCGTAGGCGTGTGTACCGATGACATCACTTTTACCGTTGATGCTGCTACTAATTTAGGTTCGCCAAGTACTACTGGACCAATAGATTTTTGTAGTGCTGCCGGAAATTTTGGTACAGCAGTATCGGTAACCGGGCAAACGGGTTCTGTGGTATGGGATTGGGGCAGTAGTAATGGAGTTTGGAATAACAACTGGATTTTTGGTACGGCATCGGGAGTTAGTATGTTCCCTAAAAAGACACACAGTAGCGATGGTAGTGCCGATAGGATAAGATACAGAGTTACGAATGGAAGTTGTGGTACACTTACATCAAGTACTATTTTAATTCAGAACCGCTATAACGAAGCACCTACTTCATTGGCTACAAGTGCCAATAATTATTGCACCCCTCCAGGCACTATTACACTTACCGCAACATTTCCATCCAACATCAACATCTTTGGAAGGGTAAGATTTTATTCAGCTTCATGTGGTGGTACATTGGTAGGTACGGCAGTGCCTGCAAATAATACCAGCACAGCAGCTGTAACTATTACTGCGCCAAGTTCTACAACAACTTATTATGCGCGTTACGAGCCGGAATCAACTTTGGGAGGTTGTGCAAATACAACTTGCGCTCAAGTAACAGTGAATGTAAATACTGCTTCGGTAGCCCCAACAGGCATTACCGGAACGACCTCTGTTTGCGCAGGCGGCTCTACAACATTGACCGTTAGTGGCGGTTCATTAGGTACAGGTGCAACATGGCAATGGTATTCAGGATCTTGCGGTGGCACTGCTGCCGGTTCTGGAACAAGTATCAGTGTTTCACCTGCATCTTCTACAACCTATTTTGTTCGTGCCGAAGGAACTTGCGGAAATACAGGTTGTGCCTCTCAGGCAATTGCTGTAAATGCCGACCCTTCGGTTAGTATTACAACTCCGAGCCAAACAATTTGTAGTGGCGGAAGTTTGACCTTGAATTCATCTACATCGGGTGGCACAGGTACTTGCACGGTTCAGTGGCAATCTAGTATAGATAATTCAATATTCAGTAACGTTAATACAGGGGCATCTTTAAACACAGGCAGTTTAACTCAAACAACATACTACAAGGCAATTTACAGTTGCTCGGGTAGTGGCTGCGATCCATTTACATCACCTACGGTAACAATAACGGTAGTAAACGACCCTGCCATTACTATCAATGGAGCTGCAACAGTTTGCAGTGGCGGAGGTACTACATTAAATGCGCTAACTACTCCGGGCGGCACAGGCACTTGTACTATAACATGGTGGAGCAGCCCCGATAACAGTTTGTGGACGAATACCGGAGCAACGGGTTCAAGCTATTCACCCACAGGAATCGCAGCAAATACATATTTTCAAGCAAGAAGAAGTTGTTCAGGAACTGGTTGCGATGAAGGTACTTCAAATTCGCAATTAGTAACTGTGGTTGCCGATCCCAATGTTTCTATCACTGCTTCGCAACAGATATGCAGCAATGCATCGGTTACATTGGCGGCAACTGCAACTGGCGGCAACGGAACTTGTACAATTAACTGGCACATCAGCACAGATGGCGTAAGTTGGTCGCCTACTGGCAGCCCTGGTGCTACTTTGAATACAGGCGTTTTAACGGCTACAAGATACTATCGCGCAAGATATTCTTGCACAGGCAATGGCTGCGATGCAGATACTTCAAATGTTTCTATAGTATCTGTAGTGCCTAACCCAACTGTGGGGATTACCGGTTCGCAAACAGTATGTAGCGGTGCTAACTTAACGCTTGTGGCTACACCTTCATCAGGAATCGGAAATTATGTTTGGCAATTTCACAATGGTTCTATATGGACTGCCACAGGGTTGAATTCCCCAACATTAAATGTTGGTCCTATAGTTGCTACTACTAATTATAGAGTTGTGTTTATTCCTACCGGTACTGGTTGTGTTGCAGATACTTCTGCAATCTCAACAGTGTCTGTTGTTAGCGACCCGGTAATTGCTATCGGTACTTCACAAACAATATGCAGTGGTGGAAGTGTAACACTTACATCCAACGTAGTGAGTGCAGGAGTTGGCACACCGTCTTATCAATGGCAGTATTTTGATGGTAGTTCATGGGTGAATATTATTATTGGTGGTGCTGGTATTTCATATTCAACTCCGTCATTAACAGGTACAACAGATTACAGACTTTTGTATTCTACAACCGGCAGTGGTTGCGACCAAGCAGTGTCAGGCACCGTTACCATTACTGTAGTGCCCGATCCTTCAGTTGTAATTTCGGGGGGTAACACTTCTTGCGGCAGTGGTTCTGCAACTTTAACCTCGGTAGTATCAGGTGGTACTGGTACTGTTGTGTATCAATGGCAAGAATTTGATGGTGTTAGTTTTGTAAATATTCCAAGTGCAAATAATCCAACTTATGGCACTGGTGTTTTAGTTGATTCAGCAAGGTATCGTTTAAGAGTTACTGCAAGTGGCAATGGTTGTAATGTGGCTTTTTCTAACGAAGAGTTGGTGAATGTTACCCCTGTTATTGCAGACAATACTTTAAGTCCTACTTATCAACGTTTTTGTGCTTCGGGTACTCCAGCCTTTATAGATGGCGCTACCCCAACAAGCGGTATTGGAACTTACACATATCTTTGGCAAGAAAGCGTTAATAATGGCGGTTCATGGTTGCCTGCGGCAGGAATCAATAACTTAGAAGATTATCAGCCTGGTTTTACGAACCTAACTGTTTGGTATAGAAGAGTTGTTACATCTGGTGTTTGTTCATCAACCAGCGGAAATAGTGTAGTTAGAATTCTTGCGCTTCCAACAGTTAATTCTGCTACAAAAACAGATGTTACATGTTTTGGCGGTAGCGATGGTACTGTTACAATTTTAAGTGCCACTTCAACAAATGGTGGTTTGCTATATTCTTTAAATGGTGGGCCATTTCAAACAAGCCCAATTACAGGGTTGGTTGCCAATACTTACAATATTACAGTGCAAGACGACAGTTTATGTACAAATACATTCAACACTCCAATGGTTGTAGGCCAACCACCAGTTTTGGCAGTAAATGTTATAGACTCGGTAGATGCAAGTTGTGCGAATGTGTTTGATGGCAGAATTGAGGTTGTGGCAACTGGTGGTTTAGGTGCATATAGCTATTCTTTAAATGGTGGACCTGGTCAGGCATCGCCTATTTTTAATAATGTGGCAGCGGGTGTTTATGCGGTAATTGTAACAGATGGAAATGGCTGTACTGCAGCCGACACGGTTACAATTTCTAATTCATATACAGTTTCGGCAACTTTAGATTTAGTAAATCATGTATCTTGTTTTGGTGGTGCTGATGGTGAGATTTATGTTACACTTACTGGCGGAGTATTGCCATATAGCTACTCTATCAATGGAATAACATTTCAAGCTGTTCCTTCATTTACTGGTTTAACTGCAAATAATTATGTGGTAACTCTTAGAGATGCAAAAGGTTGTAGTGCATTCTTAAATGCCAGTGTAACTCAACCTGCTTTACTTACAGTAATTGTTGATTCGGTAAGTAATTTGTTGTGCAACGGAGGAACTACCGGGGGAATTTACATTTCTGCGGGTGGTGGAACTTCGCCATACACTTATCAATGGAGTGATGGAAGTTCAAATGAAGACCTAACAGGTGTGTCGGCAAATACATACAACGTTACTATTACAGACGATAATGGCTGCACAGCAATTGGTGGGGCTACCATTGCTGCACCTTTGTTGTTGTCGGGTAGTATTGCGTCTTTCACCGAGCCGGCATGTAATGGTGATAGCACAGGTTATGTAGATATCTCTGTTGCTGGCGGTGTGCCTCCTTATAGTTTCAACTGGAATAATGGTTCAATATTCGAAGATATTCAAAATGTTCCGATGGGTAATTATGCTGTAACTGTTACAGATAATAATAGCTGTACTATTACACTTGCCCAAGCACTTTCTGAACCCGATACACTTGCTTCAACATTAACTCAAGTAAATATCTTATGTAATGGAGGAAATTCTGGAAGTATTGATTTGGATGTAACAGGTGGTACTCAGGCATATACTTATTTGTGGAGTAATGCACAAACTACGCAAGATGTTTCAGGTTTAACAGCAGGATTATATACGGTAGTTGTTACAGATGCAAATGGTTGTTCAGCAACAAATGCTGCAACAATTATCCAGCCGGGTGCTATTACATTTACAGTGAATGTTGGAAATGTACTTTGCTTTGGCGATACTATCGGTAGTGTGAATTTAACTGTGAATGGCGGTACTGCTCCTATTTCTTTCACTTGGAGTAATGGCGACACCACTAAAGACCTGACAAATGTTAGCGCAGGTACTTACTCAGTTTCAATTTCAGACGGCAATGGCTGCACAGCAGTAACAAGTGCTACGATTACAGAGCCGTCAGGCATAGTAGTAAATGGCACAGTAACAGATGTAAACTGCTATGGAGGCAATACAGGCAGCATAGCAATTAGT
>Ga0209573_1004797_pt1 | contig 12933 bp, 14 predicted proteins | sample TNRBio252014_DNA_FD_185870 | JGI IMG/M metagenome (GOLD analysis project Ga0209573, IMG submission 185870) | Wastewater treatment Type I Accumulibacter community from EBPR Bioreactor in Madison, WI, USA - TNR Reactor_6/25/2014_ DNA (SPAdes)... | ecosystem: Engineered > Bioreactor > EBPR >...
CGGACCCCTGCAGGGGCCCGGGCTGTCACGCTTCACCACCCACTCAGCACAAGTGGCCGACTTTTACGCCGCCACGCTGGCCGGAAATTGCGACGCCATTGACACTCGGGGATATTCCGGGGATCGGATCGCGGCTCGAGAGACGATTGCATGCCGCGAAGATATTCACCGTTGCCGAACTCCTTGCGACCGCCCCCAAACAGATGCGGAGCCTCTGGGGCAACGTCACGGGGGAGCGGCTCTGGTATGCGCTCCACGGTTATGATGTGCAGACACCGCCGCAGGGCAGGGGGATGTATGGCCATGGGCGGGTTCTGCCTCCCGGACATCGCTCGCTTCAGCAGGCGTGGGACGCATCCCGCCTCCTCATCGTCAAGGCCGCCCGGCGCCTCAGACGGGAAGGGTGGTACGCCGGCCGCCTCTGGCTCTGGCTCAGCCTGCGCGACACCTCCTGGCAGTCCGCGCTCACGCTGCCAGCTGTCCGCGATGATCAGGCCATTCTCGAAGCCCTGTCCCCGCTGTGGCAGGGGGCGCTCGCCGCATTGCCGCGCCGTTCGGACGTCATCCGCGTCCATGTCACGTTGCTCGATCTCACCAAGGCCGATGAGCGCCAACTGGACATTCTGCTTGATGACGACTGCACCCGCCGGCGCTGGGAGCAGGCGACCGACGCCATTGATACTCTCAACCAGAAATACGGCGCGACCCTTGTCAGCGTCGGTCCCTGGACGCCGCCGCCCGGCGGCTATGCCGGCGGCAAGATCTCGTACACGCGCATCCCTTCAGCGGAGGATTTTTGGTGATGAACTGGAAGACCGATCTCAAACTCTCCGATCTCGATGCCGAAACCCGGCTCGAGATCACCTGCAAGGTCTGCGGGCATTCACGCTATGAGACGCGCGAGAGCCTCAGCGCCAATCCAAAGCTCGCGCATGCCTATCTCGACCAGATCGAGGGCCACCTCCGGTGCTCAAAGCGCACCTGCCGCGGCGTCGTCCGTCTCGTGCTCATCCATGCGAACAAAATGGAAGGATTTGTAGGCGGCATGGCGTGAACAGAACGTCACGATGGGCAAACGCTTGGATATGGAAAATAGATACACATTGTGTATGCACTATGTTATTCTGGTCGGGATAATGAGGGTCCCCACAATGCCTGTCGCCGCCAAAACCACGACCAGAGCCGTCAATCTGCGTATGCGTGAAGACGTGCGGGCGTTGATTGATCGCGCCGCCACCGCGAATGGCAAGACCCGGTCCGACTTCATGATCGATGCCGCCCGCAAGGCGGCTGAGGAGTCCCTCCTTGATCAGACGCTCGTGCGCGTTGACGCCGAAACCTACAGCCAGTTCCTCCTGGTACTCGACCAGCCGCCGAGCAACGAAGGCTTTGCGCGCCTGATGTCGGCGCCGAAGCCTTGGGGTTGAGGGTGCAGGCGCCAACACTTCTTGGCCCGGATCATCATCTTGACGGCTTCGAGTCAGGTGTTGCCAGTCTGGATGATTGGCTGAAGCGTCGGGCGCGACCCAATCAGGCCCATGGTGCGTCGCGCACCTACGTGATTGCTGAGGCCGATGGAACCGTTCTTGGATACCATGCGCTTGCTTCCGGTGCGCTGGCTCTTGGCGAGGTATCGGGAAGCATCCGACGCAATATGCCCGATCCTATTCCCATGGCCATTCTCGGGCGGCTTGCGATTGACCAACGTCATCAGCGCAAAGGGCTTGGGGTCGCGCTGCTTCAGGACGCTGTGCTGCGCGTTGGGCAGGCTGCGGCTATCATGGGGATCCGGGGTATTCTCGTTCACGCGATCTCCGATGAAGCAAAGCGCTTCTATGAACGGTACGGGTTCACGCCCGGAGTGAACCAGCCTATGACGTTGGTGCTGCCGTTGAAAATCAGTTCGTGACTGCCACTTTTGTTGATATTATGACGCAGTATGAATAATAGTGATAATAAAAAAAATTGTAGTTGATTATTTTTTATATTTTCCCGATATTGTCGGTTATGTAATTGTAGATTTGGGATTTATAAAAATTAGTGAGTTCATTTGATTCTTTGTCAATGAATTAGGATCGGAGGCAACGGATGCCACCTAGTGAATTGTCAATGCTCTCGGATAAGAGCCTTTTCAACAATTGAACCTCTTCTTCCGCAAGGCAAGCCGGGCAAATTTCGAGCTTATGATCAGGGCATGACTTTAGTTATTCTGCATGCGCTGACAATTGCGCGTCTGCCTCTCAAGACGGTCATGCTTCCCAGGCGATTGATTGCCGGCAAGTCCTATGATGCTGTCAGACTGCGGGCAAACCAGGAGAATGCCATCATCTCGTCAATAGCATCACGCAAAACACCTTACCCATTCGACACAAGAATCTATCACCGACGCCATATTGTCGATTGTGTCCCCAACATGGGGTCTAGACCCATTCACTGCGTCCCGAGCTTACGCGTCGCTCGACACGCGATACCTGAAACGTTTGGCTTCCGCTCGAGACAGCCGCCATTCCATCGCACAGCCCGTGGCATCCTTAGCAACACGCTCAATTGAAACCACCAGGCTGCCGGGGGCCAGACCGAGGGTGGCAGCATCGTCATCTGTTGCCTCGATCATGGCGAGCTCTTCCTCGATAACGTACACCATTTGTCCGCACCACCGCTCGTAGGCGGGATAGAGCAATGGGCCAATCTCCGCAGGGGACAGCTCAAGCAAGCGCCCGAAACGATGGGCTGGCAAGTAGATATCCTCGACGAGACGGACCGCGCCATCCCAGAGGCGATGGCGCACCATGTGGAGCACTGTTCGCTCCACAGTGGCCAGTTTGGCAGGCAGGTGGGCGGGAGTGGGAATGACGCGACGCAAAACAATCCGGCTTTCCGGATGGATCACTGCCCCGTCCGCATCGCGAAAACGCAGGAAACGCAGCATCGCATTGTCGAAATTCGGGCGGCGGACAAAGGTGCCGCGCCCATGGACGCGATCAATTAGCCCCTTGGCCGCGAGGTCCTCCATCGCCCGGCGCACAGTTCCGGGCGCGATGGCGTAGAGCCGGGCAAGGTCCGCTTCCGCCGGCAGGCTGTCCCCGGGTTTGAGGGCGCCCGAGGCGATCTGTTCCGCCAAGGCCTGATAGAGCCGCCGGTAAATAGGCAGATGCGCATCGCCGGACAATGCGCAGGCCTTGGATACGGCAACAACCGGGCGGTGCGGACTGGCCATACGCAATCGTCCTTCTTGGCTCAATTTCCTGGGTCAATCGGGCTTGATATTGCCGTCCTGGATCAGCTTCGCCGTCACGGCCCGTTGTTCGGCAATGAAGCTGCCAGCGCCTGCACGCCCACCACCGATCAATTCGCCGCCGAGATCGGCAATTCGCTGCTTCACCTCCGGCGCCTGCAACGCCGTGTTCAGAGCTTCCGCCAGCTTGGCGATGACAGCCTCTGGCGTGCCGGCCGGCACGAACATGCCGTTCCATTCATAGACTGTGCTGCCGGAAAGGCCGAGTTCCCCAGTCGCTGGCACATCGGGCAGGGCTGCAACGCGCTTACCCCCTGCCACAGCCAGAGCGCGCAACTTGCCGCCCTTGATGTGGGACAGGCCCGAAGCGATATTGGCGAAAAACACTGGAATATGCCCGCCCATGACATCGTTCATGGCCGGCCCGCCGCCCTTATACGGCACATGGGTCATCTCGGCCTTTGTCTGCTGGATGAAGGCCGCACCGGCTAGATGCTGGGCTGATCCGGTTCCGGATGACGCATAGCTGATGGCGCCGGGCGCTGCCTTCGCTTTAGCGATCAGGTCCGCTGCCGATTGGGCCTCGTAGCCCGGCGTCACCACGATGACATGGGGGAAGGCCGCGAGAACCCCCACTGGGGCGAAGGCCTTTTCCGCATCATAGGCAAGTTTGGGATAAAGGCTCTGGTTGATGACGAAAGACGCAGCATCCACCATGATCGTATAGCCATCCGGCTTGGCATTGGCGACGAAGGCTGCACCGACCTGACCAGCCGCGCCGCCCTTGTTCTCGACCACGATGGGCTGGCCCAGCGCCTCGCCCATTTTCGGTGCGATGAGACGCGCCATCAGATCCGCGCCGCCGCCCGGCGGATACGTGACGACAAGGGTCACCGGCTTAGTAGGGAACGTCTGCGAAATTGCTGTCTCTGCGCCCAAAGCGGCCATCACGATTCCCGCGATTGCTCCTACGATCTGTCTCATCTTGATTCCTCCCCATGTGGCGCCAACGGCTCACAGCTTGCCCTGAATGGCTTCTATAAGTATAGTCCTATATATTTCTATCAGGAAAGCAAGATGGCCGGGTCTGTCACCAACCAGACGGGGGCAGGGTGGATCGACACCCATGTCCATATTTTCAGGCGTGACGCCGCATTTGCAGCGGATCGGCGATATACCCCCGATTATGACGCCACGCCGGAGCAGCTTCTGGCAGAAATGAATGCCCATGGGGTCACACGCGCCATTCTGGTGCAGCCCAGTTTTCTCGGCACCGACAACAGCTACCTTCTGGCGGCCATCGCCGCTCGTCCTGAGGCATTTTCCGGCATCGCGGTCGTCCCATCGGATATTACCAGATCAGGCCTTGCTGAGTTGAAAGCGCGCGGCGTGCTAGGCGTGCGGCTCAATTGCATCGGGAGATCAGCGCCGGCTTTCGACGGTGCAGAACGACTGCTGGTCCATGCTGTGGCCGATCTTGGCCTCGTCTTGCAAATTCAGGCGGAAGGCGGGCAGTGGCAGGCGATGGAACCGTTCCTGACGGCCGCGCCGATGCGCATTGTCATTGACCATTTTGGCCGCGCCACGCCGGGCGAGACGAGCGCGGGCTTTGAGGCATTGCTGCGGGCGGCACAGGCCAATCCAAATCTCTGGTTCAAGTTTTCAGGGGGCTATCGCTTGCCAAAGCTGGCAGCTGCCGCGTGCGCGGCAACGCTGCTGTCTGAGGTAGGGCCTGATCGCATTGTCTGGGGTAGTGACTGGCCACACACCCAGTTTGAGGAACACTCCACTTATGCGGAAACGCTTCGTGCGCTCCAGCACTGGGCTCCAAATCATGAACTTCGGGACCGGATTTTGACGACGAACGCATGCAGGTTATTCCGATAATAGCCGATCCACGGTTCGGTTTTTATCGTCAATGTCCCTCATCTGGAAGCACTAGCTTTGCGTATAGTTCCATAATTATCCTTATGCGAATCATGCCCAACCCGGGGTGGATTCTCATTCTAAGCGCGACAGTTGAGGTAAATCAACGTGTTGCGTGGAGGATGGAATGAGACCTTGTCCCTATCGGCAGTTGTCCGAAAATGAACGTCGCCGGATTGATCGGTTACTGGGCCAGCGCCACTCGGTTGGTGAGATTGCCCGGATCGTGGGCCGTCATCGGTCGACGATCTATCGTGAGCTACGGCGCAATCGATTTGTCGATCACCAATGGCCTGAGCTGAACGGATATTACTATGCCACGGCTGGGAAACTGGCGCGCGACCGTCGCGCCCGGATGGCGAAGCTTGTGCGGCACGATCGATTGCGTGTAGCCATCGTCGACCGGCTGAAGGATGGTTGGTCGCCCGAGCAGATTGCCGGCCGGCTGCGTCGCGAGGGCTCTTCCCCTCGGGTGTCGCACGAAACGATCTATCGGTTTGCCTACTCGCCTTCCGGGCTTTCCAGTGAGATATTCCGGCTGCTGCCCGAAAGCCGCCGCCGGCGTCGTCCGCGCCGGGCGCGGGGTCAACGTGGCCTGCAAGTTCCTGATTCCATGAGTATTGCGCATCGACCTGCCCCAATCAGCGGACGTCAGGAGTTCGGCCATTGGGAGGGTGATCTGCTGATGTTCCGCAAGGAACATGGCAAGGCCAATGTCACATCGCTTGTCGAGCGTGTCAGCCGCTACACCGTGCTTCTGCGCAACACGGACCGACGCTCGCTGCCGATCATGGAGAGTGTTATCGTCGCCTTCCAGTCCCTGCCCCGGCAAGCGCGCAGCAGCTTCACCTTTGATCGGGGAACGGAGTTCTCCGCCTGGGACAGGCTGGACAAGGGGCTTGGCGCGAACACCTGGTTCTGCGATCCGCGCTCGCCTTGGCAGAAGGGTGCTGTTGAAAATGCCAACCGACGCCTGCGTCAGCAACTGCCATCAGAGACCAACCTGATCGCCATCAGCCAAATTGATCTCACGCGGGTTGCCAGCCGCATGAACGCGACGCCCCGAAAATGTCTGGGTTACAAAACGCCCGCCGAGGTGTTCCGTGACTATCTGATCGACAAAGGATAACGTCAAAGCCGATGTCGCACTTCAACGAGAACCTACACGGTTTCTAGTGGCAAATCACCACTTCGGGTCCGGCCATTCGGCTTTCTCCCAGCCCTCGAAATCAGAGGGTGACAGCAAGGGCTTCTCCCCGCTTCGGAGCTGGAGCGGATAAAGGCGTTCGAACATCGGGTCGAAGCTTTCGATGAGCGCGAGGAAACCCCGCGCCCGTTGGGATTTAGACCAAGAGCAAAATAGGCCTGCTCGTCCGTGGAGCTTGTCCAGAAGGTTTGGGTCAGACCCGTTCAGGCGGCCCCAAGCTTTGATGATCTTCGGGCCAAGGGCTCCGAAATCCTCTATCAAACCTTCTTCGATTGCTGCCTCGAGAGCATATGTCAGAGCCTGATATCGACGGCCATGATCAAGGAATGCCAACGAGGCCCGGATGATATGTTGCTGCAGAAGGAGCGTGGGCCAAAGAATTTTCACGCCGTATCGGACGCCAAATTCGGGGGCGTGTTTCGGAGGCTTGATGATCTCGCGCTGACCCTCGAACGCCTTGCGAACGTCATAAGCGAGTCCCAGAAACATGCCCTCCTTGTCCTTGACCAAAGGGGATCGCTCATTGATGTCATGCACCATTTCATGCAGTGCTTTCAGCGACCAATAATCGCCCGTCAGCATGAGGCCGGCGTGATTTTTGGTGATGTGGTGCGACAGCATGTTCGGGCCTTATGCAGCACTTCCTATAGGAAGCCTCACTGTGAGATCGTCATACCCGACCACGGGTTCGAGGCGTCCGTCACTCGCCTTTCTGAGACTCACTAGTCCGTAGCGTTCCATGGTCTTCAGGGTACGGGACACGTTCGAGAGTTTCCGTCCGGTTCGCTCTGCGAGCTCCGTCAGGGACTGCGGCTTCGATCGGATGATTTCGGCCAGCAAAGCTCGATTGGGGCCAGACAGGATTCGCCCGAGCGTCTCGGTTGAAGGCAACCAGATCTTTGGGTCGTCGGGAGACGGCTTAATCGTCCCTCTAGCGATCGCGAGCGTGCGAGCTTTCATCTCCTCATAAGGGAGGATGCCGATGGTCAGTGTCGTCATCGCTTTACTCCTCGTTCCTCCAGCACATCATCGACGAGTTTCCAGAAATCCTCGATCAACGCTGCTGCGTTTGAATAGTCGTATGGGCGTATCGTTCTCAGGCGGTGCTTGTGGTCCCAGACCTCGCGTTTCCCGCCTGGGCCTTCACTGGCCTTGACCGAATGGGCATTGTCGAAGCCGACCAACCGCTCGCCTGATGGGCCATGCAGGGTCAGACTGTAGTCGAGCCCATGCGGCTTCTCGCGCGTTGGGGTGATGCTTCTGACTTCGAATTTCACCCAATGCTGACCTGATTGCTCGACCACGAAAACAAGACCATCGAGGTCCAGCAAGGTGTCGAGTGTCTGGTCGCGCTCCATGGACAAAGACTTATCAGAGAGTGATAACAAAAGCAATCTGGACCGTTCTACCCAGCTGGCTGGCCCGACCAAAATCAAGTCCGAAGCCGTCCAATCGAAAATGTGAACACCGCTGATTGAAAGCCGAGCCTTCGCCGATTGGAAGGCTGGACGTTTTGACCGGAGGGCATAGAGCCCCTATCGGCAGCCCTCCTGCGGGGATTATCGCCGGCCATATATTGTGCAATATATTGTTTGTTATGTATTGAAAAGATACCGGTTTGTTGATCAAACCAGAGGGCGCTGACGTGGGTTGGTATGGGCGGCAGCGCGGCATATGCGTTATAAAAGCAATCGAATGGGCGAGAATGGGGATGGCGCGAGGCAGCGGAGATCAGGATGGGAAGCGCTCGTTCCGTGTGGTTCTGACGGATGTGGACTTTGATGTATTGGAGATCGCAGCGGGCACATTCGGGGTTGGCAAGTCCGAGCTGGTGCGTCGTCTGGTCCGCGCATCGGTGGATGTCGGCCCTGCCCTGTCGTCTGACGGATTGGAGCGGATCGAGGCGCTGACTGGTCAGGTCCGAGCCGTGGGTCGTAACCTGATGCAGGTGTTGAAAGCCATCCATCGCGGCGACGCCGTCGGGATCGCGGAGAGTGAGCCGGTATGGCGCGGGCTGCAGGAGATGATCGCGGCGCTCGATGTTGAGTTGATGGGGTTGGTCGAGGGCAATGGCGTGCTCTTGCGTGAGCGTGCCGGCCTCGCGGTGGTTGTTGCTCAGCCGGACGACGAGGCTGCCTGATGTCCAGCCTGTCAGCATCAGGCGGGTTCGATCCCTCGCCGTGGATTGCGGCGAATGCTGCGCTGGCATCGCGTCTCGGCGTTGGACGCCGAGGCGGGCTTGGTGTTGCTGGCGGCTTTGGTTCACTCGCGGGGGATGGTCTAAACAGCCGGACAATTACGGGTGATCGGGACGAAGAGCGCGCACGGCGATTACGGGGGATTGGCGCTCGTGGTGCCAAGGGGGCGGGCGGTCTCGGTGGATTGGGTTCCACCGGTCTGGGCTTTGGCAGCGCGCCGGTTTTGGGGCGCTCCGTCAGTGGTGATCTGACTGGTAGCTCCTCCCAGACCACAGCGTCCCTGCTCGCCCGCTGCTATCAGCCCGCCGTAGTGAAGGTTGTGTCCTATGCGCATGGTGTGACGCGTGCCACGGCGTCAGCACAATATATCGAACGCGATGAGGTCGAGCTTGAGACCCATGACGGTGTGCGCCTCCCGGACAAGGACGCCGTGGCCGAGGAGATCAAGGCCTGGTCCTCGAGCTTCGAAAAACGCTCTCCCAGTCAGGATGTGGTGGCGGTGCGTGTCCAGCTCAGTGGATTGCGCGACACGACGGGGGATAGCGAAGTTCTCGGCACGGCCGTTGCCGCTGCCTTTGATGGGCATCGCCATGTCCTGCGCATCGACGTCCAGAAAGACGGCGTGCTTGAGGCGCGTATTGTCACGGTGATGGCGCGGACAGTGTCGCCTGAGGAGAAGGCGACCGGTGGTGTTGTGGGCGAGGATGGCATCAAGCGTCCTTCCCTGCCTCCGCGTATTCGCGTCACCGAGCGGCGGATGGGAACGACCGATGATGCGCCGATGCGCAAGGTGTTTGATGCTCGGTCCGAAGCGGCGATGAAGGCGCGGATCGAGGAGAGAGCCGGCCGCCCCGCGCATAGCGTCAGCATCGAGCCGGCAACGCCGGGGCATGGCCGGGATGCCCTGGGGCAGAGACTGGCGACACTGGTCTCCAAGGGCCCTGCCCGCTCCCATGAGGACAAGCCGGTTCGCAATGCCGAGGACATCCGGGATGTGACGCGGGACTGGGGAAGACATCTTCGGTCGCAGAGCCCGCGCGACACGATGCATATGGTGGTCTCGGCCAAGGCGGGAACCGATGTGAAAAACTTCACCAATGCGGTGCGTTCCTTCCTGCATGACCGGTTCTCCGACCACAAGTTCATGTTCGGGGTGCATACGGACAAGGCCTGTAACGGTCATATCCACGCCCATGCGATTGTGGCGGTCAGGAGTGAAACGGGAACCAAGCTTCATCCCGGTCCGAGCGATCTGGCGCAATGGCGGGTGAGCTACGCCGCCCATGCCCGCGAGCATGGCTTGCAGGTTGTCGCAACCCGCGCAGCCGAACAGGCGTCATCCCGCTCCTATGGCCCCAAGGACAAGTCGATTGTCGATGTCGCAACAACGCCGAGGCCGGAGCGCAAGGAGCTGGATCGGGCCTACGCTTGGGATCCCAAGAACGCCGGCCTCATCCGAAATGCACAGGCCCGCATGGAGACGGCGCGGGCCAATCCGATCCGCATCCCTGAAACGGAGCGCGAGCGCGCCGGCGTCAAGGAGAGCCTCGCGCATTGGCGGGCTGAGGCGAAGGCCCGTCCTGAGAATGACCTGGTACGGACCATGGTCCAGCGCCTCACCGCAGCCAGCGAGGCGGGAGACACCCTCAGCACCTTGAAACAGACCATCGCGTCCGAAGACCGCAAGCCAAGCCAGCAAGCCTCAAACGAGACCCCTGCCCCCGCAATGACCCATCAGCCGAAATCCGCATCCGACATGCTGCAGGATCTGCGCCTCCTCAATCAGAAGGCGGCGGATGTCGCCGCGCTCCTGCCCGAGGGATCACGCGCTAAATTCCTCGAGCGCGCCGGGACGTATCTTGAGAAGATCGCAAACCAGGTCGATCAGCAGCGGGCGGAGGAAGGGAAGGTGCAGACTGAGCGCACCGCACAGGAACGGCAGGCCATGGCGCCGGTGGTCAAGAAGGCAGAGCAGATTTCGAGAACTGAAGCCAAGGAAGCGCAGCAGGCGGCAAAGGCCGCTGGACGTGCTGTCGAGACCGAGCGGAAGATCGAGGGAGCACCGCTGAGCGAGAGCGGTTCAATGGCAGCCATCGACCAGAAGCGCGCGTTGGTTCGGGAGGCGGAGAAACAGGCGACGATCGAGAGCAAGGAAGCGCGTGATACATTCGAGGCGGCAAGGTCCTTGGTAGCTGATCCAGCGAAGCCCATCCAGCCCGCCACCGTCGTCACTGTTGATCGCGTCGCCGAGATCCGCCGCAAGCAGGCTGAGATACTGGAAAAATTCAGTAAAGAGCGTGCTCAGGCCAAGGCCAAAGAGAGAGGCCATGAACAAGGGGATTAATGGCTGTGATGGGGCCGAAGTACGAACCCGCTGCGCGGGAGGGGCGCGTGCGGCTGACGTCCCGGACAATGCTCCAATCGGAGTGGTCTGGTTGAGCGGGTTCAGGCGGGGGTAGTGAACCGCCCCCGGATTGCCGGAGGCCATTTGGTTTAAGTTATGCGGCCATGGCTGGTTGGTCCAGCATGGCGTAGTAGCGTTCCTCGGCTTCGGCAGACGGGATATCGCCGATGGGCCGCATGAGCCGCCGGTGATTGAACCAGTCAACCCATTCGAGGGTTGCGAACTCTACGGCCTCGAAGGATCGCCAAGACCCGCGGCGATGGATCACTTCGGCCTTGTAAAGCCCGTTGATGGTCTCTGCCAGTGCATTGTCGTAACTGTCGCCAACGCTGCCGACAGAAGGCTCGATCCCGGCTTCCGCGAGCCGCTCGGTGTAGCGGATGCTGACGTATTGGGCGGATTCAAGCGGTCGTCGCAACACCCAATGCGAGGATGTTGCGATGGACCACCGGAAGCGTCGATCAGCACGGTCAGGCCGTAAGCCCCTGGGCTCGCCAGGCCGTCCCCCGGTAGCCGGGCGTAAGGAGCGTTTATCGTTCTGGGCCGGCATTGCGGCCGGCTTGTCGAGCGAAGAAGCTGGGGCTTCCGCAGGCATTCCGCAGGCGGTCAGCGCACGCTGGTTCCGGAAGGCGGGCGGGATGCCACCAGCGATGTTCGGGCCATCGTCCAAGCCTTTGTCCGGCCGTTATCTGTCGCTGGACGAGCGCGAGGAGATTGCGCTGATGCGGGCGCAGAACTGTTCGATGCAGAAGATCGCACGTCAACTGGGGAGGGCCGCATCGACGATCTCCCGCGAACTGCGACGGAATGCGGCAACGCGCAGCGGCGGGCTGGAGTATCGCGCCACGACGGCGCAATGGCATGCCGAGCGGTCGGCGCGTCGGCCCAAGCTTGGCAAGCTGGTTGGCAATCATGCGCTGCGCCAATACGTACAGGAACGTCTTTCCGGCTTCCTCATGACGCCTGAGGGCGTCGCTCTTGCTGGGCCACAGGTCGAGTGGAACGGGCGTCGACATGGACGACGGCAGGAGCGACGATGGGCTCGGGCCTGGAGCCCTGAGCAGATCGCGCGCCGTTTGCCGATCGACTTCCCGGACGATCCGACGATGCGCATCAGCCACGAAGCCATCTACCAGGCGCTGTTCGTACAAGGGCGCGGCGCCTTGCGGCGGGAACTGACCGCCTGTCTGCGCAGCGGCCGGGCGCTGCGGGTTCCTCGGGCGCGCACGCGGGGGCGCGGCAGAGGCTTCGTCACGCCCGAGATCATGATCAGCGAGCGGCCAGCAGAAGCGGCCGACCGCGCCGTGCCCGGTCATTAGGAGGGAGACCTGATCCTTGGCCTCAACCGTTCGGCGATCGGCACGCTCGTCGAACGCACGACGCGCTTCACCATGCTGCTGCATCTGCCGCGCATGGAGGGCTATGGCCTGGCGCCGAGGGTGAAGAACGGGCCGCCGCTCGCCGGCCACGGCGCGACAGCCGTCCGCGAAGCGATCGCGCGAACGATCGTCGGTCTGCCTGAGCAACTCAAACGAACACTGACCTGGGATCAGGGCTCGGAGATGGCGGAGCACGCGCGGCTGAGGATCGACGCCGGCCTCGCCATCTACTTCTGCGATCCGCACAGTCCCTGGCAGCGCCCTACCAACGAAAACACCAACGGCCTACTGCGCCAGTACTTCCCGAAGGGCACGGACCTCAGTGCGCATGGGCGCGACGAGATCGCCGCCGTCGCCGCCGCGCTCAACTCACGGCCGCGCAAGACCCTCGGCTGGAAGACACCAGCGGAGGCGCTTGACGCACTGCTCAAGCAAGCCGAACAACAACCCGTTGCGACGACCGCTTGAATCTGAACCGCCCCCGGTTCGCCGGAGGCCATTTGGGTTAAGTTATGCCGCCATGGCTGGTTGTTCCAGCATGGCGTAGTAGCGCTCCTCGGCTTCGGCGGGCGGAATATCGCCGA
>Ga0209573_1004798_pt1 | contig 12930 bp, 10 predicted proteins | sample TNRBio252014_DNA_FD_185870 | JGI IMG/M metagenome (GOLD analysis project Ga0209573, IMG submission 185870) | Wastewater treatment Type I Accumulibacter community from EBPR Bioreactor in Madison, WI, USA - TNR Reactor_6/25/2014_ DNA (SPAdes)... | ecosystem: Engineered > Bioreactor > EBPR >...
GTTAATGAGCATTTACCTAAAAAGCTTATTGTGGATGCAATCCTTTACGTCGTCAAAGGAGTATCACTTGGCGGTTACTTCCTAACGACTTTCCTCCATGGAAAACCATTTACAGTCACTTTAGCCGCTGGAATAAAAATGGCACTTGGACGGCTGTATTAAATAAGCTGACCCCGCTTCATCGTCAGAAAGAGGGGCGTGAACCCCTGCCTGGTTATGGTATTATCGACTCACAAAGCGTTAAAAATCAATACGATAGCGAAAAACGCGGCATCGATGGCAATAAAAAAGTAAAGGGACATAAACGCCACATCGTTGTCGATATCTTAGGGAATCTTCTCCACGTTAAAGTTCATGCTGCGAATATTCCCGATACGATAGCGGCTGGACAAATCTTGAAAGATACCGTACAAATTTGTCCCACTATTAAAGCCTTTTCAGGTGATTTAGGTTATCGAGGTACTGCGGTAAACTTCGTCAGCGAAGAACTCCAGTTGACGCTCCATATTTCAGAAAAACCCGTGACTCAACCGGGTCAATTTAAAGTGATACCGAAACGTTGGATTGTCGAAAGAACTATTGCTTGGCTGGGCCATTTTCGGCGATTAGCGAAGGATTTCGAGATTCTCGTCACCACCGCAGAAAATATGATTCGGATCGCTATGCTTAAATTGACCGTTGCCAACTGTTTGTGATAAAACAGATTCTTTTTCAAGACAGCTTCTAAGTTTATCGATGTATATTCAGCCAAAGATGCTTGCCACCGTAGGAGAAGTCAAAATGTCCGATTACTTGAGTTGGGATCCGAAAATCAGTCTGGGTATCGAGGAAATTGACCTGGAACATTATGTCTTCGTGGTGTTGATCAATCGGCTCGAAGACGTTAAGGCGGACCATGAGAGGAGGTCAAGAGTTTTGCAGACTCTGATCAAGTACGCAGCCTTCCATTTTCAGAGCGAGGAAAACATCTATTTCGATGCCGGCTATCCCGATATCGAGACCCACCGAGCATCGCATCTGGCGCTTCTGGATCAGTTAAATATCGTTCTTATGGAATTACGCGGGGGCGAGGTGGATTTTGACCAGATTCTGGCTTTTTTCAAGAAATGGTACATCAATCACACCTCAAAAGAAGATTACCTTTTCGTCGAGTTCCTGAAACAATCCAGCAACCGCAGCGCGGCTCAAATACCGCCCCTCGATTGATTGCCGCTAGCGCTTGCGGAGGCGCCGCCGGCGCCCGATCGGTTGGCGCTTACTGCCGCCATCAATATCGATCAGCGCGTCACGCTGATCAACCGAGAGGCCGCGAGATTTTGGGCGGCAGCGCCGAAATTCAAGCGTTCACCCATGAGCCGTGAGCGCCCCAATCCATAATTTCAATCTCCTGTCGATTCGTAACATATTAAAACAGAATGCTTTTACAGGTTGATCGCCATGTACTCGTCTACCGCCAATATCCGCGCCCTGATGGCGGATTTCCATATCGCCGGAATGATGTTGCGCTACAGCGCCTTCGTCCCGCGCCTGTATAACTGGTGCCAGGCGCTCGGTTTCGAGTCCGGAAAAATCATGCCGTCCCGCGCTTTTTGCTCGGATGAAAACCAGGGCTATCCCATTATCCTCATCACCAAGCACTTTGGGGTGTTCCCTTTCAATCACGGCCAGGTCGGCGGCATCGTAGCCACCGACCGCCATGCTCCGCACGCCGAACACGGGCGGGATATGGTCATCATTCACGCCAGCCATGTTGGCTACAATCCGACGAGCGGCGTATTTGGCGTTTATCGCCGTATCCAGAGCGAAGATCGGCATTTGACCGCCAGTTGCGGCAAAATCGAAGCCGTGTTGCGCTGGTATCAGGAGGAATATGCGTTCGCCCGGGACAATATTCTTCTGGAACGCCATGGGGAAGCGTATTTCGTCACAATTGACAATCAGTTGCTCAGGGAGAATCGCGACGAAGGGCTGTTTTTGAATCTCGACCGGTTGGCCAAGCCGGGCGTTGATCGTCAATTTCATCCGGTGCACTGCCGCAGCACCGCCAAAAGTCTGATGGCCGCGCCCGAACTGCGCAGTCTGATGGAAGGCGTGGGTTGGGCGGATGGGCAAAGCGAACCGATGGGCGACCGCTTGCTGCCGGAGTATTTTCGCTTCAAGCGCGACATTCAGGGCGACGTGGAGGGCCGCAGCCACTTGGAGCAAAATCTGTTTGAGCCGATGGCGTGGATCATCACCGCGCCCCATCCGCTGCTGACCGCCGCCCAGGTTAATACTCAGGTGGAGTTCGACCGCACGTTCCGAACCATCGTCCGGGAGCACGGCTATCAGGGCAAACGGGTTTTGTATATCTCAGGATTACATATTGATATTTCGCCCGATCCCGGACAGCTTTTCCCGCTGACCAAGTTTATTCCCTGGGCGGCGTTCGTCCAGCAGCCGGATGGCCGCTATGAAACTTTCGAGCAGTTGGCGTTGATGGCGCGGCTGCGCGAGCAGTCCAGCGAAAATCCCGATCAGATCAATCTGGAAGAGGTCATCCATCAGATGGAGCAGACGCAGGAGGTTCACGTTCATGCCCCGTGAGGCCCCATGATGAATGATCCATTATCCAGACTCATGGCAGTTAAAGCGCATTACGAAAAATATATTTATCCCGATTTTCCAAGGCTGTCGTCGGTTCGGGGTTGTGATGCCTATGCGCTGAATTTAGAGGCGCTCTGGGCATATTTTAATGGGGAAAGGCTCAACCCTCGCGCCGGTAAAATTCTTTTAGCTGGTTGCGGCAGTTTTTCTCCTTATCCGACCGCTGTCGCCAATCCTCAATCACGAATTACTGCGCTCGATCTCTCCAGAGCGAATCTCAACCGGGCCAGGCAACATACCGGGCTGCATCTGTATTTTAACGTAGATTTTTTGGAGGGAGATCTGCTCAAGGCCACTGATCGATTTGGAGAGAAGATTTTTCATTTTATCGATTGTTATGGGGTGATTCACCACATTCCTGAAGCCGCGTCTGCGTGGCGGACGCTTCATGCGCTGCTCAAGCCTGGCGCCTTTGCCCGAATCATGGTGTACAGCCGTTGCGCGAGACGGTCGATTCAATCCGTCCGCCGGGCGATGAAGCTGCTGGATATTCAGAGTGTGTGGGAGATCAGGGCGCTTTATTGCCGGGCAAAAGCGGGCAGCCGGTTCAGGGAATGCGTGGATTTCGCACCGGAAGCCGCTTTCGCTGCGGGGTTAGCAGACCTGTTCCTGCATCCGTATGCCAAGACCTACACTGTGAATGAATTGCTCGACATGCTGGATCAGGCTCATTTGGAGCCACTGCGGTTTATTCATTCCGGCGCACTGCCGGAAGCCAGCGCCGAGATCAGCCGATTGAGAGAGTTGGAACTGGATGATGATCTGACCACCAACTTTATCCTGTTTGTCGGGCGTCGGGAGGATGCGCCACTGCGAAGCGACTGGCAGAGCGTCAAGAGCGGTGGAGAAACGGTGATTTCGCTCAATCCGGTGATTCAGCGGTTTCTGCCGGTTTTCCCGGTCATCCCGTTGCAACCTGCGCCGAGGCTAGGGTTTGAGAATCCCGCCATTGATTTTTCGGGGAAACGCTTGCTGTCACGGTTCAAAAAACCGCTGCCGGTCGTGCAGATTGATGCGCGGCAACAGGCAGCGGTGGACCGGTATCGCCAAGCCCTTTTTTTGATCGAGACCCGGCGATGAGAGCGTTTTTCTGGTTAACAGGACTGGCGTTGCTGCTGGCTTTCACCGGCGTCCCGGCGGCGGCGGAAACATTGATGGGCCGGGTGGTGAGCATCCAGGATGGCGATACCTTGACCGTACTGGTTGCCGGTCGTCCGGTTAAAGTGCGGCTGGCGGGGATTGATGCGCCGGAACGTGAGCAACCGTTCGGTGAGAAGTCCCGGCAAAGCCTGTCCAGCCTGGCGTTCAATCGGACGGTGAGCGTGGCGGTGCAGAAGATGGATGATTACGGTCGCACCATCGGCGTGGTGACGGTGGCCGGATCAAATGTCGAGGCGGAACAGGTGCGGCGCGGCCTGGCGTGGGTTTATCGCCAGTACAGCCACGATGCGCAGTTGTTGGCCCTGGAGGCGGAGGCCAGAGCCGCCCGGCGCGGGTTGTGGGCCGACGCGAATCCAACGCCGCCATGGGATTGGCGGCATAGCGGCCAGACCGGACAAACGCCGGCGCGCCGCTCAACATCAGGAGTTTTCACGGGCCGCTGTGGGGAAAAACGCGCCTGCAAGGAGATGACCTCCTGCGAAGAGGCGCGGTTCTATCTGAAGGAATGCGGCCTGAGCCGGCTGGATGGCGATCAGGATGGGACACCGTGTGAAGCGTTGTGCCGGTGAGCGTTCAGGCTGGAATGCACTATTAGCTCACCTTGAGATAGGTAAAGCTATGACGACCTTCCTTTCCACCCCGGTTGATGGCTGCGCTAGCGCGGTCATCAACCGGGGCGAGTTCAGAGCGCGATTAGACTGATCACATAGATCACCGCCGCTGCTGCTATGCCTTGCACCAGGGTGCCCAGGGTTTGCAGCCGGTATCCGGTTTTGACATCCATGTTGGAGAACTGGGTGACCACCCAGAAATAACTGTCGTTAGCGTGCGAGACCACCATCGACCCCGCGCCGATCATAACGACGACCAGCGCCTTGGCCGTATCGCTGTCCAGGCCCAGCGAGGCCAATAGCGGCGCGATCAGGCTGGCGGTCGTGATAATGGCGACCGTTGACGATCCCTGTGCGGTTTTGATGCCGGCGGCGATCACGAACGGCAGCAGAATGCCCAGCGGACTCGCCGCCAGATTCTCACTGATCACCTTGGCAATACCGGAATTTTGCAGCACCTTGCCGAATGCGCCGCCCGCACCGGTAATGATAATGATGGTCGCAGCGGCCAAAATCGCCTCGCCGACCCAGCCATTACTGGATAGCATCGCCCGCTCCAGCTTTTTGGGCAGCAAAGTCGCCAGCGCCACACCGATCAACAATGCAACCACCGGCTGACCCAGAAAGCCCAGCAGCCCGATGACCGGTCCCGTACCCAGCGGCTTTTCCGGCAATTCGGCAATAGAGCGCAGGACGATCAATAGGATAGGCAGAAGAATGGGCAGCAGCGACTTGAAAGCTGATGGGCTGTCCACCTGCGACGGCAGCGCTTGATCCGTATGGCTGCCGGGGTCGATGTAGACGCGGGCGGCGACTTGAGTCGCGAACAGCCAGCCGGCGGCCAGCGCAAACAGACTCACCACCAGCCCCCACATAATCGTCAGCCCCAAATCAGCGCCAATAATGCCTGCCGCCGCGACCGGTCCCGGCGTGGGCGGCACCATGGTATGGGTTGCATACAGCCCCAGGCTCAGGGCGATGGCGCTGGCCGCCAGCGTAATGCCGGCTTTGCGGGCCAGCGCCTTCATCAGCGATGACAGCAATACGAAACCGGAGTCGCAGAACACTGGAATCGACACGACATAACCGACAAAACCCATCGCCAGCGGGACGTTTTTTTCACCCGTCAAACGCAAGGTGCTGGTCGCCAGCCGATAAGCGCCGCCGGATTTTTCCAGGAACGTGCCGATGATCGAGCCCGCCAGGATCACGATGCCGATATAACCGATGGTGCCGCCGAAACCCTCATTCACCGACTTCACTACATCCGACAACGGCATACCGGATAGGATGCCAAAACCGAAGGCGGTGATCAGCAACGCCAGAAAGGGATGCAGTTGCAATTTGGTCGTCGCCAGAACGATGAACGCAATAGAAAGCGCCAGCAAGAACAACAGCCACATGAGTGATGTCCTCTTTTAGCCTACAGAGTGGTGGCGGGAAGCAATGGCCCCCCGTCGATTTAACGGCGGCCCGCCAAAAAGGCGCGCACCGCCTGTTCAGCGGCGGCGGCAAGATAGTCGCCGCCGGACGCCATGGCCTGCTCCAGGCTAACCGGTCCCGGACACAGACTGAATACGGCATGGATTCCCAGATCATAGAGCGTTTCCAGACCGCCGCCCACGCTGCCGGCAATGGCAATGCACGGCGCACCGCCGGCGCGAGCGCGTTCCGCTACGCCCGCCGGCGCTTTGCCGAAAGCGGTCTGAAAGTCGATTTGTCCTTCGGCGGTGAGGACCAGATCCGCGCCCTGCAACTGCTCGTTGATCCCGACCAGGTCCAGCACCAGATCGACGCCGCGTCGCAATTCAGCCTTGAGAAAAGCCTTCAATCCGGCGCCCAGTCCTCCCGCCGCGCCCGCGCCGGGCAGGTCGCGCACGTCCAGCCCAAGGTCGCGCTCGATGACTTGGGCAAGATGCGCCAGACCGGCGTCCAGAAGGCGCACCTGTTCCGGCGTTGCGCCTTTTTGCGGACCGTAAACATGCGCTGCGCCGCGCTCGCCCAGCAAAGGATTATCCACATCACAGATGGCCTCAATCCGCAGACCGGCCAACCGGGGATCAAGACCGCTCAGGTCGATGCGCTCGACCATCGCCAACGCACCGCCCACCGGCTCGACCGGTTGGCCGTTCCCGTCTAGGAAGCGCGCCCCGAGCGCCGTGGCCATACCCACGCCGCCGTCATTCGTCGCGCTGCCGCCAATGCCGACGATCAGATGGGAAATCCCCAGGTCCAGCGCCGCCTTGATCAGTTCACCCGTACCCAGCGTCGTGGTCAACAGGGGATTCAGGCGGTCGCCCGCCAACAGGGCCAGACCGCTGGCGGTCGCCATTTCGATAGCGGCCAGCCGGTGTGCGGGGACATGACAGAATGAAGCCGTCACCGGATCGCCGCGCGGGCCGGTTACGCACGCGGTTCGTTCCACGCCGTGCAAGGCGTTGACCAGTACATCAGCCAGGCCATCGCCGCCATCAGCGACAGGAACCTGCACGATGTCGCTATCCGGGCAGGCCCGCGCAACGCCGCGCGCCAGAGCCTCCGCCGCCTCGGTAGCAGTCAGACAACCCTTAAGCGCATTGGGAGCAATCACTATTTTCATCGCTTCTTTATCCTCGTCGGTCGATGGGCTTCACTCTGCACGGTGTAACCTGACATTCATTAAACTGTCATTTTTTACTAACTATAGTGAACGAAAATAACTTCTCAAATGACAATCTTCTGTCTTCCGGGGAGGCTTTACCATGAGAATGAAGTTATTGACGGTTGGTATTTTTTCTGCGCTGGGGCTAGCCGGCTGTGGTAACGATGATGACAACAGCGTTTCCAGCGTGGTGAGGTCGGTAGATTTCACCGAGACGCCAGCCCCGGTCACAACCGATGAGTTGGCCAAGACCCATACCAAATCAGTAGCTAAGGTAACTTACGCAGATGGGCGCGTCGAAGATTGGCCACTGAGCTACAACGTATTATTCAGCGTCAAAGACCCCGTGGCCGAGGTGAACGGCAACAAACACCCCGCTGGTCAGCTTTACAACTACAAGATGGAGCCATTGCTCGATCCAATGGGCAACCCGGTGGTGGCCGAGACGCCGGACGCCAACAGCCTGCTCAAGGTGGATGGCAAACTGTTCCTGGTGACGCACTACGAATATGACTGGATTCTGAGCGACGGTTCGGCGGCCTCGACTACGCCCGGTTGGTACACCCGGTCTCCAATGTCGATGACCCTGAGCGACATCAGCCAAGCCAGCGACGGCAAACTGACCGCGACCAAAGTCCGGCCCATCGACTTTTCCGGGGTCAACGGCATCTGGATTCCCTGTTTCGGTTCACAGACGCCCTGGAACACGCATCTAGGCTCCGAGGAAGACTACGATCTGATTTATAACCCGCTGGATGCCAAAAACTACGGAACAACCACCGCCGGTCTCAAGGCGATGCGGGAACTGTATTTCAAGGGCGAGCGCGAGGCGAATCCCTATCATTACGGCATCATTCCCGAAATCACCGTCAAGGCGGACGGTTCCACCAGCGTGGTCAAGCACTACGCGATGGGACGCGGCACCTGGGAGCAGGCGCTCGTGATGCCGGATAGTCGCACTGCCTACCTGGGCGATGACGGCGCTTATGTACAGATGACCATGTTCGTGGCCGACAAAGCCGCTGATCTGTCGGCCGGCACGCTCTACACGGCGATATGGAATCAGACCAGCGACCAGGGCGGCGGCAGCGCCAATCTGACCTGGATTCGCCTGGGTCATGGGACGAACGCCGAAATCGGGGCGCTGGCCAACAGCCTCACCTTCAGCGATATCTTTGACGCCGTTGCGCCGGTTGAGGGGCAATGCCCGGCGGGATATATGCGGGTGCGCGCCGGTTCCTCTTCAGATGAATGTTTGACCCTCAAGCCCGGCATGGAGAAAGCAGCGGCCTTTCTGGAGACCCGTCGTTACACGGCCCTGCTCGGCGGCACCACCGAGTGGACCAAGATGGAAGGTCTGGCGATCAACGCGGCTGACAAAAAACTGTACATGGCCATGTCGCGTATCGAGAGCAGTATGCGTTCCGATCCCACCGAACCGGCGGATCACATCCGGTTGCCCGAGAACAAGGCGGGCGCGACGTACACCCTGGAATTGAAGGCGGGGATGAAGGATACCCAGGGCAACGCTATCAATTCTGACTGGGTGGCGACCAGCATGTATGTGGAGCCGAAATTGCTGGGCAAACCGATTTCCGCTGACACCTTTGGCAACACCGCCGATGTCAACGCCATCGCCAATACCGATAACGTATTCTTCTCGGAAAAGATGCGGACACTGTTCATCGGCGAGGATTCAGGGATGCACATCAACAACTTCGTATGGGCGTACAACGTCGATACGAAAAAGCTGACCCGCATCATGAGCCTGACCGCTGGCGCGGAATCCACCGGCCTGCAGGTAGTGGAAAACATGAACGGCCACGCCTACATCATGAGCAACGCCCAGCACCATGGCGATTTCCCGAGCAGTATCAATGCTGATCTCAAGGCGCAACTGGCGCCGATGATCGACAAATTCGATGCGCCGGTCGGGTATATCGGGGGTATTCCAGGTTTGTAAGCATCCGGCAAGTTCAAGTTAATCAAGCTGGCGATTCGCGCAATCGCCAGCTTTTTGTTTTTTCAGTGAGGAGAGTTCTGCGTGAATCACCAATCATCTCTTTCACATCCGGTAGCGACTGCGGTCATCCTGAGTATTGTGCTAACCGGATGCAGCGACAGCCAGGGTCAGGCAAAAAATGTTCAGGCCGCTGGCGCATCCGTCGCCCCGACCGCGGTTGGCTATCCCCGGGGCGATTATCGTAGCCCACTGACTTTTTCCAACCCCTACGCCCACGTTCCCGCCCAGTGCCATATTGAAACGTCGCGGGGCGCGCAGAACGCTTGCCTGTTCTGCCATACCAACGGCGTTTATCAAGCGGGACTAGGCAACAACTTCCCGCAGGCGGGCGCGGAGCCGCGCCTCGGCAATCTGCAACTCGAATACTCCTTCACGCCGATCAATCCCTTCGCCACCTCGCCCAGCCGCAATCCCTGGGAAAACACACTGACGCCGGAAAAGCTGCGTGAAGCGGTCGCCGCGCTGGGCCTCGATCCGCAGACCTGGGATATGGAAGCCTATATCCGGGAAGAGAATTGGCAGGCCGCTTTCCAGCAGCGCCCTGGCGATCCGCGTGATTGGGACAGCGGCGAAGAAACGCCGTTTCGATTGTTTCCCGGCCTCGACCCGGTGGACTTGCCCGCCGACGCTGACGGTTTCGTCCGTTCCGGCGCACCGCGCAACGGCTATTTCCAGGATAGCGACGAGCGCTGGGTCACCGGCTGGCGAGCGGTGAATTTCATGCCCTACGGCATTTTCACCCCGATGACCGGTTCAGTGTCGGGCATCTACATCCGCTTGCCCAAACCGTTTATGCAACGTGCGGATGGCGGCTTCGATCTGCATGTCTACGCCCGGAATCTCGACCGGCTGGAGCGGGCCATTCAGGATCGTCTGCGCCCTGAGGATGGCGAATTTTACGAAGGCGCGGCCCGGACTGTCGCTATCGAACGCGGGCTGTATCCGGTCGGCGCGGAAATCGCTCATCCCCTGCATTATGTGGATGTGGCTGCGGATGGCCGCGACCGGGCGGTAAGTCCTTATCCGGGGACGCGGGCGCGCCGGGTCAAGGAAATTCGCTACATGTACAAATGGAAAGCATTTTATCCAACGCAATTCCGTCCCGGTCTCAAAGAAGAGGGCGCGCCGGTCTACGGCAACGATGAGCAGGGCTGGGTGGATAATGGCGTGGGCTGGTATCTGGCCGGCTATATCGAAGATAAAAATGGCGCATTGCGTCCGCAAAATCGTGAGGAACTGGCGCAGTGCATTGGATGCCACAGCGGCGTCGCCGCGACCGAGTTTCCCGTCTTCACCTCCGGGACAGGCAACACGGTCGATTCCACCTGGTCATTGCCGCGCAAGTTTCCCGGTGAATGGGGCTGGAAGGAAATGGACTATTTGCGCTATCTGGCCAAGGCGGATGCTGCGCCGGAGCAAACGCCGGGCCAGGCCCGCATGGGCGATCCGTTGAACCGGGGATTGCACAAAGGCGAGTTTCGCCACTTTCTGGATAATGTGGTGGGCGCGAGCCTGTACGGAGACATGCCCGCCGCTATCGAGCAGTTTCTGTCCAATATGATTCAGCCCGCCAACGGCTATTCCGCAGCCTGGCCAGCGCTGGATATCGCAAGCGCTGCCGGTTTCCAGAAAACCCAGGCGCTGCGGCAAACGCTGCTGCGTGAGTTGACCCGGCGGAACGATTATCTGACTGCCAAAGGAGCCATTCGCGGCGAGTTACTCTACCCGCCCCGGCAAGACGCCCTGGCCGCTGCGGGCCGTTACCGGCAGGTGGCGGCGACGCAACGCTATGTCAAAGGCAAGGATATTTTCGCGGAAACGCCAGTAACATTCCGCTACTTCCGGGAAGAAGGGGAGGGGTTTGCCCATCAGGACGGGCAGCCCTATCAAATCGGGGAGGTGATTACCGACCGGCCGGTTGACCTGGAAAATCCTGCGCTGATTACCTATGGCGTGGGCATCGCTGAAACCCTGATTGACCCTGACCAGCCGTTCGCAGCAGGGGGAACTTATTTCCCCGACTATATGCCGTTGCTGATCGAGCCGCTGCGCTTCGAGCCGGCGCCGTCGTCCGACGCCGGTTTGTACAAGCAGAAGGACCGGTTAGCGTTCTAGCCCCTGGATCAGTCTTGCGTGTCCTGCTCAAAGAAACGATAAATCACTCCGGCCAGAGCGGCGCCGACGATAGGCGCTACCCAGAACAGCCAGAGCTGAGCCAGCGCCTTGCCTTCGCCGGACAAGGCCAGCGCCAGGGCTGGACCCGTGCTGCGGGCTGGGTTCACCGAGGTGTTGGTAATGGGAATGGAGATCAAGTGAATCAGGGTCAGGGCCAGACCAATCGCCAGTCCGCCGGCCATGGCGACGCCGCGCTTATCAGTGACGCCCAGGATGATGAACAAAAACATCATGGTCATGACCACTTCAGTCACAAAACCGGCCACGAGTCCATAGCCTTGCGGCGAGAGCGCGTCATAACCGTTGACAGCCAGGCTGTTGGCGGCCAGCGCAAAAGTCGCCTGACCTTCCTTGTGCAGCCCCATATCGCCGGCGACATAGAGAATTAGCAAAGCTGCAACGATAGCGCCCAAGGTCTGCGCAATGACATACATAGGCAGATCAGCGAAGCTGAAGCGACCGCCGACGGCCAGACCGACCGAGACCGCCGGGTTAAGGTGGCAGCCAGAAATATGGCCAATCGCATAGGCCATGGTCAGCACAGTCAGACCGAAGGCGAAAGAGACGCCCAGGTAGCCGATGCCGACGTCAGGGACGCCAGCAGCGAAGACCGCTGCGCCGCAGCCGCCCAAAACGAGCCAGAAGGTGCCGATGAACTCGGCCAGGGAACGCTTCATCAGTGGCATAACATAAAGCTCCAGAGTATGTTGTTGGAAAAGATTTAAAAAAATATGCTTATATCAGTGTCACGCTTCAGCGTGACTTGATACCAGGCCATTGTAAATCGTATCTGCTCGCTTCGGGAAGAATCGTGTTTAATTCTGCATGCACGTTGCGAGCAGGTGCGCCTTGGCGAGTATTCCTAGCTCAACCGACCTCGCCACGCCTGAGTGCGGCGATGCAGCCAATGGCTTATTCCCGTGTGCAGCACTCACACCGCCCCAGCAGTAATCACAATCAGCATCGCCATGGACGACGCCAGCGCGGTGTCGCCGGCGTCGTCCATGTTTAGCACCGCGACTGAAGCCAGCGTCGTATCGGGCGAATAGAGGAAGACGACCGCCGAGACCGTGGTCATGGTGTTGATGAAGAAGTAAATGCCAATGTCCAGAATCGCGGGCAGACACATCGGTGTGGTTAGGGTTGCAAGACTTCTTCCAGTTCTATAACCATGAACGTTTCCATCAGTCATTGGACTACCGGACACCCACTCAGGTGTATCTGGGCGCATTGCAGGACAACGGGAACAGGATACATGTTTATCAACCCGCCTCTCTCTTAGCTTCATAGGATTTTGGTCTTGACGATGGGGAGTATCTTAAACCGGTGGATGAGGTTGGGCGTTGATTATCGATTGACGCGATTTCTGGAAGAGCCGTTTATTTCTGTTTTGTCACAAAAAAATCATTTTCTCTGAGTAAACTGTACAGTTATCTTTCTACGGAGCGCCCCGATGTCTATACAAACAAATACCCGTGTATTTGAACGCTTGATCCCTTCCCTGATGACGCTGCGTGACGAAGCCTTGCGGCTCGAACAGAGTTTTGCCGAGGAATTGGCCGAAATTGAACCCGTTTATCGCGCCAGCGCCCGTAACCTGCTGCATTACATGGGAGTGCGCCGCCACGATATTCGTAATCTGCAACGCGATCTCGCTTCTTTGGGATTGTCTT